>Ga0308403_1000057_pt1 | contig 41531 bp, 33 predicted proteins | sample HotsprSampleOSM3_FD_203470 | JGI IMG/M metagenome (GOLD analysis project Ga0308403, IMG submission 203470) | Hot spring phototrophic mat microbial communities from Octopus Spring, Yellowstone National Park, Wyoming, United States - 20060914_OS-M3 ... | reverse complement strand
ACGCCGAACGCCAATAAAACGCCGATCTGACTGGTGAAGCCTTGCATCAGCACCACGGAGCGCGTCTCTGCGCCGAATAGCGGTTCGCCGAGCTGCGCGCTCAGCCAAATGCCTGCTGACGTAGCGACGCCTAAGCTCACGCCTGCCAGCAAGCCGCGCAACGGACTCGCTAAGCCTGTTTGCCGCAAGTTCCGCAGGTAAAGTCCGCCCAAAAAGCCGATGATCAGCGCCGCGCTGACCACGAGGAAGTGCAGCGGCTGCGCGGCTACCGCCTGAAATGCCACGCCGATCAGCAGGTTCGCAGCGAAGACGCTGCCCATCGCCCATAGAAGAATAGTTGAGATGCTCATAAGCGTTTTCCCGTCATATAAGCGTAGAGGCGGGATTTCGCCCGCCCCTACCACCGTGCTGTGTCAGGCAATATCAGGTTGCCCTAGCGATGTGCTTATTCGCCAGCTTGCTCAGCAGCCAAGCGCGCGCGAGTCTCTTCCAGATCGGCGAGCAGCGCGTCAATGTTCGCCTCAGATGGATCGGCGAAGAAGGACGCGAAGGCGTTCAAGCCGCGCTCCGCCATCTCAGGCGTCGTGTCGCGGTCGTAGAACTGCAAGACCATGTCAGCGCTTTGGATCAGGCTAATGCCTTTCTTCTGCGCGTCAGTGAAGCGCTCAGTGCTGACATCCGTGCGCACCGGCAGACGACCCAGCTCATCCACGCCGCGCTGCGCCACTTCCTTCGAGCCGAGGTAGGCGAGGAACTTCTTCGCGCCTTCAAGGTTGCCCGCGCGCGCCGCCAAGAACACGCCGTCGGTCGGCGCGTCCTCGCCGATAGGCATCATCGGATCGATGATCGGGAAGCGCACGAAGTCGAGGTCAGCTTGCAGCGCAGCGTCGCCCGCCGCCGCCAATTGCCACGAGTCCGTGATGAAGCCGCCCATCAGATACATGGCAGCCTTGCCCTGCGCCATCGGCGTCAGCGCGTCGCCCCACTCAAGCGCGGCGCTGTTCTCGATGTAGCACTTGTTGTCGAAGAGCTCCTTCCACTTCATGAAGGTCGCCTTCACGCGCGGATCGGTGTAGCTCTCTTTGAGCAGCATCAGGTCGAGGTGGAACTGCGGACCGTTCAGGCGCATGTTGATGTAGTCGAACCAAGCGGCGGCAGGCCACGGCGCCTTCGTGCCGATGGTGATCGGGATGATGCCCTTGTCGTTCAGCGTGCGGCACGCGGCGAGCAGCTCGTCCCATGTCTTCGGCGGCTCAAGCCCTGCTTCCTTCAGGATCGAAGGACGGAAGTACAGCGCCCACCAGTAGTAGTTATTCGGCAGGAAGTACTGCTTGCCGTCAACAGTCGCCAGCGCTTTGAAACCTGCAGGATAGACCTCATCCCAGCCTTCGGCTTCCCAGACGTCGCTGAAGTCGGCGATCAAGCCGCGCGAGATGAAGAACTGCGCACGGTTGCCGGCGAACCAGTCCAGCACGTCAGGCGCAGGCTCTGCCACAAGGTAAGTGCGGATCGCCTGCTTGAAGTCCTCATGGTTGATAATGTTCAGCTCAACCGGCATGTTCGGATTGGCGGCGTTCCACTCAGCCACAACCTTCTCAGTGTAAGCGCGCGGAACTGGATCGCTTGCGTAGGAATTGTAGACGATCTTCATCTGAGCGACGGTCGGTTGCGAAGCGGCGCCCATGCCAATAGCGAGCAACGCCACAACGACCACAAGAGCGAAGACTTTCTTGTACATCTTAACAAATCTCCTAAAACCACTTTGCATGACTTGCCTTGAAGATGTGCAGCAAGCGCTTCCGATTATGGCTGAACTTTGCAAATTTGTCAAAAGGCTGCCTTGTGAGGCTTGACAAGCGCTGTGAAAAGGACTAGACTTTTAGCTGCCGAATAGTTAGGAAACGAATAATTCGATGCCAAATGAACTCTCGCCGCCTGAACTTGCCGAAGTCAAATCGCGCGTGTTGCTGAACTGGATATTCAAGCTGATGATCCGTGACTGGGATGAATACCTGAGAGCGCACGCCGTGCCGATCAGCGGTCTTCAGTACGGCGTGCTGCGCGTGCTGCGGCACGGCACGCAGAGCCTGAGCGATCTGAGCAAGCGCATGTTGTTGAATCCTGCCACGCTTGTGCCTGTGGTAGACGCTTTGGTCAAGCAGGCTTACGTGCGCCGCGAGCGCGATCCGCACGATAGACGGCGCGTGCAGCTCTCGCTGACCGAGACAGGCGCTGCGCTGGTGCAGCAGCTGACCTGTCAGCCGTATCAGGATAGCTATCACAGAGCTTGGCAAACGCTGACGCCTGCGCAACAAGCGCAGCTGCTCGATCTCTTGCAGCAGATCATCATGCAAATGTCTGAATCGCCCGAAGAAATCGAGGCGCGTCTCAACGAAATTGTGCAAACACACTTGCGCCATACTGCTGAGTGAATCTGGACTTTTAGAAAGGAAAGCACTGTGCAAAGACAAGCTGTCTCAAGGCGTTCTGAACGCCTCCGTCCGTCGCTCATGAATCGAAGTCTGCTGCGCGCCATTGGCTATCTAGGCAGGCAGCGCAGCGCTGCACTCATCGCCTATGGCGCGCTGGTCATCGCCACGCTGGCGCAACTGGCTGTGCCGCAGCTCGTCCAGAACATCATTGACGCCATCACGCGCGGCGTGACCGCTAAGACCATTCTGAACCTGCCCGAAGTTGGACAAGCGCTGGCGGCGGCAGCTGCAGGGCGCTCTTTGGAGCAATTGCGCGCCGATCGCCTGAACGCTGAGAGCATCATGCTGAGCGCCGCTTTGATCATCATCGCCTTCGCCGTGATGCGCGGCGCGTTCTCGTTCTTGCAAGCCTACATGGCGGAAAAGACTTCGCAAGGCATCGCCTTCGACCTGCGCAACGAAATCTTCGCCAAGATTCAGCGCCTTTCCTTCAGCTACCACGATCGCAATCAGACAGGACAGCTGATGACGCGCGCCACAGACGACGTGGAGAAGCTGCGCTTGTTCATCGCGCAAGGCTTGGTGCTGGCGGCGCAAGCGTTCCTGCTGCTCGGCGTCACGTTGATCATCTTGCTGCTCACCAACTGGCGCCTGACGCTCGCCGTGTTGCCTGTGCTGCCCATCGCGCTGATGCTGTTCTTGATCTTCGGCATGATCAGCCAGCCGCTCTTCTTCCAAGTGCAGATGCGCCTCTCAAAAGTGAACACCATCCTGCAAGAGAACTTGGCAGGCATCAAAGTGGTGAAGGCGTTTGTGCGCGAGCGCCATGAGCAGAAACGCTTCGGCGAGGCGGCGCACGACCTGCTGGAATGGCAACTGCGCGTGGGACGGACGTTCTCGTTCTTGTTTCCGCTCGTGTTTCTCGTAGCGCAGATGGGACAAGCGGTCGTGCTGTATTTCGGCGGCAGCCAGATCATCGGCGGCACGCTGAATTTGGGCGAGTATCAGAGCTTCAGCCTGTACCTGATCTACGTCTTCTTCCCTGTCGGTCAGCTCGGCTTCATCGTCTCGCTGATGGCGCAAGCGTCCGCTTCGGCAGAGCGCGTCTTCGAGATTCTGGACGCCAAGAGCGATGTGACCAACGCGCCTGATGCCGTGCCGCTCGGCGAGATCAAAGGTCGCGTCGAGTTTCGGGATGTCACGTTCCGCTACTTTGGCTCCAGCGCGCCTGTGCTGAACGACGTCAGCTTTGTGGCTGAGCCAGGGCAGACCATCGCGCTGCTCGGCGCCACTGGCAGCGGCAAGACGACCATCATCAATCTGATTCCGCGCTTTTACGATGTGAGCGAAGGCGCCGTGCTGATTGATGGCATGGACGTGCGCAAAGTGACGCTTGAGAGCCTGCGCAGCCAGATCGGCATTGTGCTGCAAGAGACGACGCTCTTCAGCGGCACGATTCGCGAGAACATCGCTTTCGGCAAGCCTGAGGCGAGCTTGGAAGAAGTGATCGCAGCGGCAAAGGCTGCCAGCGCACACGATTTCATCATGAGCTTCCCACAAGGCTACGATACGCCTGTCGGCGAGCGCGGCGCGACACTCAGCGGCGGACAGAAGCAGCGGATCGCTATTGCGCGCGCGCTGCTGCTCAATCCGCGCATTTTGATCCTCGACGACTCGACCAGCAGCGTGGACCTTGTGACCGAATATCACATCCAAAAAGCGCTCGATCGCCTGATGAAAGGTCGCACCAGCTTTGTGATCGCACAGCGCATCAGCACAGTGCTGAACGCTGACCGAATCTTGGTCTTGGACAAGGGACGCATCGTCGCGAGCGGCACGCACGAAGAGCTGCTTGAGACGAGCGAGCTTTACGCGGAAATCTACAGCTCGCAATTGGTGAGCGACGCTGAGATTGACGAGAGTGTCGCCGCTTGAGCGCGAAGAACGAACAAGGAGTGATTGAGCTATGATGGGCGGTCTGGACGGCGCACGCCGTGTGATGGAGCGCGAGGTGAGCAAGCCGAAGAATGTCGGCGCGACGCTGCTGCGCTTCGGACGCTACTTTGGACGCTATGGGCTGGTTCTGCTGCTAGTGGCGGCGTTGATCATCGCTTCCACTTGGACGCAAGTGGTGGCGCCTGAGCTGATCGGGCAGGCGGTGGATTGCTATCTGTTTCCGCGTCCTGGCACGGTCTGCACGTATACACAAGATGACGCGCGCGCGATTGAGGCGCGCTTCCGCGCCGATACAAGTTTGAGCGCCGCTGAGCGCGAAGCGGCTATCCGCGATGCGAAGATCAGCGGCTTGCTCGGCTTGGTCGCTATCTTGGCGCTGTTGTTCATCGGCGGCGCCGTGATGAGCGGCACAATGTTCTTCCTGATGAACTGGACAGGTCTGCATGTGCTTTACAACTTGCGGCGCGAGGTCTTTCAGCACATGCATCGGCTCTCGCTGCGCTACTACGCCGAAAACGAGGTCGGCAACATCATGAGCCGCTTGACGAGCGATCTGGAGACCATTCAGCAGACTATCAACTTCGCCTTGATCAGCGTGGCGAGCGGCGCGCTGCTGATGATCTGGATCGCGATCAAGATGTTTCAGACCAACGCGGTCTACGCCTTGCTCAGCCTTTCGGCGGTGCCGTTCATGTTCATCGCGACGCTGCACTTCAGCAATCAGGCGCGCAAGGCGTTTCGGCGCAGCCGTCAGCAGATGGGCAACGTGAACGCCGACCTGCAAGAGAGCATCGTCGGCGTGCGCGAAGCGCAGGCGTTCAGCCGCGAAGAAGAGAATATCGCTGAGTTCATGCGCGTGAACGCCGCCAATCGCGATGCGAACGTGCGCGCTGCCAGCTTCACAAGCGCGCTCACGCCGACTCTGGAAGCGCTCGGCTTTGTGGCAGTGGCAGTGGTAGTCGTTGTCGGCGGCATCGCCGTCTTCCGCGACGAGCCGCTCTTCGGCACGGTCATCTCACTCGGCACAGTCTTCGCCTTTCTGCAATATGTGCAGCGCTTCAATCAACCGATCCAGCAGATCGCGCTTTTGTGGACAAATATTCAGAGCGCTATCGCAGGCGGCGAGCGCATTTTCGGCTTGCTGGACACACAGCCTGACTTCGGAGACGCGCCGACCGCGCGTCCGTTGCCGCCGATTGAAGGCGAGGTCGAGTTTGCAGATGTCTGGGCGGAATATAAGCCTGGTCAGCCTGTGCTGCGCGGCATCAACCTGAAAGCATCGCCAGGTCAGACTGTCGCCATCGTCGGTCCGACAGGCGCCGGCAAGACGACCATCATCAATCTGATTCCGCGCTTCTACGATGTCGTGAAAGGCGCCGTCAAGATTGACGGCATAGACGTGCGCGACGTCACGCTGGAAAGCCTGCGCAGTCAGATCGGCATTGTGCTGCAGGATAGCTTCCTGTTCGCTGATACGGTCATGAACAACATCCGTTACGGCAAGCTGGATGCTACCGATGAAGAAGTGATCGCGGCGGCGAAGCTAGTGGCTGCCGATCAGTTCATCGAGCGCCTGCCGAACGGCTATCAGACCGTGCTAGGCGAGCGCGGCAGCGGCTTGAGTCAAGGGCAGCGGCAGCTGATCGCGATTGCGCGCGCTGCGCTGAAAAATCCGCGCATTTTGATCCTCGATGAGGCGACTTCGAGCGTGGATACGCGCACTGAGCGCATCATTCAGAGCGCGCTGGAGAAATTGCTGCACGGACGCACCAGTTTCGTGATCGCGCATCGGCTCAGCACGATTCGCAATGCTGATCAGGTCTTGGTTGTGCAAGCCGGACAGATCGTAGAGCGCGGCACGCATAATGAGCTGCTGGCGCAGAAAGGCGCTTACTACGATCTGTACATGAGCCAATTCCGCCGCCAAGATCAGACGGCTGACGGCAGCGCGCCAAGCCAGGCGGCGGCTGTGCCTGCTTAGCGCGTCAGCTCAGCGATCTGGCAGTTCTGGCATTTCAGCGTCGGCACGTCTTCGCTGCTCATCAGCGCTTCCACCCAGTCGCGGAACGGCACGCCGTTCGCCTGATAGGTGTAGAAGCGATTGTAAGGCAGGATGCAATGCTCGTTGCCGCCGCTGATGAAGGCGCGGAAGTTTGGCAGCGCTTCAAGCGCCTCGATCCGAGCGTACATGCCTGTCTGCCAATCGCTGCCGCCTTGCAAGCCGTAGAAGAAGACCTGAACGCGATCGGCGGCTGTGGTGAATTGCGTGAAGAGCGCCTCAGGATAGCGTTTGCTATTGGCAGTGTAGAGCTGGTTGATGATGAACGGATCGCGTTGCACCTCAGCCAGCTCTGGCAGCTCCTTCGCCAGATTCTCGTAGAAGCCCCACGTCTCCAAGCCGTCCCACTGCGGCGTGATCACGCCTACGCCCGAATCGCCGATCAGCCGATGCATCGCTTGCGGATAGCGGCTGAAAATGCTGTTGGCGTGCATGATCGCGCCGTAACTGCCCGCGCTGCAGCCGCTCACCAGCACTTTCTCCGCCTCAGGGAAATTTTGGTAGACCCAATCGAGCGCAGCTTTGGCGTTCACATAGCCTTTGTGGTAGATCGTCAGCGAAGGCGAGTAGTTCACCACGCGATTGCCGACATGCACATCGCCTGTGCAGTAAGATATCAGCACGGTCGCGTAGTCGCGTAATGGATTCTCAGGACGCGCTAGGTCGAAGACGCCTTGCCGCAGCGAAGCGTCGTTCAGAATCGCCTCGTAAGGAATCACTTCATCGGTGAACAAGCTGACCGATCGCTGACAATTCAAGCTGTTCCAGCAGGCGCCGCCGCCGATGAAATGAATATGCAATTTGCGCTGATCTCTGCCGCGATTGACGTAGAAGGCGTATGGCGTGCCGCGTCCGCAGATTGTGTCGCCATCGGGCAAAATTTGCTCCCACTCAGGCGTTGTCTCAGCCTGAGCCAATTGCCGTTCGGCATATGCCAGCAGCAGCGCACACGCTGTGATGATCATCAAGAAACGTTTGAGCATGAACATATCCTCATCACTATCCGCTACGCCGTTCTGCGTAGACCATGTATAATCTTAGCGCGATATTGCTCAAGATGAGGACATTTCATGCGGCTAGGCATCGTTGGCTTGCCGAACAGCGGCAAGACGACTATTTTCAACGCGCTCACGCGCAGCAATCGTCCCACAGGCGCGGTCAGCGGCGGCAAGCTAGAAGTCTTCACAGCGGTTGTGCCTGTGCCTGACCAGCGCATTGATCGGCTGAGCGCGCTCTACAGACCGAAGAAGACCATTCATGCCACGATCACCTACACCGACATCGCCGGACTGGAGCGCGGCATCGGCAAGGAAGGCATCAGCGGCGAGCTGCGCAATCAACTGCAACAAGTGGAAGGCTTCATTCACGTGGTGCGCGCCTTCGAAGATGAGAGCGTGCCACATCCCGAAGGCACAGTCGATCCGCTGCGCGATTTGAACACAGTGGACACTGAATTCCTGCTCAGCGACTTGGTGACCGTCGAGAAGCGCCTTGAGCGCCTGACCGAAGAGCGCCGCAAAGGCAAGCCGTCTAATCCTGTCACCTTTGAAGCCGAGCTGGAGACGCTCAGCCGCTTCAAAGCGCACCTTGACGAGCTGAAGCCGTTGCGCGCCCTTGAGACAACGGCTGAGGAACGCCGTCTGGTGCGCGGCTATGGCTTGCTCTCACTCAAACCGATGTTGGTCATCTTCAATTCAGGCGAGCAGCTCTATGACGTGCGGCAAGCGCAAGCCTATCAGATGCCGAACGTGCGCCTGATCGCTTTGCAAGGCAAGCTCGAGGCGGAGATCGCGCAGCTGGAAGGCGAGGATCAGCGCTTGTTCTTAGAAGAATACGGCATCGCTGAGCCGGGAGCGCAGCGCGCCATTCGCGAGAGCTATGAGCTGCTGCACATTCAATCTTTTTTCACAGTTGGACCTGATGAGGTGCGCGCTTGGACGATTCCAGTCGGCGCCACAGCGCAAGAGGCGGCAGGCGTCATCCACTCCGATCTGGCGCGCGGCTTCATCCGCGCTGAAGTGACCGCTTGGAATGACCTGCTGGCGCTAGGCAGCGAAGCAGAGGTCAAAAAGCAGGGCAAATTGCGCCTTGAAGGCAAAGAGTACATCGTCAAAGATGGCGATATCCTGCACATACGCGCCAACGTCTAGCGAGATCGGACACGGACATGGTCAAAACATTGGTCACAGGCGGCACAGGTTTTCTGGGCGCGCATATCGCGCGCGCGTTAGTGGAAGCAGGGCATGACGTGAGCGTATTGCGGCGCGCCAGCTCGCGCACTGATCTGATCGCCGATCTGCCGATTGAACACGCGCTGGGTGACGTGACCGAGCCTGAGTCGCTGCGCGCGGCAATGCAGGATTGCACATGGGTCTTTCACACGGCAGCAGTCGCCGATTATTGGCGTGCGCAGCGCGCCAAGATGTATCAGGTGAACGTGGAAGGCACGCGCAATATGCTGCAAGCGGCGCGCGTGGCAGGTGTGCAGCGCGTGATCTTCACCAGCAGCGCGGCGGCTATTGGCTTGCGCGCCGATGGCAAGCCGAGCGATGAGTCAGTCGCTTTCAATTTGCCGCCGTCGCGCTTCCCTTACGGTCACAGCAAGGCGCTCGCTGAGCAGGAAGTGGCGAAAGCGGTTGAGTCAGGCTTGTCAGTAGTGACGCTCAATCCATCAGTGATCTTCGGACCGGGCGACTTGAATTTGATCAGCGGCAGCTTGATCGCTGAGCCTGCACGCGGACTGGTGCCACCGTTCTATCCTGCCGGCGCAGTGACCGCCATTGATGTGCGCGATGTGGCGCAGGCACATCTGGCGGCGGCTGAGCGCGGCGCGAGCGGCGAGCGTTACATCCTCGGCGCGCAAGATGCGACTTACCGCGAGCTTTTCGCCATGATCTGCGAGATCGTCGGCGTCCGCGCGCCGCGCTTGCTGCTGCCAAAAGCATTGGCGACGCCGCTCGCCTACATAGTCGGCGCGTTGAGCAGGATCGGCATCAAGCTGCCTATCAACGCCGATCAAATCTGGCTGAGCGCGCAGCGCGTGCTGTTCGATTCCAGCAAGGCGCGATCAGCGTTCGGCGCGCCGCGCATCAGCTTGCGCCAATCGTTAGAAGATACCTACCAATGGTATGTCCAACACGGCTTGATCGTCAAAAAAGCGCGCCGCTGATCGCCTAGCGCGCCGTCCTGCGCTATACTGTGCCGTGCGCAACCTTGCGGAGAGATGCTCATGCGCTTCGATCTTGGCTCTTTTCTGATCGGCTTGGTCAGCGGTCTGTTGATCGCGCTCGGAATTTACCGTCTGCGCGGCGTTTTGCAGCGCGTGCGTCAGCGTGCGCAAGAAGGCGTGGGCGAAGCGCGCGGCTTCCTGAGCGCGCCGCCTGAAGTGCGCTACGCCAAGCGCGCTGCACAGCTCTTCAACACTTATCACATCGCAGGCGATCGCTTGCCGCTCAGCGCGCTCTACATTGAGCCGCAGCTGCTCGCGCCGTATGAGACGCCAAAGCCGGGCGACGAAGAATCGACGGCAGTCGCGCACATTGTGCCGATCATCCACGATTTTCCTGCCGCCTACGCGCCATACAACGTCGAGACGCTCAATCTGCTGGATTTGCAGAAAGGCGAGCGCCATTTGGCGCTCTTGGCGCGCAGCGGCATGGGCAAAAGCACAACGCTCGCCTTGCTCGGACTGTATGCGCTGGGCGAGATCGAGCTGACCGTGATTGACACATCGCAGGATGAATATCTCGAGCGCAGCCTCGCCAACAGACCTGTGGAAGAGCGCGAGCGCCTGCGCCGTCAGTATCAAGAGAATCAGCGGCGCGCGCTGGAGAAGCTGAACGCGCGCTTCAGGACGACTGAGGAAGCCAGCTATCAGGCAGCCGATTTCCGCCGCATGTTGCCTGTCCTCGTCCACTTGCGCGATATTGACGTGCGTCCTGAAGCGCACGGCGTGCAGCCGCCTGCGCCGCCTGCCGAAGGCGAGGATGCGCCAAAGGTCAAGCGTAGCTCGCAGTCGGGCAGCAAGGCGGCGCTCAAGCCGCTCGATCCTGCCGAGCCGATCGTCAGGGCGTTGCAAGTGCGCTTCGGCGGCGCAGCAGCCAGTCAGTTGCCAAAGTTGGTCTATCGGCGGCTTGCCGAAGGCACTTGTCTGGTGCTGATTGACGGCTATGACGAGCTGCCTGAGGCGGAAAAGCCTGCCAAGCTGACGTGGCTGCGGCAATTCATGGCGCTCTACGGCGCAAATTTTGTGATCGTCGCGGCGGATGTCAACGGCTACGATCCATTGCTGAACATCGGCTTTCAGGCGTGCTATCTGCGCGCCTGGCGCGAGGCGGATTACAGTCAGCTGGCAGATCGCTGGGCAGCGGCGTGGATCAAGACTGACAAACGCGCTACCATGCCTGATGCCAAGCAGCTTGCGCGCGTGAAGACGGGCAATCGCGGACGCACTATTCTCGATGTCACGCTCAAGGTCTGGTCGGATTACGCCAACGACCTGAAGTTGCCCGGACGGCTGGGCTGGTACGATTTCTTCGTGCGGCGCGCCTTGCCTGATGAAGCATTGCGTCCAGTTATGCAGCAGGCGGCGGCGGAAATTTTGAGCGGACAAGGCGCGCCGCTCAGTCGTGAGCGGCTTAAGGCGTTGTTGAGCGAAGCGTTCACAGGCGCCGATGGCAAGCCGACGCGCAACCTGGATGCCGATCTGAACAAACTGCTCAAGTCGCCGCTTTTGGTCGAACAGCCGTTCGATCAGTACAGCTTTGTGCATCTGATGCTCACGGCGTATCTTGCCGCTGAGCGCCTTGAGGCTTCTGAGCTTGCCTTGCTCGCCACACAGCGCGCATGGACGCATGTCATGCCGTTCGCCGCGATCCGTCTGCCGATGGACGCGGCTGTTGGCGAGGTGCTGAATGCACCTGCCGATCTGCTCTACACGCCGCTCTTCAATCTCGCCTATTGGCTGATGGACGCGCCGAGCGAGGTCGGCTGGCGGGCGGAATTCTTCAAGCGCGTAGGCGGCGGCGCGCTGCTGGCGACCAGTCAATATCCATTGCTGCGCGAGCGCGCCATGGCGGCGCTGGTCACAACGCGCGATAACGCGACGGCTGCCACGCTTTTTCAGCGCGCGCTGGAGCATCCTAATCCATTGGTGCGGCGGCTCGGCTGCATTGGACTCGGCGCGCTGGGCGATAGCGAGTATTTGCAATTCCTCAAGCCGCTCCTGAACGATTCGGATCGGCGCGTGCGCCTTGCCTGCGGCTTCGCGCTCGGCGCAATTGGCACGGATGCCGCGCTAGACGCGATGACTGAAGGCTTGCTACAACGCGACCGCGACCTGCAGCGCGCCATTGCCGAAGCGCTGGCTGCGCTGCCCGATCAAGGACATGCGCTGCTACGCGAAGCGATTGAGAGCGACGACCTTGAGCTGCGCTACGCCGCCGTCTTCGGTTTGGCGCGCATTCGCGCGGCATGGGCGATCACGCAGATTTATCGCACGCAGCTGGAAGATTCTGAGGCTTACGTGCGCATCGCAGCCGACCAAGCCTTCAATCTTGCCGAAAATCCTGATCGCGGCGGCATCAAGCGCTTACCGCAGATCGATCAGATCGAATGGCTTGCTGAGTGGATGAGCGAACGCGGCGAGTCGATTCCGAGCGGCGAGAACGCGCCAATCGCGCTTTTGCGCTCGTTGCAAGAAGGCAATCGCGAAGTGCGCTCAGCGGCGGCGCGCACGCTCGGCGAGATCGGCTACGTGAACGGACTCAAGGCGCTCTACAAGGCGCTCGGCGATCAGGATGAAGCAGTGCGCGCTGAAGCCTACGCCGCGCTCGGCATGTTGCAGCAGCGCGTTGGCAGTCCGTTGCCAGCTGTGCTGTGAGATCAGCGCTCGCTGAAGTCCGATTCGGTCAGGCGATGCAGCTGTTGCAGCGCAGCGCGCACATCGGCAGGCTGCACGGCGATCAGGCGGCGTTCGCTCGCGCCGAGCGCTGAGGCAAGCGGACGAATGCGCTTATCGAGGATTGGACGCAGGTCAGTGTTGGCGCCAATGGCAGCGATCACTTTGACGGGCTGCACTTCCCAATCGCTCAGGAGCGCTTGCAATTGGCGCACGGCTTCTTGGGCTGCCTGCGGACCTTCGCTAGTCGGCACGACGAAGACAAGTGTGGCACGCCGATAGCTCTGCATGACGACTACAGGATCGGCGGCGAGGCTAGTGACTCGCTCGCGCACTTTTGCCAGAAAAGTCACCAGATCGAAAGGCTGATCGCGCAGGGCGAGATAGACGCCGTCCACAGCGGTCACTGCCTTCACGCGGCGACCGTCCTGCAGAGAATTGGCATGGACGAGCGTGCCGTCATGGTCAAGGTTGTGCGGATTGCGCACGCGCAACGGAATGTTGGGTCGGATCAGCGGCTCGATGGCGGCAGGATGCAACAGGCGCGCGCCGAAGAAAGCTAGCTCGCCGATTTCTTCATAGGTGAGCGAAGGAATCACGCGCGCATTCGGCACAAGGGCAGGATCGGCGCTCATGATGCCGTCCACGCTCGTCCACATCCACACTTCATCCGCGCCGAGCGCAGCCGCCAACAAGGTCGCCGTCAGGTCGCTGCCGCCGCGCCCGAGCGTGGTCGTCTTGCCGCCTTGCGTAGCGCCGATGAAGCCTGCCAAGATCGGAATGACGCCATTTTTCAGCAACGGCTGCAGAATGCGCTCAGCGCGTTGATCGATCACATCGCGCAATGGATGCGCATTTTGATGCGTGCTATCTGTGATGATGATCGACTCAGCTGGCACAAGCGCGACGCGCAAGCCTTCTTGTTGCGCGAGCGCCGCCACAATGCTCGCCATCAAGCGCTCGCCGATTGCCATCGCTTCGTCGCGTTGATGTGACAGCAGCGTGTTGCTCTGTGCAATGCGCTCGCACAGCGCCAGCAAGCCGAAACATTGTTGATCGAGCGTGTGGAGCAAGTGACCGCGCACATTGGCTGCTGTGAACAAACTTTCGATCAGCGCGATGTGATCGGCGCGCAAGCCTGAGAGTAAACGACGGCAAGCGAGCATCTCGCGCGCTTGCGCCAGCTCGACAATGCGCCGCAACGTATCTGTGGCGCCGCTCATGGCGGAAACAATCACGACGAGCCGCTGCCACGCCAGTGACTCGGCGTGGATGATCTGAATCACGCGCCGCAACTGCTGTGCGCTCGCCGTGAGCGAGCCGCCAAATTTCATCACCAAGAGTGCCATGCGTTCGTCTAGCGCGCTGCGAAGGCGAAGCGCGGATCGCGCTCGAGCGTCAGCGCCAGACCTTCCGCTAGGCTGACCTTCGGCGTGAAGCCGAGCAGCTCAGCCGCACGGCGCAGATCGGCGCACATGCGCGAGACGCCGCCGTCCTGATTGCGGACGTAAAGCGGCGTGAGCGGCTTGCCGAGCGCAGCGCTGATCGCCTCGATCAAGGCGTTGACGCTTGTCTCGACGCCGCTGCCGATGTTGATCACTTTCTGATCCACGTTATCAGCAGTGGCAGCGGCGACCAGCGCAGCGACCACGTCGTCAATGTAGACATAATCGCGCGTTTGCTCGCCATCGCCATTGACAACGATTGAACCGCCGCGCAGCGCATGCCGCAAAAACGACGGAATAACAGGCGGATGCGCTGCAGGCAGCTGCTGACCGGGTCCATAGGCGTTGAAAATCCTCAGGCTGACCGTCTCAATGCGCCAGCGGATGCCCATCACGCGCAGATAGCCTTCCGCCGCCAATTTGCTGACGGCATACGGCGAGCGCGGATCGGGCAGCATGGACTCGTGAAGCGGCTGCTGCGCTTGCTCGCCGTACACAGCGCCTGACGAGCTGAAGACGACGCGCCGCACGCCTGCATCGCGCATTGCCTCAAGCACAGCCACTGTGCCGCCGACGTTGACCGCGTTGTATTCGCGCGGATAGAGCGCGCTCTCAGGCACAGAGACGCGCGCCGCCAAATGGTAGACACATTCCACGCCTTGCAGAAGCGTCCACAGCTTGGGAATATCGTTGACATCGCCGCGCGTGAAGGACACATCGGCGTGCAAGCGCGACGGATCGCCTGCGCTCAGGTCGTCCAACACGCGCACCTCATGTCCTTCCGCCGCCAATCTGTTCGCTAACGCCGCGCCGATGAAACCAGCGCCGCCTGTCACCAAAAATCGCATAAGAACGCCCTATTCATCGCAGGCGATTGCGCACTGCCATATCGGATGAGTCATTATAGCGCGCCCGCTGGAAAATTAGCCACACCGCGCTACAATCAGCGCCATGAGTCGCCTTCGTTTTTGGTGGCGCTATTTGCGCCGCAATACGCCTTGGGATACGAACATCACGCCGCCAGAGATCGTGGCACTGGCGGAGCGCTTGCCCATCGGCAGCGCGCTCGATCTCGGCTGTGGCACAGGCACCAACGTGATCTATCTTGCGCGGCGCGGCTGGCGCGCCATTGGCGTGGATTTCGCGCCGAACGCGATTGGCGCAGCGCGCCGTAAAGCGTGTCGCGCAGGCGTGAGCGCCTTTGCGCAGTTTTACGTCGCTGATGTCACTGAGTTGAGTTGGCTGGAAAGCTCAGTTTGCGCGCCGTTTACCTTCGCAATGGACATCGGCTGCTTGCACGCGCTCTCGCCTGATGGTCAGCGCGCCTATGCTGCGCAGCTGGCGCGCCTGACTGCGCATGGCGCGACATATGCGCTCTACGCACATCAGCGGCGGACGCAGACGCACTTCGATTTCACGCCTGAGCATGTTGCGCGCCTCTTCGAGCCGAATTTCACGTTGGTCAGCGCCACGCTCGGCACGGATAGCAGCAGCGGATATCGCTCGGCGTGGTATGAGCTGCGCCGCGTTTAGGGTAGCGTATCATAAAGACGCATCAGCTCTTGCTCCAGCGCGCGCGCTTGATCGAGGACGCTATTAATGCGCGTCAAGCTGCCGATAGGATCGGTCGCCAGTCCCTGCCGATAAGCGCTGAAGTAGGCATCGGCAAGGCTGAGCGCTTCGCTCAAGGCGTCAACGTGCAGCGCGGCGCACTGCGGCGGACGCGCTATCTCAAGCGCCGCCTGAATGCTGCCGAGTCGGTCTATCACGTCTGAGGCGCGCTCAGGCTGAATAGCGATGTTGTTGTTGACCACTTCTGAGAGTTCCTGAGTCAGATTGCTGCTGCGCTGCAGCCAATTCTCAAGGGCAGAGCGCGGACATTCTGCGCTGCGCAACTGCGGATTGACGGTCGGTGCGTTTGTGACAGTTGGCGGGCTTGTGCGCTCTGCGCAACCTGTCAGCAAGATGATCGACGATAGCGCGATGAGTCGTATCAGATGTGCCATAAGTACTCCGTGCAAGAGAGATAGTCACTTCAAGGCTCGATTGTAGCGCAGGCTCGGCTGCGCAAGAGGATGTGTTGCAGGATAAAAATGCCCGCGGTTGCTCTTGAAGCCGGCAGTCGCTTGAATAGCTTATTGACGCGCTGAAGAATTCTATGCTAGAGTCAGCATAGGGATTAATACCACACAAGTGAATTGAAAGCCATGATATCTCCTTCGATGCGACGCACACACGGTCGTCGCTCGTTGGCTAATCTATTGGTGCAGATCGACTCCGACCTGCTGCGCGCGCAGAGCGGCGAAGAGATTCTGAGCGCTTTGCGCCCTGCGCTGCTGCACTTTCAGGCAAAGGCTGTCCAGCTCTACTTTCTGTACACGGATGCAGATAATCGTCCTACGTGCGCGCGTCTGGTGGCTGCGCTGAACTATCTTGGCGAGCTGATTCCGCTCAGCCAGATGCCTGTGCAAAAGTTTCGCCTTGCCGATTATCCTTTCGTGGCGCAGACCGTTGAGCAGCGGCAGCCGTACTTCATTGAAAACATCTTCACCCATCCGCAGGCGGACGAAGCGATGCGCGAGCTGGCGCGCGCATGGGATTACGCTGCAGTGATCGCTTTGCCGCTCGCCATTAACGAGCGCTGGCTCGGTTTTCTCGCCTTTCAGTGGCAGACGCCGCAAAAGTTTGACGACGCGACGCGCATTTTCTTCAAAACGCTCCAAGCCAACATCGCCGCAGTTGTACTGGGCTACCGCTCTACGCTTGAGCGCGAGGAAGCCTACCGCGAGATCGAGCTGCTCTACCGCATTGGCAGCGCCGTCAACGCTGCTCAGAGCTATGACGAACTGGTGCAGGTCGTCGGTCAGCACGCTTCGCTTGGCGCGTTCAGCGTCTCGATCACGCACTTTGAGTATTATGACATTAGGAAAGCGACTTACGCTGAGATCATGGCGGTCTGGGGCGCACATCCTGAGCGCGTTGGCACGCGCATTCAAAATGGCGTGCCGCTGCCGTTCGCCATTCACCATCAGCCGCAGGTCGTCAGCGATGTGAGACGGCTGGACGATTCGGCAAGGCAGTATCTGCGCGCTTATGGCTATGCCGCTTTTCTCTCTGTGCCGCTCACCTTTGGCGAGACCGTGCTTGGCGCGCTGAATTTCTTCTCCGACAAGCCGCGCCAATACGCGCCTGCTGAGCTGCGCCTTGCCAAAGGCATTGCCGACCTTGTGGCAGTGGCAGTCGATCGCATTCGCCTGCGCGAGGCGTCGCTGAGCATACAGCGGCGCACTGAGCGCGTCGCGCAGATCAATGGCGCGCTGCTCATGGCGAGCGACGAATTCGACATCGTGCGCACATTTGCCGAATACATCGAAGAGATGGACGCCACGTCAGTCGCGCTCAGCTACTTTGAGACGGCTGAGTCGCCGCACCTGCTGCGCACGGTCGCCGTCTGCGACAGACGCGGTGTGCGATCAGACGCGCGCATTCCACAACCTGCGCTGCTGAGCGATAAATTTGCCGCTATCCTACGCCAACAGACGCTCACGCTCATCGAGGATGTGCAGCGAGACGCGACTCTCAGCGCGCGCGAGCGCGCTATCCTGCTGGAAGCAGGCGTGCGCGCTATGGCGACGCTCTTGCTGAATAGCGGCGGCGCGTGGTCAGGCGTGTTCAGCATCCATTGGCGGCAGCCGCGCGTGTTCAGCGCCGATGATCGCGCCGTCTTAGAGGCGATCTTGCCGTCCCTGACCGCTGTAGTCGCTCGGCGTCAGCTGTGGCTGAAGCAAGCCGAGACTCTTGAGCGCTTGCGCCAGATGGATCGCCTGAAAGATGAATTTCTCTCCAACATGAGCCATGAACTGCGCACGCCGCTCAACGCCGTGATCGGTCTCTCGGATGTGATCTTGCAAGGTATGGACGGCGAATTGACGCCGCGCTTGCAACAAGATATCCAGACCATTCACGATGCAGGTCAGCAGCTGCTCGCCATTGTCAACGACGTGCTGGACATCGCCAAGATTGAATCAGGCACACTGACCTTGCGTCTGAACGCAATTGACCTGCGGCAGCCGCTGCAGGAAGCGCTGAAAACTGCTTACGTGATGGCAGCCAGCAAGCAGCTGACGCTCAGCGCGTATTTGCCTGAGCAGCCGCTGATGGTGCAGGCAGACGCCAATCGGATGCGGCAAGTGGCGCTCAATTTGCTCTCAAATGCGATCAAGTTCACAGACGCAGGCAACGTGCGTCTGTATGCCTACACACAAGACGGACAGGTCGTCTTTTGTGTGCAGGACGAAGGCATTGGCATTGCGCCTGAGCATCACGCGCTCATCTTCGAGCAGTTCCGCCAAGTGGAAGGCAGCCTGCACCGACGCAAAGGCGGCGCCGGCTTAGGTTTGGCGATCAGCAAGCGCTTGGTCGAGCTGCACGGCGGACGCATTTGGCTGGAGAGCGCGCTTGGCAAAGGCGCTACGTTCTACGTCAGCCTGCCGAGTCTGTGAGGGAAACATGGCGACTGCGCACGTGCTTTACGTGGAAGATAACGCCTCGAACGTCGTGGTGGTCGAGCGCGTCTGTGAGCATTTGAAGCTGCCCTTGCGCGTGGTCAGCAATGCGACGGATGCCATTGCTAGCGTGCTGGAAACGCCGCCGAGCCTGATCCTGATGGACATCAGCTTGCCCGATGTGGACGGTCTGGCGGCAACGCGTTTGATTCGCAGCCTGCGCGAGCCGCTCGCTCAGATTCCGATCATCGCCATCACTGCCAGCGCGATGGTCGGCGACCGCGAGCGCTGCCTAGCGGCAGGCTGCAACGACTATTTGGCGAAGCCGTTCACTGTACGCGCCCTTGTGGATATCCTTCAAACCTATCTGAGACAGGAGAGCTAGATGCGATGATCGCCGTTGTGATTGAAGATAATCCGACCTCAGCCGATATCATTTGCCGTCAGCTCAGCGCGCTTGGCTTCAGCGAGACTCATGTGAGCGGCACAGCCGAAGGCGGCATGCAACTTGTGCAACGCGTGCGTCCGCAGCTGGTGATTGTAGACGAGCGTCTGCCAGATGCCAGCGGCACAGAGCTGGTGCGCGCGCTGCGCATTTTCGATCCGAACCTTGTGGTGGCGATGTGTACTGTGATTGACGATGAAGTCACTATCCAAGAAGCGTTTGAGGCAGGTTGTAACTATTATGTGGTGAAGCCGAACGGTTTGCGGCGGCTGTGCAGCGAGCGGCAATCGCCTGAGGCAGTGCTCAAGGCTGACTCTCAGCTCGTGTTTCGTTAGTCGAGAGTCTCTTGTGCGCTCACGGCGTTCTGTGTTACATTCAAGATACTCGCAAAGGCAGAGGCGAGCCTGAAGGCAGGCGCATTGCAGCCTTTTGCGCATACGGAACGAGAACGAACTGTTAGCCCTGTACATGCCAAGTAAGATCAAGATTGTAACGGATAGCAGCGCACAATTTAGCGATCCTTCACTCCTAGCGCGCTACGACATCAGCGTTGTGCCGCTGCGCATCCGTTGGCGCGGCAATCTGTACCAAGAAGGCGTCGATCTCGATCCTGCAGACTTTCTGGCTGAGTTGAGTCAGCACGACGCGCTGCCTGAGCTGCTGCCGCCGTCAGTTGAGACTTTTCAGGCTGTTTACGCGCGCCTGGCGCGCCAGACAGATCGCATTCTATCCATTCATCTCTCGCAAGCCATGCATCCGACAGGACAAGCCGCGCAGGCTGCCGCGCAGAGCCTGCTCGGACGCTGCGATATCAGCGTGGTCGATTCGAAGAGCATCGGCTTAGGCTTGGCGCTGGTGGTCGAAGCGGCGGCGCGCCTTGCCGAGACGTGCGACTCGCTCGATGAGATCGTGCGTGCGCTGCGCAAGCAGGTCATGCGCTTATACGCGATCTTCGCCGTTGAGCGCTTGGCATACTTACAGCGCTATAATCTACTCAGTCGCTCGCAGAAACTGCTGGGCGAGATGCTCGGCATCCGTCCGATCCTGACGATTGAAGAAGGCGAGCTGCTGGCAATGGAAAAAGTGCGCACATCTGCGCAAGCCGTTGATAAATTCGTCGAGTTCATGCTAGAGTTCTCGCAGGTTGATCAGCTATTGCTCTTGCAAGGCGCGCCGCAGCTCACTGAGCAGAGCGCAATGCTGATCGAGCGCCTGAACCTTGAATTCGCTGAGCGCGATTATCCGATCGGCGTCTATCAGCCGTCGCTCGCCTGCTATCTCGGTCCAAAGGCGAGCGGCATCATGGTCTACGAAGCGGCGCTCAGCCCAGAGAGCCGTCGGCATTCTTATGAGGTTGAAGAAAAAGAATGAGCGCAGCACAGCGCATTAAGTTCGTGTGCGATAGCGCCACTGACCTGCCTGCGGCATGGCGCGCACGCTGGGATATCTCAGTCATCCCTGTCTTCGTCAATTTTGGCGCTGAGAGCTTCCCTGATGACGGCGTCTCGCTGACGCATGACGAATTCTATCGCCGCTTGGCAGAGTCCAAAGCGGCGCCAACCACGTCCGCGCCTTCAGCAGGCGTCGCGGCGGATGTGCTGTGCCAAGCGCTAAGCGAAGCCGATCACGTGATCGCCTTCACCATCTCGCCTGCTGTGAGCAGCACCTACAACGCTGTGCGCCTTGCCGCGCAGCAAGTCTCTGCCGAGCGCATCACGGTCTGCGATACAGGCACGATGAGCATGGCGTCCAGCTGGCAGATTGTAGCAGCCTGCGAAGCGCGCGAGCGCGGCGCTGACCTGAACGGCATCCTCGACGCGGTCGCCGAAGCACGTGAGCGCGCCGATGTCTGGGCGATTCCTGGCTCGCTTGACTATCTGCGGCGTGGCGGCAGAGTCAATCGAATCGTTTCAAGCGTCGGCACGCTGCTACAGATCAAGCCGATCATCACAGTGAAAAACGGCGTGATCGACTCCAAGCAGCGCGCGCGCACGATCAAGAAGGCGATAGAGAGCGTCGCTGAGATGATTCGGCGGCGTGCGCCATTGGAAGGTCTCGCCATTTTGCACACAAACGCGCCCGATCTGGCTGAGCAGATGCGCGTCTTGCTGTCGGATATCGCGCCGAGCGATCCTGAGCGCACGCTGATTCTGAACGTGGCGGCTGCCATCGGCGTCCACTTCGGACCTGGCTCAGTCGGCGCGGCGATCCTGAGCGCGCCGCACAAATGAAGCATCCCTTGCGCAGAAAGTCAGTGTCCTATGCCTTCAGCACTCGAAAAGCTCTACAAAGTCCTGAAATTAGAGAGCGAATCAGGCTATAAGGATCACGCCGTCTATAAAGGCTTGAGCGCTTTTGCCAAACAATGGGAAGCCGATGCGCGCACACAGGCGAAAAAGCCTGAGCATCACTTGCTGATTGACGAGCTGGTGCAGCTGATGCAGCAATACAGTCAGCAAACTGCGCCTGAAGAGCGACCTGCCGCCATTAAATACATGATCGGACGTATCACAGGGCGCGTGCCGCGCGCACCGATGCCGCCGCGCACTGCGCAAGTCACGACGGACGTTTCATCTGAAGTTGCGCAGACGCATATGGACGAACAACTGCCCGAAGCGGCACAACGCGCGCCTGCGCCGCTCGATTTGGACTCGCCTAGCGGCGAGCGCACCTTCGGCAGCGCGCCTGCCGTCAGCCCACAACCGACCGCGCCGCAAGCGCCGTCGCGCCGTCGCCGCGCCGCGCCTGCCCGCGAGTCGGCTTTTTGGCGCGAGCTGCGACAGCCCGTGACCGTCGTGAGCGGCGTCGGCGAGAAGATCGCCGAAAGGCTCGCCGCGCTCGGCATTCACACGCTGGAAGATTGGTTGTGGTGCTTTCCGCGCCGCTACGATGACTTCTCGACCATGTTACCGATCAACCGCTTGCGTCCGAACCTTGTGGTGACGGCTGCCGGCATGGTGCGCGAGGTGAAGATCAATCGCGCCAAGCCAGGCGCCGATGTGCTGCACGTCACCATTCATGACGGCACAGGCGCGCTGACCGCCACCTTCTTCAACCAAGCCTATCTTGAAAAGCGCTTCGAGCGCGGCATGTTGGTCGTCTTCAGCGGCAAAGTCACGCTGTACCAACAGCGCCTGACGATGACCAATCCTGAGTGGGAGCCGCTTGAGCGCGAAGCGCTGAACACGCGCGCCATCGTGCCTGTCTATCCGCTCACCAAGAATCTCTCGCAAGGCATGATGCGCAAGCTGAGCCAAAAAGTGGTGGAGCGCTACGCGCTTGAGCTGCCTGACTACATGCCTGAGCCGATCTTGGAGCGCGTTGAACTCGCCGATCTGGGCTGGGCGATCAAACAGCTGCACTTTCCTGACTCGGCAGAGGCGTTGCGCAAAGCCAAACGGCGACTCGCCTTTGACGACTTGCTCTTATTGCAGCTTGGCGTGCTGCGCAATCGGCTCAGTTGGCAGGCGCAACGCGCCGAGCCGCTCGCCGTGACGGATGAGACGTTCACAGCGCTAACTGACGGCTTGCCTTACACGCTCACCAACGCGCAGCAGCGCGTCTTAGGCGAGATCAGGCGCGACTTGGCGCGTGACGTGCCGATGAATCGCCTGCTGCAAGGCGACGTCGGCGCCGGCAAGACCGTGGTCGCGGCGCTGAGCATGGCAATCGCCTTGCTGAACGGCGCGCAAGCCGCGCTGATGGCGCCGACGAGCATCTTGGCTGAGCAGCATCACAAGAACCTGTCGAATCTGTTCAGCGCGTTTGAGGCATTAGCGCGTTATCCCGTCTATTTGCTGACAGGCGATACGACGGCTGCGCGCCGCGCTGAGATTTTGACGGCGCTCGCCGAAGGCGTGCCGTGCCTTGTGATCGGCACGCACGCGCTATTGAGCGAGTCGGTGCGCTTCGAGCGGCTGGGCATGGCAGTCATTGATGAGCAGCATCGCTTTGGCGTGGAACAGCGCGGCGCGCTGCGCGGCAAAGGCACTAATCCGCACTTGCTGATCATGACGGCGACGCCGATTCCGCGCACGCTGGCGCTGACGCTCTTCGCCGATCTCGATCTGAGCGTATTGGACGAACTGCCGCCTAATCGCACGCCTGTTGAGACGCGCATCATCAAGCGCCGCGACCGCGAAGCGCTCTATCGCTTCATCGATCGCCAAATTCAGCAAGGCAGGCAGGCGTTCATCGTGTGTCCGCTGGTCGAGGCAGACACTGAGCAGCCGAACGCCGAGATGAAAGCGGCTGTCGCCGAGTACGAATATCTGCAGAGCGAAATTTTTCCACAGCGGCGCTTAGGATTGCTGCACGGCAAGCTCTCGGCTCGGCAAAAGGACGCAGTGATGAGCGCTTTCAGCAAAGGTGAGCTGGATATCTTGGTGACAACTGCCGTCGTCGAGGTCGGCGTGGACGTGCCGAATGCTACCGTCATCTTGATCGAAGGCGCGAATCGGTTTGGCTTAGCGCAGCTGCATCAATTTCGCGGACGCGTCGGGCGCGGCGCGCACAAGTCCTACTGTCTGTTGCTGCCTGATGACGACGATGCTGATAATGCGCGTCTTCAAGCGATGGAGACGACAACCGACGGCTTCAAGCTGGCGGAATTGGATTGGCAATTGCGCGGCGCCGGCGAGCTGCTCGGCACGCGCCAGAGCGGCAGGAACTTGCTGATGAGCGCCGCGATCGATCCAAAACTGGTCGCTGAGGCGCAGCTTGAGGCGCGCACGCTCTACGAAGAGGATCCGACGCTCGCGCTGCCGCAGCACGCCGCGCTGCGCGCACGCCTTGAGGCGCGCTACGGACGCGGCGAGGCAGCCGATATCAGCTGAGGTGCGATCATGGAAAAAAGCGCTCAAAAACAGGCTGTGCTGGAGCAACTGCGCTGCGCGCGCGCCAATCTGTTGGCAGCCATCGAAGGGCTGTCACCAAATGACATGCTGCGCCCTGGCGTGGTCGGCTTCTGGTCAGTGAAAGATGTCCTAGCGCACTTGACCGTGTGGGAATCTGAGCTGGTCACGGCGCTCTCGCGCTTGGATCGTCCTTCGCTCGTGCCGCACATCGTGCAGATTGACGACATTGACGCCTTCAATGCTGAGCAGTATCAAATCAACGCGCCGCGTCCGCTCCAGCTGGTCTTGGAAGATTTTCACGGCGTTCACAAGCATCTGTTGCGCGCTGTGGAAGCGCTTGACGAACGCACGCTGATCGATGTGCGCAAGTTTCGCTGGCTTGAAGGCGAGCCGCTGGTGTACTTGATCGCCGATTGCGCCTATTGGCATGAAGACGAACACGCCGAGCAAATTCGGCAATGGCGCGCTGAGCAAGGATTGTGACGCCGATGGACATTTTGCCGACATTCCTTTTCGACCGCAGTACAGTGCAAGCGCGTTTGGTCTTGCGCGATCGCGATCGGCTCGATCTGCCGCATCGCATGTCCACGAACGATTTGAAGCGCTTGCAAGTTGGCGAAGGCTGCAGCACTGTCCTCACAACGGCGACAGCGCGCATCATTGACCGAGTCCTGATCTATCATCGCGGCGAGACGGCGCTGATGATCGCCAATTATCCTGAAATTGTGCTGCGTTGGCTGCGGCAGCACGTCTTCTGGCAAGATCGTTTTCAGATTGAGGATCAGAGCGCGGTGCTCGGTCAGCTTGAGCTGCATGGCGTCAATGCGGCGGCGCTCGCTGAGCAGGCGATCAGCGGCGCGTCCGCTTTAGCGCTGCATCACTTCCGCGAAGACTCAGGGCGTCAGTTGTTGGTAGCGCGCACGTTTCCGCTCTCAGGCGAAGGTTTCCTGATCGTAGCGCCGCCTGCGCAGTTGGAGCAGCTGCGCACGGCTTGGCTCGCTGAGGATCAGGCGCAGGCTGCCGATGCGACGATCTACGAGCGGCTGCGCGTAGCAGCAGGCTTGCCTGCCGCACATCACGAGCTGACTGAAGATTACATTCCGCTCGAAGCAGGCTTGTGGGACTCGGTCAGTTTCAGCAAAGGCTGTTACATCGGTCAAGAGATCATCGCGCGCATGGAGAGCCGCAATAAGCTCGCCAAAACATTGGTGAAATTGCAGCTCAGCGCGCTTGTGCCGCTCGGCACGCCGATCCGAGCGGCTGATGAGACGATCGGCGTGCTAACAAGCCTTGCCGAGCCGCTCTTACCGCAGGCAGGCGTCGCCGCGTTCGGACTCGGCTTTGTCAAGCCTGCTTTTGCCGCGCTCGGCACGCGCTTGCAGGTTGGCGAGGCAAACGCTGAGGTCGTGCCTGCTGCGCTGATCGTCAATAGGGAAAGTGAGCGCTGATGATTATGGCGAGCGCACCATCTGCCGCGCAAAGCGCTTTGAACGACTGGTTGCGCGCCTGCCACATCGCGCAGCAATCGCTTGAGAGCGCGCCTGACGCGCGCGCTGCGATCGAGACGCTGCGCGAAGTACTCAACTGGCTGCTCGGCGCTGAGGCTGAAGTCCAAGTGTTGCAGGCGTCTGCGCTAGAGAATCGCCTGAGTCTGCCCAATCTTGTCCAAGAGGCTGCTACGAGCCTGACGCCGCAGGTTTCAGCCAATGGCTGCGCGCTCGCCTTGCCGCTCTTAGCAGGCGATGAGTCGCACGGTCTGGTGATGATCAAATTGCCGTCGCCGCCAGAGCCTGTGCGCGCTGCGCTCGCCTATCAATTCGTGAACAGCGCTGCCGCTGCGCTGGCGCGCCTTGCGTGGCCTGCCAGCCCGCAAATTTTCCGCCAGTTGGTGGAAAACGCGAACGTCGCCATTGATGTGGCTGCTTTAGACGGCACGATCACATACGCCAATCTCGCCGCTGCGCAGCTCTATGGCTTTGAGACGCCACAGGCGCTGATTGGACGCAATGTCAGCGAGCTGTACTTAGGCGGCGAGGAAACGCGCATCGCGCGCGACCTGCTTGTGCAGTCGCGCACAACAGCCGGCTGGTCAGGCGATGTGACGCACAAGACAGCCGATGGCGAGCCATTGCCTGTGCGGCTCGCCGTCTTTGCTATGCGCGACCATCAGCAGCGCATGACCAGCTTCGGCGCCATCATCCAGAGCTTGGGCGAGCAGCAACGCCTGCTCTACTCACTACAGCAGCAGACTCGCCGTCTGCGCGCCGCTGTGGAAGTCTCGCGCGCGGCGACCTCGAAATTGGACATCGACTCGTTGGCGCGGCAGGTTGCCTCTGTCACACAGGCGCTCTTCGACTTCGACTTCGTGGCAGTCTTGCTGTTAGAAAACAATGCGCTGCGCATCAAAGCGGTCTATACGCCTGAAGGTCATTTGCAGACCGCCGAAATTCCTTTGCAGCTGGTCGCCGACGATTTGAACTATGCGGCGCTTGAGACGCGCGCAGCTTTGCTGATCAACGACTCGCAGAGCGATCAGCGCAGCGGCTTGCGGCACGCGCTGATGAGCGTCGGCTCGGAAGTGGTGCTGCCGATGCGGCTTGGCAATGCAGTGATCGGCACGCTGGACGTGCAGAGCAGGCAAGCGCACGCCTTTCAGCCTGAAGATGTTGAGACGTTACAGGGCATCGCCGATCAGCTTGCCGTGGCGCTCGATAATGCGCGTTTGTTCGCTGCTGAGCGCTCTAAAGTGGAGCAACTGGCAGCTTTGAACGCCATCAGTCAGCATCTGGTGGCAGCTTATGATCTCGATGAAGTTTGGGATGATATCCGTCAGCAGGTTGCGGCGCTGTTCCATGTCTCCACGTTTTACGTGATGCGCTACGATGAAACGACCGATACAATGCAAGCGCTCTACTTGCACGATGACGGCGTCACCTTGCCGAGCGGACAAATTTTTCCTGTCAGCGGCTTCGGCGGCTACGTGATTCGCAGCGGCAAGGCGCTTCACATCGAAGATGTGGAAGCGCAACGCGAGCAGATTGAAGCGCTCGGCATTCAGCGCGTGCGCCTGACGGCGCGTCCGAGTACGCTCATCTCTTGGCTTGGCGTGCCGTTACGCGCACGGAATGGCGCCGTGATCGGCGTGCTGAGCATGCAGAGCGATCAGCCGCACGCCTTCAGCAAAGACGATCAGCAAGTTTTCGCGACCATTGCCACGCAAATCTCACTGGCACTTGAGAACGCCGCGCTCTTCAACCAGCTGACCAACGCTGCTACGCAACTTAAAGAGCGCGCGCGTCGCCTTGAAGCGCTCTCCAAAATTGGCACGCTGCTCTCGGAATCTCTGGATCGCAATCACATCTTGACGCTTGCCGCTGAGCAGATCGTGCGGCTGCTCAAAGCCGATCATTGCGGCATCGTCTTGCTATCGGCGAGCGGCGATACAGCGCACTTGGTCGCGGAATATCCTGCCAGTCCGTATGGACTAGGTGAGATTCCAACGACGCTCTTCAAGTATCTGCGCGAGCAAGAAGTGATCGTCTGCAACGATATTGAGCAGGACGAGCGCATGGTGGAACTCTTGCCTTTCCTGCGCTATAACGGCATTCGCGCTTTGATGATCGCGCGCATGTTCGCCAAAGGACGCTTGATTGGCTCCATTGGCGTGGACGTGATCGGCGCTGAACGCGCCTTCACCTACGATGAGATCGAGACATGCCGCACACTGGCGACACAAGTGGCGCTCGCCGTCGAGAACGCCGATCTGTACACGCGCGCGCTGGAAGCCAACGAACTCAAGAGCCAATTCCTCGCCACGATGAGCCATGAGCTGCGCACGCCGCTGAACGCCATCATCGGCTACACGGAAATGCTGCTCAAAGGCGTGTATGGCGCCTTATCAGAGCGGCAGAGCGAGCGTCTGCAGCGCGTTTACGATAACTCCACGCATTTGTTGGCGCTCATCAACGATGTGCTAGACCTTGCCAAGATTGAATCAGGGCGCATGACGTTGAATCTAGAGCCGCTCGAAGTGCAGCCTGTGTTGCAAGCCGCCATTGCGCAGATCGCGCCTTTGGCAGAAGCCAAGCGGCTCTCGGTCTACATTGACGTGCCGCGTGTGCTGCCCAAAGTGGAAGCAGATCGGGTGCGCTTGCGCCAAGTTGTCCTCAATTTGCTCAGCAACGCCGTGAAATTCACGCGCGAAGGCGGCATTGCCGTGCGCGCCTACGCTTTGCAGATCGAAGCGCCGCTGGAAGGCGTGCCGCTGATGCCCGGCAATTGGCTGTGCATCGCTGTAGAAGATAGCGGCATCGGCATTGCGCCTGAGCATTTCGAGCTGATCTTCGACGCCTTCCGTCAAGTGGATGGCTCTGTGGCGCGCGAGTTCGCAGGCACAGGCTTAGGCTTGCCGATCACGCGCCAGCTGGTCGAGCTGCAATACGGCAAGGTCTGGCTTGAGAGCGAGGTCGGACGCGGCTCAACGTTCACGATAGCGCTACCTGCCTTGCCCGAAAACGTATAGTTAGCACAGACACAGAAGCTATGGAGACCGATCCGCATGTCTGACCGAAAATGGCGCGCACAGCTCAGCGACGACGGCGAGCTGCCTGAGCTGATCGAACAAGCAGCAGGCGAGCCGCTCTACTGCACGCAATGCGGCGCGCTCAATCCGAGCCAAGCGCGCTTCTGCCACAAATGCGGTCACTCTCTAGAAGAACAAGCCGCGGATGTCGTCGGCTTATCAGCGCTAGTGCAAGCGGGACGCAAAAAAGCGCAACCTGCCGAGCGCCGACACAACGCGCTCGCCTCAGCGCTTTTGCAAATTTTCAGCATGGTGAGCCTGACAGGCTTAGGCGCGGCTGCCCTTGTGATGAATCAAAGCGCGGCGCTCATCCCGATTGTGCTGGCATGGTTTCTCACAGAGACAGTCCGTCAGTCGAGCGGCAAAGGCGTCACAGTGGAACGTGCGCTCGTCGGCATTTTCACCGTGCTGCTGGTCGCCAGCTTAGGCTTCACGGCGCTGGTCATGGGACAAGGCGGCGCGCTCGTCTTGCTGATGATCGGCTGGTTCTTGATCGAAGCAGTGCGCGCTAACGCCTGAGCTATAGCAAGCTAGGCAGCCACAGCAAAAGCGCGTTCATGATGATCTGGCACGTCCAAGCGCTGAACAGATTGTAAACGGCAGCCAGATAGCTGTACAGAAAATTCAAGGCGACGAGCGCTAGACCGATCACGAGCGCCACGAACGGATAGGCAGTTACGTTCAGCCCTGCCAGCAGCAGCAAACATGACCACGCGCCGCCTGCCAGCGCGCTCAGCACCAGACCGCGCGCCGCCTGAAACGCGCCGCGAAAGAAGAGCGTCTCCGCAGCAGGCATGGCGAAGATCAAGAGCAAGAAGACGCTTGTGGCGCTCATGCCGCTGAACAGCTCGCCGGCGATGCGCGCCAATTGCGCGCTGCCGATCACGAAGATCGGCGCGCCGACTAATGCCGCGTAGCCCGCGCCGATCGCGACGTCGCGCACGCTTGGACGCCAGACTTCGATCTCATCTACTAGAATCGCCAAAAAGCCGAGCGCGCTCAGCGCCGTCCAGACGAGCGTCAAGCGCGTCTCGAGCGGCATGCCGCCTAAGCCAAGGACGGTCACCACAAGCGCAATGCCGTAGATGAAGAGCGGATCGAGCGTCAGCAGACGCTCCATTTCCTCAAATTCTTCGGGCGTCTCGTCGAGCGCTTCATCATGCGCTTCATCAGGTGACTCGATTGACGCGTCATCGAGCGCTTCTTTCGCTTGGCTCGGCGCAGTGCGCACGGCAGGCGCATCGGCGTCAGCCGCAGCCTCAGATGCTGCCGTCTCAGCGTCGGGCGGCAGAATCGCCTTCATCCACGGCGGTCGCTCAGGCGGCGATGGCGTCTCAGAAGTCTCAGGCGCGGACATCACTGCAAGCGCTGCTCGTAGAAAGTTTGGACGTAATCCGTCGGCGTCGCGGCGCTCGGCAAAAGATGCGCGTCCGTTTCCCAGACATAAGTGAGCAGCGACGGAATGCCTTGCCGATACGCCCAATCGCGCAATGCGGCGACCAAGAGCGGCGTCGGCGGACGCTCTGTCCAGCAGGCGAGATGCATCTCACCTGCCAAAGCATCGCTCTGCTCAGGCTCGCTGAGAAAAGCGATCAGGCGTTGACCGCCGCTGAGAGTCATCTGCAGATGAACGGTCGCTCGGTTCAGCAGCTCAGGGATGCCGGCTGCCCAATCCTGCGGAAAAAGTTTGTCCCACTCCTGGCGGCTGCCGCGATACCTGCCAAACGGCATGTGCCAACCTTTCACCTGCTTTGGATCGCGTTGTGTCAGCTCAACGGCTTGGTAGAGAATCCGCCCTGTCTCGGTTGGAAAGCGCACGCCGTAGCCGCTCAGCGTATGCCGAAAGCCCAGCTTCTCATAAAAGCCTTGCGCGTCCGCGTCCGAGACGCACACGCGCTCGCAGCGCATCATGCGCGCCATTTGCAGGATGTACGCAATGAGCGCCTTGCCGTAACCGCGCCGTTGATGAGCGATGTGTGTGTTGATCACGCTGATCTCAAGGTTATGTCCGAATGGCGGCGGCTCAAAACTCTCATAGACTTCCGCCTCTGCCACCACTTGTCCATCTACGCAGGCGACCAGCGGAAAGCCTGAGCCTGCCAATAGCCGATTCAAGTGAACAGCGCACGTCTCAAGGCTGAGCCAAGCGCCGCCGTGTTGCCAACGTTCATACAAGCTGAGCGATTCGTAGTCGGTCGCCACCAGCTGACCGTCAGCCGTCAAGCGCGTCCATTGCGGCACATCCGAGCAGTGAATGGCGCAGATCGCCGCTGTATCTTGTAGCGTGGCAAGCCGAACCGTGACCAACTCCTGAGACCACCTCTCACGACGTTTGGAATGGCTCTACACTAACACGCCTTGCCCAGCTTGCCAAGTTATGCTTGCCCAGCAGCCTTTGTGCGCAGCGCTCTACCCAACTCGCCAAAAATCGGCTATGCTTAGCAATCCATACTGCACAGACGCCGTGAAGATAGGATTGCGAGATGTCTCAGCCACGCACCTTGTTCGAGAAAGTCTGGGAGCGCCATTTGGTCGCGCCACAAACCGACGAGTCGCCCGCCGTTCTGTACATTGACCTGCACCTTGTGCATGAAGTGACCTCGCCACAGGCGTTCACCGTCCTGCGCGAGCGCGGCTTGCGCGTGCGCCGTCCCGACTGCACGCTCGGCACGATGGATCACAGCACGCCGACCACGCCGCTGGATGTTCCGATCCTCGACGCGCAAGCCGCCGCTCAGATCGAGCAGATGAAGCGCAACTGCGCTGAGTTCGGCATTCCGCTCTACGCGCTCGGCAGCGCCTATCAAGGTATTGTCCACGTGATCGGACCAGAGCGTGGCTTGACTCAGCCCGGCATGACCATCGTCTGCGGCGATAGCCACACCAGCACGCACGGCGCTTTCGGCGCGCTCGCCTTCGGCATCGGCACTAGCGAGGTAGCGCACGTGCTGGCGACGCAATGCCTGCTCCAGAACAAGCCGAAGACGATGGCTGTGCGCGTGGAAGGCGCGCTGAAGCCTGGCGTTTCCGCCAAAGATATCATCCTCGCCTTGATCGCTAAGATCGGCGTTGGCGGCGGCACAGGCTATGTCTTCGAGTATTGCGGCTCTGCCATTCGCGCTCTATCAATGGAAGAGCGGATGACCATCTGCAATATGAGCATCGAAGGCGGCGCGCGCGCAGGCATGATCGCGCCGGATGAGACGACCTTCGCCTACCTTGAAGGGCGTCCCTTCGCGCCTAAAGGCGAGGCATGGCAACGCGCTATCGCCGATTGGCGCACCTTGCCGACTGACGAAGGCGCCGCGTACGATGCCGAGGTCTTCATTGACGCAAACGCGCTTGAGCCGATGATCACCTATGGCACAAATCCCGGCATGGGAATGCCGATCACGGGCAGGATTCCTGATCCTGACTCAATCGCCGATCCAAGCCAGCGCGAGACGCTGCTCAAGGCGCTCAAATACATGGACTTGCAGCCGAACGCGCCGCTGCTCGGTCACAAGATTGACGTGGTCTTCTTGGGCAGCTGCACCAACTCGCGCATCAGCGACCTGCGCACAGCAGCAGCGCTGCTGAAAGGACGCAAAATCGCGCCGAACGTGCGCATGTTGGTCGTGCCGGGCTCGCAGCAGGTCAAGCGCCAAGCTGAGGCAGAAGGCTTGCACGAGATTTTCAAGGCGGCGGGCGCCGAGTGGCGCGAGGCAGGTTGCAGCATGTGCATCGCCATGAACGGCGATCAGCTGCAGCCGGGCGAGTACGCGGTCAGCACGAGCAACCGCAACTTCGAGGGACGGCAAGGCAAGGGCGGCAGGACTTTCCTCGCCAGTCCGCTGACGGCAGTTGCCAGCGCCATCAACGGCTGTGTGACCGATCCGCGCGAGATGCTCGAACTCGCCTAGCGTTGTGAGGTGCTGCAATGGCAGAGATCGACAGACCGACTCAGCGTTATCGCGCGCAAGACCTTGAGCGCCTTGCCGACTCGGACAAGCGCTATGAGCTGCTGCAAGGGACGCTGATCGAGATGCCGCCGCCGAGCGTAGAACATGGCTTGATCGTCGCTTCGCTGATTGCGGCGCTCTTGCCATTCATTCAATCGCACCAACTTGGGCAGTTGATGACAGAGACAGGCTTTCAGCTCGCTTCCGATCCTGACACTGTGCGTGCGCCTGACGTCGCTTTTGTCAGCCGTGCGCGTCTTATGCCAAGACAAGGCAGCTACTATCCTTTCGCGCCTGACCTTGCCGTTGAAGTGGTCTCGCCTGCCAACTCAGCGAGCGCTCTGCAGGCGAAAATCGTCGAGTATTTTGAAAAAGGCGCACGCCAAGTATGGATCATCTATCCGACATCGCGCACGCTCTATCTCTACACTGCGCCCAAGCGTGTGCGCATTCTTGACGCGAATGATACGCTCGAAGGCGGCGACTTGCTGCCGAACTTCTCATTGCCAATCCGTGAACTTTTCTCGCAACTTGACCTGACTATTGACGCTGAGGATTAGACGCTATGGAGCCAATTCGACCGTTCAGCAGCCGCCTTGTGGCGCTGCCCATCGAGAACATTGATACCGATCAGATCATTCCCGCGCGCTTTTTGAAGACCACGAGCGCCGAAGGGCTAGGCGCAGCGCTCTTCTACGACTGGCGCTATGACGCGCAAGGCGCGCCGCGCTCGGATTTCATCTTGAATCAGCCGCAGGCGCAGGGCGCGCAAATCTTGCTGGCAGGGCATAACTTCGGCGCGGGCAGCTCGCGCGAACACGCGGTCTGGGCGCTGACAGGCTTCGGCTTCCGCGCCGTGATCAGCACTTACTTTGCCGATATTTTCCGCAACAATGCGCTCAAGAACGGCTTATTGCCGATTCAAGTGGATGCCGAGACGCATCGCCAGCTGTTCAGCCTTGTGCAAGAAGCGCCTGAGGCGCAAGTGCAGGTTGATCTTGAAGCGCAGCACATCGTGCTGCCTGACGGTCGCGCCGTCGCCTTTCCAATTGATCCATTCGCGCGCCGCTGCTTGCTAGACGGCGTGGATCAGCTCGGCTACTTGCTGAATATGGCAGATCGCATTGCCGCTTACGAAGCGACGCATCCGCAGCGCGTGAACACGCTCAGCGAATGAGATAGTGTCTGTGGTCGGAGCGCGCTCCGACCACGTTTGCGCTCAGCTGCGCCACTTGATCGTGCAGCCGACAGGCGGTGTCTGTGCAGCCGCAGGCTGTGTGCCGCTCAGCACAGCGTCCAGCGCTTCGCGCAGGTAGTGGCGCGTCACAGCTTGTGGATTCTCGTGGTTGTCGTCAATCGCGCCGTGATAGCGCAGCACGCGCTCTGCATCGAACACGAACACTTCAGGTGTGCGCGTAGCGCCATAGGCGCGCGCGATCTCCTGCGTCTCGTCGTAGAGATACGGAAAGTTGAAGCCTTTTTCAGCGGCGCGCTGCTTCATTGACGGAAAATCATCCTCAGGATACTTGACAGGATCGTTGGCGTTGATGACCAAGAACTGCACGCCGCGCGCAGCGTACTCTGCCTGCAAGGCAACCATGCGATCTTCCCATGCGCGTACGTATGGACAGTGATTGCAGCTGAAAATGACGACCAAGACAGGCTTTTCGGCGTAGTCGGCAAGGCTGTGCGTCCGATCATCCACGCCGATCAGGCTGAACGGCACGGCGTGCGCGCCAATAGCGAGTGGAATCATCAAAAATGACCTCCTTGTTTTGTCTGCCCGCTTAAGTTTAAGTCCGTCCCTGCGCTTTTTGCAAAGCGGCGCGGATCGTCGCCGCCGAAGGCAACGGCGAGAAGCGTCCATCTTCCAGACGGTACGTGCGGCAGGTCAGGCGATAGAGCGCTTCGCCGCTGCTCGGCACGATGTCGGCGCCGTCAATCAAAATGGTCGGCGAGCCGACGAAACGTAGCGCTTCAGCCTGCGCTTCCGTCTCCACTTTGATAATTTCAATTGGCGCGTCAATGCCTTCGGCAGCCATCACCTCGCGCAAGCGCTGCAAGCCCGCCTCGTGCGAAGGACATTCTTCATAGTACAAAAATTGAATGCGCATGGCACAATCCTTGAGCGTTCAGTTCTCTGAACAATTGTACTGAAATTTTTCTGAAAAATGCAGCGCAGCGCTTTCATCTTCTGGCGAGCATCGTTTATAATCAAGCTCACAATGGCGCAACCTCATGCTTTCATAGCCTCACAGCGGAGAGTTAGTTTGTACAACTTGCCCGATTGGTGTGCAAAGCCTGATGACGACTTGTTAATCGCATTCAGAGCTGAAGTAGCGCTGCCGCAAAAGCTGCAGCCCATCAGAAATTGTGCGACGTTTGAGCTGGCGTATCGGGCGCTTGCCTTGCGCGCAAACAGCCTGTTCGAGGCTTTCGACGGGCAGTATCGGCGCTTGCTCGTCAAGTGGCTGCATCAGACTTCGCAAGCGGCGCTCGTCCTATCGCGCCTTGACAGCAACATGGACGACCTAGTTACCTCAGTCTATATGTGCCTTTTCAGGACATGGCATGGCATGGATCGCCTGACCTTTTACCAGAAGTTCGACGGTCGTCCTGCGAAGGTCTTCGCCTATCTTCACAGCACCTGCAGCAGCGTCGTGACCAGCATGGCGCGCAAACGCGACCATAACTCACTGCCGCTTGACGAAGAAATTGCCAATATGACCTACCAACCTGACGAGTGGTTGAATGACTCAATTGACGTTCAGCAGCGCATCAAGCAGCTGCTGACGGATGAAGAGCGCGCCGTCTATGACCTATACATGCAAGGCTATCCTGTTCACGAAATTGCCGCGCGCCTTCGCATAACGGATAGCCAAGTCCGACTGCGCCTGAGAAGCCTCTTCCAAAAGCTGCGCAACGACGCTGACCTGCGCGCCTTGCTCCAAGGCTCTTCAGATTGAAGCACGCGGCGCAAACAAAATTTAACAAATTCAATACACAAAATGTGATCGAAAAAAGCACTTTCTGCGTTCTAGTAGATCGAAATCCAAATTCGTGCGAAAGGAGCAAAGATGACTTGTACACACGCGCTTCCGCTCAGCGATGACGATCTGCTGGAAATTCTGATCGGCACTGCCGATCGAAGTTTGCTAGATTGCTTGAAGGCTGATAGCGAGTCGCAGGGGCGTTATCAAGCGTTAGCTAGATTTCACAATAGACTACAACGCGCTTTTCATCCGAGCGCTCAAACGTTGGTGGATTACGTGAATGATCTGCTCTCTGAAGAACAGCACGAAGCGGTCTCAGAGCATGTGGAAGAGTGCCGTCAATGCCGTGAGGCAGTCCGTATGCTGATGGAGCAAGCCGTGGCGAGCAATCTTGTGCAACCAATCGCTGCTTCTGCGCACCGTCGCGAGCGTGTTGCGCGCATTGCGCCAGCTTCAGGACACGGCTTGGCCTACTTTGGCAGCGAGCTGTTGGCGTCAGCGCGCATGGTGCAAGCCGAAGCAGAAGGCGTTACAATCATGCTCAAGATCATGCCTGAGAGACACGGCGTGCGCTTGATGGGCTCGATAGACGCTTCCGATCCAAGCCATCAAGAGCGCTGGCACGGCGGGCAGTTACAGCTCTCGCAAGGCGATCAGATAATTGCGACGACGCTGCTGCGCTATGGCGAATTTCAATGTTCTGCAGTGCCGCGTTCCACAGTCACGTTGCGCTTCAAGCCGTTAGCAGGGCAAATCGTCGCGCTCTATAACTTGCCTTTGGAATGAAGAGGATGTCTGTTGCTGAGCTAGAACAGGTGCTATGTAGCGAGCAGCGCTCTTTTTCAGAAAAACTAGCGCACCTTCGCCAAGAAGCTGCACACCTCTCCGAGCAAGAAGTAGAAAGGCTTGCGCAAGCGCTCAAAAGCTACAGCGACGGACTTCGCAACGCGCTCAAACCTGATCCGCACAGCGGTGTGCTTACTTTCCTGCTCGGCAAGCATGCAAGGCACGGTCGTGCGGTCGCTTTTGGCTACGCGCACCTGATTCACGGCGTTCGCTACAACATCAACGGCAGCTTCTCACAAGCCTATCGTCACTTGCGACGCGCCATGCGATACTTCGAACAGGCGCAGAACGAGTATGGCTGGGCGCGTGCTGTGATAAGCTATGTTTGGGCTGCTTTCCACCTCAATAAGAAAGACGCACTCGACGCATATTTTGCCCGCGCCAAGCGAATCTTCACTGAGCGGCGTGATTATGAATCGCTCTCCATACTCTACGGGAACACGCTCGCCGTTCACCTGCACTTGGATCGCAAAGATGAGAAGTTCATCGCGGAATATCTGGCGCTTTCTGAGCTGCCACAGCTGAGCGTGGTGCGCCGTGCGCGCATCTTCGATAACGCTGGCTATTGGCACACGCAGCACGGCAGAGAGTACGAAGCTGTCGCCTATCATCGAAAAGCGTGCGAGCTGCTCAGCACAGTTCCCGACCAGCTGCAGCCTTATCTGGTCGGACACTTAAATCTTGTTGAGAGCCTGCGCCGCATCGGACGTATCCAAGAAGCGCTGCGCTATCTACAGGCTGTGCGTCCGCGCCTGCCCGACGCATCCGTATCAGGCGCGCGCAAAGCGCACGCGCAGTTCGCTCACAACGAAGCAGCCTGCTTGCGAGTCTTGAATCGTCCTGCTGAAGCATTGCGCACTTTGCAACAGTTCATGCAGCGTTTTCCGCCAACAGCTGAGCGCGATCATGATTATATCTACATTCAGCGCGAGCTAGGCGCTGCCTATGCTGAGCTGGGCGATTATGATCGAGCGCTTGAAGCTTTTCAGTGCGCTCTTGATGCGCTGAATGCTGAAGACGAGATCAATCGCAACCGTCTGCTTCTGCTGCGCCTTGCTGTTCAGCTGCGCCGCTACACGGATCAGGCTGAGTCAAGCCCTGAACGCCTGCTCGCCTTGCAAGCGGAAGCTGACGCGCTACGCGCAAAGTTGCAAGCTGACGCGCTGCACAGCGCAGAAGCGCAACTGCTAGTGGCACAAGCGCAGGCTCTGGGCGATCCATGCGCAGCGCTATCTCACGCTGAAGAAGCAGTGCGCGCAGCGCAAGCCCTTGATATCTTGCCGCTCCAATACGACGCTCAACTCACTTTAGGCAAAGCACAAGCCGCCGCTGGCGATGTTGAGTCAGCCGTCCAAAGTCTGCAGGCAGCCGTAGCGTGCGTCGAGACGATGCAACGCGATCTGGTGATGCTATTCCGTGCGCGTTTCCTCAGCAATAAAGGCGACGCGTTGCACCAACTGATCGCGATCCACATCCAGCAAGGCGATTACAGCCGCGCTTTCGATACTATCGAGCGCGCCAAGGCAAGCGCCTTTTTGAGCTTGATCATCGGCGAAGATAGCCTGCAGGTTAGCCCAGAGGCACACATCGCGCCTGTGCTTGAAGAAATCGGGCAGCTGCGCGCCCAACTTTACTTGGCTGAGATGGATAAGCCGCTGCCGAGCGCTGAAATGCTTGCCAAGCGCGAGCGCCTAAAAGCGCTCACTGAGCAACTCTACAGCGCGCTGCAGGTGCAGCACGAGCGCGATCCGCGCCAAGTGTTGCCTTGGCAGGAACTACAAACCTACCTGCCTGAAGACGGATTGCTCATCGCATTCTACGAAGATGGCGCGCACTTCGGCGTTTTTTGGTTCGATGCCAAAAGCGCATCGCCGAGCTACGCGCGTCTAGCTTGCGATACGCAAACTGTGAATGACTTAATCGAGCGCGCCAAGTTTGAGACTGACGCCGTCAATTTTATACTCGCCAACTATGCCTCAGATGCTACGCCTGAAGCGTCGCTCGCTTTCGCTGCCGCCGATCCCGACCTCGCACGCCGCCATCGTCGCTTTGCTCGGCACATGGAAGAGGCATTTCAGGCTTTCTTGGCGCCGCTCGCCAAACAATTGGCGCGTTACAGACAGCTCTTCATCGTCCCGTATGGCGGTTTACATAACGTGCCGCTCCATCTGCTCCGCGCGCCTGCTGATGACCACGAGACAGCCTACTATTTGATAGAGCGTCACGTAGTGACCATCTTGCCAACGGCTAACTTGATCGCACGCCGCCCAACGAAGCTGCCAAACAGCGTGCTTGTCGTCTGGGACGATCGCCGCTGGAACGCGCAGCGCTCGTTTCAACACGCTGAACGGACGGCGCAGCTGATCTGCGCCAACATGCCCGAATCGTACATGATGCACGTTGAGTCAATCGCGCCTGAGGATATCTTCAAGCAAGATGTTGATGCTGTTCATCTAATCGCGCACGCCGAGTACGATCCGCAGTATCCAACTGAAGCGTGCATCTGGCTTGGCAGGCAAGCGCTTGAAATGTCGCAAATTTTGCAACAGCGGCTGAACTACGCTTTGGTTTTCCTGAATTCATGTAGCATCGGACAGCTGCACATGGAACGTGCGCACGGCAAGCGCGCTTTTGGCGACGATCTCATCGGTCTAGGGCGCGCTTTTCTGTACGCAGGCGCGGGCGCGTTGATCACAAGTTTGTGGAACGTCTTCGACGGCTTCACACTGCCCTTGATCGAGCCGTTCTATAGCGCGCTGCGCAAAGGTGACTCAAGCGCAGCGGCGCTTCAGAAAGCGCAGCAGGCTTTCCGCCAGCAGTTCCGCACTGCGCAGCACGACCTGCATCCTGTGATCTGGGGCGCTTTTCAAGCCATTGGCATGTGAAAATATTCTCTAATACGAAGATTTTGTTTGCGGCGCGTTCAGTCGCCTTGAACGACATTCGAGTTCAAGGAGTAATTGTACGACATTTTGATATCCTCTCGGCGAGAGAGTGAAAGCACGCACATACAATTGCGCCATCAAGCGCCCGAGTAATTAGGTGATCCCACTCTCTCTTGTAACGGATGAGCATCGTCAGAAATTCACGCATTCAATCGCGGCACGACCGCCCACAGATTATGAAAAGGATGGACGATGACAAAACGGTATCGCACAAAGCAACAGAAAGCGCAGGATAAGGTGCAGCCTATGACGGCGCTACCGCAACATGCCGATGCTATCGGCTTAGACGTTGGAAGGGCAGGTTTTCACATCAGCATCCCGACTCCGGGAATGCCGCCTGCAACTTGGGCAGTTTGGTACTTCGATTATAAAGAGAATCCCGATTGGTACATCACGCTCACAGGGCTATGCCGACCAGGAACAGTGCTCGTCGCCGAGCCGACGGGCTGGCACTATCTATCTCCGATTGCAAACGTGATCCAGCGCGCCACTAAAGCGCGCCTGTTTCTAGTGGATCACCAGATCAGCGGCAAGGTGCGCGCTGCACACGTTTCATCGCAGAAGACCGATCAAACGGATGCAAGAGCGCTCGCACTCATTGCGCAGGACATCCGCGAACGTAAGCCCGTGCGCGGCGTGTCATACCACGATCAAGAGCTGGAAAATTATGTTATACACCTGCGCTTGCTAGTAAATAGCCAGACGCGCACGACGGTCGAGGCGGCGCGCCTGAAGAATCGGATGCGCCAATTGGCGCACGGCATGTTCCCGTCGCTCAGCGAAGGCACGATGTGGTTCACGTGCCTGAAGTATGGCAAGGCGTCGCCGAGTCAGATCAGGGCATGGCTATCAGGCGAGCGTCCTGCCGAGATCACGCCGCCAAACTGGATAAGACTACAAAAGTTTGGCGCGCTCTTGCCTGAATATGAGATCACGAGCGAGATCGTCGCCGCTACTGCGCTAGAGCTGTATGAGCGCTTGGCGACCTTGCAAAAAAGTGTGACGCAACTAGAGGCGCAGATTGAGCAAATTGTGACGAACTATCCATTCGACGTGATCACACGTCGATGGATGACCGTGCCGTATGCCAATCCGATGTACATCGCGCCCTTGCACGTGGCAACACACGGCAAGGCTGACCAAATGGAAACTGAGCAATTCAAGGCGTGTCTCGGCGCGTTCCCGCAGGTCAAGAGCAGCGGCTTGACACATCAGAGCCGTGCGCACAAGAAAGGCTATCGTCCTGCGATGAACACGCTATTCCTATGGACGCTGAGCCTTGTGCGCAGCACAGCGCCTGATAATCCGATCAAGCGCTACTTCAATGGCGGTGAGAAGCAAGGCGGCAAGAAATTCACAGCGGCTCGCTCAAAATTCGCGCGCTTGCTTGCCGCTGTTGCGCGCAGTGAGAATGGCTACGATCCGAGCATGATGAAAGGAAACGACGCGCCATGAGTGATCAGCAAGCCGAATTGCCGCTTGATATTCGCCCGAATCCTGCCAGCTATTTAGAGCCGCCTGTGAAACCTAAGCGCGGCAAGCACAGCGCAGCGCAGGCGCTCGGCAAGCGCGCTGCGCAGGAAAGTGTGACGGCAAGCACGGCAAGCGCCGATGCGATCAAAGCCGAGCTTGAGCGCTGCGATAAAATGCAACGCGTGCTGAGCAACGTGCTGAAATGCGCTGAAATTGCGCCGTCAAAAGTGAACATTGAGGCTACGCAGGCTGATCTTGCCGCGCTAGAGCAGCGGCGCGCTGAATTGCAAGCGCAGCTGAAGGCAAGTGCGCAGAAAAATGTGACGGCAAGCGCGCCTGCCAAACGGCGTCGGCACGCTGATGATGATGAGGCTGCTGATGATGACGCTGATGACGCCGATGATGATGACGATGATGATGATGATGACGCCAACGTGCCGATTGATTGGCACGGCATTGCGCGGCAACGTAAGTTTGAGCTATACGCGCTGCTCAGTGAAGCGCGTCGCCGTGCCGAGTCGGGCGATTTAGACGGCGTGCGCAGCGTGCATGAGCGTGCGCAGGGCGTGCTGAGCGTCATGCGCAGCATTCCAGACACATCGCTCACAATGCGCGTTACACTTGAAAAGGCAGCAGAGACGTGCGCTGAAATTGCGCAGCTTGCCGCGCCGAGCGCAGTGCAGGCGAATGGCGCGCATGAAAGTGTGACATCAGCGGCGCTTGCCGAGCCGAGCGCAGTGCAGGCGAATGGCGCGCACGAAAGTGTGACGCCAATCGCGCTTGCCGAGCCGAGCGCAGTGCAGGCGAATGGCGCGCATGAAAGTGTGACGCCAATCGCACTTGCCGAGCCGAGTGCAGTGCAGCCGAATGGTGCGCATGAAAGTGTGACGCCAATCGCGCTTGCCGAGCCGAGCGCAGTGCAGGCGAATGGTGCGCACGAAAGTGTGACATCAGCGGCGCTTGCCGAGCCGAGCGCAGCGCAGGCGCATTCGAAACGCGCCAAAACAAGGGTGAACATCGCGCCTGCGCAGGCGAGAGCTGTGCAGGAAAGTGTGACGGCAAGCGCGCCGAGCGGCAAGCGTGCCGAGCCTGCGCACTACACGCTCACATGCGCCGTGTGTGGTCACCAATTTGAAGCGAAGCGCTCACATGCG
>Ga0308403_1000054_pt1 | contig 42001 bp, 35 predicted proteins | sample HotsprSampleOSM3_FD_203470 | JGI IMG/M metagenome (GOLD analysis project Ga0308403, IMG submission 203470) | Hot spring phototrophic mat microbial communities from Octopus Spring, Yellowstone National Park, Wyoming, United States - 20060914_OS-M3 ... | reverse complement strand
TGCTAATTGTGCTGCTTTGTCAGCATCTGAGCCAGTATATCCCATAGCTTCAGCCATCATTTTAGTTGCTACTGCCCCACCAACTGCCGTTCCTCCTGCTACTCTACCAACCATCTCTGCTCTTTCAGATGTTCCTAAAGAAAGACCTCTTTCTGTACTTTCAACTCCTGATAAAAACCCTGACTCTGCAATCCCTCCTGCTCCATATTTACTTCCCACCATAGCCTGCCCTGCCATAGAACCACCCTGATGTTTCCCTAAACCCTGGGCAAGATTATTAATTCCTCCTACTGTTACAGCTGCGTTATGTATTCCAACTGCAGGCATAACTTCACTTGAAAAAACGCTTGAAGGGTTCTTAAGCATTGATACTCCATAAGATGCTCCTGCTGCCTGAACAGTGCCACTTAAAGATCCTGCAAGCATAGCCATTGCTGTTCCACCAAACCTGAGAAACATAGCAGTAATTATAGAACTTAACATCAATCCAAACCACCTTATTGCACCAAATAATGCACCAACTTTTACTGTATAACCAGGGAACATCAGCATGCTTGCTAATCCTGATGCTCCCCCTGAAATTTTCAAACTTTCTGCTGATTTATATGCAAACTCCATCGCAAAACTGTGTATTATCGAATCAACTATCCCCCATACTGAAAGCCATACAAACATTCCTGCCATTATAGAAAATGCCTTTCCTACAAGAGGTGTTACACATACAATTGCAAACAAAGGAACCAATCCAACTGCAATAGCTGACAGTGTTTCTTTAATAACAGGGATCCAGCTATTTGCATGTGCTCCCATACCTATAAACGAAGACATGGATTGAGATGTTGCAAGGGCTTTAATAGCAAGACTGGGATTAATTGATGTTGTTACATTTGCTGTCACCTGGGCAAAAATAGCTTGCTGAGCAAAGCCAGATAAAGTGCTTGTTATCTGGTTTTCTGTGAGTTTTCCTATCAAATTATCTGTTGCATTTATACAGGCATTAAGGCTTTGTGGTATATTTGGGTCATATCCAGCAACAGCACAGGCTGCTTTGATTGCAGGCTTAACATTGTTTTGATTATTCAGCCATCTTGCTATCTGCTGTGCTGCATCAGAACAGGTTAAAGGTTCTCCTTCGGTTTTATTCAAGTATGAAGTAGTATAAAAAGCAGGATTAGCAGACTCTGTAATTACAGTTAAATAATCCTGCTGTCCTGATTGTATTTTGTTTATATCAAGAGAAGTTCCTGGTCTTTGCATTTCAACAAATACACAGTCTTTAATAAAGTTTTCAAATGTAGAAGTAAAACTGTAAGGTAAATTGTAAAGCCCAGCAGACGTAGCACCAAGTGCATTAAATCCAGTTCCACCTGCCTGAATTCTATAATCCGTTGACGGGTCAGAGGAAGTCCAGATTATGTTTGTAAATCCTTTTTCTATCTTGTTAAGCAGTCCAGCTATGGTTGCAACTCCTCTTGGGATATTGTCTATTGCCTGTGGTCCTCTGTTTAATGTTTCATCGTAAATAATAATTCTGTCTTTTGGAACTATGAACCCCATATAAAGCACTATCCCAATCATAAAAGGAACTCCCCATCCACTTAAAGGATTTCCTTTACTACCAAGTGCTATTCTAGTGTAAACGCTAAGATAAAGGATTATTGCACCAAGAACCGCAACAGATAAAAACAGTGCAGTATAGTTGTTATCAGAAAAAATTAATGCAATCTTATTCCATGCTGAAACCGCTGCATCATATCCACCATGGGTAATAATTTCCCATGTGCCTGCATAAGATGTTGTAGCACTAAGAAGAATTAAACCTGATATAAATAAAATTAAAATATTTACCATCTTCTCCCTTTCCCCATTCTTAGTATGTAAACACTCTCGATGCTACTCCAGAACCAAACTTTTGAGTTAAATTTTGGTAAGCTTTTTCTTCAAACTGTTTGTACAAATGTGCATGCTGTGCAATCTGATATGATTCTGACAGACTTGCTATGTATGCTTGATGTAAATTGTGTGCAAATTCAACAAGATTCCCCCGCAGTTTGGTAATAGCATCTACAGCCCCCTGACTTACAGCTTGTGAGCATGCTTTTGTTTGATCTTTATTCACATCAGACATTCTTGGAATGCTTGAAATAGATGCTAAAACTTTGTCAATCTCTCTTATCATATCTAAAGTTGCCTGATAAAAAGCTCCCTTTGCAACGCTATCTGCAATGACATAAGGAACAGTTGGGTCATTTGTAACCACCGCATAACGCATAAACATGTGAACTGGCAAAGGAGACATTTTGGCAAGGTTATAATATTCACTTCTTGGAGTGCTTTTAGACAATGCTTTTATCTGAGCATCAGCTAAAATGTTTGCAATTTTATCTTTAAATTTTGTGCTTTCCTGCATACAGGAAGAAGAATCTTTAGGATCTGTTTTTATATAAAGTATGTTTTCCTTAAACAAGTCTGTTTTTGCCTGTGCACAACCTTCATAATAAGAAAAGCCATAAGCAGATGTTCCTTTTATAACTTCAACATCTCCTACAATTGATCTAAGATAAGGAATAAAGGTTGACGTTGCTGGGTTTTGCAGAATCATATAATCAGAAAAATATTTGTTTGCGGTTTGCATAAGAAATTGCTGCAGCTGTGCAGGACAACCTTCAATGGTTTTATCAGCTTCAATTGTAGTGCCTGATGAAGTTTTTACTTCATCTTTTTTCCTTGATGTTTTTGTTCCTAATCCTAATGCATAAAATAAATTGGTTGCACCCGTTGAATCCAGTGCTGCTTTTGCTGCTGCCTCAAATTGTGCCCCTGCATTATCTTTACTTAAATCAATGGTTGTAAAAGGTTTAAGTATTTGACATTCATTCATTTGCAGACTATTTAATGCGTTTATAATCTCTTCCGCTTTTTCTATGGATATTTTTAATGTTGAAGACAAGGTATTCAAAGCAATCTGAAATGCTACAATGGGTGCTGCCTGTATAAGTCTTTGAAATTTTCGAACAAGATATTCAAAATTAGCAAAACTAAATCCACCAAGAAACATATCAATACCGCCACAGCCAAACTTTACACGAGGCTTTTCAACACTTATAAGATAATCAGTAGATGTAGGTATTCTTGCAGAAAATGAACCCGCAGTAAAGTATCCTCTTTTTTGCCCTTCAAAATAGTTAGGAGCTGTTGATACTGCCTGGTCAAACCAGTTATCCAGCCATCCTGCTGAAGTTGGAACAGTAAGAAATACTATACATAGAACGATTATTAATGTATTTCTTAAAAATTTTAAAAACATCTTAGCTCCCCCTTTCTAAGGTTTAGAAAATTACTTCACAAAAAAGGAGAGAAAACAGAGTAACCTTATCTGATAAGAAGTTTATAAACCAACAAACCAAAATTATCTATTTTCTGTTTCCCACTGTTCTTCTGGAGGAAGTGTTTTTAAGTTTTGAAGTATCCATCTTGGTTCTTCAACAATTACATATACGTATCTTGCAGAATAGAACTCTTTACCTTCTCCGCTCTGATATGGCAGTATCATTACTCTTACTACCTTTGGAGGAACAACCAGAGGAGACTTTGGCTCTTTTAAAAGAGAAGAAAGTTTCCCAAAGAGTTCTGTTGTATATTTTGTTTCTATTTCGTTATATAAAGGTTCTTCTTTGCCTGTGGTTTTCTTTGTTTTCTTTTTATCATCAAAACTAATTATAGATTCCTGATATGCTTGCTGTATTGAAACACACTTTCCTTTTTCTGCCTGTGGGCATTCAAACTCTCCCTGATATGGATTAAGAGTTCCTGCACAGGCTGTAAGGCACAATAAAGAGATTCCTATAAGTAAAAACTTTACAATTTTCTTAATTTTCATTGTTGCCTCCCATGTTTTGATTGATTTATGAATTGTTTTTTCCATTCGTTATCTATTTTTCTGACATTGATATGCTTGTTTTCTTTTATTTCTTCTGATCCTGCCTTATTAATTAAATCAGTATTATTCTGTTTAGATTCTATATTTTCTGTTGCTTGTATGTTTTCTTGTATAGCAATATCCTTTAAAATAGTTCCACAGTGCTTACACTTAATTGCATCTCTTTTGATTATTTCTTTACAGAAAGGGCATTCCATAAGATTTTCAGAAGTTGAAACTTCCATAGCATTACTTACTGCCTGAACAAACTTTTCAGGTGCTGGAATCATTTTTATTACAGTTTCTCCTCTTTCTGCTGCTGACTGAATGAAAATAGTGCCATAGCCAAAAAACATTCCAGGGATGTCTTTCTTATAAACAAGATTGTTTATTTTGTCTAAAGGAGTTTCTTTGGAGTTAATTGTAAAAACTCCCCATTCATCTATAATTCTTCTGTCTGTTATTACCCAGATATTGTTTTTTCTTTCTGTCCAAAAATACCAAATGCCTGCTGATATAAACAAAATTCCAATAATAACAGATTTAAACAATGAGAAAACCAAATACCCTAAACCAAACGTAATCAACACAGCTATAGCAAAAGTTATCCAGTGTTTTCTTGTCTGATATAAAATTACTTCTCCCTGAATTAACTCTGTTCTCACAAGTTTCTCCTTAATCTTTTAAGTTATAGTTTTTGACTTCTAACTCTACTCCTTCGCTAATTACAACTGTTACATTTCTTGTTGCCTGTATTTCAACAACAGGAATACTTTGCCTTGCAAGTTCAAGGTAAAATTTTTGAAGTTCATTAGCTGACTGTTGTATCCCAGAGCCAAGTGCTGCCTGTGCTGCTTTCCCAGCCTCTATGGTTGATACAGTTCCAGCTCCTGTTACAGTGTAACTATATGCCTGTGTACCTGCAATCTGTCCTATCCCGCTAAATAACCCCGCTATAAATGCTCTTGCAAGTGTGCTCCCCATCTTGCTTACAACTCTTCCACGTAGCCCAATCTTGCCATCACTGTCAACAATAAAACCTTTGATTTTTTGGTCTATTACTGCATTTCCTTTTCTGTCTATACAGCTAACACTTACAAGTCTTAAATCAGCCCTTTCAGTAGCAAGATTGCCAAGTCCTTCTGCTATAACAAAACAACCTTTTAAATTTGCTTTAACTTTATTCGGTAATACTGCTGGTGCTTTTATTCTCAATAACACTGGTACAGGATGAGCTTCACCTTTGCCCACTGCTGGTGCGTCCAATCCTGAAAGAAGGGTCGCCTCCATAAAAGAACTTGGTAGATAGTACTTTTTTTTTGCAGTATCATTCTTTTCATCCTTTTTTTCTTCTTTTTTCTCTGCCTGAGAAACTATGCCTATTCCACCAATAATTTCAGGCTTCGGTGGCTCAGGTGGGTTAACCTGTGCTGGTTGCCCTTGTGGTAGCCCTTGTAGTGGCGGTGGAGGAACAGGAGGAAGTTGTTCAAAATTAGGCATTTTTTCTTTCTTTTGTTTTTCTTCTTCAGCAGCTTTCTTCTCTTCAGATTCTTTCTCTTTTTCTTTCTTCAGTGCTTCTATCTGTGCTTTAAGAGCTTCTATTTCTTTCTGGCTTTCCGCAAGCTGGGTCTTCTGTAAAACTCCTGTATCAAGCCTTATCTCTTCAACCTTACCTGTCTCTTTCTTTGTAGCCTCTTGCGGTGCTTTACCACTGTGAGTTGCCATATACCCAAGTATTGAAATAAGGATGATGATTGATGCCCCCAGAATTACAATAGATTTCCTTTTCTGTTGTGGGGGAAGAGCATTCCACTTTTCCTTTATTTTTTGAATAAAACTTGATTTATTTTCTGTAGCCAATTATTCCTCCTCCTTACTTCTTTCTATTACAAGAAGTCTTGCTGTATCTCCCTTATAAAGTCTTAATTTGTCTAAACTTAATGCAAGCGGTGTTTGTGTTATTTCTACCCTTAAGAAATCTTTCTCTGCTATTTCTATATATTTGCTATCCCTTGGCAAGCCTGATACGGTTATGTCTATTACTCTTACCTGCAATCCTTCACCAAGAATTACATATTTCCCTTTCTCTACAATTTTTAAACCTTCATAAAGGTTATACTGTTTTTTTGCTGGATAAAACTCTGCTTCTGCTGGAGGAGTATCTTTTGAAAAAGCTTTAACTAATTCAATAATTCTTTTTTCAACTGGCATGCTTGCATATTTATCAATTACTTCTTTTACTTTCTGCCCTTTATCTTGCAAATACACTGTTGTTGCTGGTTGTCTCTGCGGGAAAGCAATTATAGAATAAACTTTTTCGCCACATACAACATAAATATCAGCAGGAATTTTGCTGTATTCTTCTTTGTCCCCAATCCTTTTAATAAGGAACTTTACAAAGGCATTTTTGCCTGATATTTTTACCTGTAATCCCTTTTCTTCTGAATAAACTACATCTTTTATATCAACAGAACAAACAATTCTATTTACATCAGAAGATGACATTTTTACTGCTGTTGTTGTTTCAGGTTCTACAATATAAGAAGTCTGAAATCCATCTGTTTTTGAATCAATTGCAATTAAATCTCCGTTTGAAGAAAGTAATTTTGACGAAGAAATTGGTAGTTGCTGTTGCTTTGCAGATTCTTCTTCAACGCCTGTTTCAGAATGCCTCTGAAGCTTAACTTCTGCTATCTTTTTTGTATCTATTTTGTTTATATTCATATTAATCGGTTCCTCAGTTGTACTGGATTCAACATTCCCCTTCATTAAGGGATTTATCTTTTGTTTTGCTGTAACTTCTACAGCCTGCTCATGTTCCTTTTGTTCTTTATTTACTGGACACAGTGCTGAAAAACCTTTAACATTGCTACATAGATCCTGTTCTTTTACAGAAATTAAAAGACTTTTATGAACCCATCCTACTTTCCCCGATGGCATTTTAACTTTCACCCACTTTTCAGTCTGAGAAAGTTCTTCAACCACCACCCCCTGTTTAAGATAGGAAACAACGCTACTCTGGGTATCAGGCTCAGCTCTTAAGGTTGCATTTCCTGTTGTCTGCCATAGTTGTTTTTGAATCTGTTCTTCAGCAAATCCTGTTGACAGATAAAGCATGATTGCTATTAATATTAGCCCATATTTGAAGATTCTCTTCACTGCAACCTCCCTATTTTGTTATTCTCTGTATAACTTTATTTCTCTTACATAAAACATCCCGTCTCTTATATCATAGGCAATTAAGTAACTTTTAACTTCATCTGTAATAAATTTCTTATCTTGAGTCCACTGATTTAAAATGCCTTGAACAATTAATTCTTTTTTAGCTCTGTCAACTTTTACCAGAGAAACAAAAAACGAAGAAGAAACATTCCCTGTTTCTGATTTATCTGCAAGGTCATAAAAAACCTTTTTATATTCTGCAAACCTTTCAGGTGCAACAAGTTTTAAAAAGTCAGAAAACTGACTTCTTGCTGTTGAAGGAGAATAAGTTGTAGTTAAAATCATTACATACCTTGCCATTGCCCTTAAGTACTCATCTGAGGCATCTGTACCTGATATAAATGCCTGAGAAGTTATGTTTGAGGGAACCAGTACAGTTCTCTGAGACTTCCAGAGGCTATACATAACAAAAGATTGCACTATAATTGCTATCCCAATTACAATAACAAAGAACCTTAATATCCTGTTAGACATTGCATAATTTGTTTTTTCTTCCATATACTTCTTTAATTCCACTTTTTTGTTCCCCTTTTAATTTGTTTATTCAAAAAATTTTTTCTCAAAGTAGTTTGGTGTTCCTTTAAAGATTATTAATCCTATTACATAAAACATATGTTTCAAAGCTCCTCTTGGAAATTTTTTCTTTACTTTAAAATACCCTACAGGTATAGCAACAAGAAGTAACCAGAAAATATACCCAAACATTAATGCAAGTAAAAATAAAAACATTATTACTGCAAGCTCATCGCTTTCAAAAAATAAAACCTGATGTTGCTTATGTAAATATTGAGGAATCTTGTATTCCATTTATCCTGGACTCCTTGTTTAGACAGACTCCCCTGCATTGATGCAATGTATCGGGATACAGGGGAGTCTGTGCTTTCTTAAAAAATAAAATTTAAGGTTGTCAGAATATCTTCTGCTTTTAACAACAACGCACCACCAAGAATTGGAGGAACCGCAGACATGTATCTTCCTACGAATAATTGTGTAGATCCAAGCACAATTCCTGTCACCCCTGATACAAAACCAATTGGTCCTTTTAGAATTTTGTTCACTGTAATATCATACACGTCATAAGCAAATGAACCAGCCGATGGAGTTGTAAAAGCAAAAACCACTGATGGAACACTCATTACTACCCAGACTGCCAGAACAGTAAGCATGGATAACAATGTTGCCTTTTTTGCTGTCATTTTGTTTCACCTCCCCTTTTTTTGACTGGTATTATTTCTACCACTCTGTTTAAATGATATTCACTTTGTTTCTCACCAAATTTTGTTGTTTCTCCCACCCCCTTTGCTTTAAGTACTTTTACTCCTTCTTCTTTAAGTATCTCTGACGCTGTTCCTGCTCTTTTAGCACTCAGAATCTTATTGTAATCTTCACTGCCAATGGAGCAAGCATAACCTATAACTTCAACCTCCCATTCTTTCTTTGATTTGCTCCAATCAATAAGTTTTTCTTTCTCATGCTGTTTCAAAGAAAAACTATTAAAATTAAAGTAAATTTTTAAAGGAGAAATAACTTCCTGTTTTGCTTCCTGTTTTGCTTCCTGTTTTGCTTCTGAAACCTTTATTGAAATTACAGCACCTGGAATTTTATCTTTTGCAATTGTGAGCGGTTTTTCTTCAGGAGCTTTGTAAGGGGAAAGTTGTGTTTCAGGGCAATTGTTACACAAAACAAACATATCAGTCTTTGGAATCTGAACAATTTCATGCTGAAAAGCATAATCAAAATATCTGACTTCAGTCGCAAAAGCATTAACAGCAAAACAACAAACCAATAACAACGTTGAACAATGTTGAACAACGTTGAACAATGTTGAACTATTTCTTCGTATCATAAGTTTTTACCTCCTATAATATATTGGGAACATGTAGTAACCAAATTATTTAAGCATTTCTGAAAGGTCTTTTAAACGGGGGAGTTTTGATTTTTCGGCCATAACCTGAAAATGATAAGATAAGGCAACATCTCCATAAGATATTAAAGAAAAATTATTTGACTTAATTAATCCTTCAGATAAACCATCTAAATTCTGGATTCCTATTGCATAAACAACAGCAGGAACCCTGTCTATCCCGTATTTTCTAAATAAAAATGGGTCTATAATAATCTTTGTCTTAAAAGTTTCACATTCTCCTTCACAATATGGATTCTTTTTTAAAATTCTCGTTGACCATTCAGCAGTAGGTTTAATATATTTAAGACCACCAATAGCACCACGCATAACCAAAACTGCATGTTTACCAAGCTTCTCTAAATCTATTGCATAAGCCCTTAATGTCTGCTCAGGAATAGATGATGATATAAAAACATATACTCTCTCATCTTCTGAAAGAACCGATTTTTTTGTTTTTGCATCAGGATAGAATTTGTCTATCAGACTTGCCTGCTGTTCTGGAAAAATCATTTTCTTTATATCTTCTTTATATTTGTCAACATTTTTTTGATACTCTTCTGTCTGTGTATAATAATAGATTTCAAAGGCTTTTTGTTCTGCTTCTTTGTTTTTAGGCATCTGTATGGAATCATCTGGTTTAACATTCAGTCTTGCAACAGCCTGTTCAAGATTTTTGTCTTTAACTGTATGTTTTTTATAAAACTTCCCATTTATATAAATATCAACTGTTTCTATACTGTCTGGCAAAATTACTTTTACTATAGAAACCCCCGTGCAAATAGTTTTATCTTCCACAAGATAAATCTTATTTGTGCTTATCTGTGCTACTTTCAGACAATCCTCAGGCACAGGAATAAGATACTCCGTATCAGCAAAAGATAAAGAAACAAAACAATAAATTAATAAAATAGAGAATACTACTTTCTTAAACATGTTTAAAAGCCTTTCCCCATGCAACATTTTACTCTCCTGAATAGCATCCATGAAAAATTATCAGGTGCATTTGAAGAAGATCCCCAGGGAGGGTTCTTCACTTGTTCCCACAATATTGATGATCTTCCAACTGGCATTATTGCACTTCTTACAGGTTTTATAAGATGAAATTTATAGTGAGATTTAACCCAGATAGGAGTTATTACAGCTCCACACTGATCTACTGCAGGATCCCACATAAGTGCTTCTCTGTTCATTTTGTATATCATTCTTTCTGCAAGACCATAATTAGCATTTACATAGTTTCTATCCCCAATGTTTCCAGTCAACGGATAAGCACTCCCCTGTGCTCCCATGCACCAGAAAAGCGGGTCAACACTCCATCCTGCTGTTGATGCAACTGAATCTGCTACACAGGCAAGCTGTGCAACAGGGTTTGCAAAAAGCAATGCTTCAGGATTAAGTAAAAATCCTACAAGATCGTTATTCCATGTAGGGTCTATCTCTGTAATGTAGGCAATATCAAACCCTTCATGCCTTATACAAGGAACATCTACAAATAAATCCAGTATATCCCATACTGAAAATATCATCCAGTGTGCATTTTGATTTGCAAAACCTTCTTTGTTGCTTACTGCTCCTTGTCTTGTTCCTGGATTAGGTTCTTGCAGTTTAATTCCCCCAAGAGTAGGAAAACACCAGGGAGTTTTCGTTGTTTCTATAATCCTTGCAGGCTCCCAGAATGATACAGTCACACCTAACACAATATTATTTCTACGGTTACATATACAAATAACTGAACCAATTTTGTCTGGATTGGGCAATTCATCGCTTGGTCCTTTTATTTCTACCCCTGCAATCTCAACTGGGAATACCCCTGACCAGTTTACATCAGTAACAGGATTTATAAAACTAGCTTTACAATCATTCATCGCAAAAGCTGAAACAGCAAAACAACAAACCAATAACAATGTTGAACAACATTGAACAACATTAAACAATGTTGAACTATTTCTTTGCATTGTAAATTCCCACCTCCTGAATTAAAAGCATTTTATTTTGTGCATATAAAATAGAAGGTGTTGCTTTAATTTGAAATCTATCAAGCATTTTTTTTGATGCCACATATACAGTCTTATTAAGCATTTTTGCTGTTTTTGCAGCATCTCCATTTGTAGCAATTAACATTACATCCCATCTGTTTATTAAATCTTGTGATTTTAACCATTGAATTTCAGTAGCACTGTTTGCATCAAAAAATACTAATATATACGGAAACTGCATATATTGCAGTGGATTAAATGTATATCCTTTTGGGTAAAGTATATTGCCCTTTTCATCAGTTATATCAAATTCAAGAGTATAAGTAGGATCAACATAAAATGATTTATTTTCTTTTGCATGTTTAAGTTTAAAGCTGACAGTTGTGCTGTCTTTTATGTCTTTTTTTATCTTCGCAAACTCTTTTTGCCAGTTATATGTTCTTACCTTTTGCATTAATTCTTCATAGGCATCTGCTTCCTGTATAGAGTATGTATTACCAAAAGTGCCAACTACTTCAGCATAGGAAAAATAAGATAAAAATGCAATAAAACATAACAATAACCCAGTAAACTGAATTGTTTTCTTGAACAATATTAAACAATATTGAACAATGTTGAACCACATATTTAATGCCCCGTTAAATCCTGCATTGTTTGATTAAACTGTTGCTGTAAGTTTTGTTGTAAATTAGTTCTTACATTCTTTTGAATATCTTCAACATATTCACTTAAATCAATCTTGTTAAAATCTAGTGCCTGAAATTCTTCAGGGAGAAATCCACGACAATTTGGATTTTTAGGTTGCCCCCAGCCTCCACCAGGACCAAACCCTGCAAGTTGGGGTCTTCCCTGTTCATGTATGATTCTTGCAAGTTTACTGTTAAAACAGCAGAATCCCCTTGCTTTCTGAACGCAACCAACCAGTGGCCACTTCTTTACGCAATATTCTCCAACCTCATGGCAGTATCTGGAATCATTAAACGTTGAAGTTTCTATATCCTGTGAGTCACATCTTTTCATAAAAAGAGACATTACTAAACTTATTACTTGAAAAGCAATCATATAGTAGTTTACTGGAATAAAACCTAATTTCATTAACGCTATTGTCCCTACTAAATTTACAGCAGATGATAACACTGGATCTTTGACCATCTTTGAAAGAGCAAGTTGAGCTATTGCCCATGCTATTTGAGGGCCAAGATTTTGAATGTAATTTTGCATTGCACTCCCTACCAGCACATCCTTTGAAGCTGACCCTGGGATAAAAGCTGCACCAAGTCCTGAAGGATCGCCTACCTGGGTTCCGTATTGCATCATAGTATTTGCTATTGCAGAACCTTCTGCACTATTAAGGGAGTATGTAACAACTGACCCTGGCCCCGTTAATACATTTACGGTATTTGTTGTAAGATTTATAGTTACCATTTGAGCATTATAAATAATTGAACCAAGTTTAATTGCTTGATACACAGCAGCAATTGCCTTTATCGCATCTGTCACATTCCCAAGCCCTGTTGAACCTGTTGAATCATATAGTCTTCCACGGGATTCATTACAGCAGTTGTGAAATCCTGTTTGAACCCCTGATTTCCTGCATCTCATTTTTTTGCCATTGAAAATATATACAGTGCCAAGACAGTTGCCAGATGCATCTCTTTCTCCATCATCTTCAAGCCCTGCTGCAATGATGTCTCCCTCATCCTGAATCTGACTTTGTGTTATACACTGATAGGGAGAACACATCCACCGACTGCCAACCTGCTGGCATTGATAATTACCAAGTGGGCAACTATATCCTGCAAAACACCCCTGAGACTGCAGTGTCCCAGTTGAACATGTTGCAGTTGCTTCACATCTATCAGTTGTTGTATTTAAAGTGCCACCTGAAGGACAATTTGCATTGCTTACACAATAATTTCCTGCTAAAACATATCCTGCAGGGCAAGAAACAGAAGTGGATAGACTAACTTCACACATACCTGTTTGTGAATTATATTGCCCCTGAGAACAACTTGGTGTATTTTGAGCTGGTGCAATAGAATGTTCTTCTACCACAAAAGCAAAATTATGACACTCCGGATCACCATAACTTTCTATATAATAACTTACACAAACATTATAAAAACGATTATAATTACACATAGAATAGTAATTGCAGTTACTACCCCTATTGTCACACAAAAACACATAACAATCATGACAATCACCAAAGGGAGGTGGAGTATCATATACATCATATGGCCCATCCCACCCTGCAGGACAAGTTTTTATCCAAGTTGGAGAAGCCTCGCATACATTTCTTGATGAATTATAAGTAAACCCAGAAGGGCAAGAAACAATTACGATTGTTCCCGTGGTACATTTATCAAGAGAAGGGTCGTAAGAACCACCTGAAGGACAGGAAACAGTTGCTACACATTTTTGTGTAGCAGGGTCATAAGTATATCCACTTGGGCAAGTTGGCTGAGTATACTGTGGATTACATTCAGCCTGCCCTTGAGGGCAAATATATCCCTGTGGTGTTTGCGTACACTGAAATATCTCATCCTGTTCTACTTCTCCATTACCATTTAAATCAACTGCACAGGAGTTGTCAGGGAAAACAGGAGTTGTATCTCCTGGTACAGAACCCCCTCCAGTATAAGCTACACACTGTTTCGCATTTGCATCCCAGTACTCTGCTCCTGAACATATTGGTGTTAGAATACAGACTTTATTAGTAGTGGAGTAAACGTAAGGTGCAGCACACTTCCCGTAAGAATCAAGAGGTGGTAGAGTACAAAATCCGATTACAGGGTCAAATACAGGAGTCTGACCGCCTTCGTTGGGTGGCAGGCAATATACGTCTGCATGAACCGTAGAAGCAGTTTTTAATTTAACAACTGGAACTGGAATGCTTTGTAAGTACAAAACATCAACACTAAAATCACAAAAAACAAAAATTAAAATTATAAACAATGATATTATTTTTTGAATCTTCCCGTTCACCTGCCCTATCATCCTTTTAATACCCTGGTAATGCCTTTATATTCCCACTGCTACAAATAATATCCTGCCCTGCCATTCTTAAAGACTGCATTCCTGTTGCTGCTCCAGCAAAATCCTGCATACACTGACATGGTGTTACAAGCTCTTCTCCTGCATCTACAGGGCATTGATCGTTATAACAGGCACGATAATAGTAAATATAATCTCCACTGCCAGAAAAATGCATTGTGCTTACAGGTTGTGTTGTTCCGCCTATTTGTGTATTTTTCTTACTGATTCTTATTTTGCAAGCTTTTTCGCAATCTTCTCCAGCTTGCCCTTTGTTTATCAAAAATTGCTGATTTGGATAAGATGCCCATGTATTGTTTTCGTATCTTACATCTGTAAATGTAATTTTTGAATTATCATACTGTGACGACGGAACTATGCTGGCAAGCCTTCTTTTTGCATAGCTTAAATCAGCAGGGTTGGTAGTGCAAGTGTAGATTCGTTCTTTTTTCCAGTATGAAGGACAATAAGGTTCTCCACAGTAGTTTCTGCAACTTGAAACAGGAGTCAATCCCGTTCTTATTCCATTTCTCACTGTATATACCCCATCAACAATTTCATCTTTTAATGTACATGCTGGATCTCCAACATACTGCTGACAGGTATCAGAAATACTTTCCTGTTTTTCACAGAAGTTTTTAGCCTGGATGTTCAGCAATCCGAAGCCCTCACCACACCCGCAAACTGCAACACGAGTTTTTGTTCTAACAATGGAATTTGCAGGAATCCCGCTGAAAAACCGTGTTGCATCTACATTTAGCCCCCGTCTCCATGATGTACCCAGTTCACAGTTTCCTGGAGGATAATCAGTAGGAGATGTCCAGTTCCCGTAAGGACCATTCCAGATAAGGTAATTATTAAACCAGAACTGAATCCAGTCATCCCATGCGGCATAAACTAAAGTAGCAGACTCAATTAGATCAGGTCTTTTAACCATTAAATCGTAATAAAGCTCATATATATTACAGCAACCACACCAGTAGTTATCTCCTTCCCAGCCTAATACAACCTGTATACACCTGTCTCCGCAGGGTCTTACAGTTCCACCATTACCTGAAACAGGAGCGATAATATCGTATAAATCCAATCTATTTTCATAGACGTTTCTTTGTATTACGCAGTTATTTAAAATTGTCTGTTGAGATTCATTAGCCCGAGCCATTAAAGTGTAAAAAGAATCAGGATTCCCTTGCTGAGATACAGTCTCGCTTTCTACTGCCTGTGTTAAGAGTGTAGCATTCCTAGGGTTATAATACTGTTCTGGAGTGGCACTGCCCCCCTGTGTCTGAACTATAGAACAATTGCTTGCCTGTTGCCCGTAAAAATATATGGCAGTTCCATCTATTCTTGCTTCACTGATAGCATATCTTGAATCTGCCTGCTGAAATGCTCCTGCAATTGCTCCCCCAAAGGTTTTTATAATATAAGAAAGATTCTGCCAGACCAGTGAACCACCACATGAATTATTTATACAAAAACATCCTGAAAGGTCGTACATAGCTGCAGGTTCAGTTAATAAATTACTGTTAGATTTATCAAATGTGATTTTATAAGGATTACAGCTTTGCCATGTTCCTGGGGCACAAACTATAAATCCATTGGTACATACTCCTGATATCCCATTTACAGTCATTGATTTATCCATCCTGTTATCAAAATTGCTATCCCAGTAAATATCAGCATCAAAATCTCCTGTTGCTTTTGGTCTTATCATTACAGTTAAAAACTCTTTAGAAGAAGGGCAGGCAATCTGTACCTGCCCCTCCTGACTGAGGTCTATGGTTTTAAGGTTCCCACCACCAAGAAGCGGGTTTATGAAATTCTTCCGAAGAGTATCAGATTTGCCTGCACGGGTTTTAAATTGCTCATACTGTGTCTTTGCAGTATCCTCCGCTGATTGTTCGTCTGCAAAAGACCACTGATAAAACAAAAGTAAAATACTACTTATTACTACGATATTTTTTAACCATTTCATTAATTGCTTCTTCATAGCTCATCCCCTGTGATACCATTGATTCTATTTCTGATATTTCCTTTGGATTGGATGTGTATATGTAGTATGAATACGGATCAACCATCAGCCTTGCAACTCCTTTGCCAAACTCATCACTGTGAATGAATATTTCTGAATATTTTGGAGCATTGTACCTTATAGATTTAAGTATATTAAGCAAAACCCCTTCATAATCTATTAAATTGGCTTCTTTAGCTTTATCAAAGGAAGAACTTTCAAGGAAAAACTTAAAAGCACTATTGTCATTTATGACTCTTCCTACTCTTCCAAAATCTATTAAGTCAGTTATTGCCTGTGTTACAATTCCAAAACTTCCACCATACTTTCTTGCACGTCTATATCCTTCTTCTATAACCTTTTGAAACTGTGGAGTATCCTGTAAAAATTGCCATGCTTCATCAACTATTATCATTCTCTTGTGAATTCTATCACTCAGGTATAAATCTCTTGTTGTTTCATTAAGAACCTGTAAAACAACAACTCTGAACAGATCTTCAAGGTTTTTAAGATGTTCAAGTTCCAGAACAACAAAATCATCCTGTGATATATCTATCGTGCTTTTCCCTTGAAACCATTTGCCATACTTTCCTGTTGATGTAAACTTATCAAGATTAAATGCAAGATGAGTTGCAATCAGCTTAAAGTCTTCTGTGCATTTATCATCTGCACAAAGCACTGATGTATCTTCAAGATATTCTGGGAATTTTGCAAGCCATTGTTGAACATCATCAATAGACGCATCTCTTCCATATTTTGCAACAGCCCATTCAACTGCTTTTGAAACCAGATTTGTAGCACTTTCCTGATTTATATTTTCAGGGAATTTGCCTGTTGAAGATATTGCCATCTGGATAATTATTTGTGTTATAACCGAAACTTCGTATTTCACTTCTTCAGGGTCAAGATTTATATTAGAGAAAGGATTTATTGATACATTTGATTCAGGAGAAAAATCTATATACTTACCATTAAATATCTTTACAAGCTTCTTATAGCTGCCACCGATATCAACAATTCTTATCTTTGTTCCTGCACCGTAATAATTTGTAACAAGATAGTTAACAGTAAAAGATTTTCCCTTTCCTGTTGGTGCTGCAACATAAAAGTTATAATTAGATGCTCCTTTTGAAAACAGATTTAATCCTACCAGTTGACCTTTTCTCCCAACAAACATTAATACAGGTTCTCCAGTTCCTGCATAGTCAGTTTGCATTGGTAGCAAGGCAGGCAGAGTTTTAAGGGGAACTACAAAGTCTCTATCAAGCAATCCAAGTGTTTTGCTATCTGCATAAAAACCAAAAGGAAGACTGTAACAGAAAAATGGTGCAAGAATGTATTTATCTTCCTGCATTACTGCACCTGTTGATTCCCATAACCTGATAGTTCTATAAACTGCTGTTCTTACTTGCTCTTTATCTTCCCCCATAAGCCAGACTGCAGGAACTATTCTGAAAAACTTTTCTCCTTTGTCAAGCTCCCCTGTTGCCCAGATAAATTCCTGTTGTTTTCTTCTTAGCGAAACAATAAAAGATCCAAGTTGCTGTTGTGTTAAAACAAGGTTTGCCTTTGCATGTAGTTTTGCTTTTAAATCTTCAACTACTATATTAAGAACCAGTAAAAAAGGAGTGTTTATTTGAGATGAATCCCCGCTTACTCCTTCATAAGAACCTGTAACAAGATTAGTCCAAAAGGAATCTATACTTTCAGGTAAACTTTTTGGTGTTATACATCTAAAATATCTATTTTTTTCAACAGAATTACCATTTTCATCATAATCATGCCCTTTAATTCTTATAAAATTTTCATCAGTCAATATTTCTATTTCAGTGTCACTGTATATCACCTGTCTGTTAAGCGGGCTAAATCTATCCCAAACCTCTTCATTCTGCGATATTCTTACATTAAGCAGTCTCCTTACAAGTTTTAAAAAATCCTTTGCTTCACATTGTACAGGATTTAATCCCACTGCTTTAAGCACTTCCATAGTATTCGTAATAATTTCTCTTAAAAGATTCTCCTTAACACTTTTTGCAGGCATTTTTATAAAGAAAAATCCTCTGTAATTTCTTATTGGAGGACTTCCATAAGCCTGACCTTCATAAAACTGCCTTAAAGATTTATATGCTTTCTTTATAAAATCAGGAGCATGCTGTTTTGCATACTCATAATAATCAAAATGTATTTTCAAATCAGGATCAGCATAAAGCATAAACTGCAATACTGTTTTTTCTGGATATCCTGTTCTGAACAAGCCTTCCAGCGTCTTTAAATCCTGCCCCCCAAACAACAACACAGGAACAAACTCAAACATTAACCCAATTGTTTCATCCTGACAGTAGAATACTTTCGTCTCAGGGTCATAAGCCTTCGGCAGTAAAAAGTTAGAAAACTTACTTCTTTGAAACTCACTTTCAATCTCAGACTGTGTTAAGGTTTCCTGTTCTTCTAAAGTTTTCTTTAAGCCAACTAAGCCTAATAAACCTGAAAAATCAGGCATATTTATTTACCCCCTTTATTCACTTTTTTGTCTTTCCATAATGGTGGTGGGGTTGTTACATCAAGCCCTCCACCTTTCTGATACTCATAAGTTGCATACTGCTCTGGAGACTCTCCCCTTAAAAGTTTCATCGCTCTTACAATCCTTATGTATATATCTTCAAGAGACATAACTCCCGCACTGATTGGCATGTACTGCCCTGTTGTTCTATCAACCAGAATTATCGTCGGAGTTGTTGTTATTCCAAATTTAACTTGTGCCTGAGGGTTTTTTGTTATATCAACAGTTTTTATTTGAACTCCATCGCTTTCTGCATACTTTAATATCCCAAGCTGAGTTTCACAGTAATGGCATGTAGGGGATATAAATACAATTAAACCAAAGTCCTGATTTACGCTTTTTATATAACTCTGTATTTCATTCATGGTTAGCTTCGTTGTTTGTACTATGCCAGGTCCTACTATCGGGACATCCTTTTCTGTTGTAAGATCAGGATATTTCTGCCATACATAGCCAGATACTTTTGCAAATGCAAGGGCTTTTTTCCGAACTACATCCTGAATGTTGTAGAAATTGTAAACATTCTCTTCTGAAGGATTTTGAACAGCAAGCTTTAAATAGTGATCATATATTTTTGACAGCTCATCAGGATGCATCTTCATCAATTCTTCAAATGTATATTCAGTTAAAGGCTTTATCTCTGGCTTTGTTTCTTTCCTGGGTTCTTCTTTTGCCTGCTCTGTTTCTTTCTTTTTTTCTTCTTTCTTTTCTTTTACATAGTCTTTATACCACCACCAGCCTTCTTTTTCTGAATTCCTGTAATATCTTTGTGTCACTGTTTCTTCTTTTTTATCTTCGGCATATACAAAAGAAACAGAGAACAACAGAAATAAAACAATTACGTTTATTGTAAATATCCTTCTGCTCATCTTTTCCACTTAAAACAACGGTTCTATTTTTGAAATAATTTCTTTTTTCGATACCAGCCCAAAGTAACGAGAATCATAGCTTCGTGGATGAGTTCCCGCAACAAAGTAATATCCGTCGGGAATTTTATATACACAAGTTCCTGCTTTTATTTTGTAAAAATCAAAAGGAGAATGCCTTGTCTCCTGTAACACACAGGGATTATATGGCTCAACAGGAACCCCATCCTTTGTTTGATTTACTGCTTTACCAATATATGTATCATCACAAAAATAATCATCCCCTACTATCTTTAAAGTTTGCCCTCCCTGACAGACTACTTTCTTGCTTAATTTTTTATCTTTAACAATAGGATCTTCTGGAATATAAACAACCACATAATCCCCCATTTTAATGCCCCCATCAACCTTAAGAAAAAACTTCTTGTTCAGACTTTGTCCGCTGGCAATAACAATGTTGTCAGCTATATAAACTCCTGCCAGGCTAACTACTGCAATAAATGTAAGAGAAATCAGCAATTTCTTTCTGTTTCTTAACAATCTTTCTGCCTTCAGACTGAAAAACCTACTTCTGCGTTGTGCTTTGTTGAATATTTGTTCTTTCAAATTTTGGAGTAATGTTTTCAACTCTGTTCTCTCCCAATAAAACATCTGAAGTTATAATAATTTTTCTTTTTGGCTGACTATTTACCACAACTTCAATCCTGTCTATTGCAGACTGAAGTTGCTTGTCATCAATTTTGCCTGCTATATAAAGATCCCTTAAAGTAGCTATATACCCTTTTAAGTCAAACATTATTATTTTCTGGGCAAAAAACTGGTCATAAACAAAGATACTACCAGCAGAAATCACAAGCGAAATTAATACTGTAATTAATATATGCTTAACTTTCATATTTTATACCCCTTTTCTGAGTTTTCTTCGAATCGTTGTTTTCTTGCAAAATATCTAAAAAAATAGTAACCAACTCTGGGTCAAACCATTCCCCACTTTTAGACTGTAAAAACGAAAATATAATATCTTCATCAAGCGCTGATCTGTATGGACGGTTAGAGAATAATGCCTCATAAACATCACAAAGAGTAAGAATTCTCACAAACTTCGGGATATCAGAACCTTTTAATCCTTTCACATATCCTTCGCCATTATATTTTTCATGATGATATAAAGCAAAAAGCTCTTTTATACCATTAAAGTTTAAAGTTTTTATTAAGTTTCTCCCATGTATAACATGCAATCGAACAAATCTTTTTTCAACCTCTGTTAGATATCTTGGAGCAAAAAGCAGACTCTGTGGAATAGCAATTTTACCTATATCATGATACAAAGCATCTTCCCATGGGAAATCTGTTAACCCACAAGCCTCTCCAAGATAAGAACATAATTGAGCCACATTTGCACTATGATTGCCTCTTTCAACAGTATGCATTAAATCAATAATGTCGTTAGGGTTATAAATTAATCTCATCGCAAATTTCAAAAACCAAAGCAAATCATCAAAACGCCAAAAATAAGCATAGCCTTTATATGCAAGAGCTTCTATAAAAGGAAGACAAGAAGAATTTATCTCACAGCCCTCACAAAAAACCGCTTTCGCTATGCTCTGTATATTTTTTGTTTGTAGATAGTTATAAGCATCTTTAACATTCTTAGATTCAATTACTTGCGAAGTAAATATATCCTGAGATTCTCCATAAACAACTTTAATCCCCGCAGATAAAAAAAGTGCATTATGGTTTTTTGTTTTGGATATATTCACCGATAACCAGTTAACTTGCATAACTCCCCTCACTTTCTCAGTAATGATTTAATCTGAAACGATCTAACATAATAGTGCAAAACAGAGTAACCTTATCTATCAATCAATTTCTTTGTATGGTGGATAGATATCTTCTATATCTCTTACTTTACCTTCTTTTCTTGCCTCAAGCTCACCAACACTTATTCCAAAGGCTTCCTGTGCTTTAAGTGGTATGTAAAGCACTCTACTTGTATCACCAGACTTCATCTTTACAATAAAAGGAGCAGAAAAATATCCTTTTTTAATTAATGAGCTTTCAACTGCATTTTTGTGCTGTTGTATCTGACTTAAAACTGTATAGATACAGTTTCTCTTCATTGTTTTATCGTCCTCATAATACACAAGCTCAGTAATTCCTTTTTCTGCTGCCATCTCTGTAAGCACATTCCAAAACAGTCTTGGCTGTATATATACCACTCCATTAGGCATACTTACTGCTGACCATCTCCCACTTATAATCTTGTTTACATAAGGCAATATCTTTGAAAGAAACTCCTCAGGATTAAACCACGGCATAGGAATTTCCTCAGGCTTTTGCTCTTCTTCAGCAAAAGTCTCTGTTTGTGTGTTTATGAATATATCTGCTACTGTTGTTTCTGGCTCAGGCTTTTTAAGCTTTGCAGGCTGATAGTTAAATATTGCAGGGATATCATCAGGCTCATCTGCCTTGTCAAGCTCTATATAGCTTGTATCAAACTTGTCAGACTTGTCAGACTTTGTGGCAGAAGGGATGAAGGATGAGAAAGTTTGATGAGAGTTTGATGGGGTTTGGGTTTGGTTTGTAAATAGCTGTTTGGTGAGAGTTTGAGTGGGAGTTTGGTTTGATGAGTTTGTTGGGTTTGAAGTAGTAATAGGGGTTTCGTCTGTGGGAGTTCCCATAAGAATTGTTACTTCGTCAACAACTCCTTCTTTTAAGTTTTCTGTATTTATGTTGTCTTTCGGAATTTCTACGTCTATGTTTGGTTCGGATTTTTCAAAAGCATCTGGAGGAGGAGACATTGCCAGCTTTTTCTGAACTTCCATAAGCTCTCTCCTTCTTGCTCTTGTATCAGCTTCTTTAAGATTTTCTCCTACATAGCCTTTTGGTTTAAGATGGTGGTCTCTTACTGCTTGCATTATGTCATCCTTATACACAAGCTCTTTAAATCCACCTATGCTTTCAAGCACTGTTACAGATATAAATGGATGGTCTCCAAGTGAATAATACTGCTTCCTGAACTTTGGCATTTTGCCTAAATCATGTGCAAGTGCAGAAATAAGTGCTATCGGAAGATTAGCACCATAAGGCACTATTGCAAGTATTTCTTCTGCAACATGTATAGTATGCTCTGCTAATGATACCTGTGCAAGCATTTTGTATGTGTTTTCAGGTATCTTGCTTTCAGTCTCATTCTGCCCTGATACAACACTTGAGATATTACCTTCTGTGTCAAGTAAAGTAAGAAGATTGTTTATTACTGTCTTTACATTGCCTGTATAGAAAGGCTTTTTGTTTATGTGTTTTTCAAAAAATTCCCTTACTACAGGAGTAAAGAAGTGTGGAATATCATTTTGTTCCTGAGTTGTATTAAAGTTTCTCCATAATCTTGCAAGTTCTTCAAGCCTGATTACAGCTTCTTTTCTCTTTGTCCAAATAATAGAAATATCTTCTATGCTAATTTCTTGCTTTTCTCCATTAGCCCTGTTTTCTTCAGCATTCTTCTTCGCAGGCTTTAATGCCCACAGAAGAAGTAAAACTCCTACTACAAACATTACCAAAAAAGGCTCTTTCATGCTAATACTCCTTGAAGCTCTGCTGAAATTTTCGGGAATTTTATTTCTATATAATTTTCTTCAACATCGAGTGTTCTCCCCTTAAACTGCCCATTATAAGTAAAAAGATAAAACTGTCTCGGGCCAAGTTTAAGAACATCCTCAGGCTTAACAAGCGGTTCTTCAACTTCTTTGGTAATTATTCCACCACCAGGAGATATTGAAGGAGAAATTCTCTTTCTTGTGCCAAAGTGTTTTGCTACATATTCAGCCGTATCTGTATCAGGCACCCTCATAAAGACTTTGGTGTTTGCATTGTCAAGTATAGAACGCCCCAAATTATGCCCAACTTCCTTATATATCTGATTTACAGACTGATTAAAAGCATGAACCCATACACCTGCTCCACCAGCTTTTGCAAATAAGTCTTCAATGCCATAATAAAGCACATTTTGTGCTTCGTCTATATAAAGAGAAAGTGGAGGATCTACCACTCCACCACTTAAAAAAACTCTCCCAACATAGGTTTTTATCATGCTCACAATTACTTTTCCAAGCACTTTCGCTGCATCTTCAGTAAGCAATGCTCCAAGATGTGCAACCAAAATAACCCTTTTACCATCTTCAAGTCTTTTTATGAATCTGTTTTCGTCAGCTTTCCCAACAAGTTTTCCAATATTGCCAGCAGAAAGTTGCATCAATGCTACTCTTAAAGATGTGGAAATTTTTGAATAATAATCATGCGGAGAGTTGACTATTTTCTCCATGTTTTTTTCTATTTCTCTTGCTTCTGGTTTGTCTATAACCTGAATTTCTTTGAGTAATTCTGCAATTTCTTCTCTGCTCATTCTGTCTTTAATTTCGTTTATGTTAAAAGAATGCTTTTTGTTTTCTACCTGTGCTTTTAATAATAATGCCTGAACAAGAACCATACTGATTTCGTATGCAACTTTGTAGAAAAATAGTTCTTCAACAGGCACTCCTGAAATTATATGGGCAACAAGCTCTTCAGGCATATAATAGTATGCAAGTGGGTCTATAACAGCAGAGTATTCAGGAAATATTGAAGTTATAAAAATTAAGTCTTCGTGCCTTCTTTCTTCAAAAGCAACCTGAACAATTTTGCTAAATAACTGAATATCGCTTTTAGGATCTATAACCACCACTGAATAACCTTTTCTTATATCCTGCTCAATCATTTTCTCCATTAGTCTGGTTTTACCTGCACGGGTCGTCCCAAAACACCAAAAATGCCCTTTTCTGTGTGAATCAGGAATGTAAAGAGGAATTTTTCTTTTGTGAATATCAGAAAGAGCATACCCTTCACCTAAAAATGTCAGTTTCTCTTGCTTTGCTCTTTCAATCAAGTTTCTTCCATTAACAGAAAATCCAAGAGTTTTTAAAATTTTTCTTATCATGCTCATGTAGGCTCCTTAATATTTAACAATTACTCCTTCTTTAAGTATTTCTGTTACTTTTTTTATATATTCTTTAGGCACTTTTTCACTTGCATGTATCACAGCATAAGCTCCTGCAATGCGACGAACTGTTTTTAACTCTATAAAAATGCCATTATCCTGCAACAACTGCCTAAGCAATGCTTCAGGGAAAGATATAGAATTCCTGCTAAGTGTAATTACAACCTTCGGCATTTCATTTTCAATTATGCCCCGCACGCTTGTCACGAAGAAAGGTAAAATCATTCCCTCCCTATATGCCCCTCTTTCTTTCGGAGTTTGATGCTCCAGGGGGCATATCCCTATTAAAACCCTCCCTCCCTCGGTCATAGCATGCGGGTTTTGAAATTTTACGTAAAGATTTTTCTCTATAATTCTCTTTATTGTTCCTGTTACAACTGTTCTTGTAAGTTTTTTTGCATCATAAAGAATTCTCTGTGCATTCAAACAAAGAAATCTATACTTAAGAAAATCCTTTGCATAAGCAATCGCATCCTTAGGTATCTGTTTTGGTCTGATCTTAAAAGCTTTGTTGTCAGAAAAACCAAGAATTCTACAATTCTGCCTTAGATAAACTTGAATATCTATATTTAATTTCTCGCTTAAAGCATAACTTAACGCAAACTCTGCTTGGTCTAAAGCATCTTCAAATGGGATTTCATACTCAGTAGAAAGTTCTTCTATAAAATCAACAATCTGCCCAAAAGTCTCAACTTCATGAAGGTCGTGTGAATTACTCCCAGCAGTTTCTTGTTGTATATATTCTATGTGTTCTGCTAAATATTGCATTGTATTGCAATTAGAAACTAAAGTAACCTTATAAATCAAAAACAAAATTGCTCTTTAAAAAACCAGCCACCGAAGGGAGGGGCAAACTCTTCGGCGACTGGCAAGTCAGGAGGAGGAGCTACATGAGAGAGTAGCTCATAAAAATAACAGAAAACAGAGTAACTTTATGTAATAAGCAATATCAAGCAATCATGCATAACTGTTTTTATAAAACATTAAAAAAACAAGCCCCAGAGGGAGGGGTTCTCTGGAGCTTTTCAAAGAGGAGGGGCTATAGAGAGCGTAGCTCTAAAGAAGGAGTAAACCTTAGTAACCGTGTTTTTGGAACTTTAACTTTTTCTCCTGTTTTTGGGTTTCTTGCTATACGTTCCTTTCTTGTTACAACCTTGAATACTCCAAAACGTGGAAGTCTGATTACATCTCCTTTCTTTGCAGTAGCAGAGACAACTCCAATAAATGCCTCAAGGAATTTCTCTGCATCCTTCTTTGTTGAGCCAGTTTTGCGAGCAATCTCAGTAATAAGCTCTGCCTTTGTCACTATCTTTCACCTCCTTTCTTTTTGGGATAGCTTTTTTTATTATAAGAAAAAGAGCTTTTTGATTTGTTAGATTTTTGATATTTGTTGCTTTTGTTTGAATAGCTTTTTCTTTGAGTATTTTTACTGTATGTTGTCTTTTGATATGCTTTGTTATATTGTTTTTGGTGAACTTCTTCTTGACTTGTTTTATTATGTGATTGCTTATTACTGTTCTGATAAGTAGGCTTTTGATAAACAGCCTGATTGCTTTTTATTTTTGCTAAAAACTCAGTCACATACTTTTTTATATCTTCTAAAAACGGCGAAATACTACCACTTTCTCCTTTTGCTATCTTTTCAAGCTCTTGTTCCCACACTGCTGTATATTCTGCTGATGCAACTTTTTCTCCTTTAAGAAGTTCTATCAAAAATTCTGCTTTTTGTGTCGGGATAAGTATTTTACCTTTCCTTACAAGGTATTTTCTGTCTTGAAGATTTTTTAATATCACTGCACGTGTTGCAGGTGTTCCAATACCTGCATTCTCTTTGAGTATTTTTTTCAGACTTTCGTTTTGAACAACTTTATGAGCATTAGCCATCACTTCAAGCAGTGTTGCATCAGTGTATCTTGGTGGTGGTTGTGTCTGTTTCTCAATTATCTGTGCCTGAGATACTAAAACTTTCTCTCCTTTTGCAAGTTCAGGGAGTATTACATCAGACTTTAATCCACCATAAATCTCTCTCCATCCAGCATCAAGTAAAACTTTTCCTTTTGCCATAAAGCTGTGTTCACCAATCTGTATGTAAACAGTGGTATTTTTAAATTTGCAGTCTGGATAAAATGCAGAAATAAAACGTTTACAGACTAATTCATACACTTTTCTTTCGTCTTCTGTAAGCTGTTGTGTAGGCACTCCCTGTGGGATTAGTGCATGATGATCTGTTAATTTGCTTAAGTCAAAAATTCTTTTGTTGTTTTTGTCAATGCTACATTTTCTTAAATCAAACTTAATAACACTTTTTATCTGTTTAAGAATTCTTCCACAGTGTTCTGCATATTGCGGGTCAAGATGCTGTGATTCTGTTCTTGGATAAGATAAAATACGATGTTTTTCATATAGAGATTGCGCTATTTCAAGGGTTTTGTCTGCTGAAAAACCAAAAAGTCTGTTGCATTCTTGTTGCAATGTTGTAAGGGAAAACAACAGTGGTGGTTTTTCAGAAGAAACTTTGCTTTTTATTTCTTTAATAAAACCTGTTTTCCCTTTGACATCTGTAACGATTTTATCTGCAATATCTTTCTTTGTAATAGCAAACTTTGAAGTAATGCCTTCATCATCCGTCTCCTGATCAGATTCTTCGTTGCTGTCACCTTGAGCCGTCTTAAAATAAATGCCTGTGAATTCATCTAAGCTCCTTTTAAATGTTGCATTTACATTAAAATAGTTTTGTGGTTTGAAGTTTCTGATTTCTTTTTCTCTTTGAACAGTAAGAGCTAAAACTGCTGTCTGAACTCTACCAACCGTAAATAATTCACTGTTTTTGCATGTAACAGCTCTTGTGCAGTTTATCCCTACAAGCCAATCTGCCCACTGACGGGCAAGTGCAGACTTGTAAAGCCTGTCAAACTCTGCTGCTTTCTTTAGTGCTTTTAGGTTCTTCTTGATTACTTCAGGAGTTAATGCCTCTGATGTCCAAAAACGATATGTTTTATCCCAGTGTTTCCATCCAGCCTGATAAAGAATAAGTCTTGCAATAGCTTCCCCTTCTCTTCCACAGTCTGTACATATACAGACACTGCTAACTTTGCTAAGCAAAGATTTGATTGTCTGGAATTGTTTTGCTCCTGATTTAATTACTTTGTATTGGAATTTTTCAGGGAAAATTGGGAGAGTATCCAAAGACCATTTTTTTAAAGCAGGATTATATTCATCAGGCTCTTTGAGTTCACATAAATGCCCAAATGCCCATGTGATTATGTAATTTTCGTTTTCAAAATAGCCATCGGCTTTCTTACAATTGCCAACTGCTTTGGCAAAATCTTGTGCAACCGATGGCTTTTCACAAAGAAGTAAGGTTTTCATATAGATATAGGGGAAAGTAGTGAGCTACCTCGCGCTAAAGCAGTGAGGCTTCCTGTTTCATAGAGAAAACTTGCACGGATGTATGGAATACTGTTCAGGTATTCCAGCATCCGTGTAGAGGTCTCCTCTCCACAGGCGTATCTTCCCTGATACAACAGGGCAGCTTCCCTATGCTCCATAGGTAGCCGTTTTAATCCTTCAGAAAATATATCCCTTGCTGCTTTTAAATCCCTGTGCATAGTAAAACCACACACAGGGCATTTATAAATTTCTTCAGCAAGAGATATCTTATTTATAGTTCCACAGTGGCTACAAAGATATGTTGAGGGAAAAGTTTTGTTAACCACAATAGATATTGGTATTCTTTCTTTAAGAATATCCTTAAATTTACCTATTGCAGTATCCAAAACTTTACTCCCCCATATCCTTTGCCACTGACGTATATCATCATTTTGAAAACATACTATTGAAAAGTTTTCTCTAATACAATGCACTATTTTGTTTTTTATGTCCTTCTTTATATTGTTGCTTTTTGCAAATTGTTTTTGTATTTTAAGGTTTAATTTTAATCTGTTGTTAGATCCCTTTTGAGTTCTGGTGAACTTTTTATAAAGTCTTCTTAACTTTTTTGTTACAACAGGAATTCTGTATTGGATACTTATTCCATTAGACAGTGTTATTTGGTTCCTTAGCCCAAAATCTATTCCTACTGCATTATTTTTACTATTTCCCTGTAATACGGTATTTTCAGGATTTTGATATGTTATAACCCTAAGATAATAATCTCCGTAATCCTGAATAAGATAAGCATTAGAAAATTCAGCACCTGTAGGGATTTGCTTTATTCCTCTTACTCTTACTTTCTTGCCTATGCCTTGTATTCTTACATGGTTTTTATCGCATATTGCATAGGTCACTCCAAATTGTTTAAGAGGAATTGTTTTGACAAATCTTTTAAACTTTATTTTGCCTACTTTATGCCCATTATTTTTAAGAATTGAAAGATTTTTTACATCTTGTTTAAGTTTATCAATAATTGCCTGCTTCATCTGAGAAGATAAATGTTTAATTTGTCTTTCTTCAAAAGTATCCTTTACTTTTATTTGAACTGTCTTTATTTTATAGTCAACTTCAAATATTCCATTTGCTATGGCATAGTTTGTAAACCATTTCGCCTCAAGGAATAGCTGTCTAAGATGATTTGCAAGTTCTTTGCTTAAATGAGACTTGTCTATCTTAAGTTCATAAGATTTGCAAATCATCTGTTTATGTCTTTGTTGTGTTTCTCTTTTTGTTAAAATGCGTTGGTTCATTTTCCTCCCTTATATATATGAACATCGTAGTAACCATTCATCTCAACGCTAAAGCATTTGAGTTTTTTGGCTATGTTTCTGTAACCAAATTTTTAAAAGGGGGCTATTGTTAGGGGAGAGAGTTGTTTAAAAATTTTATTAATTTTTCTTCTTCTTTGGTTAGTTTAATATTTCTCAGTTTATATAGAAAAGAAACATATTGCTGTTCTGTTAGAATTTTATTTTTATCAATTTTATGCTGTTGTAAAATATTTTTCGCAATATTATTTATTGCTGTTATCTGGAAAGCCCATATATCATCCCAGTAAAAAACCACAAAAAATGGAATATTACTATTATTAGCAAGTGTTGATATTGCATTAATGCTTTTTTGATTTAAATTTTTTATTGACCCTGTATATCTTTTATAATCAACTATTGCAATAGGTTCCCCTACATGAAACTCAATCATCAAAAAGTCAATATCTATAGCAGGGCAATTAAATCCCCATTTTCTATGTCTTTCACTTAAATTTTGGTCTCTCCATTGAGTCCTTTCAGGTCTTGTTTTGGAATAATTAAAGCTCATTTTTAATTCTTTCTTCTGTTTTTCTTATGCAATCTTTATTTATATCTATTCCTATAAAATTACATCCTCTCCTTAGTGCTACTACTGCTGTGGTTCCGCCACCAACAAAAGGATCAAGTACAGTTTGTCCAGGAAAAACAAATTTTTCAAAAATCATATCAAAACCTTCTTCAGACTGCCCCCAAATATGAAATCTTTTATCATTATTATTTACAGAAGTTTTAATTACATCTCCAAAAGAATCTCCTGAGTATTTTTCTTTTGCAAAAACCAATACAGGTTTCCAAAAACTATTGCATTTGATTTTCCATAAATAAGGACTTTGTCCGCCAGGAGTTAAATATGCAAGCGTCCAGATATATTTAAGATGTTTGCTAAGATTGTTAATTATTTCAGGTAAATAACTTTGCCCTACCATAACAATTAAAGCACCGTGTGGTTTTAATGCATAGTTGGATAATTCTGATAACACATCGTAAACCCATAAAAACTTTTTTGAGTAAGGGGGGTCTGTAATTATCCAGTCAACACATTCAGGAAGTAAAATATTTTTGTAATTTTTAATATCATCACAATAAAGTTTTAAAAATGGAGGATTTTTTGGTTTTTGAAGTTTCAGCCATTGTTTTAGTGTTTTTTGTTGTTGTTTTGTGAGAAATTTTTTCTTCATGACATAAAAATCGTAATAACTGCCATTAAAACTTGTGAGTTCTGAATTAATAGAGTCAATAAAAGATTCTTTATAGATAGATTTGCTTTTTAGGTTATTGTTCACAAGTTGTAAGGAGTTCATATTTGAATTATTATAACATTTTAAAACTTTCATCACAAATTACACCTCCAAAAGGTATTTTTATTGCTGGGGTAGAAGTTTTAATCCCACATAGGTTAAACAAAAACATATCTGTGAGTCTGGGCTGGCAAACATGAATTGATGGTTTCCATCCCAATATGGTTAAGCAAAAACGTCGCAGGTTCAATCCCTGCATCGCCTATTAGAATTACGTTTCCATCCCATATAGGTTAAGTAAAAACTATCATTTTTGTCTATTTCCTTTGTTTCAGTTTTTGGTTTCCATCCCAATATGGTTAAATAAAAACGCTTCCATGGTATTTTCAGGATTTATAAATTTATTAAGTTTCCATCCCAATATGGTTAAATAAAAACCTGTTATTTGTATGTGGTTTATTATGTTTTCACGGATGTTTCCAACCCAATATGGTTAAGTAAAAACAGAAAAAGAACATTGGGAAGGCATTGCTACGATGTGTTTCCATCCCAATATGGTTAAACAAAAACAATATAGGCATAGATGCCGCAGGGCAATTTATTACGTTTTCATCCCATATAGGTTAAGCAAAAACACGGGAAAAGACATTTCTTTTCAACAAAGACATCTGAGTTTTCATCCCATATAGGTTAAGCAAAAACTGTAGCAGTGGCTCGGCTCTTCACAGCACAGCTGTGTTTGTTTTCATCCCATATAGGTTAAGCAAAAACGAGGGTCTGTTTTAAATGTTGTCTCCTCCTGATATAGTTTTCATCCCATATAGGTTAAGCAAAAACTGTATAGCATCTTTTTTTAAAAATCTTTTAGCATTTCGTTTTCATCCCATATAGGTTAAGCAAAAACCCATTCTTTTTAAGCAAAATCAATACTTTCCTGATTTTACCTTTTTACTAATCCAAGCTTGTCAAAGATCAATTTTACTTATAAATCAATTATTTCCTTTTCGTCGATCCCCTATGTTTTTTTACACTATCGGAGATCGACGAAAACTTTTTCTAGCTTATATGCAACTTATAGTAACCAAATCCATCAAACACCTACTTCTTCTTTCTCCCTAACTTCCACCACCGAATATGTCTTCTCAAAAAACTCTTTCCACTTCTTATAGTTTTCAACCCTTGAATCAAGCAAATGTATTTCCCCTCTATCAGTTTCTTTTCTTATTAGCCTTCCCATACCTTGTCTTAGCTGGATAAATGTTTCAAATATATTGTCAGTATAACCGTAATTTAAACTCTTTCTTTCTCCCTTCAACTGTCTGAATGTTTCTCTTGCAATAAATAATGGGTCAAGATAGCTTCTGAATGGGATTCTTGTTATTATCAACGTATTAAGTTTTTCAATATCCACTCCTTCCCATGCTGATGCAGTCACTAATACTGCCTTTTTTTCACTTTCAAACTCAGATATAATGCTGTTTAAAGATTGTGTATTCTGTGGAGTATAGGTAAATAGCTTTGTCTTGCTGTCTAAGCCTGCCAAAGCTTTCTCCCACTTCCTTGTCTCAAGATGAGATGGAGTAAGTATAAGAGTTTTTTTGGATTTTTTGATTATATTTCTTATAATTTCTTTTGTATTTGCAATATGCTTAACAAGATATTTTTCTTCTTCTACTAAACCCATATTAGCTGCATCAGGCTGAGGAATGTCAGGATAAAGATATAACCTTACCATTTCACGGAGATTGTATCCCTTATAAACTTTTTTCTCGACCTGAAAATTACTAAGTCCCAAACGATCTATAATTCTTCCAAACTGAGCATCTAAAATTGCTGCATTAACATCTCTTAATGTCCCACTGAGTAAAACAACAGAAGAATAAATCTTTTGAATATTGAAAGCAGGTCCTTTTACATACGGTGGCATAATTACAAGGGACGGTTTTCTTTTCTCTGGAGAGAATTTTACATATAACACGTTGAGATTCTGTATTTTTTTGTCAGTAAAATGTCTAAATTCTTCAATTATTTTCTTATGGATTATTCTTAAATTTTCTCCTTGTGTATATTGTGATGTAAGAAATTTTGCATATAACCCAAAAATAACATTAAATGTGCTGATTATTTTTTGTATTTTGTTTTTAAGCGATGTTTTTAAGTTTTTAAAGTCTCTTCTTTGTTTAATCTGCAGTAAAAGTTCATAAAGTCTATACATTGGAGATAATATCTGAAAAATGTTGGGATCCGTAATTGGTAATACCTCATCAATCAGCCTTTCAGAAACTTTGTCTATCTCCTTTCTTATGCCTTCAAGTTGTGTTCTTATGGATTTTTTTGTAAGTTTGCCAAAGTTTTCTGATGCATTCCATATTGTTTTAATAACAGTGCTAATAGCAAGCTGGTCACTTAAAGCACTTATCAGGCTTCTTTCAAGCCTGTGTGCTTCATCAACAACTACTGCATCAATATAGAATGGGATACCTTCAATCTCAAAAACAATGCTTTCTTTTTCTTTAGTTGTAAAATTATAAAGCTCTTCTCTTTCTTCGGAACGAAGCCGATACCAGTTATAGTAGCAAAAAAATGCATGATTTGTAATAACTATGTCGGATTCTTTTGCACGATCTTTAGCAATGTCAAAATAGTACAATTTCTGTTTTGCAGGTTCTTCATCATCATAGTTTATTCTGAATTCGTCTATTATTTCTGCAAGATCAGTTTTTATAGCAACCATCTCTTCTATATCTCCATATGATCCATCTGCAAGTGTAAGAATTGACTTAAGCAAAGCTTTTTTGTTTTCGTTCTTCTCTTCATTGATTGCATTAATAAGCTTTGCTCTGTTGATATAACCTGTTTGCCCTTTTATGATGGATAACCTCAACTTACCCTCAAACAAAGGCTCGATAAACTTTTCAAACTCTTCTTTGTATTGTTTCTGCAGGTTCCATGATGGTGTCGCTATTAAGGTTTTTCCTGTGGTCTGGTATAGGCCGTTGGTAATTTCTCCGTTTTTAACTATTTTGCACTCTTTTTTCTGTAAGGCATGAAGTGCAGCTGCAACCAATACAGCAAGAGATTTCCCTGTTCCTGTCGGGCTTTCAGCTACAAAAGCTTTATGGTTGTTTTTGGTAAAAGTTTCATAAAGCTCGGTTGAAAGTTTTACCTGTTCCTCTCTCTCCTTAATTTTGCCAGCCTTTTGTAAGGCTGTAAAGACTTCTTTGGGTGTCTTGAATTTCATAAAAACCTCCTTTTAAATTTTTTATGCTCCTAATATATTTATGCATTTTGGTAACTCCTTTTTTTTTGATTAGTCAATTATTAGGCAAGTTGGAAAATTGTTGGGCAATTTAAATTGCGATTATAATGGAGATTGATAAAGTGTGCAGTTGATATTGTGGTAGGGATTAAACATAAATTTAAAAAAATAAGTAAATTAAATGTCATAGATGTCATTTGTCATTTTTGTTTTTTACTTTACACAAATGCATTTGTGTAAAGTATGTTTTACAGATTTTGTTTGAACCCAAATTGGTTAAGTAAAAACAGTTGAAAAACAAAGAAGTATCTAAAAAATATAAGCGTCTCTATCCCAAATAGGTTAAACAAAAACTTATTATCAAGCAGGGAATATATATTTTTATAAAGTTTCCATCCCAATATGGTTAAGTAAAAACCTATTTCATCTTCTGCATGTGCCTTAGGGATTCCAAGTTTCCATCCCAATATGGTTAAGTAAAAACCTTTGAAAAGAAGAAGAAAAACGAAGAGAAACATGCAGGTTTCCATCCCAATATGGTTAAGTAAAAACCCCATTCTCTTCAAGCAAAATCAATACTTTCCTGATTTTGCTTATCTACTTATCCAATCTTGTCAAAGATCAATTTTACTTATAAATCAATTATTTCCTTTTCGTCGATCCCCCATGTTTTTTACCTTATTAGAGATCGACGAAAATTTTTCTACTTAACTTATACATGCAACACAGTAACCAAATCTATCAAACCTCAACCAATACATTTAACACTTTCATTAAATATGTATTTTCAACAAAAAACTCCTCTCCTACTTCATTAATCATCTCAATTAAAGCTTTAGTTTTCTTATTTTTTATATTCTCTGTATCTTTAACCTTTCTATAAAACTCCAAATCCCCAGGAACTCTTACTTTCTGTTTATAACTCTCTACAAGCTCTTTGTATTTTTTTGCAACATCAAGGTCAACAGTAAATCTTTTATCCAAATATGTCGCAATATAAGACTTACATTCTCCAAAGTTGTAATTCACTACTCCGTTGCAAAGATAATGACTTCTCTGTCCACCGAAGAATGGCTTGTTAAAGGCAATCATGAAAGCTCCCTTTGGTGGATCAAAAAAGAACTTAGTCAATTCATGCCTGTTGGTTTTATTTATTGTTCTGAACATTTTGTTTTCATGATCATGCCAATATGCAATTGTTGCATGAGAGTCAACTATAGAAATTTTTTTGGGTTCAAATTTCCCTTCGCCCTTTTTGCCTTTTCCCCAAACAAAAAGAGGACTCCAATCAATTAAAATGTTGCAGTAGTAATTGTCAGCCAGAGTTAACTCACAATATTTACAAATATACAAATTTCCTGTATCAAAACTTCCACTAAAAACCTGAGTAAACCCCCCAAAAGAACTTGATAATACTTCATCTGCCTTTTTCATGTTTGTAACAGTGAACTTTTCATTACACATACAGCATACCTCTGCACCAGTATCAGCAGTATTTATTGATAAATCTGTTTTACAGTGAACAATTTTTGCAATCAACTGCCCAGGAGTTCTTATCTTTAAAATTTCGCTATTCCACATACATACCCTCCACTTTTTAGCCAATATGGCGGTCTTATTCTGCTTGACATATAAGGCTGTTTGCATTCAAGATCCCCAACTCCCAGTGGCACATGTCTGATAATCGGCTCATCTGTCTTTTCTATTAATATTTCATCCACTCTGCCAAATCCAAGACTTGATTTTTTGCCTATGTGAGTTATATTTAGGTTTTTCAAGTAATCTTCTATATCCCTCAGGCTATAAAAGATAAAATCAGCAATAAAAGAGACTGAATCAGTATTAACCACATCAAGCGTAAAGTCAAACTGTCTGTAAGGTCCACTTCCCTGATCAAGTGTATTTTTCTCTACAAGTATTTTTGTTACATCAAATCCATGCTTTGTCAGGTATCTTCCTGTTGTTGTGCTTTTAAAGAACTTAATTGGCTTGAAATCTTTTATTTTAAACTGTGGATGAGATGCCTTATAGAACCATTCTCCATTAGGCAATACAACTTTCTCAATAGGAAGTTTTTCTGACATTGCCACAGCTTTATGAAAGTTAGAATTCTTTGCATACTGACTTTTGAATATTACACCACTCAGGATGCTATCCAGAGTGGTGTATCTGTCTATTATTACTAACTCAGGATAAAGCTTAAATGTTACTTTTACCCGCATGGCTATCACCTTTTAAATTCTAATCATGTCGTATGTAAGATTATTAAGATATTCTTTATATTCTGCAAGTGCTTGTATGGCTCCATCTCCATCTATTCCAAACTTTTTTATATCTTCTATCTTAATGTAGCCAAGTTCTGTTTTTTCATCATTTTCAATCGCTTTAATTGTGTATTCAACCTGCATTTTGCCAAAGCCGATGTTTTTAAAACAACCCAGGTAAGGGAATTCTGAAAATCTTTCATATGCTCTGATAATCGCACCAACTTCCCTTAATGTTGGATTTACAAGTAAAAGTTCATGTTTAAATGTAGCTCCTTCTACTACATAGTCTTTTATCTCCCATATCATCTGAGATGATGCAATTTTAGGAACTTTCTTCTGCTCTTCTTTCTGTTCTCCTTCTTGGTCTTCTAAAAAACTTTCTGTGTTTTCTGTCTTTACTCCATTTGTTTTTTTCTTTTTCTCTTCCTGTCTCTGTTTTGCACTTTCTTTGTATTTGATTTCGTATTCTTCTTTATCTTTGATGCCCTCTTCAGATAAAGCAGAGAAAAATTCCCATCTGTCTGTATCATCAGAACGAACGAATTGTAATTCTTTGCCTACATAAGTCTCAAATGACGGAAGATCATCTCTTTTCATTGTCTCTTTGCATATAAGGTATCCAACTCCACAACTAAGCTTGCCAGGAATAAGTTTATTTAGATGGAATAAGGCACCACCAAAGATTGATGCAACGATATTGTTTTCTCTTATTTCTTTTATTCTCTCAAATACTTCCCTTGTTTTTAATGCCTTTCCTTTTTCTTCTTTACCCTCAAGATTGCCACCTGAGGTAAGAAAGAGAAGTTCTTTGTAGCCAAGCTGATTTGGAAATTTCTCGACAATGTCTTTGGCAATGTTATCTCTGAGATTGCTTCGTATTGTGTTGGGGGATAAAAATGGGATATTATCTTTCTTTCCATCATAATGGACACTTATTTTCCTTGTTTCCACTTCATTAGTGTTTTTGTCTGTTGGGTCTGATGAACAAAATGGTGCTAAAGTTTTAAACTTTCCACTAAAAATTACTTGTTTCATGTTTTGTTCCTCCTTTGTTTTTTATGTTTCTTATATAATTAATGCATTTTTGGTAACTACTTTTTTTTGATAGAAAGGATGGGAATCAGATTCGCATGCCATCTCGTCTAAAATTTTTTGTTTTATTTGATTAACAATTAATAGTGCAATTGACATAATAATCGTATTTTCTTGGCTATCCATAAGTTCGTTATGAATGTCAGATATATAATCAATATCAGATATATTCATCTTCAAATGATTAAGAGTTATTAATTTATCGTAGGATTTTTGTCGTTTTTCTTGAGACTTTTGCAAACCAATTAGTAATTCTTCTTCTACGGATTCAACATAATTGAGAATTTTTTGTAGTTTTTTCATATTAATTCTCCTTTGGTTTGATTTTTGTGTCTCTATATAACTAATGCAATCTGTGGTAACCAATTTTTTGGAATAATAGGCAGGATTTAAATTTATAGCTGGTTCGTTTATAGATTTTGTTAATGGTTAATAGTACGATTGTTGTTCGTTCTTTGTTTTGATTCCATAATGGTTAATCAAAAATTCGCTTTTATCCCAGAATGGTTAAGTCGAAACCAGTTGCCCCTTTAATGCCCCTTTATCGCCCGTTTAGTTTCTATCCCATGTGGGTTAAATTAAAACGTAGTCCCTCTTTCGATTCTCTCAGTTAATGTTTATGTTTTTATCCCATAATGGTTAAGTAAAAACTTAAAATTAAGTATTTTTCAGCTCATAATTAAGTAGCTTTCATCCCATATAGGTTAAACAAAAACCACCACCATATCATAGTTTCTACATACATTGCCTGTTTTGATCCCATATTGGTTAAGCAAAAACAGGAAAAGAACAAACCAGAAAATACAAAAAACCAAAAGTTTCCATCCCAATATGGTTAAACAAAAACACGGGTGCCACCAGAGAAGAAGTAGCCAAAGAACTTGGGCAGTTTCCATCCCAATATGGTTAAACAAAAACCCTACATTTTCGACATGCATGATTCGGTTTCTGATCTGTTTCCATCCCAATAGGGTTAAATAAAAACTAGGTTGATTTGCAAACAAACACCGTTCAGCAATAACATGTTTCCATCCCAATACGGTTAAACAAAAACAGCCATAGTCTATGTATATGTTATTGTCCTTAGTTGGTTTCCATCCCAATATGGTTAAACAAAAACCAGATGTAGAGCTTGCAAAAATAATCAAAAAAGAAATGTTTCCATCCCAATATGGTTAAACAAAAACTTGAAAAATATTGCCTTTTTCCCCACATCCAAAGCAGGTTTCCATCCCAATATGGTTAAACAAAAACAATTACATTGCCTGAGGTGGCAAATCAGCTTGGAGTTCAGTTTCCATCCCAATATGGTTAAACAAAAACGGCAAGAGCAGAAAAAATTGTGCAAGATGAACATCGTTCCCATCCCAATATGGTTAAACAAAAACTCTGGGCGTATGGGATCCCAAATTTTTGGAACAAATCGTTTCCATCCCAATATGGTTAAACAAAAACATGTATAGTCATAAATGCCTATTTTAGGTAGATTTTGTTTCCATCCCAATATGGTTAAACAAAAACGAACTATAAAAGTTAAAGGGAAATTAGGCCAAACTCAGTTTCCATCCCAATATGGTTAAACAAAAACTGAAAAATGGCTGCAGATGCCAGATGATTTTTAGAAGTTTCCATCCCAATATGGTTAAATAAAAACCCCATTCTTTTTAAGCAAAATCAATACTTTCCTGATTTTACCTTTTTACTAATCCAACCTTGTCAAAGATCAAATTTACTTATAAATCAATTATTTCCTTTTCGTCGATCTCCCGTGTTTTTTACCTTATCTGAGATCGACGAAAACATCTTCCTAACTTTATGCAACTTATGGTAACCAAATCTATCAAACTTTAATCTCTCTTCGCACTTTCTATACACCCAAACCCACATGCATTCTTTGCGCCAAGCCCACACTCATAGGCAACTCTCACCAATTCTTCATCTCCGTAGAGAGTTATTTCTCCTATTATTCCTTGAATTTGATATCCCTTGAAAGTTTGTTTGGCAAACTTTAAATTTTCTTCAAGATTTATTCCTAAGACAAGATTTTTTATTTCTTTCCCATAAATTGCTTGGTATTTTTTAATTAGATTAAACTTTATTGTTTCATAAATCTTATTCCTGTTGCTTAGTGCAGTATAATTCACACCTGTCTTTAAAATTACAGGAGAAAGTGTAAAGAATTTTACAGTATTACGAAACTGTCTAACATCTATTGATGCAACCTTTAAAACCGTATCTTTGCTTTTGTTATACAGTTCAGGTTTGCTTGCTAAAGATTTTGACAAAGCAAAGATTATCTCAGGAACAGGAGTTGAAATTTTCAGTGCAGGACCGTATTTGGTTTGGTAAATTCTTGAAAAGACAAAAGGTTTGATAGGTTTGAATTGTTTGTTTATGGTGTATCCTTTGTCGTGGATGGTTTTGGATAGTGCAGGATTAGTGTGGGCAATCAGGGTATATATCCATTTCTGGATATCCTCGTTGTGAATATTCTGTAAGTCTCCCATTTTTTGGTTAAATAAAACTTTGAATCTCATTTTGTTTCCTCCTTTGGTTTGATTTTTGTGTTTCTATATAATTTATGCAATTTGTGGTAACCAAAATTTGGGGGACAATTTTGATATAGCTCAAAATTTAAAAATCTCTAACAAAATTAAGCAAATGACATAAACTTTTTGTCAGAAAGCCCACGTTGAATAAAGTTACTTTGTTTCAATCTTTTTAAAAAATAGTGAGCTACCTCACGCTAAAGCAGTGAGGCTTCCTGTTTCATCTCAATGCTAAAGCATTTGAGTTTTCTGACTATGTTTCTGTAATTGGAAGCTTTAACTGGCTTTCTCATGCTTATTACCAGAAAAATTTGCCTGATTATGTTCTTTTAAGAGATGAGACAAGTGTTGTTGTTAATGATAAAAATGTTATAAATAAGATAATTGATGGATTAAATATCGCCCAAAATTAACATAACACAATTAAATCAACAACTTTAAAAAATCATCCCCTCAACAAATCTAACTCTTCCAACCTTATCTCCATTGCTTCTTTTGATACCATAAAAACTTCAGCAAGCTTATCTATATCTCCACGTAATAGCCCATAATATCTTTTCACCAGATGTTTGGGCATAAGAAGTTCTGATGCAAAGACATTTGCAAGCCTTTCCATTTTACCTTTTGCATTGTCAAGTTGTGCAAGGGCAGAAGACTGGAGTCTTTTCTGACTGTAAAATTTATCCAACACAATATGATGTCTCAAATAAAGATGCCCAATTTCATGTGCAACAGTGAATATTTTTCTTGTGTCTGAAGTGAAAACGTTTACCACAATAACAAACTCCCCATTTTTAAGTGGCAAGAGACACCCAAAAACATCATCAGGGAAATTATCTGAAAAAACCACTTTTGCTTTAAAATGTTCAGCAATTTCAAGGATATTTACAGGAGGTTCCTTTATGCCAAGCTTACTTAAAACTGCCCTTGCATAAACTCTAACAGTATCAATCTCTTGTGGATTCATCTTCTTTATTTAAAGTTTTAAGTATGGTTTCAATAGCAGATATCATTTTATCCATAGTTCCCCTTTTTATAGACATTTATTCTCCCTACACTCCAAGGGTTTGAAATTACCCAGAGAATCCTTAAAATATGGATTTTCACTGAGTAATTTCACGGGAGCACTATTACACCCGTTTAGTCTCTCAAGGTAATGTTTTACCAAAACCTTAAGGACTTGCTTTTTCGGAGTGTAAAGTTTTACATCAGCAAGAGAACTTCTCTTGCTAATATTTTTTGCCCCGTTTACTTGAGCATTAAGTTTTTTACCACAGGATTTGCATTCAAAATAATAAGTATTTTTTCTGTTGTTTTTATCTACATATCCACAACAACTACATTCTTGGCTTGTATATGCTGGATTTACCTCTATAATTTCTATGCCAAAAATTTCTTTAAACCTGTTTAGTTTTTCTTTAATGTATCTTTTGCCAAAATTCTGTATCAATCTGTTCATACGTTTTGAAAGTTCAGGAGAACGAAAATTAAGCTTTTCTATAATTAACTTAGCTGGTTTGTATATCTTAATTATTCTGTTTAAAAACCTGTTTACTTCGTTTTTTAAAAATTCTCTCAAATGATTTGTTAGTTCACTGTATTTTTTGTCTGTTTTTAATCTTTTTATCCCTTTACTTTGTAAATATTTAGCTCTATTTTGTATTTTTCTATCAAATTCAATGAGTAATCTTAAAAAATTCCTGCCAAACAGGTCTCCTTTATTGGTTGCAAATAAAGGATTTAATCCCAAATCAATAGATATTTCCTGAATTTGAGGGATATACTGTTTTGCATTTAAAGATTTAACTCTTTTTATTATAAGATTATCATTTTGATAGATTATTTGAACAAATTTCACAAATTCTCCATCTATGAATTCAGCATGTGGATTTTTCTTAAGTGGGATATAAACAGGATTTCCTTTATTAACAGTTGAAAGCTTTAGCCAGTAATCAAACTCTTTTGCTTTATTAGGAATATTTTCTATTAATACTGCAACTTTTTCATCAAGATGCATGGATATTCGTTTAAAACTGGGTTTTCTGTTTTTCTTGATTAAATGTTTAAATATTTTCTTTGCAAGATTTTTATGAAATTCTGTGACAGGATAAACAATTTTGGTTTTATCTTTATAATAAATTATTTCAGAATTATCATATTTTAACCATGCATTTTTAGAATTTAAGGCAAGCAGTATATGTTTGTCTTTTTCTGGAAGATTGCTATGAAAAATAATATTTACAAATTGATTTTGTAAATTACTAATATAACTTTTAAGTGCACTGCAAACCTGCCATAAACAAGTTTGTTTGTATCGCTCTGATAA
>Ga0308403_1000050_pt1 | contig 43104 bp, 39 predicted proteins | sample HotsprSampleOSM3_FD_203470 | JGI IMG/M metagenome (GOLD analysis project Ga0308403, IMG submission 203470) | Hot spring phototrophic mat microbial communities from Octopus Spring, Yellowstone National Park, Wyoming, United States - 20060914_OS-M3 ... | reverse complement strand
GCAGACGGCGGTAGTTGATTGTCTCCGGCTTGAGGACTTCTCCGTATGACCAAGACTCAATCTGCTTAGGAGAAGCCAGACTGACACGCAGCGCGACGAAGTCCTTCGCTTCCAGCTTATCTGACTTCTCTGATCTCTCTGATCTTTCCAAGGCTTTTTCCTCCTCTGCGCGAGCGGACACAAACCGACGATGACTAGAGATGGCTTGCGATCTTTCAGCAAAAAAGACCGCCGAACAGCTGCGCGCTGCTCAGAGGTCTTGCGGAGTGGCTACTTGAAACGCACAAGCAACAACACGCCTTGCAGCTCACTATGAGAAGACATTCCCACGTGCTTGCCACTGGCGCCTGACCTTTTGCTGGTTGCCTGCATAGTAAACACCATATTATATCAGCAGCAACGGCGCTGTCAAGCACAAATTGGGCAAATCTCCGAGTATTTTCAGAGATTGCCCGTTTGAATTTTCTAATGTACCAACGCCTTGCGCAGTCAGTTGGCAGGCGTAGGCGACGGCGCGACCGTTGGCATTGGCGGACCGGCTGGCTCAGGCGTGGCAGTTGGCATCGCGGTCGCCTCAGCAGTTGGCTCAGGCGTTGCTTCAGCAGTGACTTCGGCAGTCGGCTCGATGGTTGCTGCGCCTTCTGATGGCGCAGTCGCCTCAGCTGTTGCTTCAGCCGTCGCTTCAGCGGTCGGCTCGGCTGTGACGAAGCGCGCCAACACAGCTTCCGTGTTGACTTTCAGACTGCTCATTGCGCGCGTGAATACCTCTTCCATCTTCGACCATTGCTGCGTAGGCGCTAACGCCTGCAGAAGCATGACGTGCTTGGCATCAATCGAGAGCAGCCACAGCTCGCGATCCGTGCCGACCAATTGTCCTGTGCGCTGATCCACGTTCGCTTCAGACTGTTTGAGTCCTGCGCCTTTCAGATTGCCTGCTTCAACGGCGCGCACGCGCTCAGCCTCAGCAGGGATGGCAGCTTTCAAAATCGCCTCAGGCGAAGCGTCTGCAGGCAAGTTCGGAATGCCTAGCTCGGCGATCGGCAAGACCAACAATCCAATGCCCGTGTTGTTGACTGTTGGCGCGGTGAAAGTGTAGCCGACAGGACTATCCGTTGAAGGCTGCGCCGTCCAGCTGGCAGGCAGCTCCATGCTGATCAGATCGCCATCGCTTCGCCATGTGGCGAAGGTCAGGTCTGCGAACGGATCGACAGGTGTGGCAGTTGGCGCAGGCGTAGCTGTGAATTCAGCGCGCACGAAAGCGCGCTCGTCAATGCCTTGTGAGAGCGCGAGCAGCGCGCCGAGCGAGAACAGAATCACCGCAAGGACGATCACGTATTGCGGAATGCGAATGCCGTTGGCAGGAGTTGGCGTGTTGGTCACGGAAATAATCTCTCCTAAGAACAGAAGGCAGGCGGCGCGTAGGCTTGCGTGTGTGAAGCGCCCAATGACGTCATAAGTGTAACGCCTAGCCGCCAAACACACAACCCGATCTTGATCGGCTAGGCGCTTTGCCTATTCTCAGGCTACGCTCTGCGCACATCGGCGGCGCATTGCGGTATGCTTGTGGATATTGCACGTTTTGCGAAGGATTTTGCCCTATGCGACGCACTGCACCTTTGCTGTGGCTATCGGCTGCGCTTTGCGCCGTCATCTTTTTGTCGCTGAGTTTTTCTAGCACGCCGTCGAGCGCGCAAGGCGCCGATCAGCCGACGCCCGTCATCTTCGGCACGTACGCCACGCCGTTCAAGCCGCCGCCAACCGCGATTCCGCCCGCCGCGCCGACGCCTATCGTGAACGATGATGTGTTGACAATCCTCGTGCTGGGCAGCGATACCGCGCAGCGCCGTCTGGTCAGCCGCACGGATACCATCATCGTGGTCGTCATCAATCGGTCGCACGGCACGGTCAGCCTGATGTACTTGCCGCGCGATATGTACGTCTATGTGCCAAACGACACCATGCACAAGCTGAACACGGTCGCTGCGCTCGGCATCAAGCGCTACGGCTCTGAGAATTACGTCCAGCTGCTGCGCGAGACGCTGCTCTACAACTTCGGCATCAAAGTAGATTTCTACGCACGGATCGGCTTCGCTGAGTTTCGCCAGATCATTGACGCGCTGGGCGGCTTGCGCATTGGCGTGGATTGCGCCATTGAAGGCAACCGCTTGATCAGCCCTGATCTCGATCCGCAAAATCCTGAGAGCTACCAAGTCTTTCGCATGGATATCGGCATGCATCGCATGGACTCAGAGACGGCGCTCTGGTATGCGCGTGCGCGCGGCAGCAGCACGGATATGGATCGCGGCAGGCGACAGATGGAAATTTTGACTGCTATCTGGCGGCAAGCGCGCGCGGCGAACTTGTTCGCGCAAGCTACTGACCTTGTGCCGCGCTTGTTGCGCATCGTCGAGACCGATATGACGGCTGCCGATCTGCTCGGCTTAGTGCCGTTAGCGCTCAGCCTTGACCTGAATCGCATCCAGCACATCAACTTGGTCTACAAGCAACACTTCACGCAGTGGTACACCAGCGATAACGGCATGTTCACTTGGCTGCCAATACCAGAGGCGATGGCGCGCGCTGTACAAGATTTGTACACGCCGCCGACGCGCAATCGGCTCTACGGCGAAATGCCGACGGTCGCTATCTCGGCGATTGCGCCACTGTTGGAATTCCAAGAAGTCGCTGCTGAGCGCCTGATGCGCGAAGGCTTCGCAGTGACCATGCTTGGCACAGAGACGGCGCAACGCCGCAACTTCACCGCCATCTACGATTACACTGGCGGCGCCAAGCCGAACAGTCGGGCTATTTTGCAGCGCGCCCTGCGCGTCTCGGATCGCGGTGTGATCAGCCAGCCCGATCCGAACGCGCCTTACGACTTCCGCGTTGAGATCGGCTACAGCTATCCATACTCGTGTGAGTTCAAGATTCGGCAGTGACTCACACGGCGCGCCGCGCCTCAATCACGACCCAGTCGCCTGAGGTGCGGCGCTTATATGGCGTCAAGCCTGTGCGCACGAGCGCCGCTTCCACCTCGTCGGCTTGCTCTTGGATGATGCCGCCGAAGACGCCAATGCCGTTCGGCTTGATCACGTCGCCCAGCCGCTGATCGCACATGGCGACGATCACTTTGGCGAGGATGTTCACCAGCGCCAGATCGAAGCGCTCGCCGTTCGCTAACAGTTGCTCCAAACTGCCGACTTCAGCGCTGATCCGTTGCGCAACGCCGTTCGCCGCCGCGTTCTCCAGTGTGATGCGGACTGCCATCGGATCGGTATCCAACGCACGGACGCTGCCCGCGCCCAACTTCGCCGCGCCAATCGCCAAAATGCCTGAGCCGCAGCCAAGATCGAGGACATGCGCGCCTTGCAGCGCAGGCATCAGCGCCTCGGTCGCCTCTAGCACCAGCTGCGTGCTTGGATGCGTGCCTGTGCCAAACGCCATGCCCGGATCGAGCGCGATCACCACATCGTCAGGCGCGCTCTCAACTTCTATCCAAAGCGGACGCACCAGAATATGCTCGCCTACGCGCAATGGATGGTAGTTGACCTTCCACGCCTCTGCCCAATCCTGCTCATCAATCACGCGATAGCTTGGCGCAGTTGGCACTGCTTCGTACAGCCGATGCAGCTGATAGAGCGCTGCCTCAAGCTGCGCTTTGACCGACTCAGCGCGCTCGTCGTCAGGCAGATAGGCGCGCACGGCAAGGCGCTCAAGCGGCGGCACTTCATCTTCCCATGTCTCGATGTAGAAGCCGACCTGCTCAATGGCAACGCCTTGATGTCCGTAGCGGCGCAACACCTCGGCGACCGCTTCAGCTGCCTCGCCGTCTGTCTCCAACGTCACTTCGATCCAGCGCATGAAAATTCACCTCTCAGATCACTCAGGTTGCGCGTCCTCAGGACGGTCATCGAGAATCGGCGCGCCGAGCGCGAAGAGTTGCGGCAACGGCAGGCGGAACTCAGGCAATAAGTCGCTCTCCAGCGCGCCGTCTGAGGCGATCTGCTGCACCTCAAGGCGATTCGGCGCATTGCCTGCGCGGTAGATATCCGCCGTCTGATCGTCAGGATAGATGATCCACACTTCGCGGACGCCGAGCGCCAGATAACGCGCCGCTTTGCGCTGCACGGCAGGGATTGAATCGGACGGCGAGACCACTTCAATCGCCAAGTCGGGCGCGATTTGAAAGAAGCCGCGCCGTCGTATGCCGCTCAGCCGCTCAGCGCGGATGAACGCCACATCTGGCGATAGCACGTCGCGCGGCGTCAGCGCGAAGCCGCCGTCAGGCGCAGTGACCAAGCCCAAGCCGCGCTCGCGCACAAACGGACGCAAATAGCTGATCAGCTCGCTGACGAGCAGCGTCGGCAGCTCGCTAGACGGCGACATTTCGCAGATCGCTCCATCGTGCAGCTCAAAGCGTTTGGCGGCGTTCTCAGGCAGCCTGAGGAACGCTTCAAAGTCGCTCACGGTCAGCCTTTCACGGATGCTCATCGCGCACCTCAGCTTGAAGACTCATATACAGTCTACCGCATATAAACGCAAAACGCCTGCACAGGCGCAGGCATTCTCTCGGGCAGCTCCGGAGGTAGGACTCGAACCTACAACCTAGCGGTTAACAGCCGCCCGCTCTGCCATTGAGCTACTCCGGAAGACGCTGCAAATCCTATCAAGCGCCGCTCAAAATGTCAAGGCGCGATCTGCGAGAAGATTGGACATTCAAAAACGGCACGCTATACTCTCTGAGGCAAGCGGCGCGTACCGCTTCCTTTCAAACCGTTCAGAGTGTGATGAGAGCGATGCACGCCGTATGGCTGAAACAGCTAGAACAGATCGCGTTGTGTGGGAGAGCTATGTGATGTTCGGAGGACGTAAACCATCCACGCCGCAACCGAGCGGCGCGCCAACACCGCCCAATCCGCCGCCGGCGCCGCCGCCTGCTGCGCCGCCACCAACGCGCCCGACCGTCGGCTTTGAGACCGTGCTAGGCGCCAACACCGCCTTCAAAGGCGAGATCAAGAGCCGCGCCAACGTGCGCATTGACGGTCAGTTTGAAGGCGACGTGCAAGTGGACGGCAACCTGCTCATCGGCGAGACGGCGCGCGTCCACGCTAACGTGCAGGCGAAGAGCGAGATTCGCATCGCAGGCGCCGTGCGCGGCGACGTCAGCGGCTACAAGGTGCATCTCGCGCGCACAGGGCGAGTCTGGGGCGATATCACCACCAACTTTTTGGTGACCGAAGAAGGCGCTTTCATCGAGGGCAAGATCAACATGATCAATCATCCTGCCCTTGAGCAAGGCTTCGGCGGAATCGCGCTGCCATCGCCTGAAGTGAGCCTGACCGCGCCTGACCGCGAAGACGCGCGCGACGCCATTGAAGCGGAGCTGATGGACGACGACCGTCCCAGCCGCGAAGATTAGCGCGGCGGCGCGGTTGGCGCGATGCACCAATCGGCGGCGCACAGCGGCGTGATATCGCCGTCATATTCCTGAAAGCCGACCAAGCTCTCAAACGCGTCGCGGCTGAGCGTGGTGAAAGTGTAATCCACAAACACGCTGAAATTTTCGCCCTTAACGAACATCATGCGCGAGCCGGGCAAGTTGTTGCGCGCCAACGCTCGGAAGCGCGTGCCGCGCGGCATCGTGCCGACGTAGCGCTGCGCAGCGAGGTCTAGAAAGGCGAACGCATTCTCAGAGCGCCCTTCGATGATCTCAGCATTTGTCTCGGCGAAGATGACGCGCTCAAGATAGAGATTGAGTTCGCGCTCCAGCGCTTGACAGTAATTCAGGTCAGTCGCCTTCGCCACAGGCTTGAACGGAACGTCCGTCTGCAGATAGCTGCCTTGCACAAGCCGATATAAGTTCGCCAGTGTGCGTCCGCACTTCTGGGCAGGATTAGCGCCGCTATCTTGCGCTCGCGCGTATCGCCATGCGCTCATGAAGAGCGCGCACAACAGCATCAGAATGCCTAAGCGCTGTATTCTCGTCATACTATTCAAGATACCTCTCAATTTGACCGAGCGTCGTGAGCGTGTGTGCGCAGATCAGCGCCTGCCCATGCCAAGCCACTCAAAATACAGGTCGTTTTGAATGCCAATGCGCGCCAAAGCTCTGCCGACCGTGTGATTGACAATGTCGTCCACTGTCTTGGGCAGGCTGTAGAAAGCTGGCACAGGCGGCATGATGATCGCGCCGTTTTCGGCGGCTTGCACGCACAGGCGCAAGTGACCGATGTGCAGTGGCGTCTCGCGCAGCAGCAGCAGCAGCGGACGCCCTTCTTTCAACTGCACGTCCGCTGCGCGCGCCAATAGATCAGCGTTGTAGCTATTGGCGACCGCTGAGAGCAGCTTCACGCTGCACGGCGCGACGATCATGCCGCGCGTCTGGAAGCTGCCGCTGGCGATGCTGGCGCCGATATCTTCAGGCTTGTGGACGACATCGGCGAGCGCTTCCACTTGGCGGACTGTCCACGCCGTCTCTTGGACGATGGTCGCGCGCGCCGATGGACTGATGATCAGGTGCGTCTCGATGGCGTCGCTCTGAGCCAGCACTTCGAGCAGGCGAATGCCGTAGATCGCGCCGCTGGCGCCTGAGATAGCGACGATCAATCGGTCGGGCATGACGAAAGTCCTCGCTCAGGCGTGGTAGAATGGTCGGCAATTCTAGAGAGCGAAATGAGTATTTCCATGTTCGATGCACCTGATCAACTCTGGTGGCAGCAAGCTGTCATCTATCAAGTCTATCCGCGCAGCTTTCAAGATACCAATGGCGACGGCATTGGCGACCTTGAAGGCGTGCTGCGCCGACTCGATTATCTGAGCGAGACGCTCGGCGTGGACGCGATCTGGCTCTCGCCGTTCTATCCATCGCCTGACGCAGACTTCGGCTATGATATCACGGACTTCAAAGCGGTCGATCCGCGTTTAGGCACGTTAGAGACTTTTGATAGGTTATTGCGCGAAGTCCATGCGCGCCGTATGCGCTTGATTGTGGATTTAGTGGTCACTTACACATCCGATCAGCATCCGTGGTTCATCGAGGCGCGTCGCTCGCGGCAGAGCGCCAAGCGCGATTGGTTCATGTGGGCGGACGCCAAAGCCGATGGCGCGCCGCCAAACAATTGGCAGAGCGCTTTCGGCGGCAGCGGCTGGGAATGGGACGCTGCGACGCAGCAGTACTACTACCACTCGTTCACCAAACATCAGCCTGATCTGAATTGGCGCAATCCTGAGGTGCGCGAGGCGATGTTGGACGTGGCGCGCTTCTGGTTGGAGCGCGGCGTGGACGGCTTCCGCGTGGACGCCGCGCACTGGATTCTGAAAGACCCTGAGCTGCGCGATAATCCGCCTAACACGGCGTCGCGTCCTGTAGTAGCGCGCGCGCTCGGCGAGTACGACTCGCAGCTGCATTTGTACGATAAGGGACATCCTGATTGTCATGAAGTGTTCCGCGCCTATCGGCGTCTGATCGACTCGTACAGCACGCCTGAGCAGCCGCGCTTCGCCATCGGCGAGATTCACGTCTTTGATTGGCAAGAATGGGCGAAATATTACGGCGCGCAGCTGGACGAGCTACACATGCCGTATAATTTCTCGCTAGTCGGCGCGCCATGGCAGCCTGAGATCGTGCGCAGCGCCGTCGAAGGCATGGAGAGCGTCTTGCCGCGCGGCGCCTGGGGCAATTATGTGCTGGGCAATCATGATGAGACGCGGCTTGCCAGCCGTTTGGGCGAGCCGCAAGCGCGCGTGGCGACCTTGCTCTTGCTGACCTTGCGCGGCACGCCGACCATGTACTATGGCGATGAGATCGGCATGGTGAATGGCGTCTTCACGCCTGATCAAATTCGCGATCCGTGGGGAAAAAATGATCCGTCGCTCGGTCGCGATCCTGCGCGCACGCCGATGCAGTGGGATGACTCGCCGAATGCAGGTTTTTGTCCTGAAGGCGTGCAGGCTTGGCTGCCCGTCAATCCTGATTACAAGACGCGCAACGTGGCAGCGCAGTTGGCAGCGCCGCGCTCAATGCTCAACTTCGTGCGGCACTTGCTGCGCTTGCGCCAGAACAGCCGCACGTTGCAACAAGGCAGCTATCGGACGCTGGAAGGCGCGCCACAAGGTTGCTATGCCTACTATCGCGCTACAGGCGCTGAGCGTCTGGTTGTGGCGCTGAATTTCACTGATCAAGCGCTCAGCTTACAGCTGCCGAGCGGCGGTCGCATCTTGATCTCGACGCACATGGATCGCAACGGACGGACTGAGCGCGAACTGACTTTGCGCGCAAACGAAGGATGCTTGGTCGCGCTGGGCTAGTGGCGCGCTTCCCACTCGCGCATGATGGTCGTCAAGAACTCGCGCACGTCAGGATCGATCACCTCGGCGACAGTATCGTAGAAATGACCGTCCACTTCGATGCGCACGCCGTGATCAGGCGTCGGGCGCACGTGAATGCTGCGCGTGGAGAACTGCGGCGAAGACAGCAAGCGCGCCTGTAAGAATTCCTCGATTTGATCGGCGATGCTGACCTGAGGCTGCGGCTCAGCAGGCTTGGCTCTGCTGAACAGACCGCGTTTAGGCGGCTCGACGACGGGCGCGCTGACAGGTGGACTGCTGACGGCGCTCAGCGGCTTGCGCGGCTCGGCGCTCGGCGCGTTGATCATGGCGCTGAGCGTGCGCACAACGGCTTCAAAACGACGCTTCTGCTCAGGATTGCTGATAGCGGCGCTGTGACGGTAAAATTGACCGCCAATTTGGATGATTAAGCTGCCGTCGCCAACGTCGCGCCATATGCGCATCACTTCAACGGCGTCCTCAGGCAGGCTGACAGGCTCTGTGTAGATGGTCTCAGACATCGGCATACTCTCTTCGTAAGGAATGACAGGCGACGGCATCGCAGGCGCTACAGCGGCTTCAGGCAATGGCGTGAGGCTCACGGCGCTTGGCGCACTGGGCGCGCTCGCGCCGCTCACCAGCAGATCGAGGTCAGGTTCGGGCAGGCGCGAGGCTTGCACAAAGCGGCTGAGGCGCGAGACGACGGGCGCGACGTTGAGCGACGCAGGCTGCGCGCTTGGCACTTCGCCGAGCGCCATGCGCGCTTTGCGACGGCGTTCAGCGGCGCGCCGAAAGATGATCGTCATCAGAAATAAATACAAGCCGCCGAAAAACAGCACTGAGATGGGCAGCCAAGGCGCCTGCGAGAACAGCTGCGAGAAAAATTCGAGTTCGTTTGAGCCAGACACGCTCGATCAGCATCCTTCCTGACCGCCAAAAGCATCCAACATATTGTATAACAGGCGCGATGTGAATCGCTAACGCTTCGCGCGTTTCTCACGATCAAAAGCGGTCAAAAACGCTCATGAAATTTTGCGCTACGCTGAAAAGTGGTATAGTTAAAGGCGGCGATTTTCACCAAAAGATTGCCTTGGCAAAAATACGCGGAGGACTTTCAAAATGTTTCGTCGAGTGACCGTTTTCTCAATTGTTTTCGTGTTGGCGCTCTCAGCGTTCGCAGGCGCGCTAAATGGCGCTCAAGCGCAGGATAAGCTCGTCATCGGCTTGCTCAGCGATCAGACGGGCGCGTTGCAACAGTATGGCAAGGAGCTGGAGCGCGGCTTCATGCTCGGCTTGAAATATGCAACCGAAGGGAAGATGGAAGTGGCAGGGCGCTCACTCGAAGTGTTGGTGCGCGATACGCAGAGCAATCCTGCCACAGGCGCGAGCCAAGCGCGCGAGTTGATCGAGAAAGATGGCGCTGAGGTGCTGGTCGGCGCGCCTAGCTCTGGTGTGGCGCTGCAATTGCAGCAAGTTGCCGCCGATCTGGACGTGATCTTGATGGCAGGACCAGCCGCTTCGCCTGCTATCACAGGCGCGAATTTCCATCCGAACACTTTCCGCGCTTGCCGCAACACCACACAGGACTTCCTCGCGCTGACCACTGTGTTGAAGGATACTGGCGTCAAGAAGGTCGTGATTTTGGCAGCAGACTACGATTTCGGTCGTAGCTCAGCTGTGGCGGCTGAAGCAGCCTACAAGGGCATCGGTCTTGAGATCGCGCAGACCATTTACGCGCCGCTGAACACGACCGACTTCACTGCCGTGTTGCAGCAGGTGCTGGCGAGCGGCGCTGACGCGCTGCAGCCGATCTGGGCGGGCGATACGAGCGTGGCGCTCTTCAAGCAAATCGGCGAGCTGGGCGTGCTGGATAAGATGATCCTGATCACGTCCTTCAACTCGAATCCGATCACCAAAGCAGCCTCAACGGAAGGCGAAGTCGGCGGTATTGGCTCGATGGTCTATCACTACACGCTGCCTAACAATCCGATCAACGATTGGCTGGTCGAGAATCACAAGGCGGATTACAACGGCGAGTTCCCAGACCTGTTCACAGAGTGCGGCTTCGCCACAGCGCAGGCGCTTGTGGCGGCGCTGAAGGCGACCGAAGGCGATACCAGCACTGAGAAGATGATCGCGGCGCTGGAAGGCTTGGAATGGGCAGGTCCGCGCGGCAAGTATGTGATGCGCGCTTCTGATCATCAGGTGCTGCTGCCGATCTACATCGTGCGCTTGGTCAACCTAACCGATCCAGAGTTCAAGTTCTACGAGCTGGTGCGCGAAGTGCCTGCCGACTTCGTGACGCCGCCGTGCGCCTTGCCTGAGCAGTACGCTGAGCGCTGCAAATAGCGCGGACGTTCAGAGAAAATAGCACGGGCGCGGCGCGGGCAACTGCGCCGTGCCTGCAATTACGATTCGTGAAAGAATAGCTTATGGCGACAGGCGAACCGATCTTAGAATGCCGTCATTTACGAAAAGAATTCGGCGGTCTGGTGGCTGTGAACGACGTCAGCTTGCGCGTGGAGCGCGGACGTGTGCATTCGATCATCGGACCGAACGGCGCGGGCAAGACAACGCTGATGAACTTGATCAGCGGCATTTATAAGCCGACGCGCGGCGAGGTGATCTTCAAAGGGCAGCCGATCACCAACTTGCCGCTGCATCGGCGTGCGCACATCGGCATTGGACGCTCGTTTCAGATCACCAACATCTTTCCAAACCTGACCGTGCTGGAGAACGTGCGACTCGCCGTTCAGGCGCGCAGCAAAGTGAACTTCAACGTGCTGCGGCGCGCCTATAGCTACGATTCTTTCATCGCAGAAGCGATGCGCGCCATTCATGAGGTCGGCTTGACGCCTGTCGCTTCGATGCTCGCCAGCGCGCTGCCACACGGCGGCAAGCGCAAGCTGGAACTAGCGATCTTGCTGGCAGGCGCGCCTGAGCTGCTGATCTTAGACGAGCCGACCGCTGGTGTCGCTTCTGAACAGGTGCGCGAGATGATCGAGAACATCGGGCGGATCAGAGCGCAAGCCGATCGCACTATCATCATCGTGGAACACAACATGAATCTGGTCATGAACGTCTCGGATTACATCACAGTGATGCATCTGGGCAGCGTTTTGGCGGAAGGCACGCCTGCCGAGATCGCTGCCAACAAGACCGTGCAGAGCGCATATCTTGGCGAACTCTACAGCGACGTACTGGACAAGGCGGCAGGAGCGGCGCATGAGTGAGACTGTGCTTGAAGTGCGCGGCATCCATACGTACATCGGTCAATTCCATATCTTGGAAGGCGTCTCGTTCAGCGTGCCGAAGGGCAGCATCACTGTCCTGCTCGGTCGCAACGGCGCGGGCAAAACGACCACGCTCAAGAGTATCTTAGGCATCACGCCGCCGCGCGAAGGCAAAGTGATCTTCAATGGGCAGGATTTAGTGGACAAAGCGCCGTTCAGGATCGCCAAGCTGGGCATCGGCTATGTGCCAGAGCATCGCGCTATCTTCCGCGACCTGACGGTCGCCGAGAATTTGCAGATCGCAGAGCGGCGCAAAGGCGATCTGGCGGCGCGTCAGGATTTCATCTTTGAGCTGTTCCCTGACCTGAAGAAACTGTACAGGCTGGCAGGCGGCAACCTGAGCGGCGGTCAGCAGCAGATGCTCGCCATTGCGCGCGCGCTGGTGCCAGAGAATCAGTTGCTGCTGATAGACGAGCCGAGCGAAGGCTTGGCGCCGGTCATCATCGAAGCGCTGATGCACGCCATTCGGCGGCTCTCGGAATCGGCGACCGTGCTATTGGTAGAGCAGAACTTCCGCATGGCGAGCCGATTGGCAGATCGCTACGTGATCATTGACGACGGCGTCAGTGTGCAGAGCGGCATGATGGCTGACCTAGTGGACGACCAGGCAACTATTCAGCGTTACTTGGGCGCCGCTTAACAGGAGCGCGCAGTGTGCTTATGGTCGAGAGCGCGCGACTTTGCACTGCTGACGATCTGGCAGCTATGCCTGAGGACGGTCTGCGCTATGTGCTGGTGCGCGGCGAGCTGATCGCAATGCTGCCGACGAGCAATATTCACGGCGAGATTGCGCTGATGCTGAGCCTGCTGATCGGCAATTTTGTGCGCGCCAACAATCTGGGACGGCTCTACGCGGCTGAGACAGGCTTCAAGCTGACGAGCGATCCAGACACAGTGTTGGCAGCCGATTTCGCTTTCATCTCGCAGGCGCGCGCAGTGCCGCGCGAAGGTGGCCTTGTGCCGATTGCACCTGATCTAGCTGTTGAGGTCGTCTCGCCGAATGACACGCGCCTTGAGCTTCAGAAAAAGATCGCGCTTTACTTCAGGGCAGGCACGCGCCAGGTCTGGATAGTCTATCCTCGCGCGCGCGCTGTGTACGTCTACACAGCTGAAGATCAGGTCACTATCCATACAGGCGAGAGCGTCATCGAAGGCGGCGATCTGCTGCCGAACTTCAGGCTGCCTATCTCGCAAATCTTCGCAGTGTTGGATGAGCCATAAAAGACACAAAAAGGAACGTTCATGATAGGACTTCTTTCGCCTGAAAAACGCAGCTCGCTGATCGCAGTCAGCGTCATTTTGATCGGCTTGCTGCTGTTCAGCTTCCTCACGACAGGCAATCTCAGCTTGATCAGCACAGATGGCTTCGGCGCGTATGTCGGCACGATCAATGCCGGCGATTTCAGCATCACGCTGCTCTCAGGCTTGTTGCGCGGCATGTTGCTATTTTTGGTCGCGGCAGGTCTTTCCATCGTCTTCGGCTTGATGGACGTGCTGAACTTCGCGCAAGGCGGCTATTTCATGATCGGCGCGTACATCGCTTATGAGGTGCATCACACGCCTGCGATCATCGCTGCTATCCCTGACGGCAACCTGCGCTTTCTGCTCGGCGCACTGCTGGCAGTGGCGATTGGCGCGGCGCTCGGCGCGGCGTTAGAGCGCGGCTTATTGCGTCCGTTGTACGCGCGTCCGCTCTTCCAATTGGTGATCACGTTCGGCGTCTCTATTTTGCTGGTTGAGGCGACCAAGCTGATCTGGGGCGTCTCGCCGCGCAGTTGGTCAACGGTCTTCGGCTTGAATGAAGGCTCGTTCCAACTGTTCGGGCAGCAGTTCAGCGTCTATCGCTTGTTCGTGATCGGCGTCGGCTTCGCGCTGATCATCGCAGTGGCGCTTTTGCTGCAGCGGACGCGCATCGGGATCATCATCCGCGCCGGTGTGCAGGATAGCCAGATGGTGGAAGCACTCGGCATAAACGTGCGCGCTGTGTTCACGGCAGTCTTCACGCTCGGCTGCGCAGTGGCAGCGCTCGGCGGCGCAGTAGCGGCGCCATTTTTAGGCGCGTCGCTCGGCTTAAGCACAGAGTTCCTGCTCGGCGCAGTGGCTGCTGTGGTGCTTGGCGGCTTGGGCAGTTACGAAGGGACAGCGCTCGCCAGCTTGTTGGTCGGCATCACGCAAGCTGTGGTCGCCAAATTCGGCGTGCAGTACTTGAATCAGCCTGTCTGGGAAAGCCTTTCGCCGATGATTCTACTAGCGCTAGTGCTTTTATTGCGTCCAAGTGGCTTGTTCGGGAAGGAGTGAGCAATGCAGCTGACCAAAGGCTTCTCGTGGCGCGCTGTGCAGAAAAATTGGCTGCTGATCGCAGCGCTCATCTTGCTGATCGGCTTTCCGTTCATCGTCGGCGCGCTGACTAACAGCGATCCGACGGCGCGGCGCGGCTTGGCGGTCTACTGGCAGGGCATCATGATCGAGCTGCTGATCTACGGCATTTTGACCATGAGCTACAATCTGCTCTTCGGCTTCACAGGCGTGATCTCGTTTGGACACGCGCTGTTCTTCGGCTTGGCAGGCTATCTGCTGGGCGGCTTTCAGCGCGCGCCTGAGTTGGCAGGCAGCGGCTTGCTGATCGGCATTGTGATTGCACTCGCGGTCTGCGCAGGACTGGGCTTGCTGATCGGCACGGCGACCTTGCGCTTGAAAGGCGTCTATTTCGCCATTTTCACGCTCGCTATTGCAGAGATGGTCTATATCTTCCTCAGCCGTTATGAGCCAACTGGCAGCGAAGATGGCTTCACCTTAGCCGCGCTGCCTGAGTGGTTCGATCCGACGCGCAGCCGCCTGACCTTTTTCTATATCGTCGCGGCGCTTTTCATCCTGACCTTTATCTTGATCCGCCGTTTGATGGAGTCGCCAACAGGTGCGGTCTTGCTCGCCATTCGCGAGAATGAGAGCCGCGCGCGCACGGTCGGCTTCAACACGCTCGCCTACAAGTTGCTCGCAATCGTCCTAGCAGGCGTGTTGGCAGGCGTAGCAGGCATTCTGTTCACGCTGCTCAACAAGAAAGTAGGACCTGAGATGCTCGGCACAGCTTACACGGTCAATCCGCTGCTGATGACGATCATCGGCGGCGCAGGCACGCTGCTCGGTCCTGTGATCGGCGCGATGGGCTTGCGGCTGCTAGAGCTGCAATTGCGCAACGTCCAGATCGTGATCGGCGAGAGCGTGCTTGACATCGGTCGGACGTTGCCGATCATCTTAGGCGCGCTGTTCATCTTAGTCGTGATCGTCTTTCCGTACGGCATCGTCGGCACGTTCACGCGCTGGCGTCTGAATCGGCAGGCGCGCAGCGCAGAGCGCATTGCCAAACAAGCTGAAGCGCTCAAATCGGTCTCGTAAGCGATGCCCGAACGCCTTGAGACGCGCCACATCACGAAGATTTATCCGAACGGCGTCCGCGCGAACGACCGCATCTCGCTGACGGTCGCCGCAGGGCAAGTCCATGCCATCATCGGCGAGAACGGCGCCGGCAAATCCACGCTGATGAAGATTCTCTACGGCATGGAGCGCCCAACAGAAGGCGACATCTTGCTGGACGGCGAGATCGTCCATTTTCACTCGCCGCAGGATGCTATTCAGCGCGGCATCGGCATGGTACATCAAAATTTCATGCTGGTGCCGTCGTTCACAGTGGCACAGAACGTGGTCTTGAATGCTGAGCCGACACGACGCGGCGTGTTGGACTTCAAAACGGCGCACGCGCGCGTGCGTCAGTTGGCTGAGCGCTATCGCTTACAAGTGACGCCTGAGGCGCGCGTCTCAGATATCCCTGTCGGCATGAAGCAGCGCGTCGAGATTCTCAAGGCGCTCTATCGCGGCGCCGAGATTTTGATCCTCGACGAGCCAACAGCCGTCCTGACGCCGAGCGAGACGCGCGAGCTATTCGCCGCCATGCGCGAGCTGGCAGCCAGCGGCAAGACCGTGCTGTTCATCTCGCATAAGCTGCGCGAAGTGCTAGCAGCCAGCGATCAGGTCTCGGTGCTGCGCGACGGACGCTTGGTCGAGAGCTTGCCAACACGCGAATGCACTGAGCGCCAATTGGCGACGCTGATGGTCGGACGCGAAGTCTTCATGAGCGTACAAAAGCCGCCATTGCGGCGCGGCGCGCCTGTGTTGCAAGTGACCGATCTGAGCGTCCGCTTGCCAAGCGGCAAGCTCGCGCTCGATCAGATCAGTTTTGTGTTGCACAGCGGCGAGATTCTAGGCGTGGCAGGCGTCGAAGGCAACGGACAGACGGAACTGGCTGAAGTGTTGGCAGGCTTGCGCGCATTCGATGGCGGTAGCGTCCTGTTGTGCGATAAGCCATTGCCGAATGGCGATCCGCGCGCAGCGCGCGAAGCAGGCGTGGCGCACATCCCTGAAGATCGGCTCAAGAATGGCAGCGCGACCGAGCTGAGCGTCGCCGAGAATCTGATCGTGGATCGCTACTATAAGCCGCCATATACCGTGCGCGGCGCGCTGAGCTTGCGCGCCATACGTCAAAATGCGCAACAGTTGATCGAGCGCTTCAAGATCGTGGCGAAGTCGCCCGAGACGCCGCTCAGCGCACTCTCAGGCGGCAATATGCAAAAGGTCGTCCTTGCACGCGAACTCTCAGCGTCGCCGCGCTTGCTGATCGCCGCACAACCGACGCGCGGCGTGGACATCGGCGCGATTGAGTTCATCCACGCGCAGCTGCTCGAAGCGCGCGCGCAAGGTCTGGCAATTCTGCTGATCAGCGCCGACCTGAGCGAAGTGATGCGGCTCTCAGATCGGCTGATTGTGCTGCACAACGGACAGATCGTCGCGCAGTTTGACGAGCCGAGCGCGCTCAGCGAGGAAGAGATCGGTCTTTACATGCTGGGCAGCAAACGCATGGCGCAACTGACTTTCGGCACATCTTCGGCGTGACAAAACGCACTATTTTAACGGCGATGCGCGTGGCATGATCGCCGTACAGGCAATGTATCGTCAGCGCACAGCGCGAAAGGATGACGTGCCATGCCGAAAGTACTGGTCGCCTATGCCACACGAGCAGGCTCCACGGCGGAAGTCGCTGAGTTCATAGGCAAGGTGCTGAGCGAAGCAGGCGCACAAGCGGATGTCCTGCCGATCAAACAGGTGCGCGACCTGAGAGGCTATTCAGGCGTCATTCTGGGCAGCGCTATCCGCATGGGCAGCGTGTTGCCTGAGCTGATCAAGTTTGTGCGAACGCACGCGGCGACGCTCTCACAGATGCCGCTCGCTTACTTCAACGTCAATATGACCTTGATGGAAGACACGCCTGAGAATCGCGCTATTGTGGATTCGTACTTCAAGCCGTTGCGCGCCATCTGCGAGCCGCTGCGCATCGGCGCTTTTGCGGGCAAGATGGACTACGCACGGCTAGGCGTCCTGCTGCGCTTTTTCCTCTCCAAAAACAAGGAAGAGATTCCTGAAGGCGATTGGATCGACTGGGAAGCTATTCGCACCTGGACATTAGAAGTCCTGCCGCTGATGCAAGGCGAACGCGCCGCCAGTTGAGCCAAACAAACAAGGGCGAGTTGTCACCTCGCCCTTGCGCATGTTCATCTGAGACCGAATTACTCGCCCGGCACAATCACAGCGTCAATGACGTGGATGATGCCGTTGGCAGCGTCAATGTCGGTCATGATGATCTTGGCGTTATCAATCATGATCGCGCCGTCCATCAGCTTGATCGTCGCGCTCTTGCCATTGAGCATCTCGACCTTCACTTCGCCGTTGTTATCGGCGAGCAGCTTCGCCACGTCGTCTGAGCCGACAATGCCTTGCACCACATGGTAGAGCAGGATGTTGGTCAGCGCAGCCTTATCAGCCAGCACAGCGTTGAAGGCTTCCTCGCCCAGCGCTTCCTTCAGCGCGGCAAAGGCGGCGTCGGTCGGCGCGAAGACGGTCAGCTTGGACTCAGGATTGCTCAGCGCGGTCAAAACAGCCTCGTCGGCAGCCTGCACCGCAGCCAACAATGTGGTGAACTCAGCGCCTTCCTCAGCAGTGGCAGATGCGACCACGATCTCAGCCAACGTGCGCGTCTCGGGCAGGATGACCGCGTCAATCACGTGGATCACGCCGTTGCTCGCCTCGATATCCACCATGTCCAGCTTCAGGTTCGCGCCTTCAATGGTGATGCCGTCTTCGGTCTGCGCCACGTTGATGAACTGCCCTTGCGCGCTGCGCACGCTGAACGAGCCGCCGCTGCCTTCCAGCGCAGCCACAACGTCCGCCGATTTAACAACGCCGGGCACAACGTGGAACAGCAGAATCTGCGTCAGCTGCTCCTTGTTCGCCAACACGCTGTTGAAGGCTTCTTCACCTAGCGCTTCCCGCAGCGCGGCAAACGCGGCATCAGTCGGCGCGAAGACGGTCAAGCGCGCTTCAGGGTCGCTCAGCGTCTTCAAAACGGACTCATCGGCGGCTTGCACAGCTGCCAACAACGTGCTGAACTCAGGCGTCGCGCCGCTGGCGGACTCCACAACGATCTCAGCGATGGTCTTGCCGCCCATCTGAGCGTTAACAGTGCCGAATACGCCGCCGAGCGCGATCACGGCGACTAAAGCAAAAGCCAGTAGACGTTTCATGGTTTTTGTACCTCGATCTAAGATTTGGAAATGCGCAAAGTACGTTGCAGTATTTCAGCGCGTTCGCTTTGACGCTTCGTACAAACTATATACTAAAGCTCTACAATGAGTGGACGCTAAAATGAGTATAAGAATTGATTAAGCGCTAAACATTCCCTTTATAAGGTTCTGCTTATTTTGAGGTGAAAAAAATCCCTTGCCGTTGCCGACAAGGGATGTGGTCACTCAGGCGATGTTGCCGTTCGGGAAGTGTACAGCGGCGCGGCTTGCCTTGATCAAATCGAGCCGATCTGCCACATCGGCGAAGATTTCAAGGGCGCGGTCGAGATGCGCGCGTGTATGCGTGGCTGTGTAGCTGGTGCGCAGCAAGCTCATGTTGGCAGGCACGCCAGGTGGCAGGACAGGATTGGTGTAGACGCCTGCATCGGCTAACGCGCGCCATGCCAAGACCGTGCGCAGATCGTCGCGGATGATGATCGGGATGATCGGCGTGTTGCTCTGCCCGACGTCGAAGCCCATCTCGCTCAGGCGTGCGCGCATGTAATTAGCGTTCGCCCACAGCTGATCCACGATCTGCGGATTCTCCTCGATGATATCAAGGCACGCCAAGACGGTCGCGGCGTTGGCAGGCGGCAAGCTGGCGCTGAAAATCAGCGAGCGCGCGTGATGCTGAATATAGTGGATCACATCGGCGTTGCCTGCGATGAAGCCACCAACTGAAGCGAAGCTCTTGCTGAACGTTCCCATCGTGATATCCACTTGATCGAGCAGCCCGAAATGCGCTGCCGTGCCGCGTCCCATCGGTCCGGTCACGCCGATGCCGTGCGCGTCGTCCACCATGATGCGCGCGCCGTACTTCTTGCAGATCGCCACAATGTCTGGCAGCGGCGCGATATCGCCGCCCATGCTGTAGACGCCATCTACCACCACCAGCTTGCCGGCGTCCTCAGGCAGGCGACTCAGCACTTTCTCAAGGCTGCTCACGTCGTTATGGCTGAAGCGCTTCATCTCGCCAAAGCACATCAAGCAGCCGTCCACAATGCTGGCGTGATCGTCTTTATCAATGATCACGTAGTCGCCGCGCCCGACCAACGCGCTGATCGTGCCGACGTTGACTTGGTAGCCTGTGGTGAAGGTGAGCGCAGCTTCCGTCCCCATGAAGCGCGCCAAGCGGCGTTCTAACTCGTGATGCAGTTCCAAGGTGCCGTTCAAAAAGCGGCTGCCTGTGCAGCTCGTCCCGTACTTGGCGATGGCATCCATCGCAGCCTGACGCACTTTCGGATGTGTGGTCAAGCCCAGATAGTTGTTCGAGCCGAGCATGATCACTTCGCGCCCTTCAAAGGTCGCCGTGACGCCTTCTGAGTTCTGCAACGGCTGGAAATACGGATAGATGCCCCGACTCATCGCCTCTTTGGCGATCGTGTAGCTGCGTACCTTCTCAAACAAATCCTTCGGCATGGCGTAACTCCTCGTCACCAATGGTTGTCAAGCGTTAGGGATACCATCACCCGCGTAGGGCGTATCCGACATGCATTGACTTGCGCTGTAAATATTAACACTTTTCTAAGGATTTGGCACGCCGATGCCGCGAAATTTGTCCGTGAGCGATCTGCCTGAAAGCACAGGCATGATTACGACGCGCCTAATCCGACCGATTAGGCGCGCCAAATTTCACCTTTGGCAACAGCTTGTGCGATCTCACAACAAGCGGCGGACTTGGTAGAGCTGACCGTCCTCAAAGGCGCGTTCGCGGTAGTAAGCGCGCGTGCCGACCGCTGAGATGACGGCGAGCCGCGCATAGCCGTGAGCGCGTGCGATCTGGGCGGCGCGCTCGATCAGACGCGTGCCAAGTCCGCTGTGCTGCGCTTTGCCCGCCGCCTCTTGCCCAAAGCCGAGCGCCTGCCCGTAAACATGCACCTCGCGGATGATCGCTGCGCCGTCCAGCTCGGCGTGAAGCGCAGGCGCGCCGCGATCAGGCAGGCTGAGCCGCAAGAAGCCTGCGATGTGCCGCTCGGCTGTGATGAACTGCAAAAAGTACTCGCGTCCGATGCCCGTCGGATAGCTCAGCGCATCAAGGTGCAGCGCCTCAGGCGCGATGGCGCTCTCGCGCACCTCGCGCGCACGGATGTCGCGGCTGCGCTCGCCGTGCGCAGCCAACTGCGCCTCAACCAGCTCGCGCAAGTTGGTCAGCTTGTTGCCGACCACGATATCGGTTGAAGGAATATCGCGGATGATGCGCGTCAGGCGGCAATATTCAGGCGTGGCGCGCAGACAATCGGCGAGGAGCGCGGTCAGAGTCTCAGTGCTGTAAGGCTGCCACGCGCCGCTCTGATAATGGCGCATCAGCTCCGCCGATTCGATCAGCGAACACGGATATATTTTCAGCTCGTCAGGGCAGAAGTCAGGATCGCTGAACAGGCGCTGATAATCAGCGCGATCCGACTCAGGCGTCGCGCCATACAAGTTCGGCATCCAATGCGCGTGAATTTTGAAACCTGCCTGCCGCAAGAGCCGCACGGCGCGCCGCGTGTCGTCCACAGTGTGACCGCGCTTGTTCAGTTGCAAAATGCGATCATCAAGGCTCTGAAAGCCGATCTGGACTTTGGTGCAGCCCAAGCGCCGTATGCGCAGCACTTCCTCAGCCGAGATGTGATCAGGGCGCGTCTCGACCACCAAGCCGACGCAACGGCACGCCGCGCGCTCATTTTCGCGATGCGCCGCTTCCAGCTCTTCCCAAGTGGCATATTCCGTGATCGGCGTGCGCAAGTGCGGCTGCGCTGCCGCTTGCCGACTGCGCTGCAGCTCAGCGGCGTACAGCGCCGAGATCAACTGATTGTACGTGCGCGCCAAGTGCGCGCCGTGAACAGCCGCATCAGGCGGCTCGGCGCTCGGCTTGAGCTGCGCAATTGTGTCGGCTTCTAGCAAGGCGCACACTTCCTCAGTCCGATCCACGCCGCGCCCGAAGTCGTGCAAGGCATCGAACAGGCGCTTGATGAACCAGATTTGGTAATGCTCAGGATAGAACGACCACGTGCCGCCTAACACGATCAGCTCGATTTTATCGGTCGGATGACCCATGTTGTGCAGCGCGCGCAAGCGCGTGTAGGTCTGCAGGTATGGATCGAAGGCGTTGAGCGCTGCGCGCTGCGCGCCCGGCTCATCGCGCAGATAGCTCTTCGGCATTCGCACGTCGTTCGGGCAGAAGATGCACTCGCCGGGACACGGAAACGGCTTGGTCAGCACTGTGATGACCGCGACGCCGCTCGTGGTGCGCACAGGCTTCAGACGCAAGCGCTCTAGCACGGCAGGCTCGAAAGGCGGCAGCTCGCCTGAGGCAGTGAAAGCGCGATAAGCGGCGATCAGCTCATCTTTGGCGAAGAAGCGGCGACCTTCAGGCGTCACTTTCAAGTGTTGACGCAACAGCTGATGTAGATCGGCGGCGCTGAGCGTCGGCGCGGCGATCACAGCGCGCAAAATGGCGAGCAGCGGCTCACGATGTAAGTCAAGCGCGAGCGGCGGGCGGAAAGCGGTCATGTGACTCTCTCTAAGCGTTCATCTGCGCCTATTTTAGCCGATCCTGCGCGTGCGTGTATAGAATCAATGCGCATGAGCATAAGGTGAGCGACATGAGTCTTGTGAAAATTTGCGGCATCACCAATCAAGCCGATCTGCTGGCAGCTGTCGAGGCGGGCGCGGATATGGTCGGCTTCATTTTTCATCCTGAGAGCCCGCGCGCGGTGACGCTCGATCAAGTGGCGAGCATGACCGCGCTGTTGCGCAGCTTGGATGTGCCGCGTATTCCGCTGTGCATCGGCGTCTTCGTCAATCCTGAGCCTGCTGAGCTGCCGCGCATTTCGAGCATCGCTCGGCTGAGCGCGGCGCAAGTGCATCGCACTGAGCCTGACAGGTTGCGCCAAATTGCGCAGGCACTGCACGGCGCGTGCTATCCTGCTGTGCAAGCGCAAGATTTTGAGGCGATCAGCCGAACGATGGTGATCTTCAAGGCTGAGTTGCCGAGTCCGCCTTGGCTACCGCAGCTGCTCTTGGACGCCTATCATCCGACCTTGGCAGGCGGCACAGGTCAGCGCGTCGATCTCACAGTGGCGCGTCGCGCTGCGCAGGCGCTCGACCGCTTGATGTTGGCAGGCGGCTTGACGCCTGAGAATGTCGGCGAGGTTGTGCAGCACGTTCAGCCCTGGGCAGTGGATGTCTCTAGCGGTGTGGAAAGCGCGCCGGGACGCAAAGATCACGGCAAGGTGCGCGCCTTTGTGGCGGCTGTGCGCGCCGCCAGCTGATCAGCGCTGAGCGCTTTGCGACAAGGCGTCAATCAAGGTCTGGCGCGCGCGCTCAATGTGATGACGGATGGCGCGCTCTGCCGCTTCAGGGTCGCGCGCCTGAAGCGCTGCCAGAATCTGGGCGTGTTCGGCGTTATCTTGCGCTTCGCGCTCAGGCGGATCGCCATCGGGCAAGAATTGACTCCACAACATCTTAGGAAACCACGTCCAAATGGCGCGCAAGGTGCGAATCAAATAGGTGCGTCCTGAAGCCTCAACAATTTTCAGATGAAAGCGCTCGTTCAGCGCGCGCACTTCGGCTAACGACTCGACGCCGTGCAATTGGCACATGCGCTCGTGCAAGTGGCGCAGCGCTTCTAGCTCTGCATCCGTGATGCGCTGCGCTGCGCTGGCTGCCGCTTGCGCTTCTAGAACCAGACGAATGGCATAGATATCGAGAATATCATCAGGACGGAATTGCACCACGCGCACGCCGCGATACGGCACATGTTCTACCAAGCCTTCCGCTTCCAGCTGCTTCAGCGCCTCGCGAATCGGCGTGTAACTGATGCCCAGCTCGGCTGAGAGCGCCGCTTGGCGCAGCCAATCGCCGCCGCGCAGCTTGCCCTGCGCGATCATGGCGCGCAAGCGCTCAGCTGCGATATCGCGCAGTTGCTTCGGCTGAGCCGTCTCTGGGTCGCCTGTGTCGGTCATAGATGCAGTTCTCACAGCTCCTTACCGATTATATATAATATCTTAGCGAGTCAAGCGGCAGCAGCGCTAGGCATTTTGCGCGCGGCAAGGTACACTGGCATAACTTTGCGGTCGGCAGGCGAAAAGGCAAATGGCATGACGCGGACGATTTCTGTTCATTCTTTCAGCGACGGTGCAGGTAGGACGACGCTTGCCGCCAACATTGCCGCCTTGATGGCGCAACGCGGTCAGCGCGTGGCGTTGTTGTGCGCGCGCGCCGACGATCCGACTCTAGCGCGACTCTTCTCGCTGAATGCCGCGCTGCCAACTTTGCAAGAGTACATCGAAGGCGCTGTGCCAATCGCAGAAATTGCTCAAAACGTGAGCCAACAGAGCGGCGTCAAACGCGGCAGGCTCTATGTGGCAAGGTTGGGCGTGCCCAGCGACGTGCCGCCGAGCCTGAACGCGCTGAGCGGCGCGCTCGATGCGCTCAGCGAGACGCTGAAGCTGGATACAGTGCTGATTGAAAATCCGCATGGCTTGGCGCGCAGCGCGCTGATGCTGATCGCGTTGGCAGATTTGCTGACAGTGGTGATGCTGCTCGATCAAGCGCATTATCAAGGCACATCCGTGCTGCTTGATGTGGCAGATCGGCTCGGCGTGCCGATGGTGCGCCTGATCGTGAATCGCGTGCCGCCGGAATTCTCGCAGGCTGAGGTGAAACAGCGCGTCGAAGAGACCTATCGGCGGACTGTGGCAGTCGTCGTGCCTGAGACGCCTGACCTAGACGGACGGACGGGCTTGATCGCGCTGCACAATGCCTCGCACGCTTTTTCGGCGGCGTGCAGCGTAGCAGCTGCCGCGCTGCTGGAAGCGCAAACTTGATCGCATCTGCGCGCAACCTGAGCGCGCGCTGTTGCGTACTGGGAGCGACGTAATATCTGTGACTTGCTGAGATGAGGACGTATGACTGAGCAGAGCAGTGGACAGACTTTCGACCTGTTCAAAGGACTGAACACTTTGCGCGAGACGGTTTCGCGCACGATTGAAGATAGCATTTCAGCGCTGAGCGGCACGCAGCTTTTACCGCTCGATATCTACGAGACGGAGACGCACATCGTGATTGTGGCAGGTCCGCTCTCAGGCATTCAACCAGAGCAGATCGATGTCTCAGTGACAGGCGACACGCTGACCATCAAAGGCGAGACCAAGCCTGACCTCGACGTGCCAGAAGAGCAGTTCCTACGCCGCGAGCGACGTTTTGGCGCTTTTGCGCGCACGATCAAGCTGCCGCAGCCTGTGCGCGCCGATCAAGCTGACGCTGAATTCAAAGAAGGCTTGCTGAAGATCATGCTGCCGAAGATTGAGTCGTCCGATCCGCGCGTGATCGACATTCGCAAGGTTGAGGTGTGAGCTTGAAGTCGCCGCGGCGCTTCGCGAGAAGGCGGCGGCGACTCGTAAAGCATCAGCGCTTGCGCAACGGCACGACCAGATCGTACGGAAAGTCGGTCAAGCGCTGCACGGCGCCTGACTCGTCAATGTAGACCGAGTCTTCCACGCGCACGCCATAGCCGCGCTCAGGATAGTACAAGCCTGGCTCGACAGTGAAGGCATTGCCGACCTGCAGCACGTGCTTGGACTTCTCGCCGAAGGTCGGCGCTTCATGCACGTTCAAGCCAATGCCGTGACCGAGGCTGTGAACGTAGCCGTTCATCGTGCCTGGCTGGCTGCGCTGCGTGGCGTGTCCGCGACCTTCAAAGTAGTCTAACACCATGACTTGATAGCGGCTGGTCGGCTCGCCAACTCTGAGCGCTTCCATCACCGTGCGGAAAGCGACCATCACGTCGTCGTAGGCAGCCTGCACATCATCAGCGGCGCAGCCGAGCGACCACGTGCGCGTCATATCGTGATAGTAGCCGCTCGCGCCGCGCGGAAAGATATCGAAGACGATGGCGCGACCGACTTCCAGCACGTCGCTATCTTCGCCGACGCTATGCGGCATGCCGGCGTCGCGCCCTTGCGCAAAGATGAAGCCTTGACTATCTTCCAAGCCGAGCGCCGCCTCTTGCGCTTGGATGAAGCGCCGCACCGCGCCAATGGTCAGCGGCTCGCCGCGCTCATCCACCACAGGGCTGCCGATAGAGTCGCCGCTGGCATAGTGATTGCTCAAAAACGACCATGCGCGGCGCACCACTTCGCAGGTCAGGCGTGCGACGTCCTGCAAAGCGGCGATCTCAGCCGCGTCTTTCGTCTCGTACATGCGGCTGAAGAGCGCGAGCGCATCTTCGTCCAGCGCAGGCGCGATCTCCAGATCGCTCTCGGTCAGCGCCAGCAGATTTGGCAGTAGATTGTTCACAGCAGCCGTGCCATAAAAGCCGACTCGACCGCGAATGTCCAGCTTGCGGAAAAAGTTCAGGAACAGCTCGCGGCGCAGGCGCGCAGGCTGATCGCCGAATTGATTGTAGAGCGGCGCGAAGTCGAAGTCGTGATAGGTCATCACGCGCAGTCCGCTTTTGGCAGCTTCGTCCACTTCCATGCCTGAGACGACGATCACAGCTTGCTCGCCGCGCTTTTTGAAGATGTTGCCGTGCGCTTTGGCGCGTCCTGTCAGATAGTCGCGGAAGGTATTCGGCGTCTCATCGCTGATCACCACAATGGCGTCAAGGCGATATTCGTCCATCAAACGGTCAAGATCGGATCGCATTATTCAGATATCCTCAATTCATCCTCTTCAGGATAGCGCGAGATTGACGCGCACGACGCCTGAGCGCTCTTGGCGCGCGATCAGCTCAAGGTTGCCGCCATTCGGCGCGTGAATCACCCACTCTGCTTTCAGGCGATCAGGCGTGCCGCCTGCGCGCCACACTGCCCATGGCGTGGCAGAACTGCCCACGTAAGCGCGCCCTTCCAGCTGACCGAAGTCATGGCGCTCTTTGCCGCTGAGCAGCTTAGCGCCTTCAGGCAAGCGCACTTCGCAGATCACGCCGCGCACCACTTTGCGCTCCAGTGCCTTTTTAGAGACATACGTCGGCAGCCAGCCCGTGTTCTGCACCACCAGACGCACAAGATAGTTGCCATCGCCAAGCGGCGTGGCTTGCGCGCTGTGCAGCTCCAAGCGCGGCGAGATCAGCGCGTGCCAAGTCAGCCACTCGGCGAACGGCGCGATCTCGCGCTCCAGATATTGCGGCGGCGGATTGCGCCATGCGTACTGCATATTCCAGCCGCCCAGCTCAATTTTGCCCAGCTGCGGATGCTCAAAAGCATACCAATCCACGTAGCCTTTGCCGTCCAGCTTCTCGTCGCTCCACTTGAGCATCTTGAGCGCGTCTTCCAGCGGATGCTCGCGATACCAGTCAATGAACTTGTACTCAGCGATGCCTGCTTGCCGCTGCGGACTCCAAATCTCGACCGTCCATGCGTACAGACCGAGATGATCGTACGCCCAGTCGTCGAAAGTGCCTGTGATGACTTCCTTCGGATGGTACTTGAAGTCGTGAAAGTTTGAGATGGCGGGATAGCCTGTCAGCTCAGTGCCTTTTTTGCCAATGTGCTGGAACGTCCACAAGTCTTCAGGCGGCAAGCTCTCATCGGCAGCCACGCCCGATGGACGCAACAGGACGCCGCTCCAAGTGTGGAAGGCGACCGCGCCTGTGATGTTGGGATGCGCCACGATGAAGGCGACTGCAGCGCGCACTTCAGGCTCGCTGGTCGGATATTCGCCCGCGCCGACCTGCTCGCCTTCCTGCCGCCAATGCGCAGGATAGTTGCGATTTAGGTCAAGACCTTCTTTGTTGCGCATCGGCGTCAGCGTGACGCCATCGTAGTTTTTGATCACGCCTTCGGGCAACAGGCGATAGTACGTGCCGCCGACTTCGGTCGGCTCGCGGCGGATCATCAAGCGCGGCTCATCAGGATGCGGCTTCCACGGTCCGTTTGGATCAGGGATGCGCATTTGGAGCATCCGTCCATCGCCGTCAACGTCCTGCTCGATCAAGCCTTCTAAGCCTTCTTCATCGTAAGGATAAGGTCGCGTGCTGGAGCGGATGATTCTGGGCTGATCGGCAAGGGCGAGCTCGGCGCCATCTGGATTCAGGCGCGGACAGACGTAAAAAGTGCGCGTATCCAAAGCGCGCGTGTACTCAGCGTGCGCGCCATAGCCGCTCGTCAGCGCGTGAATCAGGTACAGGCACGCTGAAGACGGCGAGACTTCGCTGGCGTGAATGTTGCCGTCTACCCACAGCGCAGGCTTTTCTTCGGCAGCGCCTGTGGCGCGATTGGTCAGCGTGGCTAGCCAGATATCGCGTCCTTCATAGCTCTTGCCGATGCTCTGTACTTGCACTAGATGCGGAAATTCAGCGGCGTAGGCGTGCAGCAGGCGCGTCAGGTCGTCATAGCGGTAGTAGCGGTCGAAGTGAACCTCAGGCATGGTCTCTGCTTTCTAGGTGAGCGATTGGAATGCCGTGAGTATAGCGAAGGCGCTCGCTGATAAACAATTGCCGCCGAATGCACAGCGTTCAGCGGCAACTGCGTGAGCGCGCTCAGACGCCGAGTCAGGCAGTTGGCGTGCCGATCAAGATGCTGACCAGCGTGAAGTACAACGCCAAGCCGACGAAGTCTTTGATGGTTGTGATGAACGGATCGGCGCCTGGCGCATGGTCAAAGCCGAGTTTGATCAGCGTCCACGGCAGCATGAAGCCCAAGAGAGTAGCTAAGGCCACCACGCTGAAGATCGAAAGACCTACCGCGATGCCGATCTGTGGGATGTTATTCGGAATGCCTTGCCACAGCCAAGCGATGACGCCCGTCAAGATGCCCAAGAGGACGCCCATCACTGCGCCGATGGAAACTTCACGCGCCAAGTGCCGCAAGAAACGGCTGAGCTGGATGTGACCGAGCGCAAGACCTCGCGCGAAGATCGTGGTGGATTGCGTGCCAACATTGCCGCCCATGTCCATCACGATTGGGATGAAAACGGCGGCTGCCAGCACAGCTGAAAGCGTCCCTTCGAATAGGTCGATCAAGCTGCCGACGATCAGACCGCCTGCCACAGTCACGAGCAGGAAAGCGATCCGCAGCCTGACAGCATACCAGATCGGACCGCGAGTCACTTTCTCGCTGTGGACGACGTCGCGCGCGCGCTGTACATCAACGATACCTGCCTTCTGATACATGGACTCTGAGGCTTCTTCTTCCAGCACGTCAATCACGTCATCGAAGGCGACTGCGCCAACTAAGCGATTTTCTTTATCCACCACAGGCAGCGCCACAAGGTCGTATTCTTTGAGCAGACGCGCCGCCACAAGGCGATCATCGGTCGCGCGCACGAAGATATCGCGCCCTTCCAGCAGATTCTCAATCGGCGTTTGCTGTTCAGCCTTGACGAGCGCTGCCAACGCGACGAAGCCTTTGTAGAAGCGTCCTTCATCAATGGCGAAGATGGTGCGCAGCTCATCAGCGCCTAGATCACTTGACTTGACGGCAGCCAGTGCCTCAGCAACCGTCGCCGTCGTGCGGACTGCCAGATAGCGCGGATTCATGATGCGTCCTGCGCTATCTTCAGGATAGCCGAGCAAAACGTTCACCGCCTGACGCGCCTCTGGGCTGAGCGCAGCCAGCAAGCGCTTGGTGACCTTCGCAGGCAACTCGTCAAAGATGCGCGTCCGCAAGTCCACGTCAAGACCTTCCAGCAAGCGCAGAGCGTCAGGATCGGTCATGGCGCGAACCAGATCGGTCTGGTCAACGCTATCAAGGCGCTCGAACACTTCAATAGCGCGATCTTTCTCCAACAAGCGGAAGAGCAGGACGCGCTGCGCTTGCGGTAGCTCTTTCATCACGCCGATTAGCTTAGGCGTTGACCAAACTGCCTGCTGCGCTTTGATGGTATCCCAGTCCTGCTTGCGAACCAGCTCCTGCAGATCGTAGTTGATGTTCACGTTTGTCATGGTACACATTCTCCTCGCGATGTTCGATAGTCACATACAGATGCTAGGGCAGCTGCTGAGCGTCTCTCGCCTTGTCCGCTGAGCCATAGTGCGCTCGTGCGACCTATCGCACATCGCGCGGAGCGCTATTGGCTCAGCAGGATCACAGCGGACGCGCGTCTCAGGCAGCTTATCAACGAACTCCAATGACTGTCATCGGTTGTATCTGAGCTAGGACTACTACTTTCGGTATCTATTGATTGATTCACTGCTCCTTTCGCGCTCGTCTGCGATAGAGTAACCGCCGATATTGGCGGGAAACTCGCGTTCTAGATGTAGCGATTGCCGCCTGCGACTCAGGCTCGTTCAAGTCTTGGAGCAGCTGGTCGTTGTTCAAGTTCAACTGCTCAGATGACGGCTGAGTCGGACTGCTCAACGCAGTCAGCGTTTGCGGAAGCGACTCGGACTCTTCTACTTCAAGCGCTGCGATATCCACGCGCGTGATCGCCTTGACGACCAAAAGCTGCTGAACGACGCGCTGCATCTGCGTTGCTTTGAGCGGACGGCTCAACTCCACGCGCAAAACAGCCGTCTCGCCTGCGCCCGGCAGCATCGTGGCGCGCTTGACGGGCACGCCCAGCCGATCCAAGGCAGTCAGCGCCTTGCCAACCGCACGATGATCGTCCCTCAGATGAATCTTGAGGTCATTGGCTGTTTCGCCGCGCCCAAGCCGCGCTTCAAGGCGCTCAAGCGTGGTCAGTGTGAACAGGATGAGCAGCGTGGTCACAGCTGCCAAGCCGCCAAGACCGACGCCTGTTGTGATGCCAATGCCCGCCGATCCCCAGATGCTGGCAGCAGTGGTCAGACCGCGCACTGTGGCGCCATGCCGCAAAATCGCGCCTGCGCCCAAGAAACCGATGCCTGAGACCACATAGCTGGCGACGCGCATCGGATCGCGCAGTGGCGCGTTTGGCAGCGCGTAAGCGCCTGCCATCGTCATCAAGCACGCGCCCAAGCCGACCAAAATATGCGGACGGAAGCCACTAGCTCGCTCATGCTCAGAGCGCTCCAGACCGATCATGCCGCACAAGATCAGCACGATGAGCAGCCGCCCGATCAAGATGGGATCGACCGTGCCGATCACAGGCGACAAAGCCTGCCCAAGCTGCTCGATGATCGGCACAAGCACTTGAAGAACTTGACGGATGAATGCCTCGAAGTCCATGAATCACCTCGCCTGTAGAACCTACTGCCGTCGTCCTCAGCAGGCACGCGGCTGCCATACAGTGGCGCGCGTCGCCACGCCTGATACAGTTATAGCGCTCTGCAGTTGCAGCGCAGCGCGCTTTTAACCAGTTGTATCGCACACAGCGGCATGTGTGTTCAAAAGGCGAGGTACATTGAAGACGCCTGATCAGCTTCGTGCTGATCAGGCATAGCTAGGCGAGGTAGCGACTAGAATGAACTGATCAGCGCTCAGCTGTGAACAGTATGCGCAGCTGTGTGCTGCTGACTAGAATAACCGTCCATATCCTGAGCTTTCCACTTCCACAAAGCGCGTGCGCTCTGAAATCTATGTCAACTTGTGAGGCGCCGCTTTGCCGCTCGGCATGATATACGGCTTGGAAAAATTTGTCAAGTAGTCCTCTCATAGGCAATCTGACCAATTTCAAGCGCGCTTGCGCCAAGTCCGATAGTGCGCTTTCAGTTGGCATGCGTCTCGGCAGCTCTGCGCTGCGCTTCAATGTACTCCAAGCTCTGATGGCGGAAGTATGTGTTATAAAGCTCAGCGTAATGTCCGCCTTGCGCCAAGAGCTGCTCGTGATTGCCTTGCTCGATGATCTGTCCTTTCTTCAGCACGATGATGCGATCCGCGTGGCGAATCGTGCTGAGCCGATGCGCGATCACGATTGACGTGCGATCTTTCATGATGGCGTCCAGACCTTCTTGGATGAGCGCCTCTGTCAGCGGATCGACGCTCGCCGTCGCTTCGTCTAGGATGAAGATCGCAGGATTTTGCAGCATGACGCGCGCCAAAGCCACCAACTGACGCTGTCCCATCGAAAGGCTGCTGCCGCGCTCGCCGACCTCAGTGTCCAAGCCGTTGCTCAGGCTCTTGAGCCAATCGCCATTGCCGATCTGATAGGCAGCGCGCTCCACTTCGGCATCCGTAGCGCCTGCCTTGCCATAGCGGATGTTCTCGCGCACAGTGCCATCGAACAGAAATGGCGTCTGCGTGACCACGCCGAGTCGCGCGCGATAGGCGCTCAGATCGAGCGCGCGGATATCCACACCGTCCACTGTGATCCTGCCCGCTTGGAACTCATAGAAGCGCGCGATCAGCTTGCCGATGCTCGATTTGCCGGCGCCCGTGTGTCCGACGAGCGCCAAAGTCTCGCCGGCGCGGATGTGCAGCGAGAAATTATCCAGCACGCGCTCTTTATCCGTGTAGCTGAACTGCACATTGGCGAACTCGATCTCGCCGCGCAGCGCAGGCAAGACGCGATTATCGCGCTGCACTACCTTCGGCTCAGAGTCGATTAGAGCGAACACGCGCTCGCCTGAAGCCAAGCCGAGCTGAAACTGACTCCAGAAAGACGCGATGCTGGTCAGCGGAAACCAGATCAGCGCCACGCCCTGCGCGAATAGATACCAATCGCCTGCGCTCAGAGCGCCTGCGTTCATCCGCAAGCCGCCGAAGTAGACAATCGCCGTCATCGCGACGGCGACGATCAAGTTCAGCAGCGGAAAAATGCCTGTGAAGACGAAGCCCATGCGCAGATTGATCCAAAACGAGCGCCGATTTAGCTTCAGAAAATCTGCGTAAATGGCATGTTCCTGCCGAAAGGTCTTCGCCACGCTGATGCCTGAGACCGTCTCTTGCACCAACGCGCTCACCTCAGCGCGCACGCGCCGCGAATGCCGCACAGTGAAGCGCGCCACTTTGCGGAAAGCCAGCGCCACGCCGATGATGAACGGCATCATCAAGATCACGATCAGCGTCAGCACTAGGTCTACGAAAAGCAGGTAGACCATCAAGACAGCCACCAAGAGCAGCTGCCCGATCAGCTCGACAGTCAGCGTGACCACGCTTGAGAAGGCTTGCGTATCAGACGTGACGCGACTGACGATCTTACCTGACGGAAACTGGTCGTAGAACGACAGGTCGCGCTTCATGACTGCGTCGAAGGCGTCCTCGCGCATTTTCAGCACCACGTTGCCGACCGCCTCTGCCGTCAGCGAGCGACGGATGAAATTGAACAGCCATGCCGAAGCGCCGAGTGCTGCCACCAGCAAGCCATAGGTCACAATCAGCGCGCTATCTTGCGTCAGCTGCACTTCATCCACGCCGCGCGAGATGACGATCGGCACAACGGCGCGCGAGAGCGTATCCAAGAGCATGGTGAAACCGACCAGCAGCATACGGCGCGCTTCGGGCTGGAAGTAGCCGACAATGCGGCGCACAAGTTGTCTGTCATCGTACTTGCGGTCGTACGCCTCAGCGTCCAGACCGTCGAACAGGAAGCCCATCTTTTGAGTGCCTTTCGATCAATCGGCGGCAGAGATTTCAATCGGCGGCAGCGCCATATCGTAGCGGGCGAAAATGCGCCGATAGTGCGGCGAGCGGCGCAGCAGCTCATCGTGCGTGCCGCTTGCCACTAGGACGCCTGCATCCAGCACAAGGATCATATCCGCCCAGCGAATTTGCGAGAGACGGTGCGTGATCAAGAGCGTCGTCCTGCCTTGCTGCACCTGCCGAATCGCCTTCTGAATTTCATCTTCAGTGGCGCTATCAATGGCGCTGGTCGAGTCGTCTAGGATCAAAATGCGCGGATTGCTCAGGAAGGCGCGCGCCAATGCAATGCGCTGCCGCTGACCGCCGCTGAGCGTCACGCCGCGCTCGCCGACCAGAGTCTGGTAGCCATCTTTGAAGCTCGTGATGAACTCGTGCGCCTGCGCCATGCGCGCCGCTTGCTCGATCTGCTCTTGCGTGGCATTCGGCATGCCAAAAGCGATGTTCTCGGCGATGCTGCGCGAGAACAGGAACACATCCTGCTCAATTTTGCCGATCTGCGAGCGCAGCGCGTTCAAGTCCCAGTCGCGTACGTCCACACCGTCAATCAGCACGCGACCGAATGTTGCATCGTAGGTGCGATTGATCAGCTGAGTCAGCGTGCTTTTGCCTGAGCCTGTCTGCCCGACAATGGCGACTATCTGCCCTTGCCGCACAATGAAGCTGACGTTGCGCAAAGCGTGATTGCGGTCATAGCCGAAGCTGACATTCTCAAAAACGATCTCGCCTTTGATCGGCTGATTATAGCCGCCGCTGTTTTGATCCAGCTCGGTCTCAGTGTTCAGGATGCTCACAATGCGGCGCGCGCCTTCCACGCCTGCTTGCACAAGCGAGATCGAGAAGATCGAGGCGAACGTAGGCCAGCGCAACACGCCCATGATGCCCATGAATGAGATGACATCGCCGATGGTCAGGACGCCTTGCTGATAGAGCCACATGCCATGCATGAACGCCAAGCCGAACGCAATGCCGAAGAGCAGGACAGGCAAGTAACGCGCTTCGATATAGCCTTGCCGCACGAAATAGTCGCGGAACAAGCTGGCAGCGAGGCGGAACTTGCGGCGCTCGAACGCTTCTTGCGCGCTTGCCTTCACCACTTCAATGCCGCTGATGCTCTCTTCCAGCCCTGCGTTCATCTTGCCGAACTGCTCGCGCTGACGGCGCACCATCGGATTCAAGCGGCGCACATAGCCTATCACGCTCACGATGTACAGCGCGACGAACAGCGTAGGCACTAGCAATAGCTCAAAGCGCAAGCTGGCGATGAAGACGAGCGGCACAGCGATGCCGATCACTGTTTCCAGCGTGATCGCCACGCCAGGATTGATCATGCCGTTCAGCTGCTGCACGTCGTCTGTGGCGCGCGCCATGATATCGCCAACGCGCTGTTGATTGTGAAAGGTCTGGCTTTTGCCGAGCAGATTGGCGTACAGCTCTTCGCGCGCGTCCACCTCAAGGCGCTGCGCAATGGTCTCGATGGAAAGCAGTCCGATCAGGCTCAAGATGCTATCCGCCAGCTTCAAACCGAGAATGGCGAGCGCGATGGTCGGCAGCAGCGCGAAGCGCTCAGGCGCGATGACTGCGCCAATCGCCTGTCCGATCAACGCTTCAGAGGCAGTGTATGCGCCGTAAGTGCCGATGTACAGCAGCAGCGTGGCAAGAAAGAACCATTTGTAGCGCATGACATGCGAAATCAGCCAGCGCGCAGCGCTGCGACGGTCATACCGATAGGCATTCGCGACAGTGAATTCACTTTTGGCGGCGTTTAGCATAAATTCCATGCCTCAGTAGAATGAAGGACGCGCTGATTTTGAACGTTTGTTCGCACAGCGCTCAAGCATAGCACACATTGTGCAAATGCACAACGGTCTTTTTGGCGGAAAACGCGCTGTCAGTCCAGCTCCAACTTAAGCGCGACGCGACCGATAGAGATGATATCGCCGGCGCTTAGCACAACAGGCTCTTCCACGCGGTAGCCGTTCAGCAGTGTGCCGTTGCTGCTGCCGCGATCTTCAAGCCACCACTGTCCGTCGCGCAGCGTGATGAGCGCGTGTTCGCCGCTGGCGAAGCTATCTTCAAGGATAACAGTGTTGGTCGGCGCTCTGCCCAAGCTGGTCAGCGGCAGCAGCGGGTAGCTCTTGTCGCTCGGCATGTTTCCGTTCTCCACGCCGATCACCACAAGACGTCCGCGCTTGCGTGTGCGCGTTTCCACTTCATCGCGCGCTGTGCGCAGGTCGCGCCACAGCATGACGATCAGCGCGCCGAAGAAGAGCAACAAGAATGTGCTGGCGAGCAGCCTGAGCGCGAGCAGGATCGCATCGTACTGCATGGCTAGTCAGGCTCGGATGATGGCGCATCCTGAGCCAGCGGCGAGCGCAACTGTGTGTCGTGAACGACTTGCGCCGCGCTCGCTTCATCTTCCATGTAGACGAGCAGGACTTGTGAGAGTCCGATCACGTCGCCCGCTTTCAGAATGCACTCTGTGATGCGATGTCCGTTGACGAACGTGCCGCCGCGACTGTTGAGATCGTACAGCACGTAGCGTCCGAAGCGCAAGCGCAGCTGCGCGTGATGGCGCGAAACATATGGACTGTCAATCACAACGTGATTGTCCTGCCGTCTGCCGATGTTGACAACAGGACGGCGCAGTGCAAAAACTTGCCCATTGTAGAGCAGCTGTGGATTGCGCGTATCAATTGGCGGCGGCGTCACTTCGCTGAGCGCCAGCACGTTGGTTGAAGTGCTTTCTTCATCTGTGTGGAAAGCCTGCACCTGCACGCTGTGAGGCGGCAGCGCCGCTTCAGGCATCAGCATGACCTGCAGCTTGCGCGCCAAGCGCAGCTCAGCGCGATTCGCCATCTCGATCAGGCTCAGCGTGAGCGCTTGTGCCAAGTTCGGCTGTTCAGCGAGCAGTATGGCGTAATCTTCTGCGTTCAGACGCACGATGAATTGATCGGGCGCCGTCAGGCTGCCATCAGCGTGACGGTAGATGTTTTCGTCAAGCGCGCGCGCAAGGCGCGACGCGACTTCCTGTGGATGCAGCCGACTGGCGAACAGGCGTGCGAAACTGCCCTCGATCAACTGCGCGAGGCGTGCCTCTAAGCGCTCAAAATGTTGAGATGATTTCATGGGCAAGCTCGCTCGGAATCAAGCCTTCTCGCTCAGAATTATACGTGGTCATCAGCTGCGCACAACTTTTTTCACCAGTGTATCATAAATCGGCGCAGCTGGACGGCTGGGCAAAAAGCGTTTGTGTATCATCAGATTGTTCTTGTGCGTTCCGCGTTTGCCCTGATGAGATGCCATCAGCAGGAATGTTCAAAAATTGTTATGCTTTCTTCACATCTCACTTGCCAGATGTCTGCATCGCCTGTAGAATTCTATTGACCTAGCATCCAGTGACGAGGGAGTGTGAAGCATGAACAAAAAGGGCGTAGGTGTCGTTTTGGCTATCGCCATCGTGGCAGCTTCTGTGTTTGCCTTCGCTAACACGGCGAACGTGCAAGCGCAGTATGCGCCGTCGGCAGAGAGCCTTTGTGGTGGTCAGGTGCGTTTCCAAGTGCGTCTGTTCGGCGATACGCAAGCCTTCGCAGACAGGAACTTGACGCAGCCTGCAGTGGTCCTAGTTGCCACCACGCCCAATAAGATTCGCTCGAAGTGGCTGATCTGCGAAAATAGCATCAACAATACTTCATGGGCAATCTTCGTTGTCAATCGCCTTTTGTGGATTCCGGCCGGCTCAGGCGAGATTGTGCCGCGTCAGTTCCGCGACGATCAGCGCTAGTCTAGTCCGCTCTAATCATCAACCGCCGACCAGCGCTGCTGGTCGGCGTTGTTTTCAGCAACGACAAGCCGCTTTTTCTGGAGAACGGAGACTTTTGTTCGAATTCCTGCAATTGGCACTTTTAGTAAGTGTCGGCGTCATCAGCGTCATCTCAAGTCCGCGATTTTTCATACAGCAAGCCTTCGAAGGACTGAACATACCGCTCGATTTTCAGACCGTCACGCTCGCCTATGCTGATTTGCTCGCCATGCTGGTCATCATCACAACGGCATTGCGCGCCTTTGCCGAAGATGACTACCGAAGACGGCTGAGCGATACGCTCAGAGCGCTTCTGAAAGTGCGCTATGCCGCTCTCTTCGCCGTATGTTTGATATGGATGAGCGCGGGCATTCTGTGGGCAAAACAGCCGAGCCTACTCGTCGCCACAACCTTGCACTTCGCAGCCTGTCTGCTCTTGAGCGCAATCGTGGCGGATTTTGTTCGCGCGCGCGGCACAGGCATCCTATGGGCGATTGTGTTAGGCGGCGCCGTGCAAGCGGTAATCGGTATTGCGCAGGTGCTGCGCAATGACATGCTAGGCTTATCGGCTTTTGGCGAGGTGCCACGTCCTTATTACGAGCCTGATAATTTCTTCCGCGCCTCAGGACTATCCATGCACGCCAATTATCTCGGCGGCTATCTGATGTTGGCGCTCTTCGCCATCTTGTGCTTGGCGTGGACTGCGCGTCAGCGCGTGGTATGGCGCGCATTGCTCGCGGCACTCGGCATGTTGATCGCGGCAGGCTTGCTCGGCACGCTCTCGCGGAGCGCCATGCTCAGCACAGCGATAAGCTGCTTGCCTTTGGCATGGCTCGTCTGGCGCAGATTAGGCATCAGAGCAGTCTTTTTGACCACGCTGGGCATCAGCGCGGCGCTTGTGTTCACATTTTTTGCTGTGCGCGGCGACTTTGCGACACGCTTCCTGAGCGGACGCGAGTTCTTCTTCGAAGATTCGTGGACGGTCATTCAAAGCGCGCCTGTGATCGGCGTTGGCAGCGGCAACTTGATGTACGCGGTCAGCCTGAACGTCGGCGAGACGCTCGCGCCGAAGCTGCCTGTTCACAACGTCTATCTGTATATCTGGGCAGAGACAGGCATCATCGGCTTGGCGATCTTCACAGCGGCACTCGCGCTGAACTTATCGCATCTGCGCGCGCGGCGCGGCATGATGCATCTCATCATCGGCTGTGGCGTCTTGGCGCTTGTTGCGGTCAGCCTGTTCGATAATTACACTTGGGCAGTGCATCCGCACCGCGTCATCACCTTCCTGTGGCTCGGCATTTGGTGGGGAACAACATGGCGGACAGAGGACGAATCTTCATCACGCGGCGCATTGTTGACTTAGATGAAGCGCTGCAGCGGCACAATCTGAGCGACGAGTATGCAATCGAGGTCTGGGAAGGCGAGCGCGCGCCTGATCTGGCGACGCTGCGCCAGAAAGTGCAAGGCTGCCTCGGCATTTTGACGCAGCTGACCGATCCGATAGATGCGGCGCTGATGGACGCTGCGCCGACCTTGCGCGTGATCAGCCAATGCGCGGTCGGCGTCAATAACATTGATCTTGCGGCGGCGACGCAGCGCGGCATCGCCGTCGGACACACGCCCGGTGTCCTGACCGATGCCACAGCCGACATGACCTTCGCCTTGCTTCTTACAGCAGCGCGACATGTAGTAGCAGGCGCTGATTACGTGCGCGCGGGCAAGTGGCAAGGCTGGAGTCCGACGTTGTTCTTGGGCAAGGCAGTGCAAGGCGCGACGCTCGGCATTCTGGGCTATGGACGAATCGGACAGGCTGTGGCGATGCGCGCCAAAGGCTTCGCCATGCGTATCTTAGCACATCGTCCCAGCCCTGAGCGCGCCGCGCAAGACGGCGTGATCGCAGCCGACTTCGAGACGCTCTTGCGCGAGAGCGACTTTTTGAGCTTGCACGTGCCGTTGCGCGCAGACACCTATCACTTGATCGGCGCGCGCGAGCTGGCGCTGATGAAACCTGACGCTGTGCTGATCAACATGGCGCGCGGCGAAGTGGTCGATCCACAAGCGCTCTATCAGGCGCTCAGCGAAGGTCGGCTTGGCATGGCGGCGCTCGACGTGACCGAGCCTGAGCCGATTCCCGCCGATCATCCGCTGCTCAGCCTGCCCAACTGCCTGATCGTGCCGCATTTAGGCAGCGCTACCGTTGAGACGCGCCGCGCGATGACTGAGCTGGCTGTGGCAAATCTGGCGGCAGGCTTGCGCGGCGCGCCGCTGATCCATCGCGCCAATCCGTGAGCATCGCCGTGCGCCAAAGCGTGGTATAGTAGAGAACGCTTCAGCTTTGCGCAATTTTGGAAGACGCTCGCTATGTCCTTTTTTGACCTGCCGATTGACCAGTTAGAGCGGTACCTGCCGCCGCGCGACGAGCCTGCCGATTTCGATGGTTTCTGGCGCGAGACGCTCGCTCGGGCGCGGCAAAAGCCATTGAACGCGCAGTTCGCGCCTGTAGATTCTGGCTTGCGCCTAGTGGAGACCTTCGATGTGACCTTCAGCGGCTTCGATGGCGAGCCGATCAAGGCTTGGCTGCTCTTGCCCAAAGGCGCGGATCGGCGCTTGCCGTGCGTGGTTGAGTACGTCGGCTATGGCGGCGGACGCGGCTTTCCAATCGAGTGGCTGCCTTTTGTGAATGCAGGCTTCGCCTACCTTGTGATGGACACACGCGGACAGGGCAGTGCATGGCGTCTGGGCGATACGCCCGACCTTGAGCCACACGGCGGCAATCCGCAATTCAATGGCTTCATGACGCGCGGCATTTTGAATCCACAGACGTATTACTATCGGCGTGTCTTCACGGATGCCGCGCGCGCTGTTGAGGCAGCCCGTGCGCACGATTTGGTTGACGCGAGTCGGATCGCGGTCACAGGCAGCAGCCAAGGCGGCGGAATCAGCCTCGCGGTAGCGGCGCTTGTGCCAGATATCGTCGCCGCGCTGCCCGATGTGCCGTTCTTATGCCACTTTCAACGCGCCATCACGCTGGTGGATACGGCGCCATACAATGAGATCAGCGCTTTTCTCAGCGTGCATCGCGAGAAAGCTGAGCAGGTCTTCAAGACGCTCAGCTACTTTGACGGCATGAACTTCGCAGCGCGCGCTCGCATCCCTGCCTTCTTCTCGGTCGCGCTGATGGACACGATCTGTCCGCCGTCAACGGTCTACGCGGCGTACAACCATTACATCGGCGAGAAGCGCCTTGCCGTCTATCCGTTCAACAACCATGAAGGCGGCGGCGCGCATCATCTGTTGGCGAAGCTACGCTACTTGCACGCGCTGTGGAATTGATCGATGTTGTTAGAGCCGAATCAAAAGATCGTCTTCATCGGCGATAGCATCACAGACGCCGGCAGGCGCGATATTGCCGCGCCCTATGGCAATGGCTATGTGAGCATGGTGCGCAACATGCTGATCGCGCGCTATCCGCACCTGAACTTGACTTTCGTCAATCGCGGCGTGAGCGGCAACACAGTGCGCGAGATCGCGGCGCGCTACGAGCGCGACGTAGTCAGCGAGCGTCCGCACTGGCTCTCGCTGATGGTCGGCATTAACGATGTCTACCGCCAATTTCACGGCGATCCTGCCACTGCCGTCTTCCCTGTTGAATATCAGGCGACTTTGCGCTTGCTAGTGCATCGCGTGCAAGACGCCTTCGGCACGAGAGTGATCTTGCTCTCGCCATACATGATCGAGCCTGATCGCGAGCAGCCGATGCGCCGTCAGATGGAAGTGTACGCCGCGCTCATGGCGCAGGTCGCCGCTGAGTTCAAGACGCTTTACGTGGACTTGCAAGAGGCGTTTGCGCAGGTCTTGCGCGTGAGCGTGCCACAACTGTGGTCTGATGATAAGTTCCATCCTTTCGGCGTCGGTCATGCCTTGATCGCGCGCGAGTGGTTGCGCGCTGTGCAGTTCACACTTTAACGACGCTGTGCGGCGCGCTATAATCAGCCGCCATGCACATCGGATTGAACGCACATCTGTTGGCGAGCGCGCAGAGCTTTCGGCGCGCAGGCATTCACCACTACATCTACAACCTGTTAGCGCACTTACCGCTTGCCGATCCGACGCTGCGCGCCACTGTTTTCGTCGGCGAAGGCGAGCTGCCGTCCCTGCCATATGCCGTGCGTCGCTCACGTCTCAAGACGAGCCGTCCGCTGTGGCGCATTGTGTGGGAACAGTGCGCGCAGCCGTTTCAGCTGGACGGACTCGATCTGTTGCACGCGCTTGCCTTCGTGGCGCCGCTGCTGATCAGGCGTCCGTTCGTGGTGACCGTCTACGATCTGAGTTTCATGCGCTATCCTGAGCGCTTGCCTGCCGCAAGACGGCTGTATCTCCGCGCTCTGACAGGCGTCAGCTGCCGTCGCGCGCGCCGCGTGATCGCGATCTCGCGCTCCACAGCCGATGATCTGAGCCAGCTGTTGCACGTGCCGCCTGAGCGGATCGATCTAGCGATCCCAGGCGTACTGCCGCATTTCCGCAAGCTGCCGAGCGCTGAAGTGGAAGCCTTTCGCGCTGCCAAAGGTTTGCCACAGCGCTTCTTCTTCTATCTTGGCACGCTAGAGCCGCGCAAAAACTTGCCCGTCCTGCTGCGCGCTTACGCCGCCTTGCCTGAGTCGGATCGGCGCGCAGTGCATTTGGTCTTAGGCGGCGGCATCGGCTGGATGACAGAGACGCTGCCACAGCTGATCGAGCGGCTCGGCATCGCGCAGACAGTCCATCAGGTCGGCTACCTACCTGACTCTGAGTTGGTCTATTGGTACAATTGCGCCGAGGCGTTCGTCTATCCTTCTATCTTCGAAGGCTGGGGACTGCCTGTGGCAGAAGCGATGGCGTGTGGCGCGCCGCCGCTGATCTCAAACGTCTCGTCGTTGCCTGAGGCAGCAGGCGACGTCGGCATTCAGCTGCCGCCGCAAGACGAGATGGCTTGGTGCGCAGCGCTGTCGCGCGCCATTCACGACTCGGCGTGGCGCGCCGAGCAATCTGAGCGCGCTCAGGCGCGCGCGCGGCACTTCACATGGCTCAACACGGCGCAAGCGACGCTAGAAACGTATCGCAAAGCGTTAGAGAATTAGATGTAATGCGCGAAAAAGGTCGAGATTGGGCAAAATGGATGCGGCGGGCAATGCCTGCGCTAGATTTCGGCTTGGTCTTCGTGGCGTTCTGGCTCTCGTATAGCCTGCGCTACCAATCCGAGCTGGTGCGCAACATCCTGCCGATTGAAGAGGCATTTTTCACATCATTTGACGTATTCGTGCCATACGCGCTCGTCTTCGCGCTGTGGCTTGTGCTGACGGCGCCTGTGGCAGGCTTGTATCGCGAGCAGCGCGGACGCAGTTGGCTTGAAGAAGTATCGCGGATCGTGAACGGCGTCGCCAGCGCGACCGTGATCGCGATGGCGGTCAGTTTTTTCACGCAGCCGCCGGCGTTCTCGCGTCTGCTGCTGATCCTAGCGGCAGTGCTGTGCGTCGCGCTGTTATCGAGCATTCGCTTGGTCTACCGTTTTGTGCGCAGCCTTTTGCGGCGGCGCGGAATTGGCGTGGAGCGCGTGTTGCTGATCGGCGCAGGCGATGTCGGGCGCGCTGTGCTGAGCGCCATTTTGGCGCGTCCTGATCTCGGCTATGTGCCAATCGGTTACCTCGATGACGATCCAGAGCGCGGCTCAGTGGATATGGGCAGAGTGCGCGGCTTGGGCAGCCTTGAGCGATTGCCTGAGCTTTTAGCGCAAGGCGCCGCGGATTTGGTGATCGTGGCGCTGCCGTGGGACGCGCGCAAGAAGATCATGGAGATCGTGCAGCGCTGCGAAGCGAGCGGCGTGCAGACGCGCGTTGTGCCTGATCTGTTCCAGCTGAGCATGAGCCAAGTGCGCGTGGAGAACTTGGAAGGCATTCCGCTGCTCGGTCTGAAGGCGACCACGCGCATGAATCGCAGTCAGTATCTGCTCAAACGCGCCATAGACTTGGCGATTGTGCTTTTGGTGGCGCCGCTCGCCTTGCCGCTCGGCGCGCTGATCGCGCTCGCCATCAAGCTCGATTCGCCGGGCGGCGTCTTTTACGCGCATCGGCGAGTCGGCAAGAATGGACGTGAGTTCTACATGCTCAAGTTCCGCTCGATGTACGAAGGCGCCGACCAGAAACATCACGAGCTGATCAAGCAGACAGGCGCCGATCCGAAGCGTCCGAAGTGGGAAAACGATCCGCGCATCACGCGCGTCGGACGCTTCTTACGACGCACCAGCTTGGACGAGCTGCCGAACTTGATCAACGTGCTGCGCGGCGAGATGAGCATCGTCGGTCCGCGTCCGCCAACGCCTTCCGAAGTCGCGCTTTACGAAGCATGGCAGCGGCAGCGCCTGAACACGCAGCCGGGCATCACAGGCTTGTGGCAGGTCAGCGGACGCAGCAAAGTGCCTTTCGAAGAGCAATGCCTGCTGGATATCTACTACATCGAGAACTGGTCTATCGGCTTGGACTTGCAGATTTTGCTGCGCACCATTCCGAACGTGCTGCTGGGCAACGGCGCGTACTAGAGCAGTAGCGGCGTGAGCG
>Ga0308403_1000049_pt1 | contig 43787 bp, 36 predicted proteins | sample HotsprSampleOSM3_FD_203470 | JGI IMG/M metagenome (GOLD analysis project Ga0308403, IMG submission 203470) | Hot spring phototrophic mat microbial communities from Octopus Spring, Yellowstone National Park, Wyoming, United States - 20060914_OS-M3 ... | reverse complement strand
GGGCGAGGGAGTAACCCTCACCCCCAACCTCTCTCCCGGAGGGCGAGGGGAGAACCCTCACCCCCGACCCCTCGCCCTTTGGGCGAGGGGAGAATAAGAAATCTAAGGAGCAATGATATGGAACTCAACGAACTGATCCAAACCATCCAACCTCTCGATGAAGACGCAATGGCGCAGGCGCAAGCCCGTCAAAATCGTCTGACCAAGCCGCCAGGTAGCCTTGGGCGGCTGGAATCACTCTCGATTCAGGTTGCCGGCATCAGCGGACAAATGCCCCCTCAGGTGAGTCGTAAAGTGGTTTTTGTGATGGCCGGCGATCATGGCGTAACCGAAGAAGAGGTGAGCGCCTATCCCAGCGAGGTGACCGCCCAGATGGTATTGAATTTTTTGCGAGGCGGAGCCGCGATCAACGTCCTGGCTCGCCATGTTGGGGCAAAAGTTGTGGTGGTCGATATCGGCGTCAAAGGGTTGCTTGAGGCGCAACCGAATTTGATCTCGGCCAAGATCGCGCCAGGCACGCAAAACATGACCAGGGGGCCGGCTATGAGTCGCGAACAAGCCCTTTTGGCAATCCAACGTGGGGTAGAGCTCGCCGAAGCAGAAATCCGCGCCGGCGCTCAGATGCTTGCGACTGGCGATATGGGCATTGGCAATACAACGCCTTCAGCAGCCATTGCGGCCGCCCTGACCGGGAAACCGCCGGCTGTCTGTGTTGGGCGGGGAACCGGCGTGGACGAGAGCGGTTTGGCGCGCAAAATTTCGGTCGTTGAGCGGGCTCTGGCGGTCAATCAACCTAATCCCGAAGACGGTTTAGATGTGCTGGCAAAGGTAGGTGGCTTCGAGATCGGCGGCCTCGTAGGGGTTATTCTGGCTGGCGCAGTGAATCGCCGACCGGTTGTCGTGGATGGCTTTATCTCCACTGCGGCGGCGATGATCGCCGTCCGGTTAGCGCCGCGTGTCCGTCACTACCTGATCGCCTCGCACCGCTCGAAAGAACAAGGGCATACGCTGATGCTGGACTGGTTGGGGTTAGAGCCGGTTTTCGATCTGGAGATGCGCCTTGGCGAAGGCACAGGTGCCGCTTTAGCGATGATGGTTGTCGAAGCAGCCTGTAAGATTCTGGCTGAGATGGCAACCTTTGACGAAGCCGGCGTTTCGGAGAAAATCTAGTCTGAGCAACAACTGATGAACGAAAACCCTCCCAAACAGCCTGAGGTGGCTGGCAATCGGTTGCAGCGGGGTTGGTATGCCTTCTGGGCAGCGCTCCAATTTCTGACCATTTTGCCTCCACTTGTAAAACGTCCATTTACCTCTGCCGAAATGGGTGCTTCGCTGGCCTTCTATCCGCTGGTGGGTTTGCTGTTTGGGGGAATTTTGGTGGCCTTACGTCAATTGGCTTTGGGGAACCTGCCGCCAATGGTGAGCGCCGCGCTTACGCTGGCTTTGTGGGTGGTGCTGAGCGGTGCTTTGCACCTTGATGGCTTTTTAGACACCTGCGATGGACTGTTGGGTGGATGGACACCCGAAAAGCGTTTGGAGATTCTGCGCGATGAACACCACGGAGCGTATGCGCTGGCAGGAGGGGTTTTGTTGTTGCTCACCAAGTACAGCCTGCTTGCCACAGACGGTTTTCCCGTTTTGGCACTGCTGCTGGCCCCCGTCTATAGCCGCTGGGGGATGGCAATGGCAGTTCTGGCTTTTCCTTACCAGCGACCCCAGGGGGTGGGTCGAGCGATCAAAGATGCCGCCACCTGGCGGGAGGGCTTGATCGCAACCGGATGGGTGTTGATTGCCGCCAGCTTAACCTTCTCCTTTCAAAGTTGGCTGGCGCTGGTGGTGGTCATGGTGGTGGTGTGGGGTGGGGCGCGCCTGACGTTGCGCCTCATCCCCGGCCTCACCGGGGATATTTACGGGGCGCTGAATGAACTTTCAGAACTTGCCGTGTTGCTGACCTTTGTGGCATGGAAAAGCGGTTGATTCAGTTATTTCCAACCGTGAAGGTTGCCATAAATGCCCAGAGCGTCAAAATCTCGACCTCAACGACCTGGCACGCGCTATCGTCAGCGCTTCTAGGAGCCGGCTTTACCGACTTTCGTTCCCTTTTTATCTACCATGTGCATAAGGATTATGACCACCCCGAACCTTGGCGACACCTGCAGGAAATTGCTCTCACCGAACAGTTAACGCCACCGACCATTGGCTTATTGACTGCCGCATCCTTAGAACGCACTCAGGTGATCACCTTGGGCGATGGGGAACTTCAGGTTGGCGCGGTGGTGACCGCCGGAGTGAGCAACGCGACGAACGCTGGCCTGACACCGCCAGCAAGATTGACGCCGGCGAACACGATTAACATCGTCGTGTTGGTCAACCATGCCTTAAGTCAGGCAGCGATGGTCAATGCTGTCATTACCATTACCGAAGCGAAAACCGATATGCTCAACCGCCTGGGAATCAAGACACCCCAGGGAGAGATCGCCAGCGGCACCTCTACAGATACGGTGGTCATCGCCCACAATGGAGAAGGCGAACCCTTCCCCTATGCCGGCCCGGCGACAGTAGCAGGCTGGTTGATGGCAAAAGCGGTGCGCCTTGCCCTGCCAAAAGTTTTGAGATGTCCGCAAAGCGCTTAATCCTCCCCTGGCTGGCCGTGTTGTTGGATGAGGCTTTTGGTGATCCGCCTAATCGCTGGCATCCGGTGGCATGGCTGGGAACCGCTATCGCCAGAGTGGAACGAGGGGTGCGAACTGGCAATCCGGGAAGAGATTTTTGGGCGGGTTTGGGCGTGTGGTTGGGTGGCGTTGCGCTGGTCGGCACTCTGGCAAAGCTGATCACGACCATTTTGCAGAAAATACATCAATCGGTTGGGATGGTTGCCGAAGCGACTCTATTGAAACTGAGCCTGTCGCCGCGCGGCTTGCGCCAGGCTGCGTTGGCGGTCGAAGCTGCGCTCAAAGAAGGAGATTTGCCCAAAGCTCGCCTGGAGTTAGCCTGGCATCTAGTCAGTCGTGATACCCAAACGTTAGATGAGGGGCAGGTGGCTGGGGCGACCATTGAATCGGTGGCAGAAAACGCTTCAGATGGCATCCTTGCGCCGCTGATCTATTACACGCTTGGCGGCTTACCCCTGGTCTGGATGTATCGCTTTGCTAACACGCTCGATTCGATGTGGGGATATCACAATGAACGCTATGAGTGGTTGGGGAAAAGCGCTGCTTGCCTGGATGATCTGCTGAACTGGCTGCCGGCCCGCTTTACGGCGTTCCTGTTGGTGGTAGCGGCCGCTTTGCGGGGTGAAAATGCTCGTCAAGCCTTGCGTATCCTGCGCCGAGATGCGCGCACAACTGCCAGCCCTAATGCCGGCTATCCCATGAGCGCAGTGGCGGGCGCCCTGGGAGTTGAATTGGAGAAGGTCGGACAGTACCGCTTAGGCCGTGGTTTGACTGCGCCAAAAACAGGGGACATTCGCCGCTCCGTGCGCCTGATGCAAACAACGGTTTTCCTTGGTCTGGGGCTTCTCTCGCTGTTATCGCTCGGGTTGCCCAGGCATCCTCGGCGGAGATAAGCTATCTTGAAGTATCCCGTGCTACGCGCCACTTTTGCTTCTTCGCAATGGATAGCCCAGGTAATCCACGAAATCCGCCAAATCATTAAGCAACCGTCGCCCTAGCGGAACCGAACCACACGCGTATTCTACCCGCGGTAGATCAACAAACAATACCTCAAAAAGCTGGCGACGTATTTCGCCTTCAACTTCACCAAACCAGAGCCCGGCTTCGAATTGACCATTTGCCAGTTTTCGTTGATGAACGATTTTGCGGATTGGGACGATGATTTGCCCATGCCGATCCGTCCCGAAACTCAAGAGATAGTCTGAACCCGCTGAGGGTATCTCTGAGTTGCACAGGAGGCGCGCTCCAGAAAGCGACAAATTGGTAAGCCGGCCTTGAATTGAATGGTTCAATGTACGGCTTTGGATTGAGGCCGGAAAATTGACCTGAAAACGATAATGCTTGCGGTGGTGATGGCGTTTCCAAACTTCTAAAACCCCGAAAAAGATAACCAAAGCGTTGTACAAAGACCAGAAGAGGACAAAGAATAACGCCCAGGTTGGAAAAGGGAAAGTACGTTTCAGGTAAATCTCGGTCAAGCAAATTGCCATGGAAATTAAGATCAAGGCAATGATCGCCAAATGGATTCGTACAGCACGGCGCTCTTGAGCGACGACCGATGAGTCAACGCTCTTTGGAGTGACCTTGAACTTTAACGGCTTACGGAAGATCAGGACTAGATAAGATTGCAGAAAGACAATCATTCTCAAAAAACTGTAGATTTCACTCTTGAAATAGCGGAAAACCCCTCGCCCGCCGACTTGATTGGCGAGCATATTCAGAGCAAAGTAGGGCAGCCAATGCAGCAGGAATGCCCCCATTTCAATCTGCATGGGTAAAACATTAAACAACATGATCCACACAGGGATGATGATAAAGGCGAGTTTTTGAAGAGACTCAACGTATGCCAGAAAGCTGGCGAAATAAGACAATCGTTGTCGTAGGGATAGCCCTGGAATCCATAATGGACTTTCTTTGCTACGGTACAATTGCATGGTGCCTTGCGCCCAGCGCAGGCGTTGCAAGAGGTATGCTTGAACCGTTTGAGGCGCAATGCCAAAGGCTAAGGGTTCGCGCACGAAGTAGGATGACCAGCCGCAGCTATGCAGCCTGACGGAGGTGTGAATATCTTCGGTGATCGTTTCTGTGGCGACTCCGCCAACCTCCTCCAGCGCCTTGCGGCGAAGTACCGAGGGACTGCCACACCAGAAAGCGCTGTTGGAATAATTCTTACCGGGTTGGATAACGCGGAAGAACAGGGATTGCTCATGCCAGACAGGCGATTTTTGGTCGTGCTGAATTGAGTCGGCGTTATAAAACTCTTGCGGGAGCTGAACAAAAGCAAGCTTTTCATCTTCGAAATATCCCAATGTGCGCCCGAGGAAGTGCGGCTTGGGAATCATGTCTGCATCCAGCACCACAATGAACTCACCCTTCGTTTGCGCCAAAGCGTGGTTGATATTGCCCGCTTTAGCATGGTTGTTGTTCGGCCGGGTGAGATATTCACACCCCATACGCTGAGCTAACGCCTGGACTTCGGGTCGTCGTCCGTCATCTAACACATAGGTTGTGTGAGGATAAGAGATCAAACGACAGCCACTGAGGGTTGCCTCAAGAATCTCAAGGTCTTCGTTGTAGGTTGGGATGAAAACATCTACGGTCAGGCCTGGCTTAGGTGGTCGGTAAGGGCGGGTTGGTGCAATGTTCCACGTCATCCAGGAGAACAGGATGAAGTTCAGTACGCCAAAAGCTTCAGCGGTCCATAACACCCACGAGAAAACGATAGCCTCTGGATTGAAGGTTTGCGTGGCACGCCACCAGAGATAATAAACCATCACCCCAATTGCAAATAGAGATAAAAGTCGGGGTTATTAAGGAGGAAAGTTCTTTGACAGGGAAAAGCTTCCTCATTCACCATTCTCTCGAACATAAAATTTTCACCTTAGATTTTAGTGAAAAAAAGCTTCGAATCTGTTTACAATTCTGTAATTTCGCCAAACATTCCTGTTAGGTAGATTTTTCTGGTTTGGGAGGTAACAACCTACCATCACGAGTCGTGTTGATAATTTGCTGAAAATAAGCGTCCACAAATGGACCACGAATAAACGAATGACAGCGCTATTCGTGCATCCGTAAAAACTTCGTGGACGGTTTGCTCTGCCAAATAGAGCCTAGCGTCATTGCTGCTTCAGGGTAAAATTGAGGCGATGGAGGTTCTCTCTTGGCAAAAGTAACCCTTGTGCTCGGCGGAGCGCGCAGTGGCAAATCTCACTTTGCCCAAACCCTGGCAAACGCGTTGAACGGCGCAGTGGTTTACATCGCCACTGCCCAAGCCTTAGACTCCGAAATGCAGCAACGAGTGGCAAAACATCGCAGTGAACGTCCTCCGCATTGGCAGACCTTAGAACTTTCCCTGGCTGTTGCGCAAGGTTATCGCCAAAGTGGCTTAAAGCCGGCGGTGGTCTTGCTCGATTGCCTGACCTTGCTGGTCAGCAATGTCATCCTGGCCGAATGCCCCGGCGAGGAAATCGAAGCCGAAAGAGCGATGGCGGCCGTTGACCATGAACTGGATGCCCTACTTGAGCTGATTAAGCAGGATAGTGCGCAATGGATCATTGTCTCGAATGAGGCAGGCATGGGTTTGGTGCCCCCCTATCCACTTGGACGGGTCTATCGCGATGCCCTGGGGATTGCCAATCAGCGCCTGGCAGCCATTGCCGATCAGGTATTCTTGATGGTAGCTGGCATTCCGCTTCCCTTGCATCCCTATCGCATTCAATTCCCAGGTCCTCTGGAAGGCAATCCGGGGGCTGCGATCGATTGGAGCAGTGACGGCTAAGTCTGTAAAAGCGATAGGTTCAACTGCGTCGCTTGCTCTGTGTATTTGGGTGCTTTACTCTTTTCTGTTTTGCAAAGTATGATATAGTCATACTTGGAATCAATCATTAGTTTGTGGCTAGTTGAACGATGGCAACGGTTGAAGCCCGCCTAATTCTGGGTGACTGTGCAAATGAACTGAAGCAATTGGCGGCGAATTCTATTGTCCTTATCTTCACCTCGCCCCCCTATGCCGATAGTCGCGCCAGCACATACGGTGGAATAAAACCCGACCAATATGTGGAGTGGTTTTTGCCCATCTCACAAGAGCTCTATCGCGTATTAAAACCAAGCGGCACCTTTATCCTTAACATTAAAGAAAAAGTGGTCAATGGTGAGCGACATACGTATGTGATTGAATTAATCCTGGCGATGAGAAAGCAAGGATGGCTTTGGACAGAAGAGTTTATCTGGCACAAGAAGAATTCCTACCCCGGCAAATGGCCGAATCGCTTTCGCGATGCCTGGGAGCGCCTCTTGCAATTTAATAAAACCCGCAAATTCAAAATGTTCCAGGAAGCTGTCATGGTGCCAATGGGAGATTGGGCAGAAAGGCGATTAAGGCGACTGAGCCAGACCGATCAAGTTCGGGATGTGTCACGGGTGGGGAGTGGATTTGGCAAGCGTGTGGCTAAATGGATTGGACGGCAGAAAGCCTATCCGACCAACGTTCTATACCTAGCCACGGAGACCAGAAATCGCAATCATAGCGCCGTGTTTCCAGATGACTTACCGAAATGGTTTATTCGTTTATTCACTCAAGAGGGCGATTGGGTTTTAGATCCTTTCATGGGGTCTGGAACGACCATAAGGGTTGCACAACAAATGGGGCGAAACGCCATCGGCATCGAAATCTTGCCCGAATACTATCAACTTGCAAAAGCCAATATTCCTGCCGTTGTTCAAGTTCCTGCCAGGCAATTGAGTTTGCTCGAGGAAACCGAGCCCTATGAGAGCACTGAACCTGATGCAATTCACTCAAATCCTGGCTTGTCAAATAGGAGATCAAAATGTCTTCTCCCGTGAACCGTTGGTTAGAACATGTGCGCGTTCTCGCGGTGGATATTGGCCCGCGGGGACCCACCCGCGAGGGCGAACGGCGCGGGGCGTTATATGTCAAAGAACAATTCGAGCAAATGGGATTGCAACCGCAGTGGGAGACCTTTCGTAGCGCCCGTTCGATCTTTCACCCTCATCTGATCGGGGCGATCCTGATGTTGGTTGCCTTTATCCTCTTTCCGCTTGGAGGGCGATTCAGCGCAGCGCTTGCAGCCTTGATTTCCATTCTGGTTCTGGTCAATGAAGTATTGGAACTCAGCTTTCGCGACAACCTCTTTCGCTGGCTGGTGCCAAAAGGGGAGAGCCAGAATGTTTATGCCGTATTGCCACCTCAAGGCGAGCACCGTGCGGATTTGATCCTGGTTGGACATGTGGATAGCCAACGCACGCCCTTGATCTTTAAAAACAGAACGTGGGTGAAGCTCTATGACCGTTTTACCTTTCTTGCCTTTGCTGCCTTTATCCTGCAAGCCATCCTCTATACCCTGGCAACGTTTTTCGGCTGGAGCTGGGTCTGGTATGTGACGATTTTTAGCGCCCTTTGTGCGCTTATCCTGGTTGCGATGTGCATTCAAGCCGAGTGGACGCCTTTCACCGCCGGGGCAAATGACAATGCCACGGCAGTGGGCATGGTTTTGACGTTGACCGAGGAATTGATGCATCAGCCCTTGCAGCACACCCGCGTTTGGGCTGTGGTCACCGGCTGTGAGGAAGTGCAACATTACGGCATGATAGACTTTTATAAACGGTATCTTTCCGAATTGAAGAATCCACGCGCAGTGGTGTTTGAGATGCTGGGTTGTGCTGGCCCCGCCTGGGTGACGCGGGAAGGGATTGTGGTGCCGTTTTACAGCGACCCTCAAATGGTTGCCCTTGCTGAACGCCTGAGTTCCGAGAATCCGCACTGGGGGGCTTATCCAGCCAGGATCAGCGGAGGAAACTCGGAGCTTTCGGATGCAGTGCGCTTTGGGGTACCAGGCATTACCTTTTTCGGCTTAACGCCTGATGGCGAAGCCCCTTACTGGCATCAACGCGGTGATACCTTTGACAAGATGAAACCTGAAATCATGGAGAAAACCTGGCAGATGGTGTGGGCTTTTATCGGTTGTTTGGATGATGAGTTGTCATCAAAAGGATGATCTTTGTCGTTCCCGCTACATACATAATACTTATAAAAATCTACATAAATCTACATTGACAACGGGGTGAGTATTCTGATAAAGTAGGGCGGAATTTTAGCAGGATCAGCAAGGAGGTTGCGATGTTGCGAAAACGACTGCAATTAGGATTGATCCACGTTGCAGTGGCAATTACGTTGGTGCCGATCAACAGCACCTTGAACCGCGTCTTGATCAAAGAGATGGCGGTCTCGGCGACCCTGGTTGCCATTTTAGCGATTTTGCCTTACCTGTTCTCGCCCATCCAGGTCTGGATTGGCTCCTTTTCGGATCGCCATCCGATTGGGGGGTATCGGCGCACCCCCTATATTCTTTTTGGCCTTTTGTTGTGCGTCTTAGGGGTTGCAGTTAGCCCGCAGGTCGCTTTTCTGTTAGATCAAGATCGTTTGGCGGGAACCCTGCTGGGTGTCCTTATCTTTGGCGCATGGGGGATGGGTTATAACTTTTCAGCAGTTTCCTATTTGTCTTTAGCCTCTGAAATTTCCGGCGAAAAGGGGCGTGGGCGCACCATTGCTGTGATGTTTGTGATGATGATCATCGGCATCATCTTCACCGCCCTGACCGTCAGCAACCTGGTTGATCCGTATACTCCGGCGGCATTACAATTTGCCTTCCTGGTGGTTGCAGGTGCAGCGCTGGGGCTGGGATTGATCGGCATGATAAAGCTCGAAGAGAAAGTCTCTGCACAAACCATGCCCGGCAGCGAGAATTACTCATGGGGTCAGATGTTCGGCGCCATTTTACAGAATCGCCAGGCAACCTTTTTCTTCTGGTATCTGGTCATTTTACTGGCTGCCCTGTTAGGGCAGGATATCCTTTTAGAACCGTTTGGCGCAGAGGCTTTTGATATGTCGGTCAAAACGACCACCCGTATCACCTCGATTTGGGGAGCGTGTAATCTCTTGACGTTGATCTTGGCCGGCATCTTAGAGGGGCGCGTTCAGAAAAAGACCGTTGCCCGCTGGGGTGGATGGATGACGTTGCTCGGTTTTCTGCTAATTTTTGGCAGCGGGGTTTTGCGAAACTCATCGGTTTTCTACAGCGGTGTCATCCTGTTGGGTAGTGGCACCGGTCTGGCAACCGTCTCTAATCTCTCCCTGATGCTGGATATGACTACCCCGGCTAACGTCGGTCTGTATGTCGGTGCGTGGGGAATGGCAAATGCCCTCTCGCGCTTGATCGGTACCTTGTTGAGCGGGGTCGTGCGCGATGTCGTCACCGAATTGAGCCAATCGCCGCTGAGCGGTTATCTGACCGTCTTTGGTATTGAAGCGTTTTTTGTCGCTGTTTCGTTGGCGATGTTAGGTAAAATCAGTGTGGAACAGTTCCGCAAGGCAAGCGGTGTATCGGTAGTTGAACGCGCCGCTTTGGCAAGTGATCTGTAGGATTTCGGAATGGAAAAGATTGCCGAGAATGAGTGGCTCAGCTTAAGTGAGGCGGCTCAAATCCTGGGTGTTCACCCTGGCACCGTGCGCAACTGGTCGAATCAGGGGATGATCCCCTTTCACCGCACGCGCGGTGGGCATCGCCGCTATAGACGGGTCGAAATTGAGCTGTGGAAGCAATCGCAGTCTGCCTTCAGTGGATCGGAAATCGATACCATGATGCAATCTGCTTTGCGCAACACCCGTTTGCAGATTAGCGAGGGGGTTTTACAAAATCAAAGTTGGTATAACAAACTGGATAACGAAGCCAAAGAGCAATATCGTTTGAGCGGGCGATTGCTTTTGCAAGGCTTATCCCGTTTCCTGAGCGCCGTAGAGGAAGACGGAAATCAACAAGCGCATAGCATTGGCTCAGAATACGCCCTGCGCGCCCGCCGCTATGGCTTGAGCCTGGTCGAGGCTGCGCAGGCATTCTTTTTCTTCCGTAACAACTTGATCGACGCAATGCTGAAAGTCTATGAAGCTGCCGCGGTGCGTTCCCCTCATGCCTGGAGCGAAATGTTTCGACGCCTGAACGCCTACACCGATCAGATTATGACTGCGCTGCTGGAAGTGTATGGCAATACCTCCAATGGCAGCCGCTAGGGGTTCAGGGTTGTGGCGCATTCTTCTCGACTTGCACCCACAGGTGTTCACCATCGGTCTGCAGATGAATCCAGCCGTGTAGGTCTGTGCGCAAGAGGGTATACCCTTGCAGGATTTGAATGGTCTCTGCATGAGGCAGTCCGTACCAGTCGCCCTGGGCAACACTCAGCCAGACCAGTTGCGGTTGCAGGTGGTAGAGAAATTGGGGTGGATTGTACCAACTGGAACCGTTGTTTGCCAGCAACCACAAGGAAACCGGTCGAAGCTGCCCGCTCTCTAAGACTTGCTTGCGGAGCTCTGAGTCTAACCCAAAGGGCAAGAATGCGCGAAAGCGCTGCCACTCCAAAATGAACACCGCGCCGCGTTCACCCTTTGCAATGAGTGATAGTTGCGCTCCTTCGCCCAGGTCTAGGCTTTGACCCACTTGTGCCGGGTAAATGGGGACGAGGCTTTCTTTTGCGGCGCGTTGGATGGCTGTTGCCGCCCTGTTTTCCGATTGCGGGATTGCCCACCACAAGTTTGCCACCCGCCCCCGTTCAATGAGTTCCACTATCCCACCAATCTGGGCTTGACGGGCGCCAGCGATCACGACCCAATCCAAACGGCGGTAGGGAAGAGGCAGCCAGCGGTCAAGAGCCTCCAACAGGCGGCTAGGACTGTCTCCGCTATTGATTAAAATCGATCGCCCTTGAGGGGTTTGAATTAGCAGGGCTTCACCAGATTGGGAGGGACGGCTGACATCAAGTAAGATCAGATGCAAACGACCATCTGGCGCGGAGAGGGCCGTTTGCCAGATGATCACTGTCAGCAGAGCGAGCAACCCAACCACTGGTAAAGGCTTCAATTCCCCCAAAAACGGGCGCAGCTTTTGGCGAACCTTTGTCAGCGTGAATAACGCAAGATAAAAGATCAGCACGCCATAAAGCGGAATCGAGGAGAAGCGCACCGAACTGTAGGGCAGAGCAGCGCTCCATTCCACCATGCGGATGGTATAGGTGACCAGCGGTAGAACAAGATAAGCAGCGAGTTGACCCAGCGCCGGGTGGATCAGCGCTAAAAACATGGCGATTCCACCCCCAACCATGACCGCCGGCTGCACCGGCAAGATTAATGGATTGACGAGGAAAGCGATTAGCGAAAGGTGCCGAAAGTGATAGAGCAGGATTGGCAGGGTGGTTAATTGAGCGGCAAAGGTGAACAGCGCCCATTCGCTGAGCAGATTACCGAATCGCTGGGCTGTTTCGGCTTGCATCAGGCGGGCAAGTTGACGCACCGCCCATTCGTTGAGCGGCGAAGCATACAGCACTAGCCCTAAGGTGGCTGCAAAGGAGAGTTGAAAAGAAACATCCCACAAGATATCCGGCTCAGATAGGGCCATTAAGGCAGCCACAAAGGCCAGACTGTTGATCCCTGATTGCCGCCGGCCGATTTGGGCTGCGAAGAGCGTGAGAACGCCCATGATTCCGGCGCGCACAACGCTGGCATTTGCGCCGACCAAAACCACATAAACGCCGATTAACCCCACGGATACCACGGTACCCCGCCAGCGTCCCAAGGCCTGGGTAAGAATCGCCATGAACAGACCTACCAGTAAGGTGATATTGAAACCGGAGATGGCAACGATGTGCATGGTGCCGCTGTCGATAAAAGCCTGACGCACTTTGGTCGGGATACCGCTCTCGATGCCAAGCAGGATTCCGGCCAGTAAAGAGGCTTGGGGTTCCGGGAAGGCTCTTTGCAACGCAGCCAAACAGCGTTGGCGAAAATCGTAAACGGTGCGGTAGAAAAAATTGCCTTGCTGGCGATCGAGTAAAGTCACTTCGGCGTGTGGCAGATAAGCCAAAATTTCTTTGCGCGCCAGGTAGGCACGATAGGAAAACTCCTCACTCTCAGGCGGTAGCTCTAACCTGCCGAGCACCCGAAGGCGATCGCCATACCGCCAGTCCTCAAACGGGGAGGCGCGTACCAGCACCGTCCCAAGCGGCGAGCCGGGTTTCTGACTTTGGGCAATGAGGCGCCCTTCGATAGTGAGGCTCTCAACCGCCACGGTCAGAGCGGTATAGGTATCGCGCTGATCGGGATAGGCGCTCACGATTCCTTGCAAAGCACCTTCCCGGCCGATGGATTGATAGACCACGACCGTGAAAGCCTGCACCTTTTCGCGCTCCCACTGATACCGCCAACCTCCAAACCCAAAAGCAATAAGGCAGGCGGCTAGCGGTAGCCCAATCGGATAAGAAAGAGCTTGAGCAATGCGGCCGATGCGGGAGTTTGGCGCAGCGAAAACCGTCCCGCAACGCCGCAAGAGCGGGGAGAGGAGCAATAGCAGAATAGCTATGCCGACGCTAATGCTCCAATGGATGGCTTTCAGGGCAAGCACATCGGCTAAGACGATGCCACCTAAAAAAGCAAACGAGAGCCAGAACAGCGGCATGGAGAGATATTGAGCAAGTTATGGGCGCTCACCGCGCGCCAGGCGGCACTGGATGTCATCCAAAACAGGGGATAACTCCCAAATGCCATCGATGACGTAATGCGCACCGCTTTGAGCGAGTTGTTTGGTGATCACGGCACGCCTGGCAGCCAGTTCGGTGGCAGGAAGGGCGGCTATTTCATCCTCGGACAAGCCGAGCAGGTTGCCGCTCAGGGCTAAGCCGACCGTCCACAGCCCGGCATTGAGTCCCTCCTCAATATCGGGTAAGGTATCGCCGACTTTAACTACCGCCTCTGCTGGATAGACCTGCAACTGAATGAGGTTCTGATAGATCATCCACGGATAGGGACGTCCGGCCGGCACCTCGTCCGGACAAACGAGCGCATCCGGGGCGTATCCCTGATTCTCGGCTTCGGGCAGAATGATTTCCATCATTTCCCGCAAATAACCGGTGGTTGAGCCGATCTTAAGCCTGCGACCGCGCAGGTCGGCGAGGGTCTCTGCCAGGCCACGAATGGGGGTTGTATAGTGGCGTAAGACTTCTCCCTGCAGGGTGCTGAATTCGGCAAACAGGCGCTCGACATCAGCTTCGCTTGGAAGCGAGCCTTTGAGCTGTTGCCATGCCTGAGCTACAGCCGGGCGGTTCAGGATCAGTCGTAAGTGATCCTTTTTCATCAGACCCATGCCACTGCGCACATCTTCTTTGGAGATGGAGATGCCCTGGCGCTCGAAAAGCTGTAAAAACACGGCGACCGGAGCAAAAGAGCCAAAATCAATGGTTGTCCCCGCCCAGTCAAGGATGACCGCTTTCAACGGGCCACGGTAGGAGCGTTGATAAACAAAGTCCATGCCTGCCTCCTTGTCGATCAACCAGGTTGAAGAGTTGTCCAATCGATACCAGCGCGTTTCAGAGAAGGTTTAACCGTAGCGTTGTAAGGCTTGTTCGACAAACCGAATGCTACCGTCTTTCACCAGGATCACCCCGCGCCCTTCTGCCATTTGTAAAGCTCGTTCAGTTACCTCTTCGCCGGCAACCACCGGCAAAGCTAATAGATTGGCTTTGCGCAGCAACGCTGCCCGCCGCACAGCTCGTTCTACATCTTCAACGTCCATCAACACCGAAACCTCAATCACCAGCCAGGCTTCGCTTTTCCCTTGCCCATCAAGGGGTTTGCGTATTTGCCCGCGCAAGATTAAATCTGCCAGCCAGACATCGTAAAACTCTTCCTCGGTGAGCGGTGGCGAAAGCTGCTTCTCCCAGGCTGCCAGTTTGACGATTTGAGGATCACGAATGATGCGCCCGAAATATCCCCCGGCTTTGCGCTCATACTCGATCTCCAAGGTGCGCCCATCCACTTTGGCAAGCCGGATTTCGATCCGATCGACTCGCTCGCTGAGCTTATCCAACTGCTCTTCCACTTTTGTCAGACGTGTTTCATGACGTCGTCCCGCCTCAATCAGCTCACGCAGGTTTTGTTCATTAATTTTTTGGGCTTCTGCCAGCTCGCGGATGATCTTGGGTAAAGCCAGAAAGTCATCGCTGAGCAATGCGCGGCGGAGCTCTTCGCGCCACTCAGGATTTTCGGAGAGCAGTTGCAATAAATCCTTGAAGTCTCGAACGGTAAAGCTCATTTCACCTTTTTCTCTTACGCTTGATTATAACATCAATGCTTTTGCCTCAGGCGGTTGCCCAACCTGCCTGGAGTTCCAACTCGCGGCGAAACTGCTGGGTATAGAGGCGATAATAGCGCCCGCGGGCGCGCAATAGCTCTGCATGGGTGCCTTGCTCGACGATGCGCCCGTCTTCAATGAACAGGATGCAGTCGGCGCGCCGAATGGTGCTGAGGCGATGAGCAATCACAAAAGAGGTGCGCCCGGTCATGAGCGTTTCCATCCCTTTCTGGATCAAAGCTTCGGTTAAGGTATCAACACTTGAGGTCGCTTCGTCCATGACCAAGATTTCAGGATTGGCTAACACCGCCCGCGCCAGGCTGATCAACTGTTTTTGCCCAACCGAGAGCAGGTTTCCGCCTTCGCCGACCTCTTGATCGTAGCCTTTTTCGAAAGTGACGATGAAATCATGGGCGCCGGCCAGTTTGGCGGCGGCGATAATTTCTTCATCAGTTGCCTCCAGACGTCCATAGCGGATATTGTCTTTGATCGTACCCGAGAAGAGGTGAGGGGTTTGGAGCACCACGCCGATTTTAGCGTGAATCGACTCGAGCGTATATTCGGTGTAATCGCGGCCGTTGATGCGGATCACGCCTCGGGTTGGCTCATAGAAACGGCAAAGCAGGTTGACGATGGTCGTTTTGCCTCCGCCGGTCGGGCCAACCAGCGCGATCGTTTGGCCAGCCTCGACCTTGAGCGAAAAGTCTTTTAGCACAGGCGTGCGTTCATCATAGTAGAAATCTACATGATCAAACTCGATCGCTCCCAGCAGGGTTTCAGCCGCGATGGCATTGGGCCGGTTGCGTACCTCTGGCTGAGTATCCGCCAGTTTGAAAATGCGCTCAGCCGAAGCAATCGAATGTTGCATTTCGGCATACACGCGGGCAAGGTCTTGAATCGGCCACATCATAAAGGTCAAGTAGGACACAAAGGCATTGATGCCACCCAGGGTGATAAATCCATTGCGGATTTGTACGCCGCTGTAACCGATGATGATTCCCAAAACCACAGCAGCGATAATCTGCACGCTGGGCAGGAAGAGCGCTGAGAGCCACGCGGCGCGGTAGGAGGCGGTGTACATCTCCGTGGTCAGTCGTTGGAATTCGCGCGTGTTTTGATCTTCGCGGCACAGCGCTTTGACCACTCGCACGCCTTGAATGTTCTCGTTGAAAGCGCCGGTAGTCTTGCTGTTGGCGCGGCGACTGCGCCGAAATTCCATTAAAATTCGTTTGCGGAATTCCACAGCCACCAGCACCATAATTGGGATGGCAGCCAGAACGATCAATGCCAGCTTCCAGTTGATGATTGCCATGAAGACCGCAGAGGTGGCAATGTTCATAACCGCCCAGGTGACGTCCACAATCCCCCACGTGACCAGATCGGAAACCCGCCCGGTATCTGAGGTGACCCGCGCCATGAGCCGCCCCACCGCGTTTTGGGAATAGAACGACAGCGAGAGCTTTTGCAGATGGTTGAAAAGCATCTTGCGCAGGTCGTACTGAATGCGCTCACCCAGGACACCGGCCAGATAGATAAAGGCAAAGACAAACCCGGCTTGAATTACGATCAAGCCTCCGTATAGCATGGCGAGTTCCATCAGGCGAGCCGCATCTTTGTGGGTAATCCCCTGATCGACAAACTGCTTGTTGAGATAGGTGAAATAGGCATCTAACCAGGAAGTTAGCGCAATGGTCACAAAAAAACCGATCACCCATAGCCAGTGAGGTTTCAGCAGCCCTCCAATGCGCTTGAGAATGGGTAAGGTCAATTGGGAGGTATATTCTTCTTCTTCAAGTTCAATGATTTCATCAGTCATTGCCACTCTCCAGAATCTTTACCAGGTCTCTGACTCACCGTTGGTTCGCGGTGACCAGTTCAAACTCCAATTCTTCATCCAGCCGCGTTTGTAGCTCGTAAATGCGTCGATACATGCCGTCTGGTTGATTGAGCAGTTCTTCGTGTGTTCCCATCTGTACGATCTCGCCTTTATCCAAAACCAGGATCAGGTCGGCCATCATCACCGATTGGATGCGGTGGGCAATAATGAAAGTAGTGCGCCCATGCATCAGCTTTCCGAGCGCCTGGCGGATCTCGGCTTCGGTCTCGACATCCACTGCTGAGGTCGAATCATCTAAGATCAGCAAGCGTGGATTCTTCAAGATCGCTCGCGCAATTGCCAGACGTTGTTTTTGCCCGCCGGAGAGCGTCACCCCTTTTTCACCGACTAGCGTGTTGTAGCCATCGGGAAAGGAGAGAATCACCTCGTGCAAGGCGGCTGCTCTGGCAGCCTGTTCAACTTCCTCCTGGGAAACCGGCCTTCCAACGCCATAGGTGATGTTCTCGCGGATGGAGCGACTGAAAAGGAAGGGTTCTTGCTCGACAATACCGATTTGCTGGCGTAAATAGGCGCGCGGATACTCCTTGAGCTCCTTGCCGTCCAGGGTTATGTGTCCGGCGGTGTAGTCGTAAAAACGGGGCAAGAGATTGACCAGGGTGGTTTTGCCACAGCCAGTTGAACCCAGCAGGGCGACCGCTTGACCGGCTCGGACACGGAAAGAGATGTTTTTCAAGGTTTCCTGCTCGCTATCGGCGTACATAAAGCACACATCTTCAAAAACCAGGTCGCCATGCAGCTCTCCCTGCGGTTGTACCGAGCCACCGTAAAGGTCTTCACGCTCCTGCTTGACGATCTCCATCAGACGACTATACGAGACCATGCCGGTTGAGGTCTGCACAATGATGCGTCCCAGGTTACGGATTGGCCAGATCAACCAGACGATTAAGCCGGTGTAGGCAAGGTAACTGCCTACACTGATCTCGCCTCGGATTGCCATATTGGCTGCCAGTACAAACCCAAACAACATCTGAAACCCCAACACAATATCCGAGAGCGGCCAGAAGAGCGAGTGCATTAAGAGTAGTGCTTTGCCTTTCAGGAATTTGTTCCAGTTGTCCTTCTCGAATTTTGCGATTTCGTAGGTTTGTCGCCCAAAGGCTTTCACTACCCGCACGCCGCTGAGATTTTCTTGCAGGGTTGTCGAGAGAATCGCTTCCTGGGCTTGATAGGCTTCATAGGCCTGGGTGACCTTCTTGAAGAACCACAATGAGACGGCCAAGACCAGAGGAATGACCACGACCGAGAGCCAGCCCAATCGGGCGTTGATTCTCAGGATTGCCAGGAAATTAATCACGAACAGAATGAGGATGCGTCCGATGCCAATGGCTTGCTCACTAAAGAAGCGCCGCAGGGCGTCCACGTCGGAGGTGACCCGTTCGATCAAATCGCCGGTTGGGGTGTGCGCATGATAAGCTACGCTCAGGCGCTGAATGTGGTCAAACAAGAAATCGCGCAGCCGGCGCGTAATCCCTTCGGCGGTGTAGGCCGCCAGACGACCGGAGAGAAAGGCAAAACCACCGTCCGTTGCCGCAAGGGCAACGAATCCCAATGCAATCCAACCCAGCGAAATCGAGAGCGAGGCATCGAGAACATGATCGGCAAAGTAGCGCAAGAGTAAAAAAGTGCCGCTGTGGGCTAAAGCCGAAACCGCCAGAGAAAGGGTCGCCAGCAGATACGGCAGATGAAAACCGTTCATCATCTTCCATAACCCCTTGAGACGGTTTTTCTGCAACGTGGGCCGAAAATCGGTGATGCTCACATCGGTAGAAGTGATCGAGGTTGTCATGTTCATGCAATCTCCCAAAAAACCAAAAGGCTGTGGCAGTGCGCCACAGCCCTGGTAAGACATTCCTTGAAGGAAACCGGTTACCTGTAAGCAGGCGCACTTCGACAAGGGAAAAAAGCCTTGGCAGACAAATAAATTGAAGCGAGCTCCATGAAGTGCGCCTCCTTTCTATAGAAATTCTCACCCACACCCAAACCTCTGGTCTGGTTGAGATGACTGTAGTTTACTCTTCTCCCCCAAAAGCGTCAAGGTTTTCTGTTGGTTTGTTTTTCTTTTGATTGATTGTCAGGTATTTCCTGCCAGAGGCGCTGTTTGACACGGCGGACTGTCCATGAGCATCTCCCGAATGCTCGAATAACGCTGTCTGGTGATACACCAACCCTGCCGGAAATTCTAAAATTAACCCTGCGCAGATAGCAAATCTGCCAACGCTCCCAGTCCGATGGCTTCGATTCCTTCGCTAAGCGGAAAACGATCTTGACCTGAATAAACTACCAATGACCGCGTTGGCTTGAGGTCAGCTCGGGCGTTGTGGAAGCCGCGCCCCAGCGCTGGAGCGAGGCCATACTTGACTTCTACAGCCCAGAGCTCTCCTTTCGGTAATTCCATGACCAGATCAACCTCTGCCCCGGCTGCCGTGCGATAAAAAGAAAACCGCGTCTGTTCAGGGGCGGCTGAGACAATGTTCTCAATCACAAATCCTTCCCAACTTTGACCGAGAACCGGATGACCGGCTAATGTGTTGTAATCCTGAATGCCTAATAGGCTATGGAGGAGCCCGCTATCGCGAATGTAAATCTTTGGCGATTTGACCAAACGTTTGCCGATGTTGGTATAAAACGGCGCCAAACGGCGCACCAAAAGCAAATCTACCAGCAGATCAAGATAGCGCGAGATCGTCTGACCGCTGATCGAAAGTGCGGATGCCAGAGCGGAGGTGTTGAGCAAAGCGCCCTGTTGATGCGCTAACATAGTCCAGAGGCGCCGTAAGGTCTCTGTGGCAATGCGCGGTCCAAATTGAGGGACATCGCGCTCCAAGTAGGTGCGGATAAAGTCCTTCCGCCAGGCAAAGCTTAGCTCGTCGGTGGCTGCAAGGTAGCTTTCCGGAAATCCACCGCGTACCCATAACCTGTCAATCGACTCGCGGCTATCCCCAACCTCGCGGACATCAAAAGGATTCAAATCGACAAATGCAATCCGTCCAGCTAAGGTTTCTGAAGCCTGCTTCAACAGATCCATGGAGGCAGAGCCCAAAATTAAAAATCGTCCAGTACGTTTGCCTTTCTGTCGCCCTTGGTCAATTAAGCTCCGCAGGGGACGAAAGATGTCGGGTGTGCGGTGTATCTCATCCAGAATGACCAGGCGGTCTTCATAGGCGTTTAGGAATAAGATCGGATCGGTCAACTTGGCACGATCTTCCGGACTTTCTAAATCAAGGTAGATGGAAGGTCGAGTTTGAGCGATGGCGAGGGCGAGAGTGGTTTTCCCCACCTGGCGAGGGCCAATCAAGGCGACGGCCGCCTGACGCTCGAGCGCCGTAATGACGTTTTGCAAAGCCTTGCGTGGGATCATGCTTGAATTTTATCCAGTTCGTGGAGAATTTTCAAGGATATTTCAGGATTATTGCCAGTATCATCAAGATAAAGCCCTGCTTTGCAATAATCTGGCTCTTTGAGTCTTCGATAGACCGACTCTCGTAAAAGAGCTTTGGTCAAGCTCCGGAAAACCTTTATAGATTATACTGGATCACAGTCAGGTTATGGAGACGGATAGGGCGGAGATGTAGGATGAGGTGGATGCGATGGGGGTGGTGGATAGGGTTCCTTGAGATATTCCTCATCCCCAACCTCCCAGCTTAGGATATAATTTGGGCAAGGAGTTCCCCGATGCTTATTCATTCTGCTTCTCAATTGTTGACCCTGTCCGGTGGTCCCCAGCGCGGCCGTGAGCTGGGGCAGTTGGGGATCATCCCTAATGGGGCCGTGCTGATCCGCAACGGCATTATTGAAGCGGTGGGCAAGAGCGATGAGTTGCGCGCTGCCTATCCCGATGAACCCGACTTCGATGCCCTTGACCGGGTGGTGATGCCAGGCTTTGTCGACCCCCATACCCATGTGATCTGGGCTGGCGACCGCGCCGCCGAATTCGAGATGAAGCTCCAGGGCAAGACCTATCTGGAAATTCTGGCTGCTGGCGGAGGCATCCTCTCCACCGTGCGCGCCACCCGCAGCGCCTCGCTCAACTCATTGCTCGACCAGACCCGTTTGCGCCTGTGGACGATGTTTGAACATGGCACGACCACCGCCGAAGCCAAAACGGGTTACGGTCTGAAGACGGCTGTTGAATTGCGTTTGTTGCAGGCTTTGATCGCCCTCGACCGCGAAGGCCCGATGGAGCTGGCCTTTACTTTCCTAGGCGCCCACGCCATCGCTCCCGAATACAAAGATCAGCCCGAGCAGTACACGGAATTAATTTGTGAGACAATGTTACCCATGCTGAAGGAGTGGTGGCCGAACCACGCCCCGCAATCTCCCCTGCCGTTTGTGGATGTCTTTTGCGAAAACGGGGCGTTTAATTTGGAGCAATCGCGGCGCATCCTCAGCACCGCCAAAGCGCTCGGTTTTCCGCTCAAAATTCACGCCGATGAATTTGGCAATCTGGGCGGCGTCCCGTTAGCGGTCGAATTAGGCGCGGTTTCGGCCGATCATTTGGTGCTTACCTCAGATGAGGATATCCGCCTTTTGGGGCAAAGCGATACGGTGGCAGTGGCTTTGCCCTGCACCCCGTTTGGTTTGGCGGAAAAAGATTACACCCCTGCCAGGAAAATTCTCGACGCCGGCGGCATCCTCGCCATCGCCACGGACTTAAACCCCGGCACAGCCTGGTGTGGCAATATGCAGTTTGCCATTGCTCTGGCGTGCCGCTATATGGGGCTTACCCCTGCCCAGGCCATCGTTGCAGCAACCATCAACGCCGCAGCCGCCATCCAGCGCGCCGACCGAATCGGCTCCATTGAGGTTGGCAAACAAGGTGACTTGATTGTCCTCGATGTGGATGACTATCGTCATCTCGGTTATCGCTTCGGCACCAATCTGGTCAAAGCTGTCATCAAGAAAGGTCGCCTGTATCCGGTATAATCTTGCGGGTATTGGGCAGCAGACAGATCATGTGGAGCCTGGAGACCTTACAGCGCTGGTATGATCCAGCCGATCCTGTGCATGGCGTTGAGCATATTCTGCGCGTGGTTGCTCTGGCGGAGAAAATCGCTGCCGGCGAAGGAGCTCAGATGGAAATCGTGCGCGCCGCTGCCTATCTGCACGATGCGGTTGATCGGGAGAGAGCCACGGTCGTCTCGCGCAAAGATCATCATCTTGCCGCCGCAGAGCTTGCCGCCCAGGTGCTGAAACAGGCAGGTTGGAGTGAGGCGCAAATTGCCGCCGTGCAACACTGTATCCGTTCCCATCGTTTTCGCCATCCTGAGGAAGCTCCGCAAACGCTGGAAGCCAAAGTCGTTTTCGATGCCGACAAACTGGATGCGATTGGGGCAATTGGGGTGGCGCGGGCAATTGCCCGGGCTATCCAGAAAGGGATGCCAGTTTATACCCCACCCTCGTCTCTTTTTCTGGAAAAAGGTGTTTTAGATAAAGGTGAAACGCATAGCGCCTACCATGAATACTGGTTCAAATTACGCCATTTGAAAGAGCGGCTGTTCACTCCAACTGCGCGTCAGCTTGCCGTCGAGCGTCAGGCGGTGATGATTAACTTTTTCGAAGCCTTACAACGCGAAGCGCAGTTATTTATTGATTCGCGTTTGCCATTGGAGGAAAGGAGAGAAACCCATGAAAACCCTCAGGAAAGAATGGATGGGGATGCTGGCAGTAATCTTGCTCGCCTCGCTAGCTTGTAGCCTTTTTGCGCCTCCTGCTACGCCGCAACCGGAGGCAATCTACACCGCGGCGGCGCAGACAATGGAAGCCCAACTCACCCAGACAGCTTTTGCCGGCCTGATCGGCAGCTTAACCCCACCACCGGCAACGCCTGCGTCGGTGGAGGCTTCTCCCACCTTTACCGAGCAACCGCCAACCGCTACTGAACCTCCGACACCTTTGCCGCCAACTCCCACCAACACCCAGGTTTGCGATCAGGCTCGCTATATCAAAGATGTCACCGTGCCGGATGGGACGAAATTTGCCCCTAACCAGACTTTTACCAAAACCTGGCGGATTCAAAACACGGGCACCTGTACATGGTCGGGCTACAGTTTGGTATTCGATAGCGGCGATGCGATGGGCGGGAGCGCTTCGATCCCGATTGGCACGGTCAATCCTGGTCAGGAGATCGATCTCTCGGTCAACCTCACCGCGCCCGCTGCGGAGGGAAAATATCGCGGCTACTGGCGGATTCGCAACGCCAGCGGCGTATTATTGCCGGTCATTGGTGGTTATCAGGGCAAATCATTCTATGTTGAAATCCGCGTTGTCCTGCCCACGCCGACAGCGGTTGTTTCGGCGGGCTTTGATTTTTACAGCCGTGCCTCAGAGGCAGAGTGGATAAGCTGTGGTTCGCCCTGCACCGGCGGCACGGTGTTGGCTTTTGGCGGCTCGGATAGCGATCCCAATGGCTTTGTCGTCTATCGCGATGGCTATAAACTGGAAGACGGTTCTTCCCCGGCCAAAATCCTTGAAACCCACCCCATGTGGGTCGATGATGGCGTGATCTCCGGCTTATTCCCGCCTTATACCGTGGTCGCCGGCGATCGCCTGCGCGCCAGATTGGGCTTTCTAGCCAAAGCGGATGGCACTTGCGGCGTGGGTAATGTCAGGCTCCAAATCAACTACAAAGAAGGGGGCACCCTCCACCCGCTGGGTTCGTGGACGGATACCTGCGATGGCAACCTGATCAATGTCAACATTGACCTGACGCCGCTGGCCGGCAAAACGGTACAATTTGCCCTGGTTGTCCTGGCAAATGGCTCTTCTGCCCAAGACTGGGCAGTTTGGGTAAATCCTCGCATTGAACCCTAATACTTTTCTCTACAGAGGTACAACATGGTTGAACAAAATCTCCCCCTGGTCATTCTCACCCACTCCCTGCCGGCCGAATGGCTGGCAAAGCTGGAAGGCAAGTGCCGCATGGTTGTCGGTCCCTGGGATGCCACCCACTTCGATCCGGCTCTCGAACCCTATCTCGCCGAAGCTGAGGGGCTGTTTTGCCTGCTGACCATTCCGGTAAAAGACGATCTTCTTAGACGTGCACCCAGGTTGCGCGTGGTCAGCAATATGGCTGTCGGTTACGATAACATTGACGTTGCCGCCTGTACGGCGCGGCGCATCCCGGTCGGAAATACGCCAGGGGTCTTAACCGCTGCCACGGCCGACTTAACCATGGCGTTGTTACTGGCTGCGGCGCGCCAAATTCCGCAAGCCAGCCGCGATGCTCGCGAGGGACGCTGGATTACCTGGTCGCCGGCGGGATGGCTGGGCGCAGACCTGGAAGGCGCGACCCTCGGCATTGTCGGGATGGGCAAGATTGGCCGCGCAGTCGCTCAACGGGCAAAAGGGTTTGGGATGAAATTCCTCTATACGGACATTCCCCTGCCGCCAGAGGTGGAAGCTGAACTCGGCGCAACCCGCGTTGAGCTGCCGGAACTGCTGCGTCAAAGTGATTTCGTGACTCTACACGTCCCTCTCACGCCGGAGACGCGGGGTATGATTGGGGAAGAGCAATTACGCCTGATGAAGCCTCACGCCATCCTCGTCAACACCGCCCGCGGACCGGTTGTGCAGATGGACGCCTTGCTGAAAGCTCTGCAAGAAAACTGGATTGGCGGCGCCGCTCTGGATGTGACCGACCCTGAACCCTTGCCCCCTGACCATCCGTTGTATGATCAACCGAATTGTCTGATTGTGCCCCATATCGGCTCCGCAACCCGCAACACGCGCCGGCGTATGGCGGAACTGGCGTGCGAGAATTTGCTGGCCGGCCTGGAAGGACGCCGATTGCCCCACTGCGTTAACCCCGAAGTGTACGAGCGGGTATGATTGTCAAGGTGGTCTTGTTTGGCATCTTTCGTGAGAAACTGCCGCCTCAGGCGCGCGGGCGCACAACTCTAGAACTCCATGAAGGGAGCCCGTTGCGGGCGGTGTTGGAGCATTTTAACCTCCCCCCAAATGCTGCCTGCGCAGTGAACGGTCAACTGGAAGCCGATCGCCAGCGCATTCTCCAGGATGGAGACGAAGTGCAGGTCTTTCGTCCGGCCGGAGGCGGGAGCGCTTGAATTCAGCCTTCGCGGGTAGCCATCACCAATCCAAGGCTGATCAAGGCCCCACCCAGATAAAACAGGTTACTCAACGTTTCGCCGAGCAGAAGGGCGCCTAACAAGGCGCCCACCAGCGGCTGGGCAAATAAGGTTAACGAGGCGATGCCGGCTGGCAAAGTGGCAAAGGCGGTGTTCCATAGAAACATGGCCAGGGCGGTGGAAATGATCCCAAGGTATAAAATCCCGGCGATGACCATCCAATCGATCCTTCCTATGCCGATTGCCTTCCATTCCCAGAGCGAAGCTGGCACGGTGATCCATAAACCACCCACAAAAGCAACCAGACTGACCCGTAAAGGTTCCAGATTGCGGGTGACGAGGCGAATCAATACCGAGTAGAGCGCCCAGGTGATGGCTGCTGCAACCAGACTGAGGTTGCCCCAAAAGGTATCGGGCGATAGGCGCGCCGTGCCCGGATCGACAACGATCAGTGCTCCCAGGCTCGAGACGGCGAAGGCAATGAAGTGGCGCAAAGTCATTTTTTCCTGCAAGAGCCAGACCGCAAACAACAGCACAAAAGCCGGGGTTGAAGCCGTGATGAGCGCTCCATTGGAGGCATTCGAGAGTTTGGTGCCGACGAACTGAAAGCCGATCGAAATGCCATAGCCGACCACGCCAACGCCCAAGACCTGCCACCATTGGCGGCGGTTAAAACCCAGACCACCCCGCCAGCGGACGATCAATCCCAGTACCAGAATGCCCAGCAGCAAGCGCAGGGTGAGCAGAGAAAACGGTGGAATGACTTCTAAGACCACCTTGCTGACCACGTACATACCGCCCCAGATGGCTGAGGCGCCGAGGCCGCTGAGCAAGCCGAGTTTCTTCATGGCGCCTGACTTACCCAAGGAAAATAGAGATGATGCAGAGGAAGCTTTTGAACCGCTGCAAGCGCATCAATTCGTCCCCAACCGTAGGTGTTATTCGGAATTAAGTTACCAGACACCCCACCGCAGGATTGGCTTGTGGTGATTGATTTTGCGCTGCTCGTGATTAAGAATTCGATAAGATGAGGTTTTCCTTTCAATTCAGGTGCAGCGGAGAGCAGCAATGCTGCCAGTCCAGCCACGTGCGGAGCGGCCATACTGGTGCCGCTCATTTGGCCATATTCAGAATCCGGCAGGCTGGAGCGAACGCTCACACCCGGCGCAACCACCTCGGGCTTCAGGCGGTTACTGCAGTCCCGCGTGACCGGGCCGCGGCTGCTGAAATTGGCGATCGTATCCGCACTATCGGTTGCTCCCACCGTCAGCGAGGCGGCATAGATGGCAGCCGGGTCGCTAATCGTACCACACTCGGGACCTTTGTTTCCTGCCGATTGCACGGTCAGGATACCGGCGGCGCGCACCGCTTCGACCACGCTTTTGAGCACATTCGGATCGGTGCAGCCTTCTGCTTCCGGGCAGGACCAGGAGTTGCTGATCACGTCGGGCGCCAGGGAAGGATTGGGGTCGCTGCCATCGATGCGGGTTGGGGCGATGAACCATTGAAAGCATTCGGTGTAGGTTGCCGGTGTACCCCAGCCGTGATCCATGTTGCGGCAGCCGATCCATCTGGCTTTGGGCGCCATACCGATCTGGTTTGTCCCATCCTGGCCGACCATCGTGCCCATGGTGTGGGTGCCGTGGCCATTGTCGTCACAAGGCTCAGGGGAATCATAGGGACAATTGGTGGCCCTCGCCCCCAGCCCCGCTCCCATGGGGAGAGGGGAGTCAGCCCTCACCCCCAACCCCTCCCCCACAGGGAGAGGGGAGAAGGCTCTCACCGGAAGAGAGGCGGAGAGTGGGGCGTGAATGGCGTCATGCCAGTTGTAATCATGGTTGGCTTGACTGCCATCCCAGCCGCGATAGGCGTTTTTGAGCGCCGGATGCTGCCAGTCGTAGCCGGTATCCTGCCCGCCGATCACTGCGCCTTGTCCCTCGTAGCCCAGTGCCCAGACGTCATCGGCGTTGACTTGCTGGAGATTCCATTCGATCCCATCTGCTTCCTGGGGAGCTAAACCGTCTACCCTGGGTGGCAAGGCTAATTGAACGGTCGGGTTGGCGGCGATGCGCGCCACCTCGCGCCGCCGCGCCAGGGCAAGAACATCGTTAAGATCACCCCGCACCCAGATCAGGTTGGCTACCCAATACGAACGATGTGGAATGCCTCGCTGACGCAATTGTTCCAGCAACGGCGCTTGCGTGCGCAGAGCCACGGCTGTCAACTGCTGATAGACATACCAGCCTTTTTCGTTCTTGGTTGACAGGGCTTCGGCTCTGCTCAGATCAGCTTGTTCTTTCAAGAAGACCAGAAATTCGGTCTGTCCTCCTTGGGCGGTTTGCCAGACCCAGGAGTCGGTTTTGGCGCGCCAGTTTGCAGCCTCGAAATGGGCATTGGCAGTCTGCCTGACATTCCCAAGCCAGCCAATGGTGCACAGGAGAGCCAGTAGAAGCCCGAAAAGAATGCGTTTTTGCACACCGAAGTGGCTTGGTGAGGCAGGCTTTGAAAAAATTTCGCGGCTTTTTTGCATACCTCCGACCTATAAGCGCAACAAGATTTTGATTTCCGGCAAAGCCAGAACGACCAGGATCACCATTCCTAGCCCGCCGGCAAGAATCGCCATGGGAAGCGTAGCATGACTCAGGGTGAAAATCAAGGTCGGCATGGCGGCACAGAGCGCGGCGGCAATCAGCGCCCGTCCCAGTGTGTTGCCCATGAGCCAGCCTGGTTGGCGTTGGCGATGCAGCAACCCCCACAAGACAAACGCCTGACCGCTGAAAGCTACCACATTTGCCAGGGCGATGCCGGGCGCACCAAGCGGGCGATAGAAGAGCATGCCGAGCAGAAGATATGCCAAGCTGGTCAAAGCGGCGCTGATCAGGGGGGTGCGGGCATCCTGTTGGGCATAGAACGCCCGCATGGCTACTTCAAGCAAAGCATGTCCCAATAAGCCCAGCAGATAGACGCGCGCCGTCCAAACCACCAGGGTCTCACCGTCATTGCCGAAATTGAAAATCGTAACCGCTGGGCGGATGATCACAATCAATAAAGCCATCAAGGGAATCGTCAGCGCCAGGATCACCTTCAGGCTTTTCTCTAAAGTTTGCTGAAAGGCCTGGCGATCCTGAAGGACAGCCTGCTCGGCAAGGGTGGGGAGCAGCACCGTACCCAAAGCCGTGCCGATCAACGTTTCTGGCACTTGAAAAAAGAGCCAGCCATACGCTAAAGCGGTGATCGATCCAGGACTGAGACGGGATGCCAGATTGTCCTGGGCAATAAAGGTGAGTTGAATGAACAGCATGGTCAGGACCCGCGGCGCCATCAGGCTGAGACTTTTCAGCACCATCGCATCCTTTAGCCCCAGCCCCCCATGCCAACGAAAGCGGTAGCGAATCAAGCCTGGAATCTGGATGAGGAGATAAAGAAAGGCGCCTAAAATCGTGCCAGAGACCAACCCATAGACTCCCCAGCCGAGCGCAGGCAATCGGAGTCCTGGCAATTGATAGCCAGATTGAGGAGCTAAAAACACCACACCAACCAGTCCGCCCAAATCGTATAAGCTAAGGGCAATGGCTGGCAGCCAGAAATGCTGATTGGATTGTAAGCCGGCAACCGCTAGCCCGCCCAAGGAGAGCAACAAGGTTGCGATTAAATTCAAGCGCATCAAATTCACCACCACGCCTTGCTGTTCGAGCGAAAAGCCAGGTACGATGCCCACTTGTGAACGCACCAGTTGATCGGCAAACAGGGCGATGAGCAGGGAGAGCGAGGCGGTCACCAGAAAGAGCAAATTCAGCACATATGAAAAAACCCGCCAGGCGGCTTCTTGCCCCGCTTTCTGGCGAGTCTCGGTCAGGACGGGGATAAATGCCATGGCCAGCGCGCCGCCAGAGATGAGCATAAACAACAAATCGGGCAGATTGTTGGCGGCGTTATAGGCATCAAGCTCGGCGGAAAGTCCAAACTGGCGCGCCACCAAAAAATGGCGCGCAAACCCTAAGACTTTTTCCAGCCCAAAGAAAACGGCGACGATGAGCGTGGAGCGGGCGATATGCTTCACTGTTCCAGTTCTTCGAGATAAGCTCGAATGCTCGGGACGGCCATCAGGCGGTCATAGAAAAAGGCGTTTACCAAGGTCATCAATTCGGCTTGTGCTTCCAACACTTCCTGTTCGCGCTCACGGCTCGGGTCGTTGATCAGGGTGCGCAGGCGGAGCAGACGGCGGACAATCTCTTTCTCTTGGGCGCCTTCTAAGGCATCAATGGCACCTAAGATCAGTTCGTCGAGCTGTTCGGTGATCGTCTCTTTGTTGATCTCAGAATCGTCGCTGGAGGCTTCATCTACGGTGCGCACCAGGGAGCTGATTTGATACAGAATCGTCGCCGGCTCATCAAACAATTCCCGTAGATAGCCAGCCTCGCTATACAATCCTTTCAAACGAAAGACGTTGTACATCCGTTTGGCAGCTTTGCCGTAGTTGGGCGATTTGGTGACGTACTTTTTGACTTCCTGTTCTAATTGCTCTACATATTGATCCATGGCGTCCGCCGCGACCTGTTTGGCGAGCTTGGTGAACAGCGGAATTGACTCGGCTTCTAGATAGACTTCCTGAAAATAGGGGTCAAGTTGCCCATCGAGGGGGACAATTGTCCCATCGGGGCTTTCCCAGGTGACATCGAGGTTGTTACTGGCGTTCGCCAGTTGCCTGCGGGGTGGGCAGGCAACCACCCAATCCAGCTTGGTCCAACCGGGCTCCTGCGCCATTTCCTCCCAGGAGAGCGCTACGGAATTTCCCTCCTGATCCTGAACCAACACCTGACCGGCCTGGACATCCGCCAGGCTCCAGGAAATCGGCGCGCCTTTCTTGACCGGCTTGCCCTGGCGCAGTCCATCGAAGGGATAACTGCCCAATTTCGCTTCAATAAAGCGGTAGGTTTCTCCGCTGGCGGTGTTGAGAATCTTTTGGCGTAACGTTTCTCCTAAGATGCAGCAGGCTTCGGCTTTGCTTGGGGCTTTGATGTTGACCCGCTCGAAGTAATCGCAATCACCGGGATAGGTCTGAATTTTGGATTGGGCAGCCGAGCCGGAAAGCGCTAAGGCGGTCTCCACCACGCCGGGCTGATCGGGGATTTCGACGATCTGTCCCACCTGACGAAAATGGGCCAGATCTTCGGCGGTGAAATCCAGTAAACTGATTTTATGTCCGTAAACGCCGTGTTTGGCGTCTACACTGATCTCGTCACTCTGTACGGCTGCCATCGCGGTTAGCCATTGCAGGGCTTCTTCTTCATCGACTTCTACGCCCAGGCGTTTGGCGGATTCAATAATGCGGTTCAACTCTTCTCTAGGGGAAAGGGACGGGTTCATAAGTCTCTCTTTCGATGGGAAACCGGAAACAAAAAACTGCCAGAAGGGATGCCTCACCACTGGCAATTATACTGCATTGGGAAACCAAAGACACCTGCGCAGTCAGTTGAGCATTCGGAAGAGAGCGTTTTGGCTTTGTGCGCTCTGGAATGCTGGATGATCTCCCAGGGTAACGGCAAGGTTTGGCAGAAAACCTCTTAGCTCTCCTGGATCAACTTGCGCAAAGCGGCGCCAAACTGCTCGATTTCGCGCACCGTGTTGTAATGCACCGGTCCGACCCGCACCATCCCACCATCTTCTTCGACTCCCAGGCGAGTGGTGACTTCCAGAGCATAATAATTGCCATCCCAGACGTAAATGCCGGCTTTGTCGAGTTCCTCTGCTATCCGTCGGGGATGCCAACTCTTGAGACGGAACGCCACGGTGGGAACCCGTTCGTTCAAGCGGTGCAAATCGCGGATGCCGTAGATCGTTACGCCAGGGGTCTCTTCGAGGGTTTCCAGCAAAGCTCGCGCCAACCCTTCTTCGTAGGCGCGAATGGCTGTCATGGCTTTCTTTAGACTCAGGCGTCGTCCCTGATACTTGTTTGCAAGCTCGATTTCAAAGCCCGCACCGTATTCTTCACCCAGTTCTGCGAGGTATTCGAGGGCGCCTAAGACGCCGGCGATCCCTTCGTGATTCAACGTGCCGGTTTCGAATTTTCCAGGCGGCTCTGACGCGGCCGGACGTACTTTATAGGCGAACAAGGCTTGCAGCAGTTCGTAACGCCCGTATAAGACTCCTACATGTGGTCCAAACCATTTATACGCCGAAGAGACCAGAAAATCACAATCCAGAGCTTGCACATCGATGGGCCCGTGCGGCGCATACTGCACAGCGTCCACATAGACCAATGCCCCAGCCTGCTTTGCCAAGGGGATGATCTCGGTTAAGGGATTGATTGTGCCAAGCGCGTTCGAGGCGTATCCTACCGCCACAAGGCGGGGTTGTCGTTCAAGCGTTTTGCGGAACTCCTCAAGGTTTAGCGTGCCATCTTCGGGGTGAAAGTCTACCCAATCCACGACACACCCGCGTTCCTCGGCGATGAGCAGCCAGGGGCTGATATTTGCATCGTGATCAAGGCGGGTAACCACCAGGCGATCGCCGGCCTTAAGCCAACGCGCCAGCGAGCGGCTTAGATGCAAGGTGAGTGTGGTCATATTTGCCCCAAAGACGATTTCCTCCGGACGGGCAGCGTTGTAAAAATCGGCCGCCGCGGCATGAGCTTCATAAAGAAGGGCATCGGATTGACGACTGTTGGCAAATGCTCCCTCATGGTTGGCGTTGCAGGTTTGCAGGTAGTCCACGATGCGTTTCAGGGAGGTCTGGCAGATTTGGGTGCCGGCCGGATTGTCCAGAAAGATTGCCTTGCTCCTTTGCAGAGCAGGAAAGTTTAGACGGACGTTTGGAGGGTCTAGAGGCATGGTACGCTCCGAGTAGAAATGGGATTAAGGTTGTGAATGGGCTTAAAAAGCAGATGCCTGGGTGAGGGGGGCACCCAGACATCTGCTTGACTATAGTTTACCAGAAACTCAATATTAATCAAGGGTTTTTTAGCATTTAATATGTTAATATTTCTTAATCTTTAGGAAAAAACTTTACCCCCTTCGATGGAGGCAAAATGCTCATCTTCACGCTCAATTTCGGTGTCTATTCCCGGTAATGAACCACGCGCCTCTTGAATGGGGCGATAAGGAATGAGTACAATGCGGTTATCATAAGCCAGAAGGATCATTTTTGGCCCTCCCTTAAGCCCTAACGACTCTCGGACAGCTTTGGTTAGGACGACCTGGTATTTCGGTGAGATGGTTACTGTCTCCATACGTTTTTCCGATCGAACAAACTTTTGTATTACGATTATAGTCTACTTTTGTCCTTCAATTTGGGAGTATACTCAGGGGGATGCAAATCCCAACCCCAGTTCAACGCGCCAACTTTCGACAGCTCTATGCCGACATCTTCTGGTTTGGGGTTTTGAGCGGCAGTACCTTAGCTTTTCTGACCGTTTATGTCGCTCGTTTGGGTGGCAATAGCTTCCAGGTGGGCTTGATCACCGCCATCCCTGGTTTTGTCAATCTGTTCCTCTCCATGCCGTATGGTGTGTGGCTGCAGGGGAGACCCTTAAAGACGGCGACGGTGAGCAGCCTTTTCTGGCACCGCCTGGGGTATCTGGCGCTTGTGTTTCTTCCCTGGCTCTTTCAGCCCCGCAGTGAAATTTGGGCAATTATTATCATCACCCTGCTGATGTACATCCCCGGCACTCTGCAAGCCATAGCTTTTAATGCCCTTTTTGCCGAAGTGGTAGAGCCAGATTTCCGGGCAGAGGTGGTGGGGAAACGCTTTGCCATTCAATCCTTTAGCATCTCGGCTTCTTCTCTCCTTTGCGGGCAATTGCTCGATCGCATCGGTTTTCCCCTCAATTACCAGTTGGTCTTTCTGATCGGCGCGCTGGCCGCCCTGCTCAGCACGCTTGCGGTTGCTCGTTTGGTGGTGCTGTCCGGGAGCCAGCTTGCTCCAAGGGAGATTTCTTTCAAAAGGCGTTTAGCCCTAGGCAAATCTCGCCATGCGTACCCAAGCCAGCCAGCTCAAACCCTTTTGCTGCGCCGCTTGGATTTAGCTTCTGCCTTTTTTGCCTTGCAGCGCGAATGGCGTTTTGACCTGCTGCGCACCCCTTTTGGCCCCTTTATGGGCGCCTTGCTTGCCTTTTATACGGTGCAATATATTCCCATTCCGCTTTTCCCTCTGGTGCAGGTGAACCTCCTGCAGATGAGCGACAGCCAGATCAGTCTGGCAAATGCCATCTTTTACACTTCCCTGCTCTTAGGTTCCTTAGGCATGAGTCGCCTTGCGCAACGCAAAGGGCATCGCTGGCTTTTGGTTACCAACGGAGCGTTTATTTTTGTGTTTCCTTTCCTCTACGGGATCGCCAGAAGCGCGGCAGTCGTCTATTTGAATAATATCCTGGGGGGTGTTATCTGGGCCGGCTTGTATAATGCCACTACCAATCGGTTGATGGAACGCGTCCCGCAGGATGATCGCCCGGCGCACATGGCGCTGCACAATCTGGTGATGAACCTGGGGATGTTAGGCGGCTCTCTACTGGGTTCTGTGCTCGGTGAAGCCTTGGGATTGCGCCCAGCTATGCTGCTGGCAGCCGCGCTGCGCTTGCTTGGTTCCTACCTGTTGTGGAAGTATGGGTAGGTGAAGGGAGCGCCTGGGCTTTAAGGCGAGGCAAATGGCGCTGCTTTGCCAACTCAGCCGGCTCCCTGAGGAAGCCCTGCTAACTTGATTAAAAAACCTCCGAAGCCTTGGGGGCTTCGGAGGTTAATCATCGTTCAGGCGGTTGCCATTTCTTGCGGTGGTTGGGAAAGTTGCTCATCTGCCCGCCGCAACTTGATCTCTCCTTCAACGACATCTACCAGGATGGTATCTCCTTTATCGAATTCACCCGCTAATAAAGCGTCGGACAGGACATCTTCAACCTTTTGCTGGATTACCCGACGCAGTGGCCGCGCCCCCATTTCGGGATCGTAGCCTAACTCGGCGAGCAATTCTCGCGCTGCAGGCGTTGCGTTGAGGGTGATGTTGTGCTCCTCCAGGCGTTGGGCAACCTTGTTGATTTCGATATCGACGATCTTCTTGATATCTTCTTTGCTGAGGGAGCGGAAGACAATCACCGAATCGACCCGGTTGATGAACTCGGGGCGGAAGACCCGCCGTAAGGCTTCCATCAGCTTTTTGCGCATCTCATCATAAGCGAGTTTTTCTTCCAACTGTTCATCGCGTTTCAGGTTGAAGCCAATGCTTGTCTGGCGTTTGATCATATCCGCTCCGACGTTGGAAGTCATGATAATGATCGTGTTGCGGAAGTCCACCTTGTGCCCTTTGGCATCGGATAGATGCCCTTCTTCCATAATTTGGAGCAGCATGTTATGAGCTTCGGGGTGGGCTTTTTCGATCTCGTCGAAAACGACAATCGAATAGGGGCGACGCCGGATGGCTTCGGTCAACTGACCGGCTTCTTCGTAGCCGACATAGCCGGGCGGGGCCCCTACCAGGCGGCTGACGGTGTGACGCTCCATAAATTCGGACATATCCAGTTGCAGCAGGGCATCCTCGCTGCCGAACATAAAGCGCGCCAGGGCTTTGGTCAGTTCGGTTTTCCCTACACCGGTCGGGCCTAAGAAGATGAAGGAGCCGATCGGCCGGCGTGGATCTTTCAAGCCGGCGCGGGCGCGCCGCACCGCTTTGGAGATCGCATCGATGGCTTCTTGCTGACCAATAATGTATTTACCCAATTCTTCTTCCATGCGCAACAGACGTTGCGATTCGGTTTCTGCCATTTGCATCACCGGCACACCCGTCCACATTGAGACCACTTCGGCAATATCTTCGGCTGAGACCACCGGACTGTTGGAACGATCCCAGCCGCTGCGCAAGCGTTCCAACTGGCGCTCCAGGGCTTCCTGTCGCTCTAACAGTTCCTGGGCATCGTCGAAGCGGTTATCTTCCAGCGCCAGCTCGCGATTATGGCGAATCTGGCGCAATTGTTCCATTAGTTCTTTGGCCGTCTTGGCAGCCGGACTTTTATACATGCGCACCCGCGAGGAAGACTCATCGATCAGGTCAATTGCCTTGTCGGGCAAAAAGCGTTCGGTCACATAGCGAGCGGAGAGCCGCACGGCAGCATCTAAAGCTTCATCCGAGATGTTCAAGCGATGATGCTCCTCATAAGCCGGGCGAACGCCGCGTAGGATTTCTAACGCCTGCTCGATAGTTGGTTCTTCAACGTGGATGGGTTGGAAACGCCGTTCCAGTGCAGCATCGCTTTCGATGTATTTGCGGTATTCATCCAGGGTCGTTGCTCCGATGACCTGCAGTTCACCACGGGAGAGGGCCGGTTTGAGGATATTGGCTGCATCCACCGATGAACCGGCTGCGCCGGCGCCAACCAGCATGTGAACTTCGTCGATGAACAGGATGGCGCCAGAAGATTTCAATTCGTCAATCACCCGTTTCAAACGCTCTTCAAACTGGCCGCGATACATCGTGCCAGCCACCAGCGAGCCTACGTCCAGTTGCAACACTCGCTTGTTCAGCAAGGGTGCCGGCACATCCCCTTCGACAATGCGCTGGGCGAGACCTTCGACAATCGCCGTTTTGCCGACACCGGGTTCGCCGATCAGAGCCGGGTTGTTTTTCGTCCGTCTTGCCAGAACTTGAATCACGCGTTCGATTTCCATTTGCCGCCCGATGACGGGGTCTAATTTCCCTTCTTCAGCTAGGGCGGTCAAATCGGTGGCTAATTGATCCACCAGAGGGGTTTTGGATTTTTGTTGGGGCTCTTGCTTCGTCGAGCGTTGCGCTTCGCCAACTGCCGTTCCCCGCCGCGTGGTGGTCGATTCTTGTAAAATGCGGTGGGTTTGGCGGCGAATCTGTTCGGCAGTGATGCCGAGCTTGCGGAGCACATCCATGGCAACCCCTTCGCCATGGCGCACCAGACCTAAGAGCAGGTGCTCGGTGCCGATGTAGTGATGCCCCATGCGGCGGGCTTCTTCAACCGCTTGTTCCAAGACCTGTTGAGTTCCGGGGGCAAGGTCGAGCTTACCGCCGCGATATTGTCCAAACCCAACCAGGCGCTCGATCATCTCTTGAACGCGTTGGGGTTCCAGCCCCAGTTCGCGCAGAACTCTCCCAGCAACGCCGCCATCTTCTTCGATTAAGCCGAGCAAGAGATGCTCGGTGCCGATGTAATTATGGCGCATTCGTTCGGCTTCTTGATGCGCCAGGCTTAATACGCGCCGAGCGCGTTGGGTAAAACGCTCCATCCCAGCCACGGCTCAACCTCCTATTTTCATGAAAACCAAATTGTTTTGTACCATTGTCATCTCATTTCGATGTTCGATTTCGAGTCATTTTATCCGATATGGATTCTACCAAAGTTTCGACACCTTAGGGGAGTTCTTTGTCTGCAGAATCGTAAGGTTTAATAAAACTCTTAGATAAGCAGAGGTTTCAAAAACCCCGCACCCAACTGGATGCGGGGGACCAGGCACTCTGCTTGTCAAAAACTTCGTTTAGTTGGTATTTTCTACTTGCGAAGCCTCTCCTGGAGCTGCGTCTTCTGCGCGGTTGCTTGATTCGGGTTGAGACTCATCCGGCACAGATGGTGGGAGTGGGGGAGAGAATTCTTCCGTCGCGCTGCTCGCGCTTTCTGTGTCCGGCGGGGCAGGTTGCTCTTCCTCGACGATCTCCTGAACTTCTTCTGCTAGGGCCATCTTCCAGTCAAGGTCAGCATAAGCGGCCGAGTCAACTTTGCGCAAACTCAAGCCAATCCGCCGCCGCTCCGGGTCGATCTTGATGATGCGCAGTGTCAGCACTTCGCCTTCCTTGACGACCTCTTTGGGGTGATTGATATGTTGTTCGCTCAGCTCGGAAAGGTGAATGAGACCTTCCAAATCCTCACCGATGCGGGCAAAGGCGCCAAATTTGGTGAGATGGGTAATCTTCCCCTCTACTAATTGACCTTCTTTGAGATGAGCCACTTTCTTAAGCCACGGGTCTTCCTGGAGCTGACGGATAGATAATCCGATGCGTTTTCGTTCTCGATCGATGCTGATGACTTTGACCTCTACTTCTTGTCCAACTTTGAGCACTTCGTTGGGGTGTTTAATGCGATCCCAGGAAACTTCGGAGAGGTGCACCAAGCCATCTGCGCCTTCGATATTGACGAAAGCGCCAAAATCGGCCACACTGGTCACCCGTCCTCGCCGCACATCGCCTTCTTTTAACTCGTCTAAAAGGCGGTCCTTCAGACTCTCGCGGGTTTCTTGAATTGCCAGACGCTCAGACAGAATCAGGCGACGCCGTTCTTGATCGACTTCGATGACCCTAACCTGTATAGATTCGCCGAGCATTTTTTCCCATTGCTGCGCGCCTTGTTTTTCTTCGAGCAGCGAACGCCGCACGGCACTGATTTGAGAAGCCGGCACAAATCCCCGCAGACGGCCAACCGGCACCAGCAGACCGCCCTTATTGTATCCGACCACTTTGCTTTCGATAACCTCACCAGAGGCGAGATATTCGTTGACTCTCTTCCAATCCTGTTGTTCGGCGGCGCGAGTATAAGAGAGGACAACGTTGCCGTTATCGTCTTCGGGGTTAAGCACATAAACCGGAATCTCAACCCCGGGTTGAAAGGCGGCGCGCTCCTCGGCGGGGATAGCTTCCAGTTCGCGGCCGCTGATAATCCCTTCAGACTTGGTGCCGATGCTGACCAGAATTTCATTCTCTTTGACAGCCGCAATTACCCCGTGGCGAATTTCCCCCGCCTTGGGGAAGTCTAAACCCAATCCCTCCTTGCCTAAGAGGCTTTCCATGGAGTTTTGTTCAGCATCATTGAGTTCGTTTGGGATGGAGTGTTCCACCTTGTTTGGGTCGGATGGCTCAACCCCCAAGCCATGGGTAGGGTCGTGTATTTCCATAAAAACGCGTGCTCCAAATCATGATTAAAGATTATGCTGAATTATAAAGCCGATGAAGCAACTTGACAACCTTTGTGATAAGATTAAGTGCGCAATTTGAGAAGTTTTTGAGGTTGGTACCCATGCCTGCGATTTATCCGTTTACTGCCATCGTCGGTCAAGAGCGCATGAAGCGCGCTCTCATCTTAAATGCCGTAGATGCCCGCATCGGCGGGGTGTTGATTCGCGGCGAACGCGGCACGGCGAAATCTACCGCGGCGCGTGCCCTGGCGGCTTTGTTGCCAAAGGTGGCTGTGGTGAAGGATTGTCTTTTTGGATGCGATCCTGATCGGCCGACCACCTGGTGCACCGAGTGCCGCGAGCGAGTGGCGCGAGGGGAATCGCTGCCGGTAGAACTGCGCACGACCCCTTTCATCAATCTGCCAGTTTCAGCAACCGAGGATCGCGTGGTTGGCACCCTGGATATCGAACGCGCTATCCAGAAAGGGGAACGGCACTTTGAGCCAGGCGTGCTGGCTGCTGCCAACCGCGGGTTGCTTTATATCGATGAAGTCAATTTGCTGGATGATCATGTGGTGGATGTCTTGCTCGACTCGGCTGCGATGGGGATGAACATCGTTGAGCGCGAGGGCATTTCGTTTGCCCATCCGGCGCGCTTTATCCTAGTCGGCACGATGAACCCCGAAGAGGGCGATTTGCGCCCGCAGTTACTGGATCGCTTTGCCCTTTCGGTGGAGATTCACGGCATTCGTAATCCACGCGAGCGGGTTTTGATCATGGAGCGCAATCTGGAGTTTGAGACCGACCCGGAGGCTTTTCGGCAAAAATGGCTTCCCAAAGAACAAGAGCTTTCCGAACAAATTGAGCGGGCTCGTCTGTTGGTGGATCAGGTGACTTATACCCAGCGCGATTTGCTCGCCATTGCTGCCCTTTCCGCCTCGCTCAACGTGGATGGTCACCGCAGCGATCTGGTGATCTTGAAGACCGCCCGCGCCCATGCCGCCTTTGAAGGACGGCGACATATCACCGATCGGGATATTGCCCTGGCGGCTGAATTAGCTCTGCCGCACCGTATCCGTCATGGACCTTTCCATCAGACAGACATTTCCATGGAAGAATTACAAGAGCGCATTGAGCAGTTGCAGGGAGAAGGCGAATTGAGCGCCGAACCGCAAGGCGAACCACAAGAGCAGGAGCTTGCCGAAGACCAAAAAAAAAAGCCGTGAGCGCGGAGATTGTTGAAGATGAGGGCGAACGCCGCGCCACCCAACCGACTCGCCAGAATGTCTTCGACACCGGGCGCGCCAACTGGTGGGAGAACGGCGAACGGGTCAAAATCGGCTCCACCTTTACACCGCGTAAAATCGATAACCCCCTCGATCGCCTGACGCGCAAACTGGGTGGGCGACGGTCGCGCACCATCACCGACCGCAAACGCGGCCGCTACATTCAGGCTCGTCCTTCGCCCGGCAAGGCGGAAGACCTTGCCTTCGATGCCACCCTGCGCGCCGCCGCGCCTTTCCAAAAACAACGCACCGAACAACGCCAAAAGGTTGCCTTCGCCATCCGCTCCAGTGACTACCAGCGCAAAATTCGGGTTAAAAAAGCGGCCAATCTGGTCTTGTTTGTGGTCGATGCTTCCTGGTCGATGGCCGTTGCCGAGCGGATGAGCGCCACCAAAGGTGCCATTCTTTCCCTGCTCACCGATGCTTATCAGCGCCGTGACCGCGTCGGGCTGGTGGTCTTTCAGAAGGATCGCGCCACACTGGTCTTGCCCCCTACCAATTCGGTGCAACTCGCCCAACGCGCCCTGGCGGATATTCCGGTGGGCGGGAAAACGCCCCTTTCGGCTGGCCTGCTGCTCGCCCATGAGGTGATCAAGCGCGAGAAGCTCTCCCACCCCGATGTCATGCCGCTGGTCATCCTGCTCACCGATGGCGCCGGCAATGTCTCGATGGGTGCCTTGCCTCCGCAGGAAGAAGCGCATTTGATCGCCGATCAGATCGCTGAAGATAAAATTCGCTGTGTGGTCATCAATATGGAACATGCTGCCTTTGACCAGGGTCTGGCGCAAGCCTTAGCTGAGCATTTGCGTTCGCCCTGTTATACCCTCAGCGAGTTGAAGGCTGAGACGCTCTATCAACAAGTTCGCCAGGAAATGCTGAATGTCTAAAGGAGTCTTGCAATGAAATCTTTCTCATCCCGCCTTTCCAAAATTCCCGAATCGGCCATCAGCGAGATGAATGACCTCGCTCGCCTGACCAAAGCCATCAACCTCGCCTCAGGCTTCCCGGATTTTGACCCGCCCGAAGCGCTGATCGAAGCCGCAGTTGAGGCGCTGCGCGGCGGCTACAACCAATATGCCACAACGGCTGGCGTTACTACCCTGCGCCGCGCCATCGCCGCCAAGTTCACGCGCTTTAGCGGCCTGGAAATAGATGGCGACGAAGAAGTGACCGTGACGGTCGGCGGCACTGAAGCCATGTTCCTCGTCCTGGCGGCCCTCTGCGACCCCGGCGACCGGGTGTTGATTTTCTCGCCCTTTTATGAGAACTATGCTGTGGATTTGCACCTGCTCGACGCCCAACCGGTCTACGTCAGCCTGGCGCCCCCCGAATTTGAGATCGATCGGCAAGCGTTACGGCGTGAATTTGAGCGCGGCGCGAAAGCGATGATTGTCTGTAATCCCTCCAACCCCAGCGGCAAGGTGTTTAGCGAAGAAGAACTACGCTTTATCGGGGAGCTGGTGCAGGAATTTGACGCTTATCTTATCACCGATGAGGTCTATGAACATATTGTCTTTCCTCCCTATCGGCATGTCTATGCGGCAGCTTTGCCGGGTATGTTCGAGCGCACCATTACCTGTAGCTCGCTTTCCAAGACCTATGCCATTACTGGCTGGCGGTTAGGGACGATCATCGCCGGGGCTGAAATCACCGCTAAAATTCGCACCCTGCACGATTACGTTACCCTGGGCGCCGCGGCGCCGTTACAACGGGCGGCAATCACGGCGCTGAATTTTCCCGATGAATATTATCAAAACCTCACCCGCCAGTATAGCGAAATGCGCGATATCTTTCTCGGTTACCTGGAGCAGAGTGGCATCGGTTATATTCCCCCTCAGGGTAGCTACTTTGTGCTGGCGGATATTTCCCCATTTGGCTTTGAGGATGATTGGGCGTTTTGTCGCTGGCTGGCAAAAGAAATTGGGGTAGCCGCCGTGCCGGGTTCCAGTTTCTTTGCCGAGCCAATCCACCACTTGATCCGGCTGAACTTCGCCAAAAGACCCGAAACGTTGCATCAGGCTGGCGAGCGATTGTACCGCCTGCGAGAAAAGTTGTGAGCGGCAAACAGCGGAACGCAGGGTCAGGGATGCAAAACTGCTTTGCCCGCTGGTTTTCGCTCACGGTTGTTTTCCTGGTCTTCAGCAACCTGTTGCTGGCTGGAGGCTGCCTTCCCTCTCCGGCTACCTCGCCATCCCTCTCCCCGCAAGCTGCGGTTTCGGCCTCTCCAGCCATTCCAACGATCACCGAGCCAACGATGAGTCAGCCTGCCACAGTTACGCCGCAGCCTGCGCCGACAGCGACAGCAAAGGTTATCCCCCAATATGTTCTCGAGGCTGAGCTGGATTATGGCCGGCACTTCCTGCGGGTCAATCAGCGCATTACTTATTTCAACTCTTCGGCTCAGCCTCTGAGCGAGCTGGCGCTGGTCATTGAGCCCAATCGTTATGTGGGCACCTTTCGCCTGAACAGTCTGCTGGTAGCCGGGACGGAGACGAAAGAGAAGGTTCTCTGGCAGGAGATCAACCAACTGCGCCTGCCTCTGGCAACCGCCCTGCTGCCCGGCGAGAGCCTGGAGATTGTTATCGCCTATGAGCTGAACCTGCCTTCACCGCAACCCAACCCGGCTACCCGCCCGGTGCCCTTTGGTTGGACGACCCAGCAAACGAACCTAGTGGATTGGTATCCCTTCATTCCCCCCTATCGAGAGGAAATTGGCTGGCTGGCGCACCAGCCGGGCTACTTCGGCGAACATCTGGTTTCGGAGGTGGCCGACTACGAGGTGGTTATCCGCATCAAAGATGGGCTGAATGTGCGCACGACCGCCGCCGCCCAACCGCTTGGCCCGGCCTCGCCTGGCGAGCTAACCCTGGCCGCCAGCGCGCCGGCCCGTGCCGAAAACGGCGCTTTTCTTTTTTCACTTTCCAAAGGGCGTTCCTTTGCCTGGTCGGTCAGCCATCTGTACACGGTGACCGCTGCGCAGGTCGGAGATACTACTATCTACAGCTACGCCTTCCCAGCCCATGACACAGCCGGCCAAGCAGCTTTGCAGACAACCGCTCAAGCCCTGGAGCTCTATCAGCGCCTCTTCGGTGACTATCCTCATCCAACGCTGAGCGTGGTCGAGGCTGACTTCTTAGACGGGATGGAGTACGACGGTTTGGTTTTCCTGAGCAAGGGCTTTTATAACCTCTATCAGGGGACACCCACCGAATATCTGGTAGCCATTGCCGCCCATGAGACGGCTCACCAGTGGTGGTATGCGCTGGTGGGCAATGACCAGGCTCTCGACCCCTGGCTGGACGAAGCCTTGTGCACCTATAGCGAGAAGATTTATTACGAACAGGTTGCCCCCGAAGCGTTGCCCTGGTGGTGGACTTATCGCATCGACTTCTATCAGCCGAGCGGCTGGATCAACGGCAGCATTTATGACTATACCGCCTTCCCGAACGCCTATGAAGCTTACCGAAATGCGGTCTATCTGAACGGGGCAAAATTTCTGGAAGAGGTTCGCCAGAGCCTGGGGGATGAGGCTTTCTTTGCCTTCCTGCGTCAGTACGCCGAGACGTATCGCCATCGCCTTGCCACGGCGAGCGACTTTGTCGAGCTGTTGAAAACGTTCGCCACCCCGGAGCTGGAAACAATTTTGCAGAAGTATTTACGCTAAGTAGGACAATTTTCTAATTTGTCCTACTCTGAGAGGGGAACTCTCGCGCGTAGAATCAAGTCTGACAGCGGTAAGGAGCGCAATTCCAGATGGGTCAGGTCAATCAACTTGCTGGCGTCTTCAATCTCAATGCCAAGGACACGGTTATTGGCGTCAAAATCCAGCACAACCCCCGGCGCAATTTCTTCCGATTCGGTGCTTACCCCTTCAGCCAGCTTGATATAAAGCATATCGCTATCAGGATGATATTCAAACAACATCCTCTTTCTCCTTCTAAGGTTTGAAACGACGGTCAAAAAATGCATTGTGTACCGTCTCACCATCTGATTCGGTAACAACCCGCAAGTATTTTCCAACTTCTGTGATCAGCGCCCAATGGCGAATGCGTCCATTGCTTTGAATGACTGTGCGGACAGGATGATTCAGTACGTACTTGATCCATTCCATTTTGATGTCAGGGCGGCGAGCCATGACGCTGGTTCTGAAATAGTTGGTTGTTTTCATTCTTAAGGACTTAGCCTATCCTATCAGACGAAATGTACCTCTGTCAAGAGAACTCATTCAATCAAAAAGAATGTTCCCTGCGTCAGGACGCCGAGACGTATTGCCAAAGCCTTGCCACGGCGAGCGACTTTATTGAGCTGCCGAAAACGTTTGCCACCCCCAGTTGGAAACAATTTTGCCAAAGTAGGACAAATTTCAAATTTGTCCTACTTTGGCGGGCCAAGCGAGCGGGACGGGAGCGGGTCAGGGGTTGCGCAGCACCAGGGGCAGATAGAGGCCGTAAGGGATCAAGCCACTGCCCCAGAAGCCGCCGGATAACGTATAACTGCCGCCTGAGAGCATTGCTTCGGCATCTGCCTGGCCGATTGTGCCGCCCAGGGAGTAGGAACCACCGCTGCTGAAAGTGGCGCCGCCGCCGTCAATGGTGTTCCAGGAGAGGTCATAGCCGCCGCCGCTTTGTGCCTGAGCGTTGGAGGAGAGCCAGAAGAGCAGCGCCATCAGGAGCAGGAGCAGGGAAGGGAAGCGCGGAAAACGAGCGCGTTTCATAATGCACCTCCCTTTCGGCGGCGGTAGCCGAGCAGGCCGAACAGGAGCAGACCGCC
>Ga0308403_1000048_pt1 | contig 43821 bp, 43 predicted proteins | sample HotsprSampleOSM3_FD_203470 | JGI IMG/M metagenome (GOLD analysis project Ga0308403, IMG submission 203470) | Hot spring phototrophic mat microbial communities from Octopus Spring, Yellowstone National Park, Wyoming, United States - 20060914_OS-M3 ... | reverse complement strand
GAGGGTACTGAAACAGGGAATCGAGGTCGCAGTCCTGTTTCAGGAAAATGTTGCAACCACCTACGACCCATTGAGGGTACTGAAACATTGCGCGTGCCGCCCAAGCTGAACCACTCGCGGTGTTGCAACCACCTACGACCCATTGAGGGTACTGAAACTTCCACCTCTGGCGGCACAGAGGCTTTGGGGTAAGTGTTGCAACCACCTACGACCCATTGAGGGTACTGAAACACCGCCCACTCCGGGGCGTGTGGCGCGAAGCGGCTGGTTGCAACCACCTACGACCCATTGAGGGTACTGAAACACTGTCACCGTGTCGCCATCCTTGTGAGGCGACACAGTTGCAACCACCTACGACCCATTGAGGGTACTGAAACTGGCGGTCGCCTTTCGAGCGCTCTAACGCCATCTGTGGTTGCAACCACCTACGACCCATTGAGGGTACTGAAACCGCTCGTCCTCAAAGCACGGGTACAGGCGTACGGCAGTTGCAACCACCTACGACCCATTGAGGGTACTGAAACCATGAGCGCGCATGGCGACACTGGCGCATCCTTTGAGGTTGCAACCACCTACGACCCATTGAGGGTACTGAAACTGGCGAATCCATACCCGCCAACGGCGGGGAGCCGCGTTGCAACCACCTACGACCCATTGAGGGTACTGAAACTTTGGCTCATCCTCGAATACAAAAAGTCCGTCTTCGGTTGCAACCACCTACGACCCATTGAGGGTACTGAAACTCGTCAAGATAAGCGGGCTGCAGACGATGTCGTCGGTTGCAACCACCTACGACCCATTGAGGGTACTGAAACTTTTGCTCCGCGCGCTTGCAAGCCTTAGCGTCAGTGATGCGCCGTGAATCAAGACAGCCGCAATCGCGGCTGCCTATGAATTGCTTTGTACGGCGTGTGCGGCTCAGTCTTCCTCGTCCAGCCGCAAGAGCGCCATGAAGGCTTCTTGTGGCACTTCCACGTTGCCGATCATCTTCAGGCGGCGCTTGCCTTTCTTCTGCTTCTCCAGCAGCTTCTTCTTGCGCGTGATGTCGCCGCCATAGCACTTCGCCAGCACATCCTTGCGCACTGCCTTCACATCGGCGCGGCTGATGATCTTGCCGCCGATGGCAGCTTGGATCGGCACGGCGAACAATTGGCGCGGAATCAGGTCTTTCAGCTTGGAGACCAGACGCTGCCCTTTTTGATAGGCTTCATCGCGATGCACGATCATGGCGAGCGCGTCCACAGGCGTCCCGTTGACCAGCACGTCCAGCTTGACCAGCTTATCAGGATAGTAGCCATCGAAGGTGTAATCGAGGCTGGCGTAGCCTTTGGTCGCCGATTTGAGCTTATCGTAGAAATCCACGATCAGCTCAGAGAGCGGCATCAGGTAGGTCGCGTTCACGCGCGAGCGGTCAACGTATTCCATGTTCAGATATTTGCCGCGCCGCTTGGTCACCAAGTCCATGATGGCGCCGATGTAGGTATCGGGCGTGAAGATGCTGATCTTCATCCACGGCTCGCGCACTTCTTCAATGGCGCTCTCATCGGGCATCTGAGCAGGGCTATCCACAAGGCGCACTTCGCCGTTGCGCAGCTTCACTTCGTACTCCACGCTCGGCGCGGTCACTAGGATATCGAGGTCGTATTCGCGCTCAAGGCGCTCCTGCACAATATCCATGTGGAACAAGCCGAGAAAGCCGACGCGAAAGCCGAAGTTCAGCGCCTGCGAGTTCTCAGGCTCGAAGACGAGCGAGGCGTCGTTCAGCTGCAATTTTTCCAGGGCGTCGCGCAGGGCGGGATAATCTTCGGCGTCCACAGGATAGACGCCTGCGAAGACCATCGGTTTGGCGCGCCGATAGCCGGGCAATGGCTCGGCAGCGCCGTTCACTTTGGTCGTGATCGTATCGCCGACGCGGCATTCTTGCACAGTTTTGAGCCCTGTGGCAATGTAGCCGACTTCGCCTGCCGATAGGCGCTCAACTTCGCACATGGTCGGCGCGAAGACGCCGATCTCGACAGGCTCGTAGGCGATGCCAGTGGACATCATGCGCAGCGGCGTGCGCCGATCTAAGGCGCCATTCACAATTCTGACGTAAGCGATCACGCCTTTGTAGCTATCGTAGTGGCTATCAAAGATGAGCGCTTGCAGCGGCGCGTCAGGGTCGCCTTTGGGCGGCGGCACGCGCTTGACCACAGCTTCTAGCACTGCCTGCACATTGTGACCTGTCTTAGCGCTGACGAAGACCATCTCTGCGGCAGGCACGCCGAGCAGCTCTTCAAGGTCTTTGGCAACTTCATCAGGGCGCGCAGCGGGCAGGTCAATTTTGTTGATGACAGGGATGATCTCAAGGTCGTTCTCAAGGGCAAGGTAAAGATTGGCGAGCGTCTGCGCTTCGATGCCTTGGCTAGCATCCACGACCAAGAGCGCGCCTTCGCAGGCTTGCAGCGCACGGCTGACTTCATAGGCGAAGTCCACATGGCCGGGCGTATCGATCAGGTTCATCTCATACATCTCGCCATCAGGCGCAGTGTAGGTCATGCGCACAGCCGAGGCTTTGATGGTCACGCCGCGCTCGCGCTCTAAGTCCATGCTATCCAGCACTTGGGCTTGCATCTCGCGCTCGCTGATCGTGCCTGTGATCTGCAGCAGCCGATCCGCGAGCGTGCTTTTGCCGTGATCAATATGCGCAATGATGCAGAAATTCCGAATTTTCGCCTGTTCCATCTGAAGTCCTTGCTCAGCGCAGCCGTGCGGCGGCGCGTTCATCTCACATTGCGATGTGCTATGCGTAAATCATAGCATAAGATGGACGCAAGTGGCAGGCTTGAACACTTGGCGCTACACGCGCTGCGCAGAATGCGGTATGATCAAGGCATCCTGCAGGCTCTGTGAATGGTGAAGCAATGTCTGAACTGAGCAAAAGCATCGGCACGGGCGGGCGCGCGTTGCGCATTCTCGGCGTCGGCTTCCTGATCCTGATCTTCGTCGCCTCAGCGCTGCCTTGGGATAACGCCGCGCTGCCGAGCGCTACGCCACAAGCGCCAGTCGGCAGCGGCGCGCATCCAAGCGTGCCAGCAGGCGGCACGCCAGTGGTGGTGACAGGCACGTATGTGCATCCGAGCGGCATGTTTTCCGTGCCGACGGTGAGCGGCTGGGAATTGCCGGGCGATTCGCCTGAGGAGAGCATCGCCGCGACGCCTGATCAGCCGATCACGCGCGCCGGCGCCAGTTTCATCAACGTCAGGGCTGCCAGCGTGGTGCATACTTTTGTGGAAGATAATCCTGCGATCAGCTTGGGCGACCTTGAGGCGCTGGAGAAGTACTACACGGCTGAGCAGGTCGGCGCGGCGTGGAGTCAGTACAACGGCGGCTGGCGCGAGATCGGGCGGCGCACAGAAGGCGACGCGCTGATCATTGATACAGAGATGACGCACGAAGGCTTGGTCTACTTGGGCAGGCAGATCGCGCGCTTGCAAGATCGCTGGCTGATGGTGATGCGTCTGGTGGCGCCGAACAACAATCCGAGCTTGATCGAGCGCTTGCAAGCGACTTATCAGCCGCATTTTCACCTATGGCAGACTTCGATCAGCGCGCCGCTGAATTGGCGCACGCTCGCCGATACGGTCGCGGGCTATTTGATTCGCTATCCGAGCGCGTGGCGGCAAGAGGACGGCAGAGCAGGCGCGCCATACACGATCAGCGGCGAGCTGGACGGACGGACGTATCGTCTGAACACGCGCGCTGTGCCGAACGCGCAAATCGCCGATGAAGAGTCGGCGCGCGCTTGGGTGCGCGAGGCGTATCCGCGCGCGACGCTGCAGAGCGTCCAGCCTGAGGTGCGCGGCACGTATAACGGCTACACGGTCTCGTTTTTGGCACCTGATCCTGATGGCAATCAGCGCAGCATGAGCGCGACGCTGATCAATGGCGAAGGCACGCTGTACGCAGCAGTGCTGCAAACGTTCGCCGAAGGGCGCGATCTGTTGGCGCCAGGCGATAACAGCATCTCGCCTGAATTGTTTCGCATCCGCCAAACGCTGACGCCGTTGCGCCTTGCGCCGCTGAGCGTCCTGCCGACGCCAACGCCTGCCGGCTGATCAGGCGACGCGACATGGAACTTTCTGAGATGGAGCAGCGCGACATGGAACAATTGACGCTGATGTCCGCTTCTGAGACGGCTGAGCCGAACGCGCCGTACAATCGCATTTATCACGGCACTTGCGAGAGCATCCTGCCGACGCTGCCTGAGGCGTGCGTTGACCTGATCGTCACGTCGCCGCCGTATGCCGATCAGCGCAGGCATACCTATGGCGGCATTCCGCCTGATGCGTACGTGGCGTGGTTCCTGTCGATAGCGCAAGAGCTGAAGCGCGTGCTGAAGCCGACAGGATCGTTCATCCTGAACATCAAAGAGCGCGTGGTGAACGGCGAGCGGCACACATACGTGCTGGAGCTGATTCTCGCGCTGCGCCAGCAAGGCTGGCTGTGGACAGAAGAGTACATCTGGCACAAAAAGAACGCTTATCCGGGCAAATGGTCAAATCGTTTTCGCGATGCGTGGGAACGCTGCTTGCACTTCACCAAGCAGCGCAAATTCGCCATGTATCAAGAGGCGGTCATGGTGCCTGTTGGCGATTGGGCAGAGGATCGGCTGCGCAACCTGAGCGAAACGGATCAGCGGCGCGATGAATCGCGCGTGCGAAGCGGCTTTGGCAAAAATATCTCAAATTGGCTCGGACGGCAGCTGGTGTATCCGACAAATGTGCTGCACATGGCGACCGAATGCAGCAATCGCAGCCACAGTGCAACTTTTCCTGTGAGCTTGCCTGCGTGGTTCATCAAGCTCTTCACGCAGGAAGGCGATGTGGTACTCGATCCATTCATCGGCTCTGGCACGACGGCGGTCGCTGCCAAACAGCTCGGACGGCGTTGGATCGGCATTGAGAAAGAACTTGAATATGTGCAGCTCGCTCAGCAGCGCATCCGCGAGGCATAAATGACTGCGCCAACACTTAATAAACAGGCGCTTAGCGCTTTGATCGAGCGCGCGCTGCAAGATTTCCACAATAAATGTCTAGACAGACTTAGGAGTCTCACGGTAGAGGATGTGCTGAAACGCAAGAATCCTTACCTGTTCAGAGCAAAAGGCGTGCAATCTGCGGCGGAAATGGCGCGCGCTATCTTGGACGCTTTTCTCGCGTCTTCAGAAGAAGAGCTGTTCGGCGAGGTGCTGGAGCGGATTGCAACTTTTGTAGTGGAACAACTTTACGACGGGCGCAGATCGGAGCATGAGGGGATCGATCTTGAATTTGAGCGAGAAGGTGTGCTTTACCTTGTCCAAGTTAAATCAGGCGTGCATTGGGGCAACAGCGCACAAAGAAAACGGCTCAAGCAAGATTTCGAAGCTGCGAGAGCCAAATGCCTCAGTCAGCGACCAGAGCTGAGAGTTGTCTGTGTGGAAGGCATTTGCTATGGCAGGCGTGCCGCCAGAAATGACTCGTCTCATCTTGTGCGCGCAGGACAAGCCTTCTGGGAATTCCTTTCAGGCGACCCTGATCTGTATCTCGACTTGATCGAGCCACTCGGCAAGACGGCGCAAGCGCATAGCGCCAATTTTGAGCGACGCCGAGCGCAAGTCATCCTGCAATTTGAAAAGGATATCGCCGAGAATTTCTGCGATGCCTGCAGCAGCCTTGATTGGCACGCGTTGTTGAAGTTCAGCCGCGCTGAGCGGTAAGATAGCCGCTCGCCGAGCGCTCTGTCTGAATAAGCGAATAAATCTGGAGAAATGCGCTCATGAATGCACCTGAATTATCGCGCACGGCACACGGTTTGCTCGAGGCGCTCGATTTCTTACCCGTCCCTGAAGGCACGGCGACGCTCGGCATGGAACAGAGCGTGGCTGAGCGTTTCATCAAAGCCTACGGCGCGGATTGGTCGGAATTCTTCCTGCGCGAGACGCCGCAGCACACAGTGCATGTGCCTGCTTTCGCGCTCGCGCGCTACGCCGTGACCAACGCGCTCTACAGGCAGTTCATGGCGGCAGGCGGCTATGACGATCCTGAGCTGTGGACGCCTGACGGCTGGGCATGGCGCTTGCAAGCCGATCACAGGCAGCCGCGCTACTGGGATGATCCGCGCTTCAACGGCGACGATCTGCCTGTGGCAGGCGTGAGCTGGTTTGAGGCGATGGCGTTCGCACGCTGGGCGAGCCTGATCACGGGCGAGAATATCCGCTTGCCAAGCGAGGCGGAGTGGGAATGGGCGGCGCGCGGCGATAATCCGAAGACATTGTATCCATGGGGAAATCTCTGGGATGCGCGCAAGCTGAATAGCGGCTATGGCGATGCCAAGATTACAGCGCGCGGCGGACTGGCGCCTGTGGGCAGCTATCCTGAAGGCGACGCGCCTTTCGGTCACGGCGAGATGCTCGGGCAGGTCTTCGAGTGGACGAACACGCTCTTCATGCCGTATCCATATGACGGGCAGGACGGACGCGAAGATCGCTACACGCCTGCGCGGCGCGTCTTGCGCGGCGGCAATTGGAGCGACGGCAAGTACGTCAATCGGCTGACAGTGCGCTATCATTATCCGCCGTTCTACGCCGATATGACCACAGGCTTCCGCTTGGCGCTCGGCGGCGCGCAGCCGCCAATTGCGGCGCGACCTGCCTACGATCTGATCGTGTATGGACGCTCGACGTTCTGCCCTGACCTGATTGACACGAAACGCTGGTTGCACGCTTGGAACGTGCCATACCGTCAGCTCAATCACGACTTGGATGAGCAAATTGCACAACGCTTGGACGTCTGGCTCGGCTCGCGCACTGTGCCGACCATTGTGGTCGCTGAGCGCGGCGAGGTCGATCCAATTGCGCCGCCTGCCGCAGCTGACCTGAAGGCACTGCGCAATGTGGATCGCGGCAGTATGTTGCACGAGCCTGAAGAAGCGACGCTGCACGCCTTCCTTGTGCGGCATGGCTTCCTGAGCGCCTGAGATTGTTGAGTGGCGGCAATTGCGCTATAGTGTCGCCTCGATAAAGTGCAGCGTTAAAAGCATTTTTGAGAGGCTTCTTCGCTATGGCAGTTGCAACTACCACACCTAAGATCGTACCGCGCAGCGGACTCTCGCTGACGAAGCGGCAGGCGCGGCTCGCCATGATCATGCTCGCGCCGACCTTCTTCGTGCTGATCTTGGTCGCTTTCTATCCGCTTGTGCGCACGTTCTCTGCCAGCTTCACGGATGAGCCGTTCGCGCGCCCTGAGGTGGCAGTCAATAACGTCGGTCTAGCGAACTATCAGCGGCTGTTCGGCGTGCAGATCGCGCCTTTTCCAGAAGGCACACGGCTGCGCGATGTGATTGTGCCGGGCTATCAGCGCGTCAGCACGTTTGAGCTGTTCGGTCAGCGCTACTTGCTGGCAGCCGGCGATCCGATGTGGCTGCAAGCCATCGTCAACACGGTCTTGTTCACGGTCATCTCGGTCGCGCTAGAGCTTGTGATCGGCTTGATTGTGGCGCTCGTCGTCAACACGCAATTTCGCGGACGCGGCGTGATGCGCGCCGTGATGCTGATCCCATGGGCGATTCCAACGGCGATCTCGACCGTGCTGTGGCGCTACATGCTGAACGACAACACCACAGGCGCGCTGAACGCCTTGCTGAACGCCTTCGGCATCATCGAGCCTGCCAATAGCATCGCTTGGCGCTCGCAATATCCGCTGCTCTCGGTCATCATCGTGGACGTTTGGAAGACCGTGCCGTTCATGGCGCTTCTGCTGCTGGCAGGCTTGCAGACTATCTCGCATGACCTGTATGAAGCAGCCGCTGTGGACGGCGCCAACGTGACGCAACGCTTCTTCCGAATCACGCTGCCCTTGCTGTTCCCGACTATCTTGATAGCGCTGGTCTTCCGCACGCTGGACGCCTTGCGCGTCTTCGATGTCTTCTACATCCTGCTGCCCAACACCACGCGCTCAATGGCGACTCACAATTATGAGATGATGGTCTCCAGCTACCAATACGGCTACGCTTCCGCCACAGGCGTGCTGATCTTCATCATCATCTTCGCCTTCACCATTCTGTACATGAGCTTGTTCCGCGTAGAGGTGGACTGATGGCAGGCAAACACGGCATTCGGTACTGGTTAGGTCGCGTTGGCTTCAGCGCGCTGGTGATTGTGATCTTCCTGTATACGGCGTTTCCATTCTATTGGGCGTTGATCTCAGCCTTGAAGCCTGAGCGCGAGCTGATCCAGACGCCGGCGACCTTCTTTCCACAGACCATCACGCTGCAGAACTTCGAGGCAGTCTTCCGCAACGATGCCTTCCTGCGCGGCTTGCTGAATAGCTCGGTCGTCTCGGTCGTGGTGGTGATCTCGGCGCTGTGCATCGGCTCGTTCGCGGCGTATGCGCTGGGACGCCTGAAGTTCGGCGGCAAGCGCTGGATTCTGTATGTGATCCTCTCGATGACGCTCTTTCCGCAGATTTCCGTGCTGCCCGGCTTGTTCACGCTCGTCAATCAGCTGGGCATGTACGGCAGCGTCACATCGTTGATGACCACGTATTTGATCTTCACCTTGCCGTTCACGGTCTGGGTGCTGACCTCGTTCTTCCGCGCGCTGCCTGCTGAGCTGGAGCAGGCGGCGCTAGTGGACGGCTGCACGCCCTTCCAGACTTTCTATAAGATTCTGCTGCCGCTGACCGCGCCTGCGCTAGTGACCACAGGCTTGCTCGCTTTCATCGCTGCATGGAACGAGTATCTCTTCTCGCTCACCTTCACCCTGACTCAGCCTGCGGCGCAGACTGTGACAGTGGCGATCACCAAGTTCACGGGCGTGATCGCGCGCAATGAGCCATTCGGCGAGATCATGGCAGCCTCTGTGGTCGTGACCGTGCCGCTGATCGTGCTGGTGCTGATCTTCCAGCGGCGCATTGTGCAAGGCTTGACCGCTGGCGCCGTCAAAGGCTGAGATGCGCCTTGTCGCCATTTGGCGCGCCTTGCGGCTCGCGCTGCTCGGCGCGCTGATGGTCGGCATCGGCTTGAGCGTCGCCTTGTCGCTCGGACTCGCCGATCCACCGCGCCACAAGACGTTGTACGCCGCAGCGGACGCGCTTGAGGCGTCGCTGAGCTTGCCGCGTGCGCCATTCACCTTGATCGCGCATGGCGTTTGGTCAGCGCAGGCGTCGCCGCTCGACTCATGGCACTTGACCTTCAGCGCTGATGGCGCGCCGCGCTTCACGCTCAGCTTGCACGGCGATGCATCATTCGCGCTCGCGCCGCTCCAAGCCGACGCGCTCGGCTTCATCCACTTGCGCCGTCCGCCTGAGCCGAACGAAGTGCTGCTCTTCGTCACCGAGCGCGAGGCGCTTTTGTACCTGAACCGCGAGTTGGCGTGGCGCGGCGCGCTGCCCAGCGCAGGGCAGGTCAGTTGGCGCGGCGCGCTGCGCAGCATCTCGGTCGCGCTCTACACGCCGTGAGCGCCTGCAAGCGCTGTTACCGAAAATAAACGCGCCTGTAATTGCTCTCCATCTTGTTAGAACAAACGTTCTAGTGTAGCATGAGGCGGCATATGAGAGAAAGGATGCTGCCTTCATGCCGATTCGCAACCTGCGACACGGTCTGTACGTGCGCGACGTGCCGATCACAACCTCACTGCCGACGCCGCTGCGCGCGCCGCAACTGGCGAGCTACTTCAAGGGCATGGCGGAAGTCTGCTTGCTGCTCGCCGAGCGTCTTGACACTTGGTCGGGCGGCAGCAACGGACAGATCGGGAACGTCATCAGCAACTTATCGCGCCTGAGCTCCGATCTGGAGCAGTTCAGCGCCGTGCTGAGCGTCAACGCCTTGCGTCCTTCGCCGTTGAGCAACTTGCCATCCGAAGATATCGAGCAGCTCATCGCACAGCAGCGCCGCGCGCTTGAGCTGGCGCTCAGCCGCATAGCGCTCACGTGCAGCGCGCTATTGGCAGGCGAGCCGTTGCGCGCCGATGGCAAGGGCATCACTGCCTACCGCGAACTGGCGACGCTCATGCGGCGCAGCAAGAGCATCGCGCAGGCGCTCGCCACCAATCTCTACTGGCAGCAGCGGATGCAGGACGCCTATGAGGACGATCTCTCAGCCCGTCTGTACGCCGCCGTGCTGGGCAAGGAGAGCGAGACATGACGCACAGGACGCGACCTTCCTTGCTACAATGGGCAGAATCGCGCGGCGGCATGTACTTGCCCGATCACAAGCCGCCGCGCTTGGCGGAATGGTCAGCCTTTCAGCGTCCGATCCTCGACCATCTCTTCCCAAGCGGCGATGCGCCATTGCCTTACAGCCGCGTGGTCTGGAGCTGCCCGAAGAAGAGCGCTAAAAGCACGTTAGCAGCCGCGCTGCACGTGTGGTTCGCGCTGTTCGTCGCGCCGAGCGGCGAGCAGTACGTGCTGGCGAACGATCTGGAGGGCAGCCGCAACCGCGTCTTTCGCTACATCCTGCGCGCTTTGGAGCAGAATCCTATCCTGCGGCGCGGCACAGATTGGCAGGCGACGCAGACGACGATTCACTTCAGCAACGGCACGTTGATCCGCGCCGTGCCGAACGATGTGCGCGGCGAGGCAGGCGGCAACCAGACCTTCGCGACCTTCGATGAAGCCTGGGGCGTGATCCACGAGCGCAGCGTGCGCTTCGCCACTGAATTCAGCCCTGTGCCAACGCGCCGCAACAGCTTGATCTTCTACACAGGCTATCAGAGCTGGCTGAACGACTCGTGGTGGCACGCGCTGATTGACGACGGGCTGCGCGGCGAGCCTGTGCCAGAATTGCGCGATCTGCACAACGGCGACGGCGCGCCTGCCTGTTGGCGCAACGGCGGTCTGTTTGTGTACTACGATCACGTGCCGCGCATGGCGTGGCACACGCCTGAGTATTTGGCTGAGCAGCGGCGCATCCTGCCTGAGGCTGAGTACCTGCGCGTGTGGGAGAATCGGCGCGCCCAACGCGCGGATGCGCTCTGCACAGCGGCACACTGGGACGCGCTCTACGATCCTGAGTTGGCGGCGCACTGCGCTGACGATCCGCGTCCGCTCGTCTTCGGTCTGGATGTGGCGACGCACCACGATGCCACGGCGCTTGTCGGTTGCTCATGGCAGGCTGAGCGCCAGACGGTCGAGGTGGTCTATTGCCGTGTCTGGCAGCCTGCGCCTGAGCGTCCGCTGAACCTGAGCGAGAGCCTAGGCGCAGAATTGGCGGCGCTGGCGCAGCGACGGCGCATTGCGGCGGTCTATTACGATCCGTATCAGATGGTGGCGTTGGCTGAGCAAGCGACGCGGCAAGGCATACCGATGCTGCCGTTCGGGCAAGGCGCGCAACGCGCGCTCAGCGATGGACATCTGCGCGCCTTGCTCAGCGAAGGTCGCCTGCGGCACACGGGCGATCCGATCTTGCGCGCACATATCCTGAACGCGGCGTTGCAACATGGCGAGCGCGGCAGCCGTCTGGTCAAAGGCGGCGGACGGATCGACGCAGCGGTCGCGCTGAGCATGGCGGCGCTCGGCGCAGCGCGGTTGCTGGGCAATGCGGGCGCGCAGGCGATCAAGAATCCATTTTACGAGACGGAGTGAAGACAGCACATGACGGAGCAAGGCACATGGCAACGCGCTTATTGGCAGATGCTGGGCATTCTAGAAGGCATTGCGGCGCAGAGTGAGCGGCTTTACGATTACTTGCCGAGCGAGGATCGGCGCGTCGCCGAGTGCTACGACGCGCTGATCGAAGCGCTTGAGTCGCTAGAGCGTCAGCTGCGGCGGCGCTTGGGCAGAGATGATCACGATCTTTACGATGACTCATAGTGGCGGCGCAATTTTGCTATTCAACGGACGCGACGCTATCATCGTGCGCACAAAATGACCTTCAAGGCAGGTTAACAGGCGAGCATGAGCGATCCTTTGACGACGAATCGCTTCAACGGGCGCGTAGTCGCGGTCACGGGCGCGGCGCAAGGCATCGGCGCGGCGATCACCTGCCGCTTCGCCGCAGAAGGCGCGCAAGTCATCATGCTGGATCGGCAGCCGATTCGCGACGACTTCTTCCCGACGCCTGCCGCTACTTACACAGTCGACGTGACCGACCACGAGTCGGTTGGCGCGGCGATTGAAGCGATGCATCGTCAATTCGGGCGCATAGACGTCTGGGTGAACAACGCCGGCATCTATACCAGCGCGCCGTTCACTGAAATGCGCATGGAAGATTGGCAACGCGCGCTGAACGTGAACTTGACAGGCGCCATGATCTGCATGCAGACGGTGGCGCCGTTCATGGTGGCGCAGCGCTACGGACGGATCATCAATGTAGCGTCGCTCGCAGGCGTGATCGGCTTTCCAAGTTCGGCTGCCTACTGCGCGACCAAGGCGGGCGTAGTCGGCTTGACGCGCGCAGCTGCCATCGATCTAGGGCCCTATGGCGTGACGGTCAACGCGGTCTGTCCTGGCACGCTGCTGACTGAGATGGGCTACAAAGTGGATGAGCTGATCTGTAAGCAGAACGGCTGGGAAATCGGCACGTTTCTGAAGATGCGCGCGCAAGAACTGCCTGTGCGTCGGCTTGGCACGCCCGAGGACGTGGCAGGCGCAGTGGCATTTCTCGCCTCAGAAGATGCGGCGTGGATCACAGGGCAAGCGCTGGTGATCGACGGCGGACAATTTCCATTTTGAGCTTATGATCACGCTGACAGCCTATCTCGATTTTTGGTTCAGAGCCTTGCCGTATCCTGAGCGCGTGGCGGCGTGCGCGGCGCTCGGCGTGCGCAGCGTGCAGGTCTGGGCATGGCGGCAACGACCGATAGATGAGATCGCCGATGCTTGCCGCAGGCACGGCGTGACCTTCTCAGATACCTTTGACAATGCGTGCGGCAGTCTGGTCGATTCAGCGCGGCACAGCGCCTGCCTTGAAGCGTGGGCAGAGTCGCTTGCGATGGCAGAGCGCTACGGCGTGCGGCGGCTGTTCATGTTCAGCAATCAAATTGCGCCTGACGGCTGGGCAGAGCGGCTCAGCCGTCGTTACACGCCTGCTGAGCAGTACGCCAATCTGCTGGAAGGCGCGGCGCGCGTGATGGAGCTGGTGGAGAAGACGACGGTGGAGGTCTGGTTTGAGGCGCTGAATACGTTCGATCTGCACGGCGAGATATTGGTGCATACGCACGCGCTTGCGGCGGATGTGGTGCGGCGCGTCAATCATCCGCAGTTGCGGCTCGCCTTCGATTGCTACCATCAGCAGCGCACGGCGGGCAACCTGATCTACGGCTTGGAAGCCTATCACGGCTTGTATTCGACCGTGCATATCGGCGACGTGCCAACGCGCGGCGCGCCGAACACGGGCGAGATCAATTTCGCCAATATTTTCCGTAAACTGGCAGCGCTGCGCTTCAGCGGCACGCTCGGCTTGGAATTCTACGCCGACGGTCAGGAAGCGGCAGCGTTGAGCCAAGTGCGCGCCATGTTGCAGCAAGCAGGTCTGGCGAGCTTGCCCTAGCACACGCCGCACATCTGACAGAAGCGCTCGGCGTCGCCGTGACGCCAATAGCCGCGCTGCTGGCGAATGCGCAACAGACGCGCCACCTCATGCGGCGGCAAGGTCGGCAGCGGCGCCAGCTGCGCCGCGCGCTGCAAAACGCTCGCCGTGTGTTCCAGCACTTCCATGCGCAAAAAGGCTTCCCACAAGTCCGCGCCGACCGTCAGCGCGCCGCTGTGCGCGATCAGCAGCGCGTCATGCTCAGCGACCAAGACGCGGACTGCCTCGCATTGCTCGGCGCTGTACGGCGCGCTATAAGCGGCAGTCGGCACCAAGCCGAGCAGGATGATTGCCTCGGGCAGCACGCATGTGCGCATACTCAGATTGGCGAGCGTGAGCGCGATGGCGTGCGGCGGCGCCGCGAGCAACACGCCGTGCAGATCGGCGCGCTGACGGTAGCACAGCGCGTGCAGCAACGGCTCGCCTTCCGAAGCAGCCAGCGCATCTTCAAAAGCGATCTTCAAGAGCTGATCGGGCTGCAAAAAGCCTTTGGCGAGCTGAGTCGGCGTCAAGAGCAAGTGCGTCGCGTCCAGCCGTGCGCTCAGGCTGCCCGCCGTGCCGCTCAGCCAGCCGGCTTCGTGCAGCTGCCGTCCGATGTGACACAGCAAACTGCGCAGGCTCGCTTCGTCGCGCACAGCGCCGCGCTCAGGCTCAGCGAGGTCGCGCTTGGGATAGGGAATGGGCAGGCTCATGCTTGCAAGTAGCGCGTCAGCTTGTTGGCAAGCTCGCGCAGGTCAATCGGCTTGGAGACGTAGTCATCGCAGCCTGCATCGAGCGCGCGCTCGCGATCGCCAACCATCGCGTGAGCAGTCAGGGCGATGATCGGGATGTGTTGTAGCTCAGGCGTGGCTTTGATGCGCCGCGTGGCAGTCAGACCGTCCATTTGTGGCAGCGAGATATCCATCAGGATCAGGTCAGGGCGCTCAGCGTTCGCTTTTTTGACGCCTTCCTCGCCATCGGTCGCGATGATGACTTCATAATTCATCGAATCCAACACATCCATGATCAAGACGCGATTATCGGCGTTATCTTCCACAACAAGGATACGGCTGCCCATGCGAACAACTTGCCTCCAGAGGCGACTTAAGGCGCGTGAGAACTTTGCCGCCAATTGTGTCCGATTCAAGCGCGCCGCGCAAGTGCAAGTCGCGTTTCAAAGCGCGTCGTCTTCAGCGAGCGGTGCCTCATCAGGCGCGGCGACGTCGCTTGGCGCAGCGCGCAGGCGCAACGCCACGCGCTGCACGTCGAAATCAACCACTTGATAGCCGAGCGCTTCCAGCAGCTCATCAGGGCGACCTGTGCCGCTGGACGTGCTGTACAGATCGGCGTAGAGCGCGCCGTCCGCGCCGATTTGCAACGAGCGGATGAGCGGCTTGAGATCGTAGGCTTTCTCGCGGCGCGTGCGCAAGATGTGCGGCTGCGCCAACAGCGCCGCGACGCGCTCTGCCATGCCTGCCACTGCCTCAGGCGCTGAGTCCGCGCGCGGCGTGATGCGAAAGACCGCGCTCTCGACCACTGTTTGCAAAGCAGGCGCGCGCAGCGGCACTTCCTCAATCTTCAAAATCGGCAGGTCAGGCGGACTGACCGCCATCAAGCGTTCCGCCAAGCCTTCGAGCGACTCAGCGCGCTCTAGCCAGATATCCAGCAGCTCGCACTCGCTGGTGATGCCGAGCGGCAACGGCGACGCCAATTGCAAGCGCGGATGCGCGTTGAAGCCTTGCGTATAGGCGAGCGCCAGCTGCGCGCGCCGCAGAATGCGTTCCCACGTCTTGGCGAGATCGAGATGTCCGATGAACTTGAGCGCGCCGCGCTTGGCGAACGTGATCCGCAGGCGCTGCACAGGCGTGCGTTCCTGCATCGCTAGTTGATGACTGCCAGCGCCTTGCCAACCTTCTCAAAAGCGCTCAGCGCCTGCTCAAGGTCGGATTGGCTGTGCATGGCGCTATTCATCACGCGGATGCGCGCCTTGCCATGTGGCACTGTTGGATAGCCGATCGCCATGGCGAACACGCCTTCCTCAAACAGCTGACGGCTGAAGCGTTGCGCCAATGGCGCTTCGCCCAGCATGACAGGCACGATCGGCGTCTGTGAGAAGCCGACATCGAAGCCGAGCGTCTGCATCTCACGGCGGAAGAACTCCGCGTTGCGCCACAGCCGATCCACAAGCTCAGTGCTATTCTCCAAAATATCGAGCGCGGCAAGGCAAGCCGCCACATCTGGCACGGTCATGGCGCTGCTGAACAAAAATGGACGCGCCCGTTGCCGCAACCACTCGATGATGATCGCGTTGCCTGCCACCACGCCGCCGACCACGCCAAACGCCTTGCTGAGCGTGCCGACCTCGATATCCACCTTGCCGTGCAGCTGAAAATGATCCACAATGCCGCGTCCGCCGTGACCGAGGACGCCTTCGCCGTGCGCGTCGTCCACCATCAGCAGGATGTCGTGTTGGCGCGCCAATTCGTAAATCTCAGGCAACGGCGCGATGTCGCCGTCCATGCTGAAGACGCCGTCCGTCACGATCAGGCGGCGCGTCTCGGCGCTGAACGGCGTGCTTTCGATCTTCTGGCGCAGATCGTCCACATCAGCGTGCTTGTAGCGCACGATCTCGGCGCGGCTGAGCCGTGCGCCATCAATGATGCTGGCGTGATTCAGCTCATCGCTGAAGATGATATCGCCCTTGCCGACCAGCGCAGGGATGGTCGCCAAATTGGCGTTGAAGCCGCTCTGAAACGTGATCGCCGCCTCGACGCCTTTGAAGGCTGCCAAGCGCTGCTCAAGCGCCACGTGCAAGTCCATTGTGCCTGCGATGCTGCGCACTGCCGCCGGTCCGACGCCGTGCGTGCGCATGGCGCGCTCAGCTGCCGCGATCAAGCGCGGATCGCTCGCCAGACCGAGGTAATTGTTGGTGCAAAAGTTCAGCACACGGCGACCGTCAACCGTGATCCACGCGCCTTGCGCCGATTCAATCGTGCGAATGGTGTTGAATAAGCCCTGCTCGCGCAGCGCCGCCATCTCTCTCTCGATCCAAGCCGTCTTAGTGGACATTTTTACCGCTCCTGCTGAAACTATTCTTCTGAGCGCCTTCAGGTCGTTGTGTCAATTTTAAGCCGCTGCGCGCGCTTTGCACACTGCGAACTTTTGTGCGCTACTTATCGTGCGTGATGGCGAAGCCGCTCATGAATTGCTTCTGCAGCAAGAGGAATAGGATCAGCGGCGGCAAAGACGCCACAATGCCCGCCGCCATCAGCAGCCCGAAGTCGGTCTGCGGACCGCTGCCGGCGTTGCGCACGCCGATCTGGATCAACTGCACCTCGAAGCGATCAGGCGGCAGCACCAAACGCGCCCATATGTACTGATTCCAGCTGGCGATGAATTGAATCAAGGCGTGCGCCGCGATCACGTTCCAGCTCATCGGAATCAGCACGGCGAACAAGAAGCGCAACGGCGAAGCGCCGTCAATTTGCGCGGCATCCGCCAGTTCGCGCGGAATGTTCGAGAAGTGCTGCCTGAAAAGAAAAGCGCCAGTCGCTGTGGCGAGGAAAGGAAAGGTCAGCGCAAGGTTTGGATTGGTCTGAGTCCAGCCCAGCTCTGCCACAAGGTTGAAGAGCGGCAGGATGATGATCTCGGTCGGCATCAGCAAGGTGAGCAGCACGAAGAAGAACAGGACGACCTTGCCGCGAAAGCGGAAGTAGACGAACGCCAAGCCTGCCAAGAGCGCCAAGACCGTCTTGCCGATCACAATGGCGAGCGAGACGACGGTCGTGTTCAGAATCAGCCGATCGAAGCGCAAGCGCTCGAAGAGCGTGGCGACGTTCGCGCCGAGCGCGTTGCCCGGCGGAAAAAGCTGCGGCGGCGCCTGAAACGCTGCCACGATATCCAGCGTGGCAACCTGCAGCGCATACAGCGCCGGCAGGCACATGATGAAGCAGACGATGCTCAGCGCCAAATGCACGCCAAAGCGCGGACGCTTGCGCAAAGCGTTCACGATCAGCCTCCGTAAGTGATGTTGCGCTCGATGGTGCGGAATTGCAGGACGGTCAGCCCTGCCACGATGGTGAACAGAAAGACGGCTTGCGCAGCGGCTGAGCCGATCGGCGCGCCCGGTCTGAAGCCATCTTGATACAGCTTGTAGATCAGCATCTCTGTGGCGCCGCCTAGCGCGCCTGCCGCGCCGATCGGCGGTCCGCCTTGCGTGAGCATATCGATCGCGCCGTAAATGCCATAGAAGGCGTAGGTCACGTTGGTCACCAACAGAAAGAAGGTATACGGCGCCAGCATCGGCAGCACAATGCGGAAAAAACGCTGGACGCGATTGGCGCCATCAATGGCGGCTGCTTCTTGCAGGTCGCGCGGCACGTTTTGCAGCCCTGCCACATAAAAAATGATGTTGAAGCCGAGGATGTTCCAAATCGCCGCGAAGACGACCACCAAGCGCGCCAACATCGCGTCGCGCAGCCATCCCGGCTGCACGCCGAGCGTCAGATCGAGCAGATAGTTGATCAAACCGCTGCCGCCTTCGCGGAACATCGCCTGAAAGACAGCCGCCGAGACGACCGGCGAGAGCGCGAACGGAAAGATCAGCAGCGTGCGATAGAGCGCCGCGCCACGCACTTTTTGCGAGGCAAGCACCGCAATGCCGAGCGCGGTCACCATGCTGCCCAAGACCACGAAAATGGTGATCAGGAACGTGGTCAGCAGGCTGTTTTGATAGACGACATCGTTGAGCAGGCTGATGTAGTTGCCCAAGCAGACGAAGCGCTCAGTCCGAATCGGAAAGCGCCGCGCCATGAGCGACATATTGAACATCTGCGCGCTCGGATAGTACAGGAAGATCAACAGGCTCAGCAGCGTAGGCAGCAGCAAAATATAGCCAAGTCCGCGACTTCGAAAATAGCCCGACTCGGCTTGCTCAAAGCGGCGTCTGCCTAAGAGCAGCGTCCAGAGTGGCAACAAGACGGCGATCGCCGTGAGCGCCGTCAGGACGACGCCGAGCAGCGTCTCAGCGGCGCTCGCCTCAGGACGATAGGTGCAGTGTTGCGTGGCAGTCGCCGCAATTTGCGCGCCTGCCATGCCAACTCCGATGCCGAGCGCCAAGCCGAGCGCGCGCTGTGGCACGCGCTTGCCTGTGCGCACAGCGCGCCGCCAGATCAAGTGGCTGACGATGCCGCCTGCTAAGCCGCCGACGCCTGCCGAGAGCAGGAGCGGCTCAGACGGCAGCGTCGCGTAATAGCTGATGAGCGCCTCAAGCGCGCGCGGCGCGTCAGCCAAGCCTGCCAGCAGCCACGTCAGCAGACGCAGCAAGCCGTCGCGCTCTGCGATTACGAACCACACCGAGAAGACGATGACGAACGCCGTGATGGCGCGCACGGATAGCTTCTGCAGACGCTCATCAGCCATAGCGATTACGAATCAGCGCTCAATTGCCGACCACAGCGTTGTATTCCGCCAAAGCGCGATCGGCGGCTTGTTTGGCGGCTGCCAAGGCTGCCTCAGGCGTCTCGCCGCCATCCACGATAGACTGGAAGGCTTTGGTCAGCGCCTCGCGCAGCTCAGCCGATGCTCCGACCACGAAGCCAGCGTTGGCGATGTTACCGCGCGAATTCACCAGCTGATTGACGGCGATAGCGAAGGGCTGATTTTGCTCGAACCAGCCTTCGGCGGTCAGGCGTTCCACTGAGCTTTTGCGGATCGGAAAGTAACCTGTGCCTTTGTGCCAAGTCATATCGTTCTCAGTGTTGGTCAGGAAGAAGATGAAGTCCACAGCGGCTTTGGTCTCCGCCTCAGAATGCCCTTTGGTCACCCAGACGCTGGCGCCGCCGACGGTCACGCCATTGTCGGCGCGCTCATCGGGCAGGATCAGCGGCGCGGTGCCAAGCTCGAAGCCTTGCGCCTTGCTGAAGTTCATGAAGAGCGTCAAGCCTGCCGTGCTGCTGATGGTCATGGCAGTCCGCTTGCTGAGGAACGTGATGCCTTCGCCGTTGTAATCGTTAGCGCGACCTGTGTAGGTGAAGTAGCCGCGCTCTTTGAGCGCCTTGTGGAATTCCGCCACGCGCAACATCTCAGGGCTGGTGAAGAGCGCCTCAGTGGCGCGCGCGCTGCGTCCGTTATCGTTGTTGACGAATAGCGCGTTCTGCATGGCGAGCCATTGCTCAGCAAACCACGAGGTGATCGGGAAGTTGATGCAGGCGTTGATCTTCAGCGTCTCGCGCTGCGCCATGATCTTCTCGCAGGTCTCCAGCACTTCGGCAAAGGTCTTAGGCGGCGCGTCAGGGTCAAGACCTGCGGCGGCGAACATGGTGCGGTTGTAGTACAAGATCGGGTTTGAGGCGTTCCACGGCATACCGACCAACTTGCCGTTCAGCGTGTAGTAAGCGCGCACAGTCGGCAAGAGGTCGTCGAGCGTCGCCAGCTGCTCAGGCGTGGCAATATCGCCGATCAAATGAAAGACATCGGAGTCAGCCGCCAGCTGGATGAGCGAATCTTCCACTTGCACAATGTGCGGCGCCTGACCTTGCTCAGCGGCGAGCAAGGCGTTGTTGAACAGCTCGACGTAATCCGTGCTGGTGCTGCTCACGTTCACCACGATGTTCGGATTCTGCGCCATGAAAGCATCGGCGATGCCTTGCACCACTTGCGAGCGGAAGTCTTGCTGACCGCCGAAGATATGCACGAAGTTGATCTGAATTTTCTCCTGAGCTTGTGTTGGCGCGCCGAGCGCGGCGATAATGAGCAGGCTTGCCAACGCCAAAACGAGCAGTCGTTTGCGAATCACAGGCGTCTCTCCAAGATAGTTAATCGTTGCGATCGGCATGATTATGCGTAAAAAGTGTTATGAGCATGTTATGAGCGTGTTAAATATGCGTCGCAAAAGGCGCTGTTGTGCAGCTGAGAAGGCGTGGTATAGTTATGGCGATATCCTGACGAGCAAGCTGCACACAGACGCACATGAATCTAACTGACCTGACCATCACCGAAGCGCTGAGCGCGCTGCGCGCGCGGCGCATCAGCGCGCTTGAGCTGACTCAGGCGCACCTTGCGCGCATCGCCGCGCTCGAGCCGCGCATCGGCGCTTACCTGACCGTGACGCCTGAGCGCGCGCTTGAGCAGGCGCGCCAAGCCGATGCGCGCCTTGCACAAGGCGACGACGCGCCATTGCTGGGCATTCCGCTCGCCATCAAAGACGTGCTTTGCACGGCAGGCGTGCCGACCACAGCAGGCTCGCGCATTTTAGAAGGCTTTGTGCCGCCATACACTGCCACAGCCGTTCAAAAGCTCTTCGCCAGCGGCGCGATCATGCTCGGCAAGAGCAACACCGACGAATTCGCGATGGGCTCGTCCACTGAGAACAGCGCCTACCACATCACGCGCAATCCACATCGCTTGGATCGGATACCGGGCGGCAGCAGCGGCGGCAGCGCGGCGGCAGTCGCGGCGCGCATGGCGATGGGCGCGCTCGGCACGGACACCGGCGGCTCAGTGCGGCAGCCGGCAGCGATGTGCGGCATCGTCGGCATCAAGCCGAGCTACGGGCGCGTCTCGCGCTACGGCTTGATCGCCTATGCGTCCTCGCTCGATCAGATCGGCACGTTCGGGCGCACTGTGCGCGACGCAGCGCTGCTGCTGCAAGCGATCAGCGGTCACGATCCGATGGACTCGACCAGTCTGAACGCGCCTGTGCCTGATTACAGCGCAGCGCTCACAGGCGAGATCAAAGGGCTGCGCATTGGCGTGCCGAAGGAATATTTCATCAGCGGCATGCAGCCTGAGGTGGAAGCGGCTGTGCGCGCCGCTATCGCGCATTTGGAGTCGCTTGGCGCCGAGCTGCGCGAGGTGAGTTTGCCGCACACGGATTACGGCTTGCCGATCTATTATCTGATCGCGCCGGCTGAGGCGAGCGCGAACTTGGCGCGCTTTGACGGCGTGCGCTACGGTCCGCGCTTCCAAGATGGCAGCGGCATGTGGGATATGTATCGCAGCACGCGCGGCAAAGGCTTCGGCAAGGAAGTCAAGCGGCGTATCATGCTCGGCACGTACGCGCTCTCAGCAGGCTACTACGATGCATATTACCTGAAGGCGCAGAAAGGTCGCACGCTGATCAAGCGCGACTTCGACCGCGCCTTCGCCGACGTGGACGTGATCGCCACGCCGACGGCGCCGCGCACTGCCTTCCGCATCGGCGAGAAAGTGGACGATCCGTTGCAGATGTACCTTGAAGATATTTTCACGCTGCCTGTGAACTTGGCAGGCATCTGTGGCATCAGCCTGCCGTGCGGCTACGATGCCGAGAATCTGCCAATCGGCTTGCAGCTGCTGGCGCCTGCGCTGGGCGAGGAAAAAGCGTTGCGCGTCGCCTATGCTTATGAGCAAAGCACAGCGTGGCACACGCGGCTGCCTGCTTACATCGAAGCCTAGGTCGGTCTGCGCACGCTGCGCAGCGCGCTTAATAAAGACAACAGAGGAGTTTGCATTCATGAAGGTCGTTATTCCATTGGCAGGCTTTGGCACGCGCCTGCGTCCGCATACGTTCACCAAGCCGAAGCCGCTCATCAACGTGGCAGGCAAGGCAGTGCTTGGTCACTTGTTAGATAAACTCGCGCCGCTGAATGTGGAAGAATACATCTTCATCGTCGGCTACTTGGGCGATCAAGTCGAGGCGTATGTGCGCGCCAACTATCCGATCAAGGCGCGCTTCGTCGAGCAGACCGAGATGCTCGGTCAGGCGCACGCCATCTATCTCGCCAAAGAGCATCTGCAGGCGGATACGCCTGTCTTCGTCATCTTCGTGGACACGCTCTTCGAGGCGGATTTGACCAACTTGCAGCAAGATGGCAGCGACGCGCTGATCTTCGTCAAAGAGGTGGACGATCCGCGTCCTTTTGGCGTGGTCACGCTGAACGAGCGCGGTGAGATCACGCGCTTCGTCGAAAAACCTACCACAACTGAGAACAAGCTGGTCGTAGTTGGCTTGTATTATTTTGCGCGCAGCCTGCCGTTGCTGGCAGCCATTGAGCAGCTCATGGCGCGCAGAATCATGACCAAGAATGAGTATTTTCTGGCGGATGCCATGCAATTGATGGTGCAAGACGGCATGAAATTTCACACGCGGCAGGTCTCAGAGTGGCTTGATTGCGGCAGAGCGGACACAGTGCTGGCGACCAATCGCTATTTGCTCGATCACGGTCACGATAACAGCGCGCAACTGACGCACTACGCGCAGACGATCATCATTCCGCCTGTGCGCATCGATCCATCGGCGCGCATCGCGCGCTCGGTGATCGGTCCGCACGTGACCATCGCCGCTAACGCTGTGATCGAAGATTGCCTTGTGCGCGATAGCATCATTGATGAAGGCGCGTTCTGCAAAGATACGCTCTTGGCGCAGAGCTTGGTCGGGCGCAACGCGCGCGTAGAAGGACGCTTTCGCGCCGTCAACGTCGGCGATTCATCCGTGTTAGGCTTCGCATGAGAAGGTAGAGAGCATGAGAGATTTCATCGCGCAGCGCGTGCGCGCCATTCCGCCTTCAGGCATTCGGCGCTTCTTCGATATCGCCGCCACGATGGACGACGTGATCTCGCTCGGCATTGGCGAGCCTGACTTTGTCACGCCGTCAGGCTTGCTGCAGGCAGGCATTCAATCCTTGCAGCGCGGCAGCACGCACTACACCAGCAACTCAGGCATTTACGAGCTGCGCGTCGCGCTCTCGCGCTACATCGCGCGGCTGTACGGCATTGAGTATCATCCTGAGCGCGAGCTTTTGATCACGGTCGGCGTCAGCGAGGCGCTGTATCTCGCGCTGACCGCGATTCTCAATCCTGAAGACGAAGTCATCGTGCCAGAGCCGTGCTTCGTCGCCTATATGCCTGAAGTGACGCTCGCCGGCGGTGTGCCTGTGCCAATTCCAACCTACGCTGCCGATGCGTTTCAAGTGACGGCAGAGCGAGTCGCGGAGAAGATCACGCCGCGCACCAAAGCGCTCTTGATCGGCTATCCGAACAATCCAACAGGCGCAGTGATGAGCCGCGAGCGCCTGCTGGAGATCGCGCAGCTCGCCGAGCGGCACGACTTGCTGGTCATCTCGGATGAAATCTATGACCGCTTGGTCTACGGCGTGCCGCACACGCAATTCGCGACCTTGCCGAACATGCGCGAGCGCACGATTGTGCTGAGCGGCTTCAGCAAGAGTCACGCCATGACGGGCTGGCGAATCGGCTATGCGGCAGGCGACGCTGAGCTGATCGGCATGATGCGCAAAATCCATCAATATACGATCATGTCTGCACCGACCACAGCGCAGGAAGCGTTATTAGCGGCGCTTGAGACGAGCGAGCCTGAGGTCGAGGCGATGCGCGAGGAGTACGATCGGCGGCGCAAGCTGATCGTGAGCGGCTTCAACGCGCTCGGCTTGCCTTGTTTTGAGCCGCGCGGCGCCTTCTACGCCTTTCCGAACATCGCGGCGAGCGGCATGGACGAGCATACCTTCGCCGAGCGTCTGTTGGCAGAAGAGCGCGTGGCGATGGTGCCGGGCAGCGCTTTCGGACCGAGCGGCGCAGGCTTCGTGCGCGCCAGCTACGCCACTGCCTACGAGAAGATCGAAGAAGCGCTTGAGCGCTTGGCGCGCTTCATGGAGCGGCACGGTTAGCCGCGCTTGCCTTCCACGCTGATCACATAGCGAATGGCGGCGCCGCCCAGCTCAGGGAAGATCACTTCGAAGCGCGCCGCCTCGCCGGGCAGCAAGACGGGACGGTTCAAAAAAGTGCTATCCGCCGCGACCACGCGCCCTTGATCGTCCAGCACGGCGATGATGATCTTCACAAAGCGCGCCGCGCCTTGCGTCTGATTGACGATATCGCCGCTGACCGTCAGGAAGCCGTTCGCGTTGTAGCGCGCGATTTCATTGCCGCGAATGAAAGCATCTTCATCCAGATGAGTCTGTAAGGCGAATTCGGCATGGCGCGCTGCGCTGCGCAGCTCATAGCGGACGGCGCGGCTGGGCTTGCCGCCGCGAAAACGAATCGAGAACGGCGCGCTGGCGCTCGGCGCCAGAATCTCTTTGCTGACCACGTTCGATTGTTCGCTCAGGACGGCGTCGTTTGCGTCGTAGAGCAGCGCGGTCACGCGCAGCGCCTCAAGCGGCGCGCCTGCCGCATTCGTGACCATGCCGTTGATCACGAAATCGCCGTTCGGCGCCGTCCAAGCGTGCAAGCCGCTGAAGGTGAGCGAGCCGACTTCCGCCACAGGCGCTTCAGGCGCTTGGCTCAGATCGTTGATGCGCAGCGCTGCGCTCGGATCGACGCGCAGCGTGTTGATCACGGCGCGCAGCGTATCAAGCGCCGCCTCGTCCAGATCGGTCACATCGGCTTCAATCGCGCTCAGGAAAGTGCCGTCCGCTTGCAGAAACGTATTCAGGACGCGCTCGCCGATGCCTGTGCGCCGCACGCCGACCACGCGCCAGCTGCCGTCGCCTTGCGCCGTGCGGCTGTACTCGCGGTAGGCGGCGCCGTGAACAGTCTGCAGGTAGCGATCAATGTGTTCGATCAACGCGGTCGCGCTCAGCGACACGCCGCTGTTCACCACATAGACGCTCAGCGGCAGACTGTTGGTGTTCGGCGCTGAGAACTCAGCGCGCACTGCCGTTGAGTCGCTCACGTCGCGCACTGACCAACTCGGCGGCAGGCGCAGCGTGAAGACGCCGCTGGGATGCCGATAAGTGCGAAAGTCGGCATCGGGCGGCAACGGCGTGGCGATCAGGACGCTCGGCGCGCTATTGCAAGCGCTCAACACCATGAGCAGCGTCAAAAGGCGGGCGAATCTGCGCATCATGGCGCTATCCTACGCAATTCTACGATCAAGCCGTCGCTCCAGCCGTATTTGGCGTCCATCAGCGCGCGCACCTGCGCCGCAATTGGTTCGTCATCGGCGACCAGACGCGCCTGCGCCGCGCTGAGCGGCAAGACTGCGCCTCGATCGTCGCGCCTGCCCACGCTGAACTGCACGCGCGGTGCCTGCTGAATATTTTGCACCCAGTGCGCCTGCTCGCGCCGCTCAGCCACCACGTAATAGCGCTCAGCGTGCTGCACAAACCAGATTTCGATCTGGCGCGGCAGTCCGCTCTTGCGTCCGACGGTCGTCAGGTACAGGAAAATTTCCTCAGCTTCGCTCATATGGCGCGCCTCGCTCAAGCGCGCATTGTAGCGCGTCCTGCGCAAGGCGGCAATTTCTGAACAAGTGTTTCAGGCGCTGCAAAACGTGCTATACTTCTCATATCCTGCTCGATGAGGTACATGGCGATGAACGCGCTCTACTATGGCGATAATCTGTTTGTGCTGCGCCGCTACATCCCTGATGAGAGCGTAGACCTGATCTATCTCGATCCGCCGTTCAACAGCAACCGCAGCTACAACGTCCTCTTCAAAGATGAGAGCAACCGCGACTCTGTGGCGCAGATCACTGCTTTTGAAGATACTTGGCATTGGGATCGCACAGCGCAGGCGACCTACCAAGAGTTGGTGACAAACGCGCCGAGCGGGCAGATCAGCACAGTGGTCGCGTCGTTGCGGCAAGTGCTTGGCGCCAATCAGATGATGGCGTACTTGGTGATGATGGCGGCGCGCTTGATCGAGTTGCATCGCGTGCTGAAGCCGACCGGCAGCCTGTACTTACACTGCGATACCACTGCCAGCGCCTACCTGCAGCTGCTGCTGAGCGCTATCTTCGGCGCTCAGAACTTCCGCAATCAGATCATCTGGAAGCGCTCGCAGCCTAAGTCGCATGTCACCAAGCGCATGTCGCGCTCTTACGATATCATCTTCTACTACGCCAAGAGCGACGCAACGCCATTCTACATGCCGTACGCTGAATACGATCCTGAATACGTGCGCAGATTCTACAAATATGTTGAGCCTGAGACAGGACGCCGCTATTGGCTTGCTGATTTAACCAATCCGAATAAAAAGCGTCCGAACCTGACCTACGAATTTCCGCCAGGCAGTGGCATTGTGCGCGTCTGGCGCTGGACGAAAGAGCGGATGATGCAGGCTTGGCAGGAAGGTCGGGTCGTGATCACTGAAGGCAGCAATGTGCCGCGCCTGAAGCGCTATCTTGACGAGCAGGAAGGCATGCCCGTGACCGATCTGTGGACGGATATCGAGCATCTGCACGGTCAGAACAAGGAAAATCTCGGCTATCCGACGCAGAAGCCAATCGCTTTGCTGGAACGCATCATCCGAGCGTCCAGCCGACCGGGCGACGTCGTCCTCGATCCGTTCTGCGGCTGCGGCACAGCCATCGCCGCCGCGCAAAAGCTGGGACGGCAATGGATAGGCATTGATATCACGCATTTGGCGATCTCGCTCATCAAAAGTCGCCTGAGCGAGATGTTCCCTGAGCTGGGCGATATCAAGACAATCGGCGAGCCTGTTGACGAAGCAGGCGCGCGCACGTTAGCGCAAGCGGATCGCTACCAATTCCAATGGTGGGCGCTCTCATTGGTCAAAGCGCGACCTGTGCAAAGCACGGGCAAGCGCGGCGCCGATCAAGGCATAGACGGCGTGATCAATTTCTTCGACGATAATAGCGGCAAGCCGAAGCGCGTCCTAGTGCAGGTGAAATCGGGCAAGGTGAGCGTGACGACCGTGCGCGATCTGCGCGGCGCGCTGGAGCGCGAAGGAGCGCAAATGGCGCTGTTGATCACGTTAGAGCCGCCGACAGCCGCTATGCGCCGCGAGGCAGCTATCGCAGGCGAATATCAGCACGCCTTCGCCGATGAGCGCTATCCGCGCCTGCAAATTTTGACCATCAAAGCGTTGGTGGAGGAGGGTGCGCGTCCGCACATGCCGCTCCCTTTCGGCACATTTAAGCAAGCGGCGCGCGAGAAGCCGCGCCACGCCGATCAAGTGCCGCTTGTGTGAAGCGCTCACAGCAGCGCCACGGCGCCTGTGGCGAGATCGTAGTGCGCAGGCACAATTTTGAGCCGATCCGATGTTTGCGCGTCGCCTAAGATCGCGCTCTCAGCGGCGAGCGCTGCCGCTGTGAAGCGCGCGTTCTGACGCACGGCGCTATCGAGCGCGTCGTCAGCGTCCGATGGCAGCTCAGCGAGCGCAGGGCGCAGGCGCGCCGCTAAATGCGGCAGATGTCCTGCCTGGGCTTGATCGTTCATCACCGCTTTGACCGCGCCGCACTGCGCGTGACCTAAGACCATGATCAGCTGCACTGCCAACGCCAAGACGGCGTACTCAAGGCTGGCAAGCACTAGCGCGTCTGCGGCGTGACCGGCTGTGCGCACGATGAACAGGTCGCCCAAGCCTTGATCGAAGATGATCTCCGAAGGCACGCGCGAATCTGAGCAGCTCAAAATGGCGGCGAACGGATGCTGTCCTTCCACAAGAGTCTGGCGGTGCAATTCAGTTTGGCGCGGATGCACTTGACGCATGGCAATGTAGCGTCGGTTGCCGATCAGCAGGCGCTCTAAAGCCTGTTCAGCTGCATTCATGGTCGCGTCTTTCGTCCGTGTGGCTCAAAACGCCGTCAGTGTAACGCGAGAAGATACTTTTCGGCAATGGCGGCTGCGTCATGTACAAGAATTTCATTTGCGCTATAATTGTGCATAAAATTCGTAAAGGCGGCTGCGTATGAAGCACTATATCCTGACGGTAGATGATGAAGAAGACGTGCTAGGGACGCTCAAGCGTGCGCTGCAGCGCGACGACTACGAAGTTGGGCAGGCGCGCTCAGCGCAAGAGGCATTGCAGAAGATCGCGGAGCGCCGTCCTGACGCGCTGATCCTCGATATCAACATGCCGCCCGGCATGGACGGTCTGGAGCTTTGCAAGCGGCTGCGCACCGATCCGCGCTACACCGACCTGCCGATCCTATTCCTGACTGCGCACGCGCAAACGGAAGAGATTGTGGCAGGCTTGGATGCCGGCGGCGACGATTATGTGACCAAGCCTTTTGTGCTGACCGAGCTGAGCGCGCGCGTGCGCGCGCTGCTGCGCCGCCTGCAGCCGATCAGTCAAGAGAAAAGCATCTTGCAGCTGGGCAAAGTGTGCCTTGATTCTTCGACCTACCGCGTGCGCATTGACCAAAATGAAGTGCAACTGACCGCCACAGAGCATCGCTTGCTGCGCTACTTGATGGAACATCCGAATCAGACTCACTCAGCGCAACACTTGCTAGAGGCAGTCTGGGATTATCCTGCCAACACAGGCGATCCTGACCTTGTGCGCGCGCACATCCGCAATTTGCGCCTCAAGCTGGGCGATAAAGCCGACACTGATCGCTTCATCCGAACGATCCACGGCATTGGCTACATGGTCTCGCCGATCTATTGAGCATCACGCCAGCAAGCGCGCAATTGCCTCAGGCGATTCGGCAAGGCGCGCGCCTGCTTGCCGCAGCGCTTCAGCTTTCTCAGCGTAGCCGCCGATCTCGCCTTCGATGATGGCGCCGGCGTGACCCATGCGTTGATTCTTGGGCGAATACTTGCCGACGATATAGGCGACGACAGGCTTGGTCATGCGCTCGCGGATGAAGCGCGCCGCTTGCTCTTCGCCGACGCCGCCGATCTCGCCGATCAGCACCACGCGCTCAGTGTACGGATCGTCTTCAAAGAACTCCAGCACGTCTACGAAGTGCGTGCCTGAGACTGTGTCGCCGCCCAAGCCGATGCAGGCGCGCTGCCCGATGCCGCGTGCGCTCAGCGCCTCGGCGACCTCGTAGAGCAAGGTGCTGCTGCGCGAGACGATGCCAACACTGCCCGACGTGACAATTTGGCTAGGAATGATGCCCAGCTTGATTTGATCAGGCACGATCAGCCCTGGCGAACTCGGTCCGAGCAGGCGCGTACGGCTGAGCGCTAACAACCGCTTCACGTACAGCATATCGCGCACAGGGATATTCTCAGTGATGCACACGACCAGATCGAGCTGCGCGCTGATCGCCTCATAGAGCGCATCCACGGCGGCGCGCGGCGGCACAAACATGACCGAGACGGTCGCGCCTGTGGCGTGGCGCGCCTCGCGCACTGAGTCGAAGATCGGGATGCGCGCGAAGAGCCACTCGCCGCCTTTGCCAGGCGTGACACCTGCCACGATCTGCGTGCCGTAAGCGAGCATCTGCTCAGTGTGATACGCGCCTTCGCGTCCGCTGATGCCTTGCACTAAAACGCGCGTCTCACGCTTGGGCAGCCACGCCATTTTGAGCGTTCTCCTGCACAGCGCGCACGGCGCTTTCGGTAGCTTCGGTGAGCGACGTGACGCTCTGCACGTTCGGCAAGTCGGCAGCGGCGAGCAACGCGCGTCCTTGCTCGGCGCGCGTGCCTGCCAAGCGCACGACGATCGGCATGTGCAAGTGGAGCGCGTTGATCGCTTGCAGCACGCCGTGCGCAACTTCATCGCAGCGCGTGATGCCGCCAAAAATGCTGACCAAGAGCGCGCGCACGCCCACTTGGCTGGTCACGATTTGCGCGGCGGCGATCACTTTGTCAGCGCGCGCGCCGCCGCCGATATCTATGAAGTTGGCGAGGCTGACCGATGGCGCGCCCAGGCGGACTGCGGCAGCGCGCAGCATATCCATGACCGCCATGCCGAGCCCTGCGCCGTTCACCACACAGCCGATCTCGCCGTCAAGCGGCACATAGCTCAAGCCGAGCGCACGTGCGCGCATCTCTTGCGGCGTCTCAGCGTGCAGGTCGCGCATATCGGCAAGCTCAGGATGACGGAAGAGCGCGCTATCGTCAACGATCAGCGTGCCGTCAAGCGCCACAAACTGTCCGCTGCGCGTGAGCGCCAGCGGATCGATCTCAGCGCGCAGCGCGTCATTTTCGTCAAAGCAACGGTAGAGCTGATGCGCGATCTGTCCGAAAGGCTTCCACAAAGGGCGCGGCAGCTCAAGGCTCACCAGCAAGTGGCGCACTTGATAGTCTTGCAAGCCGAGCAGCGGATCGATCACTTCGCGCGCTAGTTTGCCCGTCTGCCGACTGGCAGAGATGCTCATGCCGATGCCGCCAGTGGCAGCTGTGATGACAGGTTGCTCGACGGCGCGGTCGTTGTGAATGCCGAGGTAGAACTCTTGATGGATATCGGCGCTCTGCTCGACCAACACTTTGTGAACGGGCAAGCCGTTGATGGTCAGGGCAAGCACAGCTTCGGTCATCTGGCGCACTTGGTCGGCGGTGCGCGCCAGGCGAATGCCGCCTGCCTTGCCGCGACCTTTGCACAGCACTTGCGCCTTGATGACGACTTCGCGCTCAAGCTCGCGCGCTGTGTCGTAGGCATCTTGCGGCGAGGTGACGACCATGCCGCTGGGCGTGGGAATGCCATAGCGCGCGAAGATGGCTTTGGCTTGATATTCGTGTAGATTCACGGCGGCTAGGCGTCACGGATAGGCTCAGCGCGGCGCAACGCCTCAGGATCGACGACCAAGAGGACGGCGCCGCAATCGCGGCAGGCGATGGCTTCCAGCTTTAGCAGACGCCGCCATGGGCGCAGGTTGAACAGCGAGTTGAGCCAGCGCAGCGAGAGACGGCGCGGCGCAAAGCGCACTTGCTCAAAACGCTGACCGCTGTAATCCACGATCATGCCGCGCGCAAGGTTCGTCGAGCCGCAACGCACACAGGCGAAGCGCTCAGGCTGATAAAAATGCGCGACGTGCGGCTGTGGCGGCGGCGGCGCAGGCGCGGTATCCACCTGATCGAGCAGCTCGATCTCAGGCGGCTCGGGCGGCAACGTGCTAGTGAGATTGTTCGGCTCGGTAGCCATAGGCAGCGTATCCTTTCTCAGGTTAAGATGGGCAGCCAAAAGCCGAAGGTGCTGCCCTGCCCTTCCTTGCTGACGAACCAGACTTGTCCGCCGTGCCGCTCGATCACTTCTTTGACCAAGCTCAAGCCGATGCCGCTGCCGCTGATATGTCGCGTAGCGGCTTGTGTGGCGCGGAAGTGCGGCTGGAAGATCGCAGCTTGCTGATCGGCAGGAATGCCATAGCCGTTGTCTTTGACGCTAAAGGTGAAGCGCTCATCTTCGCTATAGGCGCTGACCACGATCTCGCCGCCTTCAGGCGTGTACTTGCTGGCGTTATCCAACAAGTTGTTGATCGCCTCGCGCAGGCGGCTGAAATCGCCTTTGAGCGGACGCAGATTCGGCTGCAGGTTCTGGATGAGAGTCTGTTGGCGCACGTGCAAAGAAGGCAGCATATCTTCTAGCGCCGCGTTGATCAGTTCGTAGGGATCGAACAGCTCGCGGCTGAGCGGCTCGGTCTCTTCGGCGCGCTGAACGTTCAGCAAATTGACCACTAAGGCTTCCATGCGCGCGAGCGCCTTGTACATATTCTCCAAAAAGCGCCGATCGGGCAAGAGTCCGCTATCTACATCGGCGCGGATCACGTCTAGATAGTTGCGCAGCACGCCGATTGGATTCTTCAAATCGTGCGATGCCATTTGGATCATATGCGTCTTCAGGCGAGTCAGGTCTTTCAAAGAGCTAACATCGCTCAAGGCAAGCACGTAGCCGCTCTCAGCGGCGCGCCGCGCGTCAATGCTCGCCACGTTCACCACGAAGTCGCGCTTGGCGCGCTCGTCGCGCAGCTCAAAACGACTTTGAGCGTCTTGCAGGGCAGCGGTCAGTTTCTGGGCGAGCTGCGCCAAGAACGGATTATCGAGCCGCGCTGCCAGCGCTTCCAGATTGAAGCCCAGCACGTCCGATTCTTGCGCGCCGAGCAACGCCAGCGCGGCAGGATTGGCGAGCCGCACGCAAAAGAGCCGATCAAGCACCAGCAAGCTCTCTGAGACGCTATCGAGGATCGCTTGAAGCTCGCGTTGCTGCGCTTGCACGCGGTCGAAGAGCTGTGCGTTGCGCAGCGAAGCGGCGGCTTGATTGGCTGCTGCTTCCACCAAGCGCAAGTGCGCCTGCGTGAAGTGATACGGTTGCGGATGCTCAAGCGTCATCACGCCGCGCAGCTCGCCTTCCACAAAGAACGGCACGCACAGCACTGAGCGCACGCGCGCGCGCTCTTTTTCGGCGTCCAAGACTACCCAGCGCGGATCAGTCAGCGTGTCCTCGATCAGCGCGGATTGTTGATTCATCATCACCCAGCCTGCCAAGCCTTGCTCCAAAACGCGCCGCGAGACGATCTCGCGCGTCTCAGCGTCGTAGGCTTGTGCTGAGATGAAACGCTGTAGCGATTCGCCTTGCGCATCTAGCAGAAAGAAGGTGCCGCGCGCCGCGCCGACCGTCTGCGTGGTCAGCTGGATAGTCTGCTGCAATACGTCGTCTAGGTCGAGCGTCGCCAGAAGACGCGCGATCTGCACCAACATCTCAACGTGCGATCTATCGGAAACATCCATAAAACGACCCAGTCGTCCGCTTTTTCGGGCAGTCTGGTTAGAGTCTACCACACTTCGCATTGTACATGGATCGGCGCGTTTTGTCAGCGCAAACTATCGCGTCTGTTCACTGAGGCTAATGGCTCATAGCGTAAGGCTGCCTGCGCTGAGCGCGTCTCTACTGCGTGAGACAATACATGATCTGTGAAGGAAGAACCTTATGCCGCTCATCCAAGCGCGCGACCGCGAGTACCTTGCGCACGAGTTCGATCAGCTCAGCCACGCCGTGAAGCTGGTGCTGTTCACCAGTCAGCAAGGCTGTGAGTACTGCACTGAGATACGCCAAATTGTGACGGAAGTGGCGGAGCTCTCGCCGAAGCTCAGCTTCGAAGAATATGATGTGCAGCAAGCGCCTGAGCTTGCCGCGCAATACAAGGTGGATAAGACGCCGGCGTTGGTGGTGATGCGCGGCGGCGAGTCGCCGAGGGATTATGGCATTCGCTACTATGGCATTCCATCAGGCTATGAGTTCAGCTCGCTCGTCCACAGCATTTTGATGGTCGGCAAGGGCGAGTCGGGCTTATCGGCAGAAGTGAAGGCATGGGCAGCCGCGCTGACACAGCCTGTGCATATCCAAGTGTTCGTCACGCCGAGCTGTCCGTACTGTCCGCAAGCCGTTCTGCTGGCGCATCGCTTCGCCCTTGAGAGCGATCTGATCCGCGCCGATATGGTCGAGGCGATAGAGTTCCCTGAGCTGGCGGAGCAGTATCAGGTGATGGGCGTGCCGCGCACAGTCATCAATGAGCGCGTGCATATCGAAGGCGCGGCGCCTGAGCATATCCTGCACGCCAAACTGCAGGAAGCGCTGGCTTAAAGCACGCCGCTCAGCTCAATTAAATAGAGCGTGATATCGGCGAGGCGCGCTTGAAAGGCGCTGCCGAAAGCAGGCGGCGTATCCGCTTGCCAGATCACGAGCGTGTTCAAGCGCTGGCGCAGCAGGTCGCCATCTTCAAAGCTCAGCCCGACGATATCCGCCGCACGGAATGCCACGTATTGCGCGTCATCTATGCTCAGCCGCCAGCCGTGCCGTCCGTCCCACATGATCAAGCTGACCAACGGATGGAACGGATAGGCGCTGAGCAGATCGCGCAGTGCTGCGACGTGATCTTCGGTCACGCGCACGCGCCGCGCACTGACGCGCAAGGCGTCTATATCCGCCAGCACGCGCTGATAGACCTCGTTCGAGCTGCTGCCCAGCGACATCAAATGCGCGTGCAGCGCGCCCGGCGCCAAGCGGTACAGCTTGAGCAAGTCGCGCGCGATCAAGCCCAGCTCGTTGCTGATGTGTTGTTCAACCCAGTTTGGATCAACTGCCATAGTCACGCGGCAATGCCGTCTCCAATTGTTGCGCACGTCTCACAAGATTATGACACAACACGCCTTCGCCAAAAACTATCAACTTGTCAGATGATGTATTTCGGCGAGGCGAGCGTGGCTTCGTCGGTGATGATCGTGTAATCGCGACCGCGAATGTGCGTGACAGGATAATCGTCGCCTGCCGTGCCGAAGAGCGCCAAGCGCAGCACAGTATTCGCCCAATCCAGCGCGCCATCATTGCGGCAGTACAGCCGCAGACGTTGCGCGCTCAGAATCTCGCGCATGCCGAGCGTGTAGGCATAGCGCGGAAAACAGGCGATGTTGCCGCCGATGTTGGCGCGAATCGCGTTCATGGTCACTGTGAAATCGTTCAGACGCACGCGCCGCACCGAAAGCGACGCCACGCCGCGCTCAGGCTCGTTGAAGGCGAGATGTCCGTGAATGCCGACGCCGCCATAGCAAGTCTGAATGCCGCCTAAGCGCTCGATCAGCTCAGGAATGCGCGCGTAGTTGGTCTGATCAGGAAAGATGACCTGCTCTGGCACAAGGTCGCTGCCTTGCGCGCGCAACGGCGCGAAGAACAGCTGCTCCATCGTGCCGCGAAAGCTCAACGGATGCTCAGGCGGCAGCACGTCGCCATCGGCATCGCAATATTCGTCCATGAAGAACAGCCAACAGCGCGCTAACGACAGCCGACGCGCCGCGATCAGCTCCACAAGATACGGATAGCCGCCAATTGGACCGACGGGCAGGATCAGGCGCAACGGCGCGCCTTGCGCGTTAGCGGCAGCGATCTCAGCGGCAAGGTCTTCCGCCATGCGCCGATGCAGCGCGTCTACATCAGCGCAGACAATCAAGCGCTCAGCGGCGCGTCGCCGCACTTCATCAGGCGAGAGGCTGAGCAGATGGCGCACCTCGGCTTGGCGCCACGGCAGCGGATCGGTCATCGGCTGTCGCTTGCTAGGCGTGAGGGAAATTCAAGTGTTTCAATGACGTGCTTGTCTGCGCGCATGGCTTTTTCCGTCGCTGCTGAGGCATTCGCGCCGCACAGCGTAGCACAGCGCGACAGCCTTGTCAAGGCGGCGCGACCGTTACATAAAATGCGCGGACAAGGTCAGCGACCTTGTCCGCAGCGTGCTGTGCGATGCTCAGAGCGCCGTGCTGGAGCGCGGCTCGAACAGCGTGCCTGTCACGATGTAGATGATCCGCTCGCAGATGTTCGAAACGCGGTCGGCGAAGCGCTCAATATCGTGCGAGACCCAGAGCAGCAGCGTAGCGTACTCAACAGCTGCCGAATTCTCCATCATCGTCTTGATCAGATAATCGTACACGCGCTTGTGCAGCGCATCCACCTCTTCATCGCGCTGAACCACTTGCCGCGCCAGCTGCGCGTCGCTCTTCTCAAAAGCGATCATCGCCTGATGCAAGTTTTCGGCGGCAAGGCGCGCCATATCGGTGAAGAGCGGCAGATGGACAGCTGCCGCAAGCGCCTCTGTGCGCAGCGCAATGCGCGCAATGCCTGCCGCATGATCGCCCATGCGCTCCAAATTCGTGGCAATGCTGACCGCCGCCACAATGCGCCGCAGATCGCCGGCGTTTGGCTGTTGCAACGCCAAGAGCGTGTAGCACTGCTCTTCAATCTCATAGCGCAAGCTGTTGATCGTCGCATCGAATGCCTCAACGCGCCGCGCCGCCTGAAAATCGCGCTGCTGCAAGGCACGCACCGCTTCCACCAACTGTGTCTCCACCAATTCTGCCAAGCGCAACAGATCGTTGTTGAGCGTCTTCAATTGCCGCTCGAATGTTGAACGCAGCGCCACCATTGTACACCTCCTGTATATTTTGTTGTCGTCTGCATACTACTATCGTCAGCGCGGCGCTTCAGGCTGAGAAATCCTCGCTCGATCAGCGCCTTCGCACTCAGTGATGTCTCACATTTTAACATGCTCTTAAAGTTAATTCAAGGCTTCTGAGCGACTGTAATAAAACTTTTACAGCAGCCCTGCGCCAGTCATAGCCTTTCAACGCGAGCGCGGCGTGAGATGCCTGTAGTAGCGCTCGGACGATGTGAAGCCGCTCCAAGCCAGCAAGCTGGGCGATTCAGGAAACGGCACGGCGTACATATACAAGCTGGTCAGCGCGTCGCTTGGATTCAAGCGCTCGTTGCGGCGCGTGAAGTAGAACGTCAGCCCGTCGAATTGGTAATAGAGCCGCAACTCGCGTCCGCCGTCTAGCCGCACGTAGTCTGGGATGCCGATCGCAGCTACTGTCTCGCCCATGCTGCCGCTGACGAGCGCAGCGTGCGGCAACGCTTCCAGCGAGTCGGTCTGCAGGCGTAAGCGCTGCGTGTAAGTCGGCTCGATGTGCAGCGAGATTTGCACTAATTTTCCCCAAGCATCGCCCTGCACTTCGACGATCAGCTCGACGCCTTCGAAGAGCGTACCAGCTGTGCTGACGCGGTCGCGGCGCAGCAGATGGCGCGTGAGCGGATGACGGCTGAGCAGGTCGAGCGCTTCGCGGTAGCTGGTCTCGCCGACGCGCGCGCCGAACAAGCAGGGACGGCTGCACGGCGCGCCATCGGGCGTGGTGAAGAGCATGGCGAAAGGCGTGGGCGGCGCTGAGCGCTGCACAAGGATCGCCGCGCCGAGCATCAAGGTGAGGCAGGCGGCAAGCGCGAACAGATTGCGGACGAATCGCGACATATCGCTCTCTTGAGAAAACTCTGGCGGCTAGATTATACGCGCTTTGCGCGGCGGATAAGCTGTGAAGTTAATGAGCAGGTGAGAGCGGCAAGCCGAGCGTGAACTTGCTGCCTTGTCCGAGCGTGCTGGTGAAGACCAAATAGCCGCCGTGCGCCTCTGCCACGGCACGCGCGATGTACAGACCTTGTCCCAGACCGCGCGGATCGATCAGTTTGCCGTCGGGCGTGCGCGCTTCGCCGCGATAGAAGCGCTCGAAGATATGCGCTGAGTCGCGCTCGCTGATGCCAACGCCGCTATCCAGCACGTCAATCAAGACTTTGTCACCGCGCAGCGTGCCAAGCCGCACCATGATCATGCCGCCCTTGAGCGTGTAGTTGATCGCGTTATCAATCAAGTGACCGATCGCCCAGCTCAGGCGGCGGTCGTCGCCAAGCACGCGCAGGCGCTCGCGATTCGCCACTGCCATGCCGATGGTCAAGCCGCTGCGCTTGACAGACGCCTCGCGACCTTTGATCACATCGAAGACCAGCTCATCGAGCGCCACAGGCTGACGGCGGACGGCGAACGAGCCTGCGCTCATCTCAGAGATATCCAATAGCTCTGTGATCATGCGGTCGAGCGTGTTCACGTTGCGTCCGATCGCCTCTAAAAACTTACGGTTGGGCGGTCGGTCGGCAGGCGCGCTCAGCAGGACTTCGCTCATGCCTTTGATAGCGGTCAGCGGCGTGCGCAGCTCATGCGTGAGCTGCGTGACGAACTGATCTTTCAAGCGGTCGGCGAGCGTCTCGCGCGTGGCGTCGGTCAGCAAGAGCAGCGTGCCGAGCGAGCTGCCATCGGCGGCGCGCGCTGCTGAGAGCCGCACGCCTAGCACGCGGTTGTTGACCTGCACGCGCAGCGGCTTGCCAACTGGCTCTAGCTCAGCGCCGCTCGCAGGCTGATCGTGCGCTTGCTTGAAGAGCCTGCCTAAGTCGCTCTCCCAGAACAGGCGCATACTGCCGACCAAGCGCAGCGCAGCGTCGTTGATCAGGACGACGCGCCCTTCAGGCGATTGCATGATCACGCCTTCTTCAAGGCGCGTAAAAACTGCTTCCATGCGCGCGGCGAGCGTCTGCAGCTCGCGCAGGCGCGCCGTCAGCTCGCGGTTGGCTTGGCGCAGCGCGTTATCTTGATCAGGCTCGGGCAGGCGTTGCGGCGGCTTGCGGCGCAAGCCTTGATAAAGGCGTTTGAAGAAGCCTTCGCTCGTCCTGCCAAAGTCATCCACAAAGCGCAGCAAGTGCCAGACGGTCGCTTCGCGCGCATGGGCAGACGGCAATTCAGAGGCAGGCATGGCTACGGCTTGGTCTCGGTCTCGTGCTTAGGCGGCGCGCTCGGCTTGTTGTGCGCACCTGTCTTGTGCTTGGCAGTGACTTTGATCTTGATCGGCTTCGGCTGATCAGGCTTGGCAGGCTCAGCGACAGTTGGCGCTTCGGCTGTAGTTGGCGGCTCAGCAGGCTGCGAAGACTGAACCGATGCAGCGGCGTTGTTCTGCGCTCTGCGTCGGTCGCGCACGCTGTAGAGCAACTGCTGTAGACGGTCAAGCTCGGGCAGCGGCTTGTTGATCAGATGATCGAAGCCTGCGCGCTTCTGCATTTCCGCCACTTCGCTCTCGCTGAGCGTGAAAGCCGTCATCAGGATGATTGGAATGTGTTTGAGCGGCTCGGTCTGGCGGATGCGCGCCGCGATCTCATCGCCTGTATGACCGGGCATTCGGATATCCATCAAGGCAAGCTCGGGCAGCTCGCCCTGATAACTGCCGTTCTCCACGCTATCCAGCCATGCCCAGGCTGTGCGTCCATCGGGAAAAGGCAAGGGCGTCTCGCCCCAGACCGTCATCACCATCTGGACAAAATTCCGAATGTCTGGATCATCTTCGACAAGTAGCCACGTCATCGCTCATCACTCCCGATGTCTGGCGCCGTCTGTGCAGTTGTTTTCGATTATAACACACTCTGTGCGAAAGGCGCTCAGCTGCGCATGGTCAGCGCCATGACCGCCTTTTGCACGTGCAACCGATTTTCCGCCTCGTCGTAGACGACGCTCTGCGGACCGTCAATCACCTCATCGGTCACCTCTAGCCCGCGATCGGCGGGCAGGCAATGCATGTAGACGGCGTGTTCTTTGGCGAGCGCCATGCGCCGCGCATCGCAAATCCAATCTGTGTATTGCTTGCCAATGCGCGCCGATTCCGCGTTATCGGTCGTGGTCAGCAGTGCGCCCCACGACTTTGGATAGACGGCGTCGGCATCTTTGAAGGCTTCGTCCATGTCGTGCGTGATCTCAAGGCTGCCGCCGCTCCTGCGCGCATTCTCGCGCGCCTGCTCCACGATCTCAGGCATCAGCTTGTACTCAGGCGGATGCGCCAGCGCCACATTCATGCCCAAGCGCGTCATGAGCAGGATCAGGCTTTGCGGCACGCTGATCGGCTTCTGATAGCTGGCGGCATATGCCCAACTGACCGCGATCTTGCGACCTTTCAGGTTGCGTCCGAAGCGTTCCATCAGCGTCATGGCGTCAGCGAGGATTTGAAACGGATGATAGACGTCGCATTGCATGTTCAAGACAGGCACGCGGCTGTATTTGGCGACCTCGCGGATATATTGGTTGCCGAAGTTCCAATCGCACTGGCGAATGGCGATGCCATCTGAATAGCGCCCGACGATCTCGCCGATCTCTTTGGCAGTATCGCCATGCGCGATCTGCGTGGTCTGGCTATCAATGAACATGGCGTGTCCGCCGAGCTGCGCCATGCCTGCTTCAAAGCTGGTGCGCGTGCGCGTGCTGGTGAAGAAGAAGAGCATCGCCAGCACTTTATCGCGCAGCAGGGCGTGCGGCTCGCCCAGCGCGCGCCGCCGCTTCAAGTCCCACGCCACGTCGAAGACGGTCTCCAGCTCTTCAAGCGTCCATTCCTGCTCTGTGATCAGGTCGCGTCCGCGTAAATCGGTCTGCATTGCCCGAAAAACTCCGTGTGTTGGAAAAAGGATGTGCGCAGCGCAGATTATATCGCAAATGCCGCCCTGAACGAGAGCGTGTGTATAATCTAGCCATGCGGCTATTTTTTTTGAAGCAGAGAGAAGCCCTGAGAGCTGATCATGACGTGGCAACCGAACAAGCTAGAGGCAGAGCGCCTTGAGAAATTGCAGCGCCTGCGCGAGCGCGGCATCGATCCTTTTCCCGGCAGCGTCCAGCGCACGCATGCCATCGCGCAGGCGGTCAGCGCTTTTTTGGAGCAAGAAGCGCGTGGCGACGCCGCGCAGCCGATTGAAGTCGCCGTGTGCGGCAGATTGCGCGCCATTCGCAGCAGCGGCAAGGTCTCCTTTGCGCATGTGGAAGATGGCACAGGCAAAGTGCAGCTCTTCATCCGTCAAGACAACGTCGGCGAGGCGATCTACGAGCTGTTCAAGCGCGATCTCGATCTGTTCGATTTTGTGCAGGCGGACGGCGTGATGATGCGCACGCGCACGGGCGAGATCAGCGTGGATGTGCGCACCTTGCGCGTGCTGGCTAAGGCGCTCAGTCCGCTGCCTGTGGTCAAAGAGCAAGAGGTGGACGGCAAGATCATCGCGCATGGCGGCTTCACCGATGTGGAAGAGCGCTACCGTCAGCGCTACGCCGATCTGGCTGTGAACGCTGAGGTGCGCGAGGTCTTCCGCAAGCGCGCGCAGACCATCAGCGCAGTGCGCCGTTTTTTGGACGGCGAAGGCTTCCTCGAAGTGGAAACGCCGATCTTGCAAGCGGTCTACGGCGGCGCGGCGGCGCGGCCGTTCATCACGCATCACAATCAGCTCAAGCAGGATTTATATCTGCGCATCAGCTTCGAGCTGTACCTGAAGCGCTTGTTGGTCGGCATGTACGACGCCGTCTACGAGATCGGGCGCGATTTCCGCAACGAAGGCGTCAGCTTCAAGCACAATCCTGAGTTCACCATGCTGGAATTCTACAAGGCGTACATTGACTACAACGGCGGCATGGAGCTGACCGAGCGCTTGGTCGCTTACGTGGCGCAGCAAGTGCATGGCAGCACGCAAGTGACCTACGACGGCAAGCTGATCGAGCTGGCGCCGCCTTGGCGGCGCGTCACGCTGCGCGAGGCGATCCGTGCGGCGTGCGGCATTGACTACATGGCGCATCCAACAGCTGAGGCGCTGCACGCGGCGTTGGTCGCCAAAAACATCCCGACTCGCCCGAATTTGCCGTGGGGAAAATATGTGGAGCAATTGATGGGCGATTTTGTCGAGCCGACCTTGATCCAGCCGACCTTCGTCTTGGATTATCCGCGCGATATCTCGCCTTTTGCCAAAGGCGTGCCAGATGATCCGTTCCACGTGCAGCGCTTTGAGTTCTACATCGCAGGCATGGAATTTGGCAACGCCTTCACCGAACTCAACGATCCGCTCGATCAAGAGCAGCGCTTTCTGGAGATGGCGCGGCTCTTCCGCGCAGGCGATGAAGACGAAGCGCCGCTGGACGAAGATTATTTGCGCGCCATGCGCTACGGAATGCCGCCGAACGGCGGCGTTGGCATCGGCATTGATCGGCTCGTCATGCTGATGACAGATCGGCATACCATTCGCGAAGTGCTGCTCTATCCGCACTTGCGCGAGCGCGATAAGGAATGAGCTTATGAGTGAGCGAGCAAAAGCGCCGCAGCGCGCGGCGCCAATTCAGCTGACAGGCGATAACTCGCCGCGCACGCGTTTGGCGCGCCGTTTCATGCGGATGCTCGGCGCGGCGCTGATCTGGCGCACCACAGTCAAGGTGACACATCATGGCGTCCAGAACGTGCCGCGCCACGGTCCGACGATCTTGCTCTTCAACCATCTCTCGCAGGTCGATCCGCCGCTGGTCGGCGGCATGATCACCTTCCGCGACCTGACGCCTATCGGCAAGGAAGAGCTGCTGCACAATCCGTTGACGGCGTGGATGGTTCACTTCTGGCAGGCGATTCCTGTCAAGCGCGGCGAGATGGACTTGCAAGCGCTGCGCCGCGCGCTCTACGTGCTGGAACACACGAACGACATGCTCTTGATCGCGCCGGAAGGACATCGCTGTAAGGCGCTCAGCGAGCCAAAAGAAGGTTTTGTCATGCTGGCAGCTAAGACGAACGCGCAAATGGTAGTGGCAGGCATCAGCGGCACGCAGCACTTCCGCCGCAACCTGCTGCGCCTGCGCCGCACGCATGTCACCATCAACTACAGCCGTCCGATCCGCCTGAAGCGCAAAGTGACGCGACAAGAGTATCGTGCGGTCGCCGATGAAGTGATGTATTACCTAGCTGCGCACATCGCTGAGCCTGAGCTGCGCGGTCTGTACAGCGACCTGAGCAAGGCGACTATGCATTACATCGAAGTGATTGAGTGACGCAGTCCGCTCAGAAGCGCGATCTGCTCGGCATGGCAATCAGCGCTCAACAGCGCTGAGATTCAACATGCTGCGCACCTTCGAAACCAAGTCGTGATGCAGGATCGGCTTGGGCAAGTAGCCTGTGGCGCCTGCTTCCATGCCGCGAATCACGCTCTCAGAGTCACTGCGCGTGGAAAGGATCAGGATCGGCGTCTCGGCAAAGCGCGGCATGCCGCGAATGACGCTGCATAGCTCGATGCCGTCTATGCCGGGCATCATGATATCTAAGATGATCAGATCAGGCGTCTCGCGCTCAAGCACGTCCAGCGCTTGCGTAGCATTTTGCGCCTTCACCACTTCAAAGCCGCCGCGGTCGAGCATGATGCCGATCAACGTCAGCGCGCCAACTTCATCATCTACGACTAAAATTCGCTTCATGAATGCAGCCTTTCCAAGTCGTGGATTGGATAGTTTTCGACAAGTTCTCAGTCAGCGTGTGTGCAGTCTGCACACTTTTCCTATCTTATAACACAATTAAGAACTTTCTCTAACGCTTGCGTAACAAATTGATGCGCTGTGGCAAGAAACTCGCGATGCTTTCAGCGCAGATTATAGCGCACTCTTCTATATGACAACACAGATTAGCTTGTGCAGGTATCCGATCAAGGCGCTTGGCTGCCTTTGGCACTTTGCACTACAATGAGAGGCGGACGAAAAATAGCCGTTTACTAGGAGTTCTGCCATGCGAACACGCGCCGTTATCCTCGCTGGTGGCGAAGGCACGCGCTTGAGCGTCCTGACTGCCAAGCGCGCCAAGCCTGCTGTGCCTTTTGCGGGCAAATATCGCATCATAGATTTCACGCTCAGCAACTGCGTCAATTCTAACATCTTCGACGTGCTGATCCTGACGCAATATCGTCCGCACAGCTTGATGGATCACATCGGGCGCGGGCAGCCTTGGGATTTGGATCGCAGTTTCACGGGCGGCGTGCATATGTTGCAGCCTTACAAAGGGCGCAAAGATACCGATTGGTACGTCGGCACGGCTGATGCAGTCTACCAGAACCTGAACTTTGTGTGCCGCCGCCAACCTGAGAATATTCTCATCCTCTCAGGCGATCATATCTACCAGATGGATTACTACACGCTCCTGACCTTCCATACCAACAAAGGCGCGGACGCTACCATCTGCACCATTCGCGTGCCGATGGACGAAGCCAGCCGCTACGGCATCTTAGAGACCGATCCGCAGTATCGCGTGAAAGATTTTGTGGAAAAGCCCGCCAATCCGCCCGGCAATCTCGCCAGCATGGGCGTGTACGTCTTCCGCACAGAGCTGCTGGAGCGCCTGCTGATCGAAGATGCGGCGCGCGCTTCCTCAAGCCACGATTTCGGCAAGGATATCATTCCGCGCATGGTCGCTGAAGGCTTGAAGGTCTACGCTTATCCGTACGACGGCTATTGGGTAGATGTCGGGACGATTGACGCCTACTGGGAAG
>Ga0308403_1000045_pt1 | contig 44851 bp, 43 predicted proteins | sample HotsprSampleOSM3_FD_203470 | JGI IMG/M metagenome (GOLD analysis project Ga0308403, IMG submission 203470) | Hot spring phototrophic mat microbial communities from Octopus Spring, Yellowstone National Park, Wyoming, United States - 20060914_OS-M3 ... | reverse complement strand
CACAGGACAACGCAGCAACTCCAGAAAATCAGGGCTGAACGCAAGTGTCTCTTGCGAATCGTTCTCGATCATGGCGTGACGCGCCTCACATCATCAGGATCATTAGAAAAAAGTTGTGGCGAGTAGAGTATAGTCAGGCGGCAAGGGCGAGTCAAGTTTGTTTGTACGCTATCAGGGACTCAAAATGCAGCGTGTATCTCGGCGCGCAGACGCACTATCGCCTGCCATTGTGCAATGTGCGAAGCAATAGCACCGGCAGGCGTGACTGACTCAAGCGCTGCCGTCGCAATCGGAAGCGCCTCAGGATGCAGGTGCGCCAGCAGCGGCTCGAAATATGTCGGAAAGCTGCTATCGAGCCAGCGCGTGCCGTTAGGCGCGATCGCGTTCTTCAGCAGATACTCAATGTACGCAGCGAAGCGCTGGCTGAAAGCAAGCGACCACGAATGCTCACAGCGACCGAGCAGCGCGATTTCTTTGGCTTGCCAAACGCGCTTCTCGAAGAGCGACGACGCCTCAGCTTCGCGCTGCTCAGGCGATGGCGACGTCTGTTTCAAGCGCTCGATCAAGCCATTGGCGCGCTCGCGCACGCCGAGCGCACGGTCAACTTGTGCCACTTGGCTCAAAAAAGGCAGGTCAGCTTCTGAGAGATTGTGGATCAGCGCATCGAGCAGATCGGCGCGCTGCTGCGCAGGCTCGCGTTCCCACGTCTCTGCCAAGAGCTGGCGCGCGCGCTCAGGTTCAAGCAAGCGTACCGCGCCCAGAAATGTCTTGCGCGTGACGAACGCGCCTGTGCGCCACGCCGAATCGTCATCCAGCTGGAAAGCGGCATATGTCCACTTGCCGAGCTGCGTAGCGAGCCAACGTCCGCGCACGCCGACCACCAACGCGCCGAGCGCAGGTTGAGTCTGCTCGCTCAGCGTCAATAGATCAGGCGCGTGAGATTCTGGCACGCGCTTGCCGTGCGCAAAAGCGAGCCGCAACCATTCTTCCAGCAGGTACGGTCGCTTCACGTCGAAAAACAGCAGCAGCCGAGCAGCTTCAGCCGACATAGCAGGCTGCGGATCGTGCGGACAAGGCGACGGCAAGGCGCGTCCCAACGGCGTAGGCACAGCGCCGCTGCGCCGCACGTAACTCAGAATGGCAGCCGCGCTCAACAAGGCGCCTTCAGGATCAGAAGCGTCAAGTTGGCTGAGCAATGCGCCAAGCGCGCCTTCCGTCTTCGGCACGGCGAATGGCTGCCGTGCCGTGCCGAGCAGCGCCGCTGCCAACACTTTCTGCCACAAGGCTTCTATCGCTTGACCGTTCATCTGAGCGCGCGCCATCCGCCGTCAAAACGCTGCCAAATTTGATAACCTGCCTGCTCATAGAAAGACGGCACGTTCGTCCAGCCGATGTGCGCGATGCGCACGCCGCTCGCCTTGAGCAGCCGCGTCCCTTCTGCCACCAGCGCCAGACCGATGCCACGTCCGCGCGTTGCCGCGCTCACGCCAACTGCCGAGAGCGCGCCGAGCGGCTCGCCTAGTTCCGACCACCACAGCACGTCGCCGCGCATTTGCCGCGAGCGCGGCGTGAACATGATCAGCGTGCCGAGCAGCGCGCCGCTTGCCTGATCGCGCGCCAACAGGATGTCCTGTCCATCGCCAACGGCGATGACGTGCGCGTACTCAGGCTGCCAATTCGGAAATTCTTGCGCGTGAAAGGCGACGATGTCGTCGTAATCCTCAGGCGTCGCTGTGCGCAACGTTGCGCCGCACGTCTCGGCGCGCTCGGCGAGCGACGGCGACGGCTGATAGGCGCTCAGGTTTTGGATTAGATCGCAGGTCGCCTGCTCAGGGCTGTTGACGTGGAAGCCTTGCGTCACGAAGAAATCGGCGGCGGCAGGCAATGCTTGCGGCACGCCGGGAAAGAAACGCGGCAAGTGTCCGCCGAGCTTGATCGAGAGCGCGCCTGCCTGCGCGCAGGCTTCGCAGACCGTGCTGAGCAGCGCGCGTCCGATGCCTTGCCGCCAAAACGGACGCGCCACGCCGATCGCGCACAGGCAGGCGTGCAACGGCGCGTTCGGCTGCTTCACCAGCTGCGTGAGCGCGAATCCGACCACTTGATCGGCGTGGCGCGCCACAAAATGCTCGCCTGCGCGGTACGGACCTTCGTTCAGCGCGATGGCGCGCAAAGCGCGCTCATCAATGCGAAATCGGTCGCCAAAAGCGCTCTGCCAAGCTGCCAGCAGGCTGTGCGCATCGCGCTCATGCTGATAGTAATCTACGATCACGCCATCGGACGGCATCTCAGGTCTCCATGCTGCACAGCATACCGCAAAATGCGCACTTGCGCACGGTTGTGAAGTGTGCTATGCTATTGCGCAGATTTGGGGGATAGTTTAATTGGCAGAACGACGGGTTCTGGCCCCGTTAGTCTTGGTTCGAGTCCAGGTCCCCCAGCACGGCGCGCTGCTCAGACGGCGCGTTTTTGCTGACACTTCACGTGCTACCCTGCACAAGGCGCGCGTACTCAGCGAATTCCGCCAATTCGCGCTGAGTCAGGCTGCGCGCGGGCGTGATAATATAACATGCATCCAGCCAGAGCCGCGCTTTGCCCGCCCGCGCCGCGATCGCGCGACTCAGTTGCTCAGCAGCTGCCGAAGGCGAGACGCCGGACGGCACGCTCACCTGCAAACTGATGTGCGTTGGCTGAATTTCCACGCCTTCCACCTGCCATCCTTGCGCTGCCGCCGCCTCAGCGAAGTAGCGCGGCAAGAGCGCCGCCAGATCGTCCTCAAGCGGCGGCTCCGACGGCAACAACGCCAGCGTGAAGACCAACGGCGGCGCCACTGTCGCCGCTTCGACCGCCTGCCGCAAGCCTTGTGGCGGACGCAGATCAGTCGGACGCGACAGCAAGGTCTCTGCCGCCTCAGGCGTCCGCGCGACCGTCTCAGCGCTTTCAGCAGCCTCAGAGCCTGCTGCCTCTTCGCTCGCCTCAGGCTCCACAGACTCTGGCACGCGCGACATCGCCTCGTGCAATTGGCGCGCCACTTGACGGATCGTGCGCATGGATGTGCCGCCGTAGAAGAGCAAGGAAAGCGTCAGATCGTCCACCGTGCGCGTGGAATACAGCAAGTAGAGCGTCTCAGGATTGACCTGCAGCGGACGGAAGACGGTTGGCGCGTTGGCGCTGCCCTGCCACATGCGCGTGATCTCGCGCAAGGCAAGGCTGCGCGTCAATTCATCTAACTCGCCCGAGCTGGCGAGCGCGATCACGTCGCTGCCGCGCGTCAAGAAAGCCGCTTTGACGGCAGCGTCAACGCTCATCTGCATGAAGCGCAGCGCGAGCGCAGCGATTGGCGTGGCGGCAGCGTGCTGCGAGCGTTGCACCAATTGCGCGGTCTCGTGCAAGGCGTGGCTGAGCGTCTGCTCGACATTCGGCGCGCTCCACGGCGGACGTGCCTCAGGCGGCACTTTCTCCGCCTCGCTCGCCAGATGTTCCGCCAATGTCTCGAGCGGCACTGAGTCATCGGCGGCGCTCTCAAGGGCGACCTCAGCGGCGATCAGCGTTTGCGGCGGCGCAGCGCGCTCAGGCGCGCGCTCAAGCGGCTGTGTGCCGCTGATCACGGCTTGCAGCGTGGCATCTGATGGCACGGCAGGCTCAGGCGCCGTCGGAGCGAGCATGAGCGTAGTGCTGCCATCGGCAATGCCTGCGATGGCGCGCAGGAAGGTCTCATCAGGCTGAGCGCGCTGCACAGGCACAGTTGGCGCCGCCTGCGCCATGCGCGCTTGGATCAGCGCGTCCAGCTGACGGGCGAAATACGGCTTGACCAGACTCGGCAGCGCGTCCGTCTCAGGCGGAAAAGCAGGCGGCTGATCAGCGCGGCGGCTGATGATGATCGTCAATTGCGGATGCAAGCGGCGCAAAGTCTCGACCAATTCGATCAAGCCTGTCGCTTCGGCTGAGACATCGATCACAGCGAAATCTTGCGGCTCGCGCGCCAAGAGTTCCAGCGCGGCGCGGCTGCTGGCGAAGACGTTCACGCGGTAGCGACCGATGCCTTCCAGCGCCTGCTTGATCGGCACGGCAAAGCTGATTTCAGGATCGAGGATCAGGACGCGGATGACTCTCATGGCGCGCGCTTTCACTGCCTATGCGCTGATTATAGCACGCCGCTGGTCAGTTTGCGCCTCAAATTGCCTTGCGCGTGGTATACTCGCGCCAAGCGCCTGCCATCTCAGAAGAAAGCGCATGGATAATTCGCAGAAGTTCGCACAATTAGGCATTGCCGTGACGCTGCTAGGCGGCGTGATCGCCTTCATCGGGCTGTTCCCAAGCGTGATCGGCTTGGAAGCCAGTCAAGGCGTCGGCGTGCTGCAAGTGCTGACCATTCTAGTCGGCTTCTCAATCCTGATCAGCGGCGCGTATATCTTCGCTCAAGCCACTTATTATCCTAACGAGCGGCATAACCTTGCGCAGAAAATTGGCGTGCGCCTGAGCATGACAGGCTTGGTGCTGGCGGCAGCGATTGGGCTGGCGGATGTGCTGGGCTTCGGCTCGAATTCGCCTTTGATCGGGCAACGCCCGACTCTCGGGCCATGGCAGACAGCGGGCTTGGTCGGCAGTTTTGTGATCGCCTCGCTCGGCTTGCTGATCTTCGTGCTGCTCGGCGATAACACGCCCGACGAGCCTCACGATCCCGACGACACAATTCAGCTCTAGACCGTGTTTCAGTACTTTATTAGGTCGTAGCTAAGACCTTAACAAAAGGTGAAATTTTGTCACGTCCTCTCCATGCCCGATTTTCCGCATAATTTCGATCCGAGTTGCGACAAGAAAGCGACCACGATTTTTTCGATGCAAACGGCACTTGAAAGGTTTGTTTTGATGCGCAGCAGTATTAAATTGCTGTGCTTGATTAACGTCTTCAAATCGAGTTGAGAACGGCATATGAAAGCAGCGGCATTTTTGCGCCTTCGGAAAATTTTTCAGCTCTCCAGCCAAGCGCTGCCGCCCGGCTGCGCCGCGCGAATTTCGCGCACGCCTTCGATGGCGCTCAGCTCGGCGCGCACGCGCTCAACCGCCTCAGGCAGGCACAGGCAGTGGACGTTGGCGCCGGCGTCAATAGTGTAGCAGACGCCAATGCCTTCGGCGCGCAATTGGCGCACGCGATGCATCACGGCGACGGTCGGCGGCAGCCAATAGAGCAGCGGCGGCGCGCTGGTCTGCATCACAGCGTGCATGATGTCCGAATCCAATTCCACAAGGCGCGCAAACCGTTCGAAATCGCGCTCCAAAACTGCCTGAACGCATTGCTCAAGGCGCGCAGACGATGTGGCGAGGCGCGCCGCTTGCAACGGACTGCTCTCTGCCAACTGGTGACCTTCCGTGCTGCCGACCGCCTTGTGCGCTGTGCTGATGATCGCCACCAGATCGGTCAGCTGCCAGTGATCGGCAGGCGCGACGCTCTCAGCGTAGCTGCTGCGATGATCCTCGCCCATGTGCCAGATCACGAAGCCGCTCGGCACGCTGCGCGCCGCTGAGCCTGAGCCGAGCCGCGCATAGGCGCTCAGTTCCGCCTCGCTCAGGCGCAGGTCAAGCGCTGCTGCGGCTGCCAGCGAGAGCGCGGCGAAGGCGGAAGCCGATGAGGCAATGCCGACGCCTGCGGGAAAATTATTGTGCGAGATGACCTCAGCGCGCAGCGCGCAGCCCGCCAAGCGCCGCGCGTAATCGAGGTGCGCCGTGATGCGAGCAAGGCTTGCGCCTTCCAAAACGCGATCATCCACCACGGCGCGGTCAGCGCTCAGCGCCGCGCTGAAGCGGACGGTGGTGCGCGTGAACAAGCCGCCTAAGTTCATGGAAAAAGATGAATTGGCGGGCAGGCGCAGGGCGTGGTCGCGGTTGCCCCAGTATTTGATGAAAGCGATGTTGCTGTGCGCACAGGCGGTCGCTTGCATGGGCTATCCTTCGAGGGCGATCAAAAGCGATCAAGGGCAGGGACGCTCAGGGACGGATGAACGAAGGCGGCGGGCGATCAATGCCGCAATTGGGAAAGCCGTAGCAGGCGTCAGGCTCAAGGTAGCCGTTCGCGTCGAAGCGTCCTTTGCGGATGTCGTTCAGGTCGAGCTTCTCAGAGCTGGACGGCATGACGCAATCGAGCGCGGTCAACGGATTTTCGGGCGTGCGCGGCGTGACCATCGGCTGGCTTGGATTGAAGTAATTATAGACGATGCGCGAGACGCCTTCCATGATTTCCCACAGCGCGATGTTGCCAACTTGCTGACCGGGCAACAGGCGTTCCCAAGTGTAGATGACCAAGATGTAATTACCGCCAGGCGTGAAGACAATGCCGACATCGTTGTTATTCCAGCTCTGATTGCCGGGCGCCCAGCCGTTTTTGTGCGCCACGCGCGTGCCTTGCGGCACGCCAAGCTCGATCAGGCGTCCGATGATGTTGCCGCTGAGCAGCTCAAGCATTTGTTGGCATTCGGTCTGCGTGAATTGCTCAGGCGCGGCGGCAGCCAAGCCGCTGCCATATTGCGCGCAATCGTAGAGCTGCAAGAGCAAGCTCGCCATATCTTCAGGCGTGGTGCGGCTCCAGCGGTCAGGGCGCGCATCGAAGTTCGGATTTGGCACAGGCGGCGGATTGTCGTTGATGCTCCACAGGTCGCTGGCGCCGACCCAAAGCGGCGCGTTGATGAAAGTGTAGCGCGCGCCGACGCGCCGCATGGTCTCGTTGACTTGGCGCAAGCCATCGGCGAGCTTGGCGCGCGGAGAATTGCCGCGACCTGTGTATTGCATCAAGAAATTGGTGGATTCATTGATGCTGCACAGGATCGAGCTTGCCATCAGCCAGCGGATATCGGGCTGCGGCGTGAAATTGAGCTGCGCAAAAGTGTTGATCAGCACGGGCAGCTTGATGGTGCTGGCAGCCGAATAGGCAATATCGGGATTGATCCACATCTCGGCGCCATCTTGCAGGTCAATCACGCCGACCGAAGCGAGCGTGTCCGGTCCGTTCGGCACAAAGTTGCGGCTCTGAAAATATTGCAGAATGGCGGCGCGCAAAGTGGACATATCCGCCGCCTTGGCGCCTTCCGTGCGCATGGGCAGCTTGACGGCGCGATTCTGCGGACGGAAGAGCGCCGCTTCGATCAGCGGGATGGCGCGCTCGATATCGAGGCGCGTGCCTGCAGCGCCTGCGCCAAAGGTGAGCGTGTTCAGATCGAAATTGCCGCTGCTGGCGGCTTGATCGTAGCGGCGCGCGATATCTTGCAACACTTCGCGCAGGCGCGCTTCGGAATAATCGGCGATGAGCGGCACGCTGATCGGATCAGTAGGACGGCGCCATAGGTAATTCCAAAAGTCTTGCCAATAGTTGCTGCTGAGCGCGGTCTGCGCACGAATCTCAGACTGCATCTGGTCGCTTTTGATGACGAAGCCAATGCTGGCAGGCGAGAGCTGGATCGGATGTCCGAGGTATTCGAGCAGGACAGGCTGCTGATAAATGTTTTCCCAAGCGGTGACCGCTTCTGCCAAGCGCAAGCCGCTGACAGGCACGCCTGCTACAGTGATATCGGTCTGCAGGCGCTCGCGGCTCTGCTCAAAGTTGATCAGCTCAAGCGCGAACAGCACTAACGCCGCGATCAACATCAGCCCTGAGAAGAAGCTCAGCACGGGCAAGCGCACGGCTTGCCGCCGCGTGCCTAAGCCTGTCACAGACATAGCCACACTCCACTGCGCAAGATCAGGCTGCCATTATAGCCAAGCCTAGGCATCGCAGCTAGGCTGCGCGGAGCGCGCTCAGGCTGCTCTAACTTTCGTTGCGCACAATGCGAAATCCGATGAATTCCAAGCCGAAGTCAGGGCGCATTTCATCGCGTTTGGCGGCGCGGAAGCTATCGGCGTCTCTGTTCACCCAAGAGCCGCCGCGCCGCACGCGTCCTTTGGAAAGGCATTCCAGCGACTCATCGCCTGTCTGATAATCGGTCAGGCACCATTCCCAGACGTTGCCGCACATGTCCACTGCGCCGAACGGACTATCGCCGCTGCCTTCATAGCGCGTGACAGGCGTTGTGCCGTCGCTGTTGCAGTTGCAGCGCGTCGGCTCAAAAATATCGCCCCAGGCATAGACATAATTGTGCTTGCCTTGCGCAGCGCGCTGCCATTGCGCTTCAGTAGGCAGCGCAATCGTCTCGCCGCTGACTTCGCTGAGCCAGTGGCAAAAGGCGACCGCTTCATACCACGAAATGCCGACCACAGGATAGTCAGGTCTGTTCCAGCGCGCAGCATCCCAGAAGCGCGGCTTGCACCAAGCGCGCTCAATGCGCACGCGCCAGCCTTCGCTCGTCCACCAACGCGGCTCATCATAGCCGTTGGCGCGCATGAAGCGCTCAAATTGCGCGTTGGTGATTGGATATTTGGCAATCTTGAACGAGCTGACGATGCGCGCCGTGTTGTGAGTTAGATAGCCGCCGCGCTCAAGGCGCACCGGACCTGCCAGCACATCGCACCACTCAAACGGCTGACCAAGAATCTGCGCAACTGTGCGCGGCGCGCGCGGCACGCTGATGATGTTGGTATCTTCATTCACGCTCAGCTGAGCGCGCCTTGAGCTTTCTTGCGGACGCAACGGCAACGTCTCTTCGCGCTGGCGCTGTAAGGTCGCCAGATGTTCAAGCAGCGGCAAGGCGTGCGTGTAATCGCCGATCTCACACAGCATGATCAGCCGTCTGTGCAGCGCGGCGCTCTCTTCATCTAGGACGCGGTCAGGCGGCAGCACGGCAGGCTGATAGGGCGGCGGCGGATTGGCGATCGCCTTCGGGATGAACTCGATCAGTTTCTCAAGAGCAGCATCGTAGAAGCGCGGATAGAATTCAATGCCTTGCCTGCCGCCGATGGCGCGGATATCGAGCGGCAGCTGATCAGGATGCGGCGGATAGCGACCTTCATGCGCCAAAAGCACGATTGGCTTGCCAAGGCGCAGCGCTTCGCCGATCTCGCGGCGCATCCAATCCTGCGGATCGTGAATGCGCTCGTCGAAGGTATGCTCAGAGACGACCAACAGCACGCAGTCGCTCTCGCGCAGATGCCGCAAGATGCTCGCTTCGAAGTCCGTGCTATCAATGCTGGAAAAGTCAATGAAAATATCGGCGCTGATCCGAGTGCGCAGGTCTGCCACAAGGCGATGTGTGAAGTCCCAGCTTTTGCGCCGATAGCTGACGAAGAGTTTGTACTTGGGCTGCGCAGGCGAGAGCTTTTGGCGCAGCTGCTCAACGTAAGGCTGCAGGCGCTCGATCCAATCGCCTTCTTCGCGCTCTTGCACAGCCTGCAGCAACGCCATCAGCGCGGCGCAATTGTCGCGCGCTAGATGAGCGATCAGCTGTTGCGTGAAGTCTATGGCACTTTGATCCAGATTGACGCGGTGCTGCGAACTTTGGTCGTCCCAAAATGCCCACATCAAGATGTTCTCGCGCCGCTCGCGCGTGCTGAAGAGCGGCGTCAGCGCGCGGATCAAGCGCTTGATATCGTCAGACGGCAAACACGGCATATGAGTCATTCTGTTGCGAACCATCATGCTGACTTCAATCATGCCTTGACTGAAATTAAACTTATCTAACTATCCTATAACGAAACAGGCTTAAAAGCAAGCAGCGTCTTCGGTCTGAAGACGCTGCTCTGCGCGCAGAATGCTCAGCTCAGGCGGTCACTTTTGGAAGGTGCTGCGCAAGCCGCTGAAGATATCGTTGATCCACGAGATGAAAAAATCGGCAAGGCGCAAAGGCCACGGCGGATTTTTGATCGGCTCAGGCTTCATCTCCTTAGCAGTGTTCACTTCGCGGTTGGCGTAGCGCATCAGCAGCGCAATGCCGATGGCGAGCGACGCCACAGCGCCGATCACCACTGCGACCACGACGATGAACGTGATCAGCTTATCGCCAGTGACAGCGACCGCTGAGGCGGCTTCGTTCGTCGTCTGCAGGCGGCTGACAGGCACAATTGGATTGGTGACGATCATGAAGATGATGAAGATCAAGCCGAGCGTGACGCCAACTGCCACAGCGATCGGCTGGATGAGCGGACGGAAAGTCTCGATGAGCGGCGGAATGACCTTGCGCGCCAGAGCAATTGCCTCGCGCAGACCGAAACGCGGCTTCTGAGCCGCTTCGAGCGCCGCCCAGTAAGTCGGACCTTCATGCGCTGAGGCGCCCGGCGCCAACGCGCCCATTCCCCACAAAAAGCCGAACGTGCCGCCGATGCCCGCTAGGATCAACAGCGAGCCTTGCACCACGCCGTCGCCCGGCGCCAGCGGAAACGCCACCAGAAACGTGACATAAGCAGGCACAACCAAGACTGCCACAATGCCCGCGCCAATGAAACGCTTGACCAAGAAGCCATGCGTCAGCATACCGCTTGGCACCAGCAGCAGATAGACGATCAGCGCTACGAGAATCGTGCCGAAATCGGCAGTTTGCGGCGGCACTGGCCAATGCAACAGCAAGTGGACGGGCACGTGCAAGATCAAACCGAGCAGCAAGCCGCGCACGCCGCCGAAGAGCAAGCCGAAAATTGCCATACACAGCAGCGCCACGATGTACTTCTCGCCAAGCGCGAGCGCTGCATAGGCTGTACCTACCACCACGCCGCCCAAGATCATCCCGTTCACAGCGCGGATGAAGCCAGGGCGGATCAAAAAGGCAGGAATCGGTAAGACCATCTCTAAGTTGCCTCTCTGCATTCTCTAAAGCACATAGATGACGGCGAAGAAGACGAGCCACATAGCGTCCACAAAGTGCCAGAAGACCACGCTCGCCTCGACGCCCCAGTGCCTCTCAGCCGAATAGCGACCGCGCCACACGCCAATCAGCACTGCGCCTAGCAAAAGCGAGGCGACCGTCACGTGCAAGCCGTGGAAGAAGAGCATCGCCCACGTGATCGAGCTATACGGACCGCTTGGCGTCACTTGTGCGCCTGCTGCCAACAAGCCGACGAAGAATACCGCGCCGAGCGCCAGCGTCGCCGCGCCGAAGCGCAGCGCCTCTCCGAATTGATTGGCGCGCACAGCTTTGAGCAAGCGCGTGGCAGTCATGCCGCTGAGCAGGATGACCAGCGTGATCGCAATGGGCAGCGCAATCGGCAAGCGCTCCACGCCGGGCGGCGGCCACGAAGGCTGAACATTGCGCATCAGCAAGTTGGCAAACACGAAGAAGATGAACGCCATGCCATTCGCAAAACGCCACAGCAGCAAGCCTAAGCGCGCATTCTTGAGCGCTTGGGCGCGCTGAAATTGCTCGTGATCGAAGGCAGTTTGCATTGCCGTCATGGTTCAAGTTCCTATACAACGCTCAGTGGTTGTGAAACAATGGGCGGGCAGCGCCCGCCCAAGTTTGAGATGCACTCAGTCGCCTGTAGCAGGGCGCTCAATTGGCTGATCGGTGTGCGCGTGACCGCCTCCGCTGTCAGGTAGCGCCATCTTGCCGCCGCTCGCCAAGTAAGCCGCGCCTTCAGGCGTGCCATAGCCGTATGGATCGCTGGCAGGGATCGGCGGCTCATCGAAATTGTGATCAGGCGGCGGCGAGCTGGTCATCCACTCCAGAGTGAGCGCACGCCATGGATTGCTGCCGGCAGGCTTGCCCGCGACCAAAGAGACTGCCAGATTGACCAAGAACGGCACGATCGCCACTGCCATGATCAACGCGCCGATGGTCGAGAGGACGTTCAGCGCCTCATACTTCGGATCGTAGGTGTAGATGCGGCGCGGCATACCTTCCAAGCCCAAGAAGTGCATCGGGAAGAAGGTCAGAAAGAAGCCGATGTAGGTCAGGGCGAAGTGAATCTTGCCCAAACGCTCGTTCAGCATCCGACCGCTCATCTTCGGGAACCAGTGGTAGAGACCGGCGAAGATGGCGAAGACCGAGCCGCCGAACAGCACGAAGTGGAAATGCGCCACCACGAAGTACGTATCATGCAGGTGGATATCCACAGGCACTGAGGCGAGAAAGACGCCCGTGATGCCGCCCAGCACGAACATCGAAAGGAAGCCGAGCGCGAAGAGCATGGCGCTGGTGAAGCGAATTTTGCCGCCCCACAGCGTGCCGATCCAGCTGAACATCTTGACGCCCGTCGGCACTGCGATCAGCATCGTGGTCAGCATGAACGGAATGCGCGCCCAAGACGCTAGCGAGGTGAACATGTGGTGTCCCCAGACGATGCAGCCCAAAAAGCCGATGGCGAGGCTGCTCAGCGCGATGAAGCGATAGCCGAAGACGGGCTTGCGCGCATGGACGGACAACACTTCCGAGAGGATGCCCATCGCCGGCAACACCATGATGTACACGGCAGGGTGTGAATAGAACCAGAAGACGTTCTGCCACAGCAGCGGATCGCCGCCAGTCGCAGGCGAGAAGAAGCTGGTGCCTGCCAGACGGTCGAGCAGCATCAGCGTCAAGCCGCCGGCGAGGAACGGCGTCGCCACTAGGATGATGATCGAGGTGGCGAGCGTCGCCCACACGAAGAGCGGCATCTGCCAGATAGTCATGCCCGGCGGACGCATGTTCAAGATGGTCACGATGAAGTTGACCGCGCCCAAGATAGACGAAGCGCCAACCAAGTGCAAGCTGATCGCCCACAGCGTCTGCCCATCAAAAGGACTATACTGCGGACCAGAGAGCGGGAAATAGCTCGTCCAGCCCGCCTGCGCAGGTCCGACCAGCCAGCCTGCCAACATGATCACGCCCGCTGGCGGCAGCATCCAGAAGGCGAAGGCATTCAACCATGGGAACGCCATATCCTTCTGACCGAGCATCAGCGGCACAAGGTAATTGCCAAAGCCTGCCAACATCGGCACCACAAACAGGAAGATCATGATCGTGCCGTGCATGGTGAAGAGCGTATTGTAAGCGCCGCCGTCTACCATCAAGCTGGCGGCAGGCGTCAGCAACTCAATGCGAATGAGCTCCGCCAAGAAGCCGCCTACCAAGAAGAAGAAAAACGATGTGGCGATGTACTGAATGCCAATCACCTTGTGGTCAATGCTCCACGCAAGGTACTTGGCAATGCCGCGCGGCTTGGGAACTGCCACCGCGGTTGGCTGAACTGTGGTTGCCATAACGCTATAACCTCTCTACATTTAGTCGCCGATCTTCGCAGGTCACTAACGGATCGTCAACAGGTAGTTGACAATCGCTTCAAGGTCGTCTTCGCTCATCACGTTCGGATTGCCGTAGTTTTGCGGCATGATGCCTGCCGCATAGCCGGGCACAAGATATAGGTTCGGATTGACAATCGAGCCGCGAATGTACGCCGCCGCGTCCGTGCCGCCGACCAAACCTTCGCCGCGCTCGGCGTGACCTTCAGCGCGCGTGGCAATGCCGTTCAAGCTCGGTCCGATGTTGCCGACCAAGCCGGCGTCGTCCAAAATGTGGCAAGCGCCGCAAGCGTACTTGTTGATGACCAGCTGCCTGCCGACTTCCGGCGAGCGCGGATCGCTGGCTGTCTCTTTCGCTTTGGCGTAGAGCGTCGCAATGTACTGATCGAATTCGCTCTGCTCCAGCACCACCACTCTGTTGATCTGAGACATCGCCGCATGACCGACGCCGCACAGCTCTGCGCAGATCACCCACCACTCGCCTTTCTCAATCGGCGTGAAGTACGCTTCAGAGACGCGACCTGGCGTGGCATCCTGCTTGATGCGGAACTCAGGGATGTAGAACGAGTGAATCACATCCTGCGACTCGATGATGGCGCGCACAGGGCGATTCAGCGGCACGTACAGCGTCGAGTCGATCATATATTGCTTGATACGCTCGCGCAGCTCAGGCGTCACCTCAGGATCGTCATCTTCAGGCATCTCATAGGTGAACTTCCACGCGAATTGCTGCCCGATCACGCCGACGCGCACTTCGTTATCCTTCGGCTCAGGATTCCGAATGGTCACGTAGACCTGATAAGAATAGATCGAGAGGATGAACACGATCACCGCAGGGATCGCCGTCCACGTGATCTCTAGCGCCGTGTTGCCATGAATGGGCGCGCCGTCCGTCTCATCGCCAGGGCGACGACGGAAGCGGATGATCGAGTAAATGATGCCGCCTTCCACGATCAAGAAGACCACGACGGCGATGGCGAGCATGAAATTGAAGAGCGAATCCACAGCGGCAGCCTCTGCCGATGCCGCGACAGGAAACAGGCGAGCAGTTAGCCCGACGAACACGCCTATCGCGATGAAGACTGCGCCCACGATAATGTAGATGGCAAACCGATTGAGCTTCACGGCTGTTCAAGCACTCCGTTATAACTATCTACGCGGATATTGTGAAGGCTTTCATTAATTGATCTAATTATACGCGCTCTATCCAAAAAAAGGTACTCCAAATTCGACGATTGATCATTGTGACCGACAACGCATTAGTCTCGCCTTAAAAAAACGTGCGTTTTGCCATGTGCGCTGCACTTTGGCTAAGATTCCAGCATCAGCCAGTTGACCAATTGCGAGGCATTTTACCGTGAGCCAACAGCGCATTCCACCTGCGGCAGGACAAGAGTCCGTCTGGGATTATCCGCGTCCACCGCGCCTAGAGCCGACCGACAAACACTTGCGCGTGATCTTCAACGGCGTCCTGATCGCTGAGACGCGCCGCGCGCTGCGCGTGCTTGAGACCAGCCATCCGCCAACCTACTACTTTCCGCCGCAGGATGTGCAGCGCCAATACTTGCAGCCGATCGATCGCCAGACCTATTGCGAATTCAAAGGCGCCGCCGCTTATTATACCATCGTCGTCGGCGAAAAGCGTGCCGTCGCTGCTGCTTGGTACTATCCCGCGCCGAACGCCGCCTACGCTGCCTTAAAAGATTATATCGCCTTTTACGCAAGCCGCATGGACGCTTGTCATGTGAATGACGAGCTGGTGCGAGCGCAAGACGGCGATTTTTACGGCGGCTGGATCACCAGCGATATCGTCGGTCCGTTCAAAGGCGCGCCCGGCACGCAATATTGGTAGGCTACGCCAAGTGCCGCAAGCGCTGCAAGCTCGCGCCGAACGCCAGAGCGCCGATCAGCAACGGCACGATCACAGCCGTCAGCGCAAGGACGAGCGTCTGCTCGGCGTGAAGCGCAGCCGAGCGCGGCGGAAAGGCTGCTGCGACCAACGGCGTCCAATGACCGACAGGCATCAGCAGGCTTGCCAATGCGCCGATCGGCGCGTTGACGATCAGCCACAAGTTGCTCAGTCCATTCAGCGCGCCAATACTCAAAAGTAGCGCGCCGTAGGCGTAAATCTTCGCCCAGCGCGTTTGGCGCGCCAAGACGGCTATCAGCAAGCTCAGGCTGCCGACCATGAACACTTCGCTGAACGGCTGCGCCATGAAGATCAGCACGTGCAGCACATCCGAGAGACTGATCGCGCTTATCTCGCGGCTGCGCTGCGCCGCAAAGGCGACTGGCAGCACGAGCAACGCGCAGCCGCGCAAGGCGAACAGCACGCGCAACACACCATACCACGCACGTCCGACCGTCAGCGTCTTGGCGATAACCAGCTCATCGCTCCGATAAGGCGTCAGGCGTAACACGCTCCACGTCTGTCTTTCCAGCTCCTGCCCAAAGCTGTGCGCCATGTGCCTGCTCACGCCGAACAGCAGCGACCAATACAGCGCAGAGTGCAGCACAGCGAGGATGATCGGCGTGCCAAACGGCGTCAAAAACGGCGAGATGAGCGAGATCAGGTCTCGGTTCGGCGTATTGTAGACCAAGATCGCCACGAAGAAGAGCGCACCGTGAATCAGCGCTGCAAAGCCGACCAGCGTCCAGAAGTTGGTGAAGCGACGCACCCAAGCAGGCATCAGATCAGGCATGAAGTGCGCCTCGCGCAGCGCGATAGGATGCCGCGCGCTCAGCATCGGAAGATGCCTCAAGGCGTGCGCCCATAACAATCTCATCGCAATATTTTCCTGAACTCATCCAAACGACACGGATCGCTCGCCTTTCGTTGTGCGCAGCGCTGCCGCGTAGCGCAAAATGCCTTCTGCAAAGGTGAGCGTTTGATCGCAGTGCGCGCACCGCAAGCGCCGCTCGCTTTCCTTCCGAAAGCCAACTTGCGCACAGCGCGGACAGCGCAAGACCGCCTGCCAAGTGCGCGGACGCGCCATCTCATCCGCCTGACCGCCCTTGATCGCCCAGATCAGATCGTATTCCATCTGCCAGGCTTCCACCTCAACCTGCTCCAGTCCGTATTCGCGGCGCAATCGCTCGGCAAAAGCGGCGCTGGATCGCACTTTGCCGCGCAGCAAGCGTGCGTAGAAGCCGCGCCGATTGGTCAGCAGGATCGGCGCGCTCGGTCGCGCCACGCGCACGATCTCAGCCAGCGCCGCCGCCTGATCGGGCAGAAATTCTAGCGCCTCTAGGCAGACGACCGCGTCGAAAGTTGCGTCGCTGAATGGCAGCTGCGTTGCGTCTTGATGGATCAGCACTGTGCGCCGACTCTTGCCCAATTTCTCCGCCGCTCTGCGCAGCATTTGCCAGCTGTAATCCACGCCGATCACCTGACCGTTGAAGTGCGGCACGCGCCGCAAGAGCTTCGGCACGCGCCCTGTGCCTGTCGCCACATCTAAGATCAGCGGCTGCGGCACGCCGCTCAGCGCTTTGACCAACGGCGTCGCCAATGTCTGCAATTCCCATGCTTCATCGAACTGCTTGATCCGATCATAGCGCCGTGCGTACAGATCGTAGAGCGCGATCACCACGCGCCGACCGAGATACACGCCTTCAGTGGCGATCAGCAGATACCACAGCGCCGCGCCGATCAGCACAATGGCGACGCCGATCAGCCAAGCGGACATCGCCTCAGCGAATGACAATCGGCAAGCTGGCGGTAGTCGCCGATTGCCCTAGACTGTTGATCGCCTGCGCCCAGACCAAGCCGCGCGGCACACCGCTGAACGGCGTGGTGTTGAAAATAATGCCGATGCCGTCGTTGAAGTTGGTATCTTCGCCCAGCAGGATCGGCGCGTTGCCCGGACGCTCATCCACGAAGTAGAATAGAACTTTGGTGGCATTGTTGACGGCTGAGACGGTCAGCAGCACTTGACCGATCGGCAGGACGCGCACAGCAGGCTGAGCAGGATCAGGTTGCGAAGGCGTGATGCTCAAAACGCCGATGGTCGGCGCAAAGCCTGCGTCAGTGAACACAATCACGTACGGCGTCTCCGTCGCTTGGTTGTTGGCTGCTATTGCCACTGCCCACAGCCGCGCCGAGAGCGTGCCGCCGGTCACCAGCCACTGCACAGCGAAGCCATCTTGCGGCGTGCTGCTCTCGCCGATCAGCACAGGCGCGCCTGTGCCGATCTGTTGCAAATAATAGGCGACGCGCACAGCGCCGCGGACATCTACCGCGCGCAAGGTGATCATGCCCGGCGCCACTCGGAACTGTCCCGCGCCGCGTTGATCGGACGGCTCGATTGAGACGCCGCTGATGACTGGAGCGCTCGGCGTCGGTGTGCGCGGCGCGGTCGGCGTGATGATGACCGGCTGGCGCGGCACGCGCAGCGCCTGACCGACGAAGATCACGTCCGGATTGGTGAGGCAATTCGCCTGCACCAGCGCGGCGACCGTCGTGCCGCTGCGCGCCGCGATATTCGCCAGAGTGTCGCCCTGCCGCACGAAGTAAATCTGCCACGCTGTGTTCGGCGTGCAGATCGGTTGCGTTGGCACGATCACAGGCGGCGGATTGGTCACAGGGCGCGGCGTCGGCGTGGCAGTCACAATGATCACAGGCGGCGTGACGAGGATGAACGGCGTCGGCGTCGGCACGGCTGAGACGCCTAAGTTACAGGCGAGCGACGCCAGCGCCAGCGCCAGCGCGATCAAGCCGAACGCGCCGCGTCCGCCGAAACACTTTCGAAAGTCAGTCATGCGCCGAAAACCTCACTTCACTATCTCACGGCTGTGAGGACGCTTGCGCGCTGCAACCAGAGCGCCGTGCGTCTCATGCCTTCTTCAAGCGTTGTGCGCGCGCGCCAATCCAACAGCTCCGCCGCCTTCGCCATGCTGTAAGTCGCCTGATGCGTCAACATGCGCACATAGCCCGCTAGATCGAAAGGCGTGCCACGCAAGCGCGTCAAGGCGGTCACCAGTGGCGCCGCGCTCATCAAAAGCGCAGCAGGCAGCGCCAAACGATCCGATCTGCCCGCCATGCGCGCATAGTAGCCCAAGAATTCCGCCCAAGTTGGTGCAGGATCGGGCGCGGCATTAAAAATCTGACCAACTGCGCTCGGATGCTGCGCTGCGCAGATGATCAAATCGCACAGGTCGCCGATGTAGATCGGATGCGCGTTGCCCCGTCCGCCGTCCACTAGCGGCATCGGCAGACGCCGACACAGCTCGTAGAGCTGCCGCGACCAAAATTGCGAGCCTTCGCCATACACATAGGCAGGACGGATGATGGTGAGCGCGATGCCCGTGCGCGCCGCCTCGTGTTGCACAGCGCGCTCGCCGTGCGCCTTCGAGAGCGCGTAAAAATCATCCCGCGAAGGTCGCAGCGGCTGCTCTTCGCGCACCACGCCTTGCACATTGAAGCCATAGACGGCTACTGTGCTGATGTGAATGAAGCGCGCACAGCCTGCTGCGACGGCTGCCGCCACGGCGTTCTGCGCGCCAAGCACGTTGACGTTGTAAGTGTAGGCTGCGCTGCCTTCCATCGCCGCTGCCACATGGAAAAAAACATCGCAGCCGCGCGCCAGTTCGGTCATCCGTCTGCGATCTTGCACGTCGCCGCCGACCACTTCAGCGCCCAGCTCGGCGAGCGCAGCGCCTTTGCGCGGCGCCCGACACATGGCGCGCACTGCTGTGCCGCGCTGCAGCAAGGCTGCGCTCAGCGCTGCGCCAATGAAGCCATTTGCGCCTGTCACCAATGCCTGTTGAAAGGTCATTTTGCGCCATGCCACACTTGCCAACGTCACTTTAAGTTTACCACAGCCGTCGCCGCCTTGTGTAGCGTTCCCAGCTGCAAAAAGATGTGCAGACCTGTTAAAAATGCAGCTGAGTTGGCGCGGCGTGTGTTACAATGGCTCAGCCGAGTGAGACTCTCACAGGCGAAGTGTGTAGATATGGCGGAATTTTCACAATGAGGCATGGCGAATGAAGCGCTGGCAGAGCGTGCTGCTGGGCGTGGTCATCAGCGTGGCGACACTTGCCTACGCGCTGAACGGCAACGATCTCTCAAGAATTGGCGATGAATTGGCAGGCGGACGCTACCTGTGGGCAATTCCTTGCGGGCTGCTGATCGCGCTCGGACTCTGGTTTCGCGGTCTGCGCTGGCGCTTCCTGCTCAACGAGCGCATCACGCCGATGCACAGCTTTCACATCACCAACATCAGCTATTTTCTGAACGCATGGCTGCCTTTGCGGCTTGGCGAGGTGGCGCGCGCATACCTAGTCACGCGCTTGAAGCCGCCGATCTCGATGTTCACCGCGCTCAGCAGCGTGGTCGTCGAGCGGCTGATCGACCTATTGGCAGTGGTCGTTTTGGTGGTGCTGGCAGTGCAGCTGACTGACGTGCCGAGCGAGGTGCAGGTCAGCGCGCAGCTGATCGGCATCATCTCAGTGCTTGGGATGCTAGTGCTGGCGTTTTTTGCGGCGCGGCGGCAAGTGGCGCATGCCATTGTGCGCTTTTTCCTGAGCATCCTGCCTTTTCTGGAGCGGCTGGGCGTGCGCAGCCTTGCCGATAAAGTGCTGGATGGCATTGCGCCGCTCGGCTCAGTGCGCGGCGTGAGCTACTCGCTATGGTGGTCGCTATGGGCATGGACGACATCCATCGTGGCAGGCTATGTGCTGCTCTTCGCCTTTTACGATCAGCCGAATTGGGCGGCGGCGCTTTTGATGATCGCGGCGGCAGCCTTGGCGATTGCCTTGCCGGCAGTGCCGGGCAGCGTCGGTCCGTTTGAGGCGGCGATCATCGTCGGCTTGCAGCTGAGCGGCATGATCGATCCTGCCAATGGCTTGCCGCAAGAGCGCGCCTTCGCCTTCGCCGTCGTGCTGCACTTGGTGAACGCCGCTTGCTACGTGATTCTAGGCTACCTTGGCTTGCTGCAAGAGCGCGTCTCGCTCGGCGAGGTATTCCGCGCGGCGCGCGACGCCGTTGCGCGCAAACCTGCTGCCGATGCCGCGCTCAAAACGCCTACCACAGAAGGATGAACGCTGAGGTGTCTGACTCTGCTCAACAACGTCCGCTCAAAATCTTGATCAGTTTGCTTTATTATGTGCCACACTACACAGGCTACACCATTCACGTGCAAGATGTAGCGGAAGCGCTCGCCGCGCGCGGACACGAAGTGACTGTGCTATGCGCGCGTCACAACCTTGACCTGCCGCGCGACGAGACCATCAACGGCGTGCGCATTGTGCGCCTTTGGGCGCCGATCAAACTCAGCCGCGCCATGATCATGCCGTTTTATCCTGTCGCGCTCTACGCTTTCATGCGCCAATACGATCTGATCTTCTCCAACACACCGATGTTCGAGACGTGGATGGTCGCCATCATCGCCGCGCTGACGGGCAAAAATGTGGTCAACACGCACCACGGCGACCTGATCTTGCCGCCCGGTCTCAAGAATCGGTTCATCCAATTCGTCACCTTCCAGCTGTATAAGATCATGGCGCGCAAGGCGTATCGCATCATCGCCTATAGCCAAGATTACGCCGATCACAGCTACTATTTGCGTCCGTACATGCACAAGGTCGTGCCGAACTATCCGCCTGTGCGCATTCCGCAGCCGAATCCTGAGCGCGTCCGCGAGCTGCGCGCGCAATGGCAGAAAGACGGCGGTCCGTTGATCGGCTATTCAGGCAGATTCGTGCAGGAGAAACGACCTGATATCCTGATCCGCGCTTTGGAAGTCATCAATCGCAAGTATCCGAACGCGCGGATCGTCTTCGCAGGTCAGTACAACATTCCTTATGAAGATACTTGGCAGCGTCACCAAGACTTAGTGCAGAAGTATCGCGATCAGCTGATCTTCTTAGGCGTGATCACCAGCCGCGAAGCGCTCGCCAACTTTTATGCCGCGCTGGACGTGATGGTGCTGCCGAGCGATACCGAATGCTTCGCCTTGGCGCAGGTCGAGGCGATGCTGTGCGGCACGCCTGTGGTCATGAGCGATACGCCAGGCGGCAGAGTGCCGGTCACAGTCACAGGCATGGGCAAGATTGCGCCGCGCGGCAATTGGCGCGCCTTTGGCGAGGCGATCTGCGAAGTGATTGAGAATCGCGAGCGCTACTTGAAGCCGCGCAGCGCGATCGAAGCAATTTTCAACTTTGAGCGCACTATTGATACCTACGAGCGCATCTTCCGCGAAGCGGCGCAGCACAGCCGCGTCAAGCTCTCAGATTTTCACACGCGCAAACGCAAGGATGCCTGAGCGACCATGCTGGACGAAGCGACATTTCTGCGCTTGACGCGCAACGAAGCTGATATGGCGTTCAAAAAGCGCGTCCGCTGCATTTTTGAGTGGCTGCAGCCGACCGACGAGAAAGTCATCCTCGATTGCGGCTGCGGACGCGGCTTCTATCTGAACATGATTCGCGCCGTGAGCGCCTGCAAGCTCTACGGCTTGGAAGTGGACACTGAGATCATCGCCAAGACGCGCCGCAATCTGGCGCATCTGCCCGATATCGCGCTCGTACAAGCCAGCATCTACGAGCAGCCGTTCGACGACGCGCAATTCGACGGCGTGATTCTCTCCGAGGTGCTGGAACACATTGAAGACGACGTGCGCGGCTTGTGCGAAGTCTACCGCGTGCTGAAGCCGAGCGGCGTGGTCGCAATCACAGTGCCAAACGCGAATTATCCATTTTGGTGGGATCCGATCAACAAGTCGCTGGAGACGCTCAGGCTGCCGCCGATCAAGCGCGGCATGTTCGCAGGCATCTGGGCGAATCACGTGCGGCTGTACACCAAAGCGCAGCTGCGCCAAGCGGTGGAAGCGGCAGGCTTCATCGTGGAAGAAGAGCGCGCCTTCACGCATTATTGCTTTCCGTTCATCCACAACTTGGTCTATGGCATCGGCAAGCCGCTTTTGGAGAGCGGCGCGCTGCCTGAGCGCTTGGCACGCGCTGCCGACCGCACAACGTTCGATCAGAATGACGGCAGCCTGCGCAATCCGATCAATCTTGGCTTGGCGATCCTGAATTGGTTCGACCGTCCGAATCGTCTGGACGAGCCTGATGGACGCACAACAGTCAACTTAGCGCTCAAGGCGCGCAAGCCGTCCTAGTCGCGCGCGCCGTTCAGCTGAGCGATGCGGCGCTGCAAATATGGCGAGAAGTAGCCTGCGTAGCGCTGCTGCAGCTCAGGAATGCGCCAATCGTCGCCTGTGATCACGCCGCGACAGTTCGGCTGTCCGCACAGGCAGGTCATGCGGAATTCAGGATCGCCATCGCACATGGCGTAATCGAAGCAGACTTCTTCGCCTGCCGCGATGTCGCGCAACGCGATCAGCGTGATCTGTCCTTGTAAGCCCGCATTCGGATCGCACGAGTGATTGACGCAATCCGCCAGATCGTCCACCATGCCGCTGGTCAGGTGCAGGTCTTCTTCCACCTGAATTGAGCGATGTTGCGCCATCTCAGGCAATGTGCGCAGCGTCGCCGTATCCACGACGATTCCGCCCCAGACGACCAGCAGCGCGCCTTTGGCAATCGGTGCGGTCGCCACCAGCGAGTAGCCTGCGCCTTCGGTCAGCTTTCTATCGAGATGCGGATGATTCCACGCCACGCGCCGCGTTGTGATCAAGATATCCGCCATGTACGATCAGTCCTTTATCGGCATCAGAAATCAAGTTCGTCGGCGTCAAGCGCCTCAGGCGCTTGCGTCTCAAGACGCTGCACGCGCAGCTGCGCCGACTCCAGCTTGTGCTGGCAGAAGGCGAGCAAGGCGCGTCCGCGCTCGTAGAGCGCCAACGACTCGTCAAGGCTGAGCGCGCCGCGCTCTAGCTGATCGACAATTTGGCTGAGCCGCTGATAGGCTTCCTCAAACGTTTGAATGGCAGTCTGTTCGCTCATGATCCATCGCTCTCAGTTCGCAAGGTGCGCTGTTGCACGCGCACGCGCAGATGACCGTCTACCAATTGTACGTCAAGCTCAGCGTTTGGCACAGCCTGCGCTGCGCTTGTGATCGGCTGACCTGTGGTCGGATCGCTGAGCAAGGCGTAGCCGCGCGCCAACAGGCTCAGCGGATTGGCGCGCTCCAGCGCACGCGCCTGACCATTCAGCTGCTCAGCGGCGCGCTCCAGCTGCGCTCGCACAGCGCGCTCCAGACGTTGGCTCAGCGCGTCGAGCCGTTGTAGCTCGCCTTCAAGGCGCGGACGCGGCGAGACGAGCCTGAGCTTGTGCGCCATGTTCTCTAGCAGCGCCTGTTGGCTTTGAAGACGGCTTTGCAGCGCGCGTCTCATGCGCTCAGCGCCCTGCGCCAGCTCAGCGCGCAACATGACGATATCAGGCGTGGCGATCTCAGCGGCTGCCGAAGGTGTCGGCGCGCGCTGATCTGACGTGCCGTCTACTAACGTCAGATCGATTTCATGTCCGATGCCAGTGACCACAGGCGCGCGCGTTGTGCGCAAGGCGCGCGCCAGCTGCTCATCGTTGAAGCACCACAAGTCCTCAGCGCTGCCGCCGCCGCGCACTAGCAGGATCACGTCCACGCCGAGCGCGTCTACGCGCTGCAAGGCTGCCACGATCTGCGGCGGCGCATCGTTGCCTTGCACAGGCGTGTGACTCAGCCAGACTTCAGCGAGCGGATAGCGGCGGCGCAGCACATTGCACACATCTTGGAAGGCAGCGGCGCTCTCTGAAGTGACCACGCCGATGCGCTCAGGGAAGCGCGGCAGCGGACGCTTCAGCTCAGTCCTGAACAGACCTTCCGCTTCCAATTTTGCCCACAACGCGCGGAATTGTGCGCTCAGATCGCCTTGTGCCTCAGCCAATTGCACGGCATCGGCATACAACTGATACAGTCCGCCTTGCTCATAGACGCCGATCTTGCCGTGCGCAAGGATTTGCTCGCCATTGCTCGGCGTATGGCGCAGAAGTCGCACTTTATCGCGCCAGATCACCACGCGCAGCTCAGAGAACGCGTCCTTGAGCGTGAAATACAAGTGTCCGCTGCTCTGCGCGCGCAAATTCGAGACTTCGCCTTCTACCCAGATATCTTGGAGCGGCGCGTCGCGCTCGATCAGGCGGCGCAGATAGGCGTTCAAAACGCTGACCTTGAAAACTTCAGACATGGCAGCTCACTTTCATCGCTACGCGCATAGGACTAGCCTAACACAGATCGCCGCCATGCGCACGCGCAGAGTCAAAGTCTGATGACGGTCAGCCGCAAGTGCTCCTGAATACAGCGCAGCCTTGCTATAATCAGCGCATAGGTACAGGTTTTGAGAGTGATGTTATGAACGCCTCAGCTTTCACAGCGCGCCAGATGACCGTCTTGCGCCTGATCTGCGATACGCTCGCGCCTGCGCTCGCCGTCGAGCTGCCCGATCCGCACGGTCTGTACAGTCGCCCTGCCAGCGTGCTCAATGTGCCTGCGCGCCTTGCCGAAATTTTGCAGCAAGTCGCGCCTGAGCGCCTCGATCAGATCAAGTTGGTCTTGGACGCGCTGACGCAGCCGCTCGCCAATCTGCTCCTGAGCGGCAATTCGCGCTCGATCTTGGAGATGGACTTGAGCGAGCGCACGGCGCTCTTGCGCGCTTGGGCGGATAGTCCCTTCGATCTGCAACGGCGCGTCTTCTCCACTTTCAAGCGGCTCACCTTGCTGCTCTTCTACGCCGATGCCGATGCCGCAGGCGAGAATCCGAATTGGGCAGCGCTGAATTATCCTAAGCCTGCGCCGCCGCCAAAAGCGACCAAGCCGCTTCAGCCGTTGCGCTTTGAAGGCGATACAACGCTTGAGACGGACGTGGTGATCGTCGGCAGCGGCGCAGGCGGCAGCTTGCTGGCTGCTGAGCTGAGCGCCGTCGGCTTGGACGTGATCGTCTTGGAGAAAGGCGGCTACTACGCTGAGCCTGACTTCGATGGCTATGAAGTGCGCAGCCAAGCGCGCATGTTCGAGAAAGGCGGCTTCGCCGTCAGCGAAGACTTGGGCATGATGATCTTGGCGGGCAGCACGCTCGGCGGCGGCACAACGGTCAATTGGGCGGCGGCGCTGCGCACGCCTGCGCACGTGCTATCCGAATGGGCGGATGAATACGGCGTGGACTTCACGGACGGCACGTTTGAGCGCGCGCTAGACATCGTCTCAGCGCGGCTGCACGTCACTGAGGACGAGTCGACGCCAAATGCGCGCAACGCGGTCTTGGTGCGCGGCGCGCAAGCGCTCGGCTACACTGTGAAAGTGATTCCGCGCAACGTGAAAGGCTGCGCGGATTGCGGCGCGTGCGGCTTCGGCTGTGCGCACGGCGCCAAGCAGAGCGCGCTCAAGACGTATCTGCAGGATGCTTGCCAATACAACACGCGCATCGCGGTCGGCGCGCATGTGGAGCGCGTGTTGATCGAAGACGAGACGGCGCGCGGCGTCGAGGCGGCGGCGCACACGGCTGACGGTCGTCCTGTGCGGCTGACCGTGCGCGCGCGCGCAGTGGTAGCGGCGGCAGGCGCATTGCACACGCCTGCGCTCTTGCTGCGCTCAGGCTTGACCAACGCGCACATCGGGCGCAACTTGCACTTGCATCCAAGCACGGGCGCTTTCGGCTTCTATCGCGAGCCGATCAACGGCTGGTCAGGCGTCATGATGAGCCATTACGTGCCGCAATTCAACAATCTGGACGGTCGCGGCTATGGCGTCACGCTTGAATCGGCGCCTGGACATCCGGGCTTGGCGGCTGTGGCATTGCCATGGCAACATGGCTTGCAGCACAAGCAATTGATGGCGCGCTACGCCGATCTTGCCAACATTTTGATCATCACGCGCGACCGCGACAGCGGCGCGATCCGTCTGAAGCGCGACGGCGCGCCTGCCGTTTTCTATCGCATGTCCAAATACGACCGAGCGCACTTGCTGCGCGGCGTGATCGAAGCGCTGCGCATTCACTACGCGGCAGGCGCAGAGCTGCTGGCGGCGCCGCATCACCGCGTGCCGATCTATCAGCGCGATCAAGGCGACTTCGAAGCGTGGCTATCACAAGTGGCTTCGGCAGGCTTGCCGAGCAACGCTTTCATCCTAGGCAGCGCACATCAGATGTCATCTTGCCGCATGGCGGCTAATCCTGCGCGCGGCGCCATCGCGCCTGACGGCGAGACCTTCGAAGTGCGCAATCTGTTCGTGGCAGATGGCAGCGCCTTGCCAACGGCTTCCGGCGTCAATCCGATGCTGACGATCATGGCGCTGGCGCACATCATCGCGCAGCAAGTGAAGGCGCGCCTGTGCTGATTCAGCCTTTGGTCGCGCCTGCCGTCAGACCGCGAATGATGTAACGCTGCACAAACAGCGTGATGATCAGCACGGGCAACGTGATCACGACGGCAGCCGCCATCAGACCGCCCCAGTCCACGCTGGCGTAGGTCAAAAAGTTAAAAATGGCGATGGGCAGCGTGCGCGTGCGATCATCTGCCAGCACGAGCGAGAACATAAAATTGTTCCACGAGAAGATGAACGCCACAATGCCTGACGTGATCACGCCCGGCATTGAGAGCGGCAATGCCACGCGCAAAAACGCGCCGATCGGCGTCGCGCCGTCAATTTTAGCCGCCTCTTCCAGCTCGATGGGCAGCTCTTCGTAAAACGAGATCATGATCCACGCGATGAACGGCAAGCCGACCAACATATGGCTCAGGATCAGCGGCACCAGCGTCCCGATCAGTCCAAGACGGCTGAAGATGATGAACCATGGGATCAGGAACGTGATGCCCGGCACAATGCGCGCCGTGAGCAAGATCACGCCGAGCCATTGCAGCCGAAAGCGCGCGATGGCGTAGGCTGCCGGCAAGCCTAAAATCAACGAGAAGAGTGTTGAGAGCGCTGCCACAGCAAAGCTGTTCAGCAAATAGCGCAAAAATTCATACTGCTGAAAGACGTTCTCATAATTTTCAAGAGTCGGCGTGAAATTCAGGATGTTGCGCGTGTTGGTGATATCCACTTGTGTCTTGAACGAACTGAGCAACATCCACAAGAACGGCGCGAGGAAAATGAACAGCACAACTGCGATCGCGGCGTAGCGCAAGGCGCTCAGCAGCGCCTGACGGCGGCGGCGCTGCACGGCTTGGACGCTCAGCGCGCTGTGCGGCACAGGGACGGCATAGTTGGTGGTCATAGCGCAGTTCCCCAGCGGCGGCGGAAACGGATGAAGAACAAACTGACGCCTAGAATCAGCGTGAAGAAGACGATCAGCAAGCTGGACGCCTGCCCAAGCTGAAAATACTCAAACGCTTGAATGTAGCCGTAAGTGTTGATCGTCTCAGTGGCAAAGCCTGGTCCGCCGCGCGTCATCGTGTAGATGATATCGAAGGTCTTGAGCGCGTCAATCGAGCGCAAGAGCGTCGCCGCGATGATGGTTGGGAAGAGCAGCGGCAAGGTCAGCTTGGTGAAGCGCTGCCACGTGCTGGCGCCATCCACGCGCGCCGCTTCATAAGGCTCTTCAGGCAGCGCCGCCAGCCCTGCCAGCAAGATCAGCGCCATGAGCGGCGTCCATTGCCAGATATCCACCACTGCCAGCCAGAGCAGCGCCGTCGTCGAGTTGCCCAAGAAATCTTGTGGCGGCAAGCTCAGCGCGCGCAGCAGCGCGTTCAACGCGCCGATGTTTGGCTCGTAGAGCAACAGCCACGCCATGCCAATCGCAACAGGCGTGGCGACCATCGGCAGCAAAATCAGCGTCTTCACCACGTTGTGTCCTAAAAACTTGCCGTTGATCAGCAACGCAATGCCGAGTCCGAGCAACAGCTCAGCGCCAACTGCGACGCCTGTGAAGATGAACGTGCGCGCCACGGCGTCGCCAAAGCGCGGATCGCGCGTGAATAAGCGCTCGTAGTTGCTCAGCCCGACGAATTCAGGCGCGCGCCGCGCCGAGCCGCTCCACACATGCAAGCTCAGATAGCTAGTGTAGAGAATCGGCACGATCATCATGGCGATCACGAAGATGAGCGACGGCAGGATGAAAGTTGTGCGGATATGGCGATTCAAGTAGTTCATGGCTACGCTCACCGCGAAAATAGCAGGTGCGCCGTCAGCGACGCCGACGACGCCCCTGCGCTCACAACTAGCGGTCTTCCTTGAGGAAAGCGTTGAATTGCTCGTGCGCTTCTTTCAGCGCCGCCTCAAGGTTGCCACCTTCAATGGCGACCACAATCGGCGCGCCGACGATATCGCGCGCACGTCCGACGCTGATCACGCGTGGACGGTCATAGCCGACGCCGCGTGTGGATTGCAGCTTTGCCACTTCGGCGTACTCAGTCGGGAAGCCTGATAAGCCTTCGGGCGACTCCCAGACCGAGATGCGCGGTCCCGGATTGCCGCTCTTCTGCAGCGCCATCACGACAGGCGCGCTGGTCGCCCATTTCACGAATTCCCACGCCGCCTCTTTGTTCTCAGATAGCTCGTTGATGCCGAGCGCCCATGAGGTGATATTGTACTGACGCGCACCTGCCGGTCCGGCTGGGAATGGCGCGAAGCCGATCTCAGCGGCGACCGTCGAGCGCGTTGGATCGGTCGCATTCAGGAACAAGCTATCGGCGTCAATCCACATAGCTGCCTTGCCTTGCTGCAAAACTGCCACTGCCTGAGGCCAGCTCATGTTGGTAGTGCCCTGCGGGCCGTATTCGCGCAGCAGGCGTCCGTAGAACTCATAAGCGGCGCGCGCCTCAGGCGTATCCAAGCCTGAGCTGCCGTCTTCCTTCGTCCAATCGGCGCCGAAGCTGTACAGGAAGCTGCTGAACTGCGTGACGGCTGCGGCGCGCTGTCCGCGCATCACGATGCCGAAGACGCCATTGGCAGGATCGTTCAGCGCTTTAGCGGCTGCTTCCAACTCTTCCAGCGTGGTCGGCGCGCTCAGACCTTTGGCTGCGAACAGGTCTTTGCGGTAGTAGACGACTTGCCGCTCGGTCACAATTGGCACGCCGAAGACCACGCCTTCAAAAGTGACCGTGCCGCGCGCCGCCTCTTGGAAATCTTCCCAATTCCAGTCCTTCTCAGCTTCGGCGAAGGCTTTCAGGTCGAAGAGCCAGCCGTTCTTGGCGAAGAGCCGACCTTCCTGCAAGGGACGGAACATGAAAGCGTCCGCTGTGCTAGTGCCGCTGGTCAGACCGACTTGCAATTTCTGCGAGAGTTGGTCTTCGAAGTAGCTCTCGATGCGCAGGGACATGCCGCTAGCTTTCTCAAAGTCAGGGATCAGACGCTGAATGGTGTTGTTCCAAGGATGGTTGGCGAAGATCAAGCGCAACTCGGTGCCGGCGAACTTATTGCTCACGCCTGCCGTCAGCGGATTGTCTTGCGCAGTCAGAGACGTGATAGGTAGGAGCGCTGCCAGCGCAAAGGCTGCGGCGAGCGCTAAGCTGAACATCTTAAAGACGAGACGTTTGGACATAACCTGAAATCCTTTTACGCGATGAAACACAACGGGCTTTTGTTCTGAGCATGCGCTCAGAGTGTGCAGATCATAGCGCACTTTGCACAGTGTGCAAGTCCGCTTTTGCCTGTTATAATGGCGGCAGTTTAACAAGATTCTAACGCTCGGTTCAAGTAGCGAGGTGTCATGCGAGCGCAAGGCAAGCGGGAATCACTGATGGCGCGGCTGCGCGCAGCCGAAGCGCCGCCGGCGTGGCGGCTGACCAATGGCGTCGTTTTCGTGCTGGCATACGTGCTGTTCTCTATCGTCTGGCTGCTCTCAGTGAGCGTGCTGGCGGATGAGGCGCAAAGCGGCGCGCCATCGGCGCGCACGCTCATGCTCAGCGCGCTGCTGACCGCCATCGTGATCACGCTGGGCATTGGGCAATGGGCGCGCCGAAAGTTCGGCGAGCGCTGGCTGAGTGTGCTGCGCTTGCTCGCGCCGAGCCGTCCTGCGGCGCTTTTAGCAATTTTGCTGTTCGGGCTGGGCATCGCGTGGACAATTGATCTGGGCGGGCGGCTGCTGAACCTGACGGCAGGGCAGATCGTGCCGCCGACGCTTGAGGTGTTGCGGCAGGGCGAGCCGCTTGCTTTTGTACTGGGCGTCTTGCTGGCGGTCGTCTTTCAGCCTGTGGCGGATGGACTGCTCTTCGGCGGCTTGGTCTATCCAAGCGTGGCGCGCGTCAGCGGCGATAATCGGATCGGCATTGTAGCTGTCGCGCTGTTGTATATGTTGGTGTCGCTGCTCACGTCAAGCTCACAAGGACAATGGTACGCGCTGATTCAGCCGTTCTGCATGATGTTAGTGGTCTTAGGCGTGCGCGCTTATACACAATCCGTGCGCGCGGCGATTGTAGCGCGGGCGGCGTTCGGCGTCTTCTTTGTGTTGGCGGCGCTTTTCAGCGCAGGTTTTGCGAACTTGCCGCTTCCAAACTGAGGCACGGGCATGATCGAAGCAACGACGCACGTCAGTTTGTTCTATACAGTCGCGCTCAAGGGCGATATCGCGCTCTTGCCGCGCTTGTTCACTTTCCTGAATCGAGAGCGCGCTGCTGTGCAAGGCGTCTCGCTATTGGTGGATATGGGCTGCGCCTGCGCGCCAGAGGCGTGGATTTGCCGAGCGACCGATGGACGCGCTATGCTTGTGGCGATGGACGGCATGGGCTATGATGCTTTCCACGTCGGCGTGCGCGATCCGCTCTACCAGACGCCGCATCTTGTAGAGCGACTGCAGCACCTGATCGTGACGCGCTTCGCCGCCGGTCCTTGGTCGGCGCGGATTGAGCGGCAAGGCGTGCAAATCGGTTTGGTCAACGGCGCGCAAATGGCGCGCGCTGCCGCTGAGCTACCTACAGCCGATCTGTTGATCGGCTTGCGCTATACCGATCAGGCGACAGCTGAAGTCGCATGGCGCGCGCCGCAGCGTTGGCTGCTCTTCGATTGCGGCGATGGTAGTATCATCGGACGGCTTGACCTGAAATTATCGCCGATAGCGCCATATCTTGAAGTGATCAGTCAGCGCGCGCTCACGCTGCCCGAAAACACGCCGCCCGATCCGACTATCAGCGGCGTCGTTGATTTTGTGCAGAGCGAAGCGCGTCATGCCGAACAGAGGCGAGATAGGCTATGATCTCACAAGCAGAGCTAGTTGCCCGCTTAGATAGATTCTTCAATGTAGCCGCCTTCGATGAGAGCGGCGACCGTCGTTTCTTCCCTGCTGGCTATGAGTCTATGGCTGAGCGCTACCTCGCCGAAGGCTTCTTGGCAGGCACGCTCAACGGATTGATGCTGGACAACACGGCACAAGTTGAGCGCGTCTACCTGATCGTCTTTCCGTCCACGCAAGTGCTAGATACGATCATCGCGAAAGAAGTGGAGCGCGGCGCGCCCGGCGCCCTTATCTTCAGCCATCACATGGCGGATTATCAAGAGAACAGCGGCACATATACTTACATCGCTGAGGCGCACCTGCAAGAGCTGCGCGAGCATCACATCAGCTTTTACTTGTGCCACGCGCCGCTCGATTGTCATCCGCAGCTTTCCACGTCAGGCGCGTTCGCCAATGCGCTCAAGCTGAAAGATCAGGCGCGTTTCGCTGAGTATTACGGCGGCATGTCAGGCGTTTACGGCAACGCGAACGGCATCGGTTTTCACGAGTTTGCCAAGCGTGTGGCAGAAGTGAACAATTTGCCTGCCTTGCGCTATCACGCCGTGCGCCACAACGGACGCGCTGTGAGCAAAGTGGCAGTGGTGGCGGGCATGGGCGGCACGCCTGAGAACTTGCGCGAGGCGGCGCTGCTGGGCTGCGATACCTTCGTGACAGGTGAGTGGTGGCTGCTTGGGCAGAGCGAGGCGCAAGCGCGCGCGCGCGAGGCGATGCGCGAGCTGCTCAAACAGCTCGACCTGAACATCATCGGCAGTTCGCATTATTCAAGCGAGGCGATTGTGCTGCGCGATGCGCTCTGCGATTGGTTGCAGACGAACATTCCTGCCGTCGATCCGATTTTTGTGCCGCAGACAGATGCGTGGCGTTGATATGCGGCGTCTGATCGCGCTCTTGGCGCTGATCATCTTCCTGAGTGCTGCGCCTGCCGCTGCGCAGGAAGACGGCTTGGCGATCATCGTCTCGCCTGCGCCTGCGCAGACCTTGATCGGCGTGGTGACCGTGCAAGGCACGGCTGCCAGTCCGAATTTTCAGCGCTACCGCTTGGAATACGCCGTGCAAGGCAGCCTTGAGCCCGAGTGGTTCGCCATTGTCGAGATCGCGCAGCAGGTGACGAACGGCACGCTGGCTTTGTGGGATACGACAGCCGTGCCTGATGGCGTCTATCAGCTGCGCTTGCGCGTCTTCTTGCGCAGCGGCGCAGTCTTGCAGACCGTTGTGCAAGGTCTCAACGTGATCAATCGCAGCGCCACAACCTTGCCGACCCTGCCGCAGCCTGCCACGCCGCTCGCCACAGCTTTCCCAACGCTCGGACCATCGCCGACCGCGCTCATTCAGCAGCCGCCGACCTTGCCGCCGCGCCCGACCGTCGCCAGCATCGCGCCAACTTCGCCGCCGCCGAGCGAAGGACAGCGCGTTGTAACACAAACGGCGCTGATCTTACAGGCGTTGCAAGGCGCGTTCTGCAATGGCGCGCTCTTCACGCTGTTCGCCTTCAGCTTGTTCGGCGCGTATCGGCTGTTTCATGTGCGCGTGCGTCCGCGCTTGCGCCGCTGGCTCTCGGATGGTCGTGACGGATGAGATCAGGACGCTTGATCGCCGCACTCGTGATCGGCGTCGTGCTGATCGCGAACGTCATCGCTTCGTATCAGCTGTTCACGCGACCGTATCCCGGCTTCAATGATTATTTGACAGTCTGGGAAGCCTCGCGCCTGTTTTTCTACGAAGGACTCGATCCTTACAGCGCACAGACCAGTCTCGCCATTCAGACGCGTATCTTCGGGCGCGCCGCCTTGCCCGACGAGCAGCCTAATCACTTCGCCTATCCATTTTACGCGATCTACTTCGTCTATCCGTTCATCCATGCTGAGTACGCTTGGGCGACGGCGGCTTGGCTAGTCTTCCTCGAAGTCTGTCTGATCGGCGCGCTCGCGCTGCTCCTCGATCTGTTCAAATGGCGTCCGCGTCCGCTGACTGTGATTGCGCTCGCGCTGCTGAGCCTGCTGGCGTATCCTGCGGCGCGCGGCTTGGTGCTAGGGCAGGTCAGCCATTTGGTCTACCTGCTGCAAGTGGCGGCGATCTGGGCGTTTGTGCGGCGGCGCGATGGACTGGCAGGCGCGCTATTGGCGCTCTCAACCTTCAAGCCGCAGATGGGCGTCTTCATCGTGCCGTTTTTGCTGGCGTGGGCTGTTGCGCGGCGGCGTTGGCGCGCAGTCAGCGCGTTCGGCATCGGCATGGCAGCGCTGCTCGGCTCATCGTTCCTGTTGCAGCCGAATTGGGTTGAAGGTTTCTTGTACCAATTGACGCTCTATCCGAGCTACATCGAAGTCTCGACGCCGATCTGGGTCGTGACGGACTATTTGCTCGGCTTAGGGCGCTGGGCAGAGATCAGTTTGAACGGGCTGGGCGCGCTCGTCATGCTCTGGGCGTGGTGGCAAGCGTTGCGAGATGGCACAGTTGGGCATTTCGCGTGGACGCTGATGCTGACGCTGGCGCTGACGCATGTGATCGGTCTGCGCACGGCGACGCCGCACTTTGTGGTCTTTTGGCTGCCGCTGATGTTCTACCTGCGCAGCTGGGCGCGCCAGCGGCGTCATGTGCTGATGATTGGCGTGCTGACGGCGCTCTTCGCGCTGCCATGGCTGTACTTTTTGCTGACCATCGGCGAAGGTAAGTTCGAGCATCCGACGCTCTTCTTGCTGCCGTTCATCGCGCTCGTCGCGCTCGTCCTGACGCGCCGCCAATGGTCGGCAGCCGCGCTGGATTGGTCGGTCTAGCGCTTCACAAGACCAGCTCTGCAAGCAGGCGCACAGCGCGGATATCGTTCGTCTGCAAGTTGAGCGTGGTGATCGGCACGTCGCGCCATGCTGCAAGCCGATCTGCGATGCGCTCAGGCGTGCCGCATAGCGCCACTTCATCCACGAGCGCGTCAGGCACTTGCAGCGCTGCTTCCATCTTCTTGCCTTCCAGATAGAGCGTCTGAACTTGCTCCGCCGCTGACTCATAGCCGTAGCGGCACGCCAGATCGTAGTAGAAATTCTTGCCGCGCGCGCCCATGCCACCGATGTACAGCGCCAAAAACGGCTTGACGCTCAAAAAGCACGCCTCAAGGTCATCGCCGATCACGACAGGCACGCTTGGCGCGATATCGAACTGCGCATAGCCTTTTCCATCGCCTGCCGCTGCAAAGCCTGCCTCAATTGCCTCGCGATATTCGCTGTAGCGATACGGCGAGAAGAAGATCGGCAGCCAACCATCGGCGATCTCGGCGGCAAGTTGCACATTTTTCGGTCCAATAGCGGCGAGGTAGATCGGCAGGTCAGCGCGTCCGTGAATGATGCTCTTGAGCGGCTTGCCCAAGCCCGTGGCATCTGCGCCGTCATAAGGCACGCGATACACCTCGCCTTGAAAGACCAAGGGCGACTCGCGGCGGAAGATGGCGCGCAGGATCGCCACGTATTCGCGCGTGCGCGCCAACGGCTTGCTATACGACTGACCGTGCCAGCCTTCCACCACTTGCGGACCGGATAGTCCCAAGCCGAGCAGGAAACGTCCGCCGCTGAGCTGGTCGAGCGTGATAGCCGTCATGGCAGTGTTGGCAGGCGTGCGCGCAGGCATCTGCATGACCGCCGTGCCGAGATGCACGCGCTGAGTCAGCGCGCCGATCCACGCCAAAGGCGTCACCGCATCCGAGCCGTACGATTCCGATGTCCAGACGGCGTAATAGCCGAGCCGATCTGCCTCTTGGATCAGCGCGAAAGGCAACTCAATGCGCGCGCCGCTGTAGCCGAGCATTAAACCGAGCCGCATCATCAAAAATCCTTTGTGAAAAATAATTTTGCCGCTCCTGTGGCAGCACAAGAGCGGCAGTGCGTTGCTTCAGGCGACCGTGATCTCTTCACACAAGTAGACGTCCTGAATGGCGTGCAGCAGCGCTGCGCCTTCCGCCATCGGACGTTGAAACGCCTTGCGTCCGCTGATCAAGCCCATGCCGCCGGCGCGCTTGTTGATGACCGCCGTCATGATCGCCTCAGCGAAGTCATCTGTGCCGCTGGCGCCGCCGCTATTGATCAGCCCAGCGCGTCCCATGTAGCTGTTGATGACCTGATAGCGCGTCAAGTCAATCGGATGATCAGTGGTCAGCTGCGTGTAGATGCGCTCATCCAGTTTGCCGTACGACGAGCCGCCTGCGTTGAGCGCCTTGTAGCCGCCGTTGCCTGTCGGCAGTTTTTGCTTGACAATATCCGCTTGAATGGTCACGCCCAGATGATTCGCCTGCCCAGTGATATCGGCGCTGGTCTCGTGATTGACGCCATTGACCTTGAAGGCAGGATTGCGCGTGTAGCACCATAGTACGGTCGCCATGCCCAGCTCATGCGCGCGGTAGAACGCCTCAGCCACTTCCACCAATTGGCGCGTGCTGAGCTGATCGCCGAAGTAGATCGTCGCGCCGACCGCCACTGCGCCCATGTCCCAAGCCTGCTCGACCATGCCGAACATGACCTGATCGTACTTGTTCGGATAGGTGAGCAGCTCATTGTGATTGATCTTGACGATGAACGGAATCTTATGCGCGTATTTGCGCGCTACCGCGCCAAGGACGCCAAAGGTTGACGCGACGGCGTTGCAGCCGCCTTCGATCGCCAAGCGCACGATGTTCTCAGGATCGAAGTAGGCAGGATTCTTGGCGAAGGACGCGCCTGCTGAATGCTCAATGCCTTGATCCACAGGCAGGATCGAGAGGTAGCCCGTGCCTGCCAAGCGACCTGTGTTGAAGAGTTGCTGCAGGCTGCGCAAGACCTGCGGCGGGCGGTCGCTGAGCGCCCAGACGCGATCTACGAAATCGGGCGAAGGCAAGTGCAGCTGGTCACGGCTGATGGTCTGGCAGGTATGCTTGAGCAAGTAATCCGCCTTATCGCCGAGCGCCTGCACAATTTGGTCATAGGTGAGCGCACGCGGCGCTGTTGCAATAGCCATCTCAAAAACACTCCTCACACTCTTTTGCGTGTTGGCTGAAGTATACCGCGCTCAGTTGCCAAAACGCACGACGATCACGCCGGTCAAACTCTGACAGAAGCGATCGCCGTCGCGCAGCGGCATCACTTCCCAAGCGTAATTGCCCAGACCTGTGAAAAGTTTGCGCTCGAACGTGACCGTCGTCTCAGTCACATCTTGGATGAAGATGTAGCGATTGGCAGGCGAGAGCAGCCAGACGCGATAGCCTTCCGCGCCTTCTACTGCCGTCCACGAGACTTGCCCATCGGTCTCTTGATCGGCGATCGAGCCTGTGGTCGGCGCGCGGCGCGCAAATGTGAGGCAAGCAGCATCAAAGGTGCGCTCAGGCGCGATGGTCGGCGGACCGCCGGTAGGCGTCGCGGCCAACGCGCCAAAACCTTCAGTGCGTCGCGCAGCCGGCGTGATGGTCGGACGCACATTCAGCGTTGGCAAGGCAGCGCGCGGCGTGTTGGTCACGAAGACGGTCGGCGTCCACGTTGGCGGCAGTGTGAGCGTTGGACGCGGCGTGTTGCTCGGCGTGAGCGTCGGTGTTGGCGTTGGCTCAGGCGCGCTGCACGCCGTGAGCGAGGCGATCAAAAATGCGCTGAGCAATAAGTGAATTTTCCGCAGCATGGAACACAGCCTTTCATGGTGCGCTGAGCGCCTCAGCCAGTGACACGAGCGACCAGATCAGCGCGCCGAGCGCGATCAAGGCGCTGAACAGCACATATAGCGCAGCCGCCTTGCCAATTTGCAGCGGCGTCTCACTGAACTCGAAGCCGACCATCAGCCGCCAGCCGAGCCAATAGAACGCCATGCCGATGATCGCCGTGCCGAGCAGGAGCGCATTGGCGAGCGCGACGTCAATTTGATCAGGGCGTGTGCGAAAGAACAGGCTGAACAGCAACAAGGCGATCACAGCAGTCAAGATCAACGCGGCGAGCGCGGCGAGGACGATGCGCAGCGCTCGCGACCGCCTGCCGAGCCATTGGGCAAGGCGCGTGAGCAGGTCAACCTGTGGCGCAGCTTTGGCAGAGACGCGCTTCTGCTTGCTCATGGCTCAGACTCGCGCAAAATGCCGTGCGACGGCTGATTGATCATGAAGGTCGAGGCGTTCTCGAAGTACTGGCGCATTTGGCTGTAAGCAGGCTCGCCAATTTGCGCTTCGTCAAGCGCGGCGAGCATCGCAGATAGCCATGCGTCGCGCTCAACCTGACCGATGGCGTAAGGTGCGTGGCGCATCCGCAGGCGTGGATGTCCGCGCTCAGCGCTGTACTGCGGCGGTCCGCCGAAATATTGAATGACGAACAAGCGCAGGCGGCGTTCAGCGCCCGCCAGATCGTGTTCGGGATAGAGCGGACGCAACACAGGGTCTGTTTTGACGCGACGGTAAAAGGCGGCGACCAAACGCTCGATAGCTGCTTCGCCGATCAGCTCGTAGACGCTTTTGAAGCTATGCTGAGTTTCTGTCATGTCCGTCGCTCTCTGTACTAACGTGCGCTTGTAGCGCGTCCACTATCGTTTCCACAGACGCGCAGCTTGCTGGCGCGTCGCAGCGCGCACAGCGCGCGGATCGTCGGGCAAGTCGCGCCACTGACCGTTGACCATCACGCCGCCGATGTGAACAGGATCGCGCCATAGGATCAATTGCTCGCGCAAGTTGTGCGCCGTGATCGGCGTTGGCAGATCGGCGTCAATCAGGATTAGATCGGCGCTATAGCTCGGCAGCAGCTTGCCGACGTTCGCCAAGCCGAGCGCCGCGGCGCCGCCTGCTGTCGCCATGTGCCAGACTCGGTCGGCAGGCATCACAGTTGGATCCTGACGGCGCGCTTTGTGCATTAAGAAGGCGCCGCGCATCAAGGCGAAAAAATTGTTCACGTAGCCATCTGTGCCAAGCCCAAGCGTGATGTTCGCCGCGTCCATCTCAGGCAACGGCGCGAAGCCGCCGCCAACTTCGCAGTTGGAAAGCGGCATCGAAGTGACTTTGACGCCGCGCCGCGCCAAAAGGCTGATCTCCTCAGCGCTGACCTGCACGCATTGCGACGCCATGGCGCGTTCACTCAGCACGCCGAGCGAGTCGTAGTATTCCAGCGTGCGCTTGCCGAAGTGCTTCAGGCAATATTCAGGCTCATAAGTGCCTTCTGCGCAGTGAAAATGCACCAAGCTGCCCAGCTCAGCGCCGAGCGCAAACGCGCGCCGAATGAACGCCGCTGAGCAAGTGAAGGTCGTATGGAAGCACATCACGCCACCCAGCAGCGGCTCGTGCGCCGTCGCTCGGATGAACTCGGCGTTCTCTTGTAAGCCCGCCTCGCCGTTCTCAGGGCTGACGCGCTCGGTCGCCTCGAAAGAGAGCAGCGCGCGCAAGCCGTAGCGCCGCACCACTTCGGCTTCTACATTCAAACAGCCGCGCAACGCCATTGGCGCTTCCAAGATGTCGTAGAAAGTAGTGACGCCACTCTGTAAGCATTCCATGCAAAAATGCGCAGTCGCCGCCGCGATCATCGCGTGATCGAGCGCGTCTTCCACTTGCACCCACCAATAATCGCGCAGAAAGCTCCAGAAATCCAGCACTTGCGCAGCAGGCGGAATGCCGTGCGCCAAGACGCCGTACATATGCGTATGCGCGTTCACAAAGCCGGGTGCGATCACACAGCCACGCGCGTCTTTGTGCTGCGCTTGTGGATACAGCGCGCGCAAGCCTTCTGTCGTGCCGATCTCCAGCACCTTGCCGCGCTGCACAGCGACCGCCCAATTCGGCTGTGGCAGCTGCAGACTATCGTAGAGCAGCCAATCGCCGCTGATGAGCGTGATATCTTGCATGGCGCGCTACTTCGCTCTCGCCGCGTCGGCTTGTGCCAGCACCTGCGCGCCTGTCGCGTGATCCGTGATCAAGTAATTCACCACGCCTGAGCGCAACACGCCCAAGAGCGGCAAAACTTTGTCGCTGCCGCCTGCCACAGCCATCACGTACTCGCAAGCGCGCAGCTCATCCAAGCTGATACCGATCGTCCGATCGTCGAAGATGGTCGAGCGGAAGCAGCCGTTGATATCGAAGAAGTAGCCGCAAATATCGCCGACGATGCCCATCGCCGCCATGCGATGCGCCTCTGCTTCGCTGATCAAGCCGCCCAGCACCAGCGGCGAGCGCTCGATCTCGCCAATGCCGACCAGCGCGATGCGCACTGAGCGATACAGTTGCGTCACCGTGCGAATGGCAGTTGCGTTCATCAACATCTCGCGCACTGCCGCGTTCTCAACGAGCGCTGGCGCGCTCAGATAGTAGGCTTTGCCGCCGAAATTGATGGCGAGCTGGCGCGTCAGCTCATGGGCGAGCGTCTCATCGTGCTGCGCCGAAACATCGCCTAGCAATTGCACAATGGTCAAGTTCATCGGCAGCGGCGGTGGACGCATGGCGGCGGTCAGCTCGGCGAGCGTGCGTCCGCGTCCAATGCCGATCACGTCGTTCGGCTGGAAGAGCTTGGCGACGTGCGCTGCCGCGCCGAAGCCGATACCTTGCCGCATCGTGGCGCTATCCGCGCTGCCGGCGCTGCGCACGATGACTGCGCCGCGCAAATTGAACTTGCGGCAAAACGCCTCTTCAAGCGCGTTATCGCGCTGCCGCCATGGACTGATCGTGATCTGCACAACGCCTTCCTCGCGAGCGCGCGTTAGCAAGCGCGAGACCGTCGGTCGTGAGACGCCCAGCACATTGGCGATCTCCGCCTGCGTCAAGTTATCCACGTAATACATGTGCGCCGCTTGGAGCATCTGCTCGTTCGAATCTACATCGTGCAAGCCTTCACACCTTTACCTGATTGCGCCACAAAGGTCAGGCGTACTTTGGGAAAATTATACAGCGGATTGGGCAGCGAGGCGAGTCAGTTTGTGCGCTAGGTCGCCTTCCGGCGTTGCCGCCAGGCGTAGATCACGAGCGCGATGAGCGTGGCAAGGTATGGAATCATCTGCGGCAGCTGCGAAGGCACGTCGAAGCTGCCCAAGCGCGTCTCCAGCGCGGCGAACGCGCCGAAGAGCAGCGCGGCGACCAGCGTGCCGAGCGGCGTGTAGCCGCCCAGCGCAGGGATGACGAGCGCGATGTAGCCGCGTCCTGCCGTCATATCGCGGCTGAAGCCGTTCAGATAGCCCATGCTCAGATGAATGCCGCCCAAGCCTGCCAAAATGCCGCTCAAAAGCAGCGCCGCGTAGCGGACGCGCCGCACCTGAATGCCGACCGCCGCTGCCGCTTGTTCATTTTCGCCCACCGCGCGCAAGTGTGCGCCGAATGGCAGCCGATACAACACAAACGCCGCGCCGAGCGCGCTCAGCAGCGCCAGCCACGTCAGCAGATTTTGCCGCCCGATGGCAGTTTGCAGCGGCTCGCTCAGAAACGATAAGCTCAGGTCAGGGATGCTGATCGGCGGCAGGCTCAAGCCGCCGGCGCGCGCGCCGCTCAGCTGGTAGCCAATGGCGACTGTAGCAGCTGAGCCGAGAATATTGATCGCCACGCCGCCCAAGATCAGATCGCCTTTGAAGCCCAGATGGAAGATTGCCAGCAAGAGCGCCATGAGCGCCGCTGCCAGCAAGCCTGCCAGCGCGCCGATCAGCGCGTTTTGCAGCAAGCCGCCAACCGTAGCGCCTGCGAAGGCAGCCGTCAGCATGATGCCTTCCAAACCGATGTTGATAACGCCCGCTTTCACGCTGACCAGCGCTGCAAGCGCCGCGAAGAGCAACGGCGTGCTGATCCGCAACACGGCTGCCAGATAGGTCGCGCTGAAGATGCTGCTCAGGATCGCTTCCACGCCGTCCGCCTCTGCCAAAAGCGCAACAGACCTTCCGCTGTGAACAGCAAGATGATGATCGCTTGGATCACGCGCACGATCTCCAAACTGACCGCCGCGTCGTTTTGCATGATCGGCGCGCCGACTCGCAAATACGAATACAGCAGCGCCATCGCTGGCACTGCCAATGGATTGTTGCGCGCCAAAAGCGCCGCCACAATGCCTTCGAAGGTCAAGCCGCTTGAGACGGCGAGCGGCAAGCGCTGATAAATGCCCAGCGCCAAGTATGTGCCTGCTAGACCGCCCAACAAGCCGCTGAGCGCCATCGCGCCGACAATCGCGCGCTCCAGACGGATGCCGCCATAGCGTGCGAAGGCTGCATTCGCGCCCAGCGTCCGCAAGGCATAGCCGAACGGAGTCCGCTGCATCAGCCACCACACTGCCAAGGCTGCCAAGGCTGCCCACAGCACAGCTGAAGTCACGCGCGTCGCTGGAATCAAGCGCGGCAGCAGCGCCGATTCAGGGAACAGCGCCGATGCCATTGCGCCGCTCTGCGGCAGCCGAATGCGCTCCAAGATCAAGCCGTAGAACAGCGCGGCGAGCGGATTCAACATCAGCGTGGCAACCAACTCATTGGCGCCCAAGTATGCGCGCAAGACGCCCGGAATCAGTCCCCACAGCGTGCCGACCAGCGCGCCCGCGCCAACTGCCAGACTCACATGCAGCGCTGGCGGCAGCCCGTCTATGAAGAGCGCTACCAGACCGCTCGCCAGCGCGCCCAAGAAAATTTGTCCCTCAGCGCCTAAGCTGAACAGCTTCGCCTTGAAGACGAGCGTGATCGCCAGCGCAACCAACGTCAGGCTGATCGCGTCATCAATCCATGTCGCCCAGCGATTCAAGCGGCTCAGCGGACCGCTCAAGAGCGCTGCATAGGCGTCGCCCGCGCGCTGCGGGCTGATGACGAGCAGGATCAATCCGCCGATCAGCAGCGCACTTGCCACTGTTAGCAGCACGCGCCACGCCTCGCGTCCAACCTGCCCGATGAACAGCGCGAAAGCCAGCATCACCAGTGTGTTGATTGCCCAGACAGCGCCAAAAGCGGGCGACTCAGCGGCGCGCTCGAACGACTCGGCGCCCTGAATGCCGCGCGCCAAGACGTGGACGCTCAACAGCAGCGCCACGCCTAGCGCAGCCACTGCGATCAGAAGACCGATCAGCCCTTTATGCCGCACAACGCTTGCCTTCTCAGCAAGATGAGGAAATGCTGAATGGTCAGTGCAGGTCGACAACTCAAGGCGGCGTTGCGCGCTGCAAGCCGCCTAGCTAGTGTTGCGCCATAGGCGAGATGCCGCTCAGGCTTTGGGATTGGGCAGATCGCGGCTCTGCTCTTCAGCAGGCTTATCGCCGTCGCTCACGCCGCGCCTGAACTCGCGGACTGCCGTGCCAAGCTCGCGACCAAGCCGCCCGATGCGCCCTGCGCCGAACAGCACGACGATGATCACCAAGATGATCAGCAATTCGGTTGGACCGAGGCTCATTTCGATGCTCCTTTGGGCAAGCGCCCTGAACTTTAAGTCATTATAACAACAATACGTTCGCAATGCGAGTTTTGGGCGCCGGCGAATGTTTTGCGCGCTGAGCGGGTCTCACGAGATCAAGTATAATCTGACAATGTGCAACTTGATCCACTCGGAGCTGACTATCTATGCGTTTTCCGCGTGCCAGCGGCATCCTGATTCATCCAACTTCGCTGCCTGCTCGCTACGGCATTGGCGATCTAGGCACGTTTGCCTACCGCTTCGTAGATTACCTAGTCGCGGCTGAGCAATCGCTGTGGCAAATCTTGCCGCTCGGTCCGACCATCATCTATGACTCACCTTATCAGACTCTCTCCGCCTTTGCGGGCAATCCAAACCTGATCAGCCTCGATAAGCTAGTCGAAGACGGCTGGCTTGAGCCGAGCGACCTCGCCGATGCGCCCGATTTCCCTGAGCATACCGTCCGCTATGGCGAGGTGATCCCTTACCACGAGCAAAAGCTCGATCTCGCCTACAAGCGCTTTAAGGAGCGCGCCGATCCCAGCGCGCGTCAAGCTTTCGAGGCATGGTGCGAGCGCAATGGTGCATGGCTCTACGATTTTGCGCTGTTCGCCACGCTCAAGGCACAGCACGGCGGCGCAGAATGGACGAAATGGTCGCGTGAGGCGGCGCAGCCGAGTCCTGCGCGGCGCGTCCTGCTGCGCGAGCAGTACCGCGATCAGGTTGAGAGCCACATGTTCCGCCAATGGCTGTTCTACACGCAATGGGCGGCGCTCAAAGCCTACGCCAACAGCAAAGGCATCCAGCTGATCGGCGACATTCCGATCTTCGTCTCGCACGATAGCGCTGATGTTTGGGCGAATCCGCATTTGTTCCAGCTCGATCCGAACAGCGGCTTGCCCAAAGTGGTGGCAGGCGTGCCGCCAGATTTCTTCAATCCCGAAGATGGGCAGCTCTGGGGCAATCCGCACTACAATTGGCAGGCGATGGAAGAAGAAGGCTACGCGTGGTGGATTGCGCGCCTGCGCACCACTCTGGAGACCGTAGATCGCGTCCGCATTGATCACTTCAGAGGCTTCGAGGCGTACTGGGAGATTCCGTTCGGCGAGGAGACCGCTCGGAACGGACGCTGGGTGAAAGGTCCGGATGCCAAGCTCTTCGAGGCATTTGAGGCAGCGCTGGGCAAGCTGCCGATCATCGCCGAAGACCTAGGCATCATCACGCCTGAGGTCATCGCTCTGCGCGACCGTTTCGATCTGCCCGGCATGAAGGTGCTGCAGTTCGCCTTTGGCGACGATCCATACAGCGTGAATGCTTTCTTGCCGCATATGTACACGCACAATTGCGTGGTCTACACAGGCACGCACGATAACAACACCACGCTCGGCTGGTGGCAGAGCGGCGAGGCGACCGAAGGGATGCGCCGTCACTTGCGCGATTACATCGGGCATGAAGTGCGCGAGCCGCACTGGGACTTGATCCGTCTGGGCATGAACTCAGTGGCGGATACGTTCATCGTGCCAATGCAAGATGTGCTAGGCTTCGGCGAGGATGCGCGCATGAACAAGCCTGGCTTCAAAGGCGGCTATTGGTCATGGCGCTTCGCTGAGCGTTGGCTCTACGATAGCTCGCGCGAGCGCTTGCAGTGGCATACGCGGCTGGCTTCGCGCTCGCCTGCTCAACGTGCGCAGTTAGGGACAACTTGAGAGGATATGGCGAAAATGATCAAAGAGTTCATCACGTTCATCAAGCGCGGTAACGTGATTGACTTGGCAGTTGGCATCATCATGGGCGCCGCCTTCGGCGCGATTGTCAACTCGCTCGTCAACGATATCATCATGCCGCCTATCGGTCAGCTTTTAGGCGGCGTGGATTTTTCGAACATCTTCATCGCGCTCGATGGCAAGAGCTACGCTTCGCTCAAGGCGGCGCAGGATGCCGGCGCTGCCACGATCAACATCGGCGTCTTCTTGAACACAGTCATCAATTTCTTGATCATCGCGTTCGCCGTCTTTCTGCTGATCCGAGCCGTGAATCGGCTGACCGCCAAGCCTGAAGCGCAACCTAAGTCGCAACCTGAGCCGCCGCCAGCGCCTGATCCTGCTCTTGAGATGCAGCGGAAGCTGATCGAGACTTTGGAGAAACTGAATAAGACGCTTGAATCGCGCACCTAGCCTGCCGAGCAGCTTATCGGGCAACGTTTAGCCTACGCTCACTTACCGTTCGGCGTGCAGCGCGCTATAATCGTCAGTATCCAATCTACTGAGATGCTATCCTAGCGAGAATGCATGAAAGCTGTTCAAACGGTTGCCGAGCGCCTGA
>Ga0308403_1000037_pt1 | contig 47175 bp, 48 predicted proteins | sample HotsprSampleOSM3_FD_203470 | JGI IMG/M metagenome (GOLD analysis project Ga0308403, IMG submission 203470) | Hot spring phototrophic mat microbial communities from Octopus Spring, Yellowstone National Park, Wyoming, United States - 20060914_OS-M3 ... | reverse complement strand
ATCGACGTCGTTCCGATGTGCGATTGATTGCGGAAATTCAAGCGACTGATGCGGTATTTCGGCTCGGTGTAGCGCCCGATCAGATACTCAGCCAACGACTCGGCGAAGTATTGGCTGCCCGTCAGCGGCAAATCCACTGTCAGCGTTCGCACGCCGTACTTCTCAATGCTGTCCTTATCTTCACGCACGTACTCAACAGGCTCATACGCCACAACCGCTTGCCCGCGCAGTTGAAAATCGCGGATGAACAACATGCCCAGCGCCGTGTTGGTGACCGCGACTTCGATGTTGCTGGCGGTGGACGCCACACCAAAGCGCAACACATCAGGATGCAGCGGATGCACGGTGTAATCCTCGCCCGTGCCGTCCTCTTTAGTGTTCGCCGTGTAGTCCACGTTCGGCTCAGGCGGCAGCCGCAAATTCTTAGCCGCCACAATCCGCCCGCGATCCAAGTCCACGAACGGCACATTGACCGTCGTCACGCCGCTGGGCGGCAAATCCTGTGTGATGCCGAAGCGATCTGCGCCCTCAGGCGGCGTGTTGCGCGCTCCCCAGCGCCCTGCGGCGCGGATTGCTGTGTTCATCTTCGCCACCACGCCTTGCGCCAGTGTGCGGCGCGGCGTGTAGCGCACCACCACGCGGTTGTAGATATCGTCCATGCCGTACGCGCCTTCGTGCGTCTGATGGTGGTCGTCGCTGGTGGCAACAGGCGCGGCGAACGAGCGGCTGTTGCGGTAGTAGCGGTTCTTGAAGACGAGCGTCCCGTCACGCGCTTGCCAGAACATGCCGCGCTCGCTCTCCACCACTTGCTGGATAGCCGAGAGCGCGCTGGTGCTATCTTCTTTCCACTCGTCGCCCGCGATAGCGAAGCGCTCAACGCCCGTCTCAAAACTGAGCCCTGTCGCATCCGTCCCGTGATTCAGATTCGCCGCCTGTAGCGCGGCGCTGGACGTGCTGAGCGCGATGCCGTTCGCCCATGCGCCGTTGGTGCGCGCCACGAGGTTGAGCGTGGGCGGCGTAGGCTCATCGAAGAAAAAGCCTTCAAGATCGTCGCGCAGATAGAAGGCGAATTCCGCCAGATCGCCTTTGAAATGTTCGGCGACCCAGCCCGCCGCCCCGACGTTCATGAAATCGTGCTTTTTGGTGACGCTCGCGCATGGCACATCTAAGAATGGCACTTCTTCAGCGCGCCACGCCTTCAAACGTCCCGCGCTGTGATTGTAGGTGACCACCAAGCGCTGCCAGATGCCGAAACTGATGACGCCAGGCGCCGTCGCCACATAAGTCGCGCCGACCGTGAAATCGAGCTTGCCGTCGCTATACAGACGCACGTGCAAGGGCTCTGTGAAGGCGGCGTCTGCGGCGCTGAAGATGGCTTGCTGGGCAGGCGGACTGCTGTGCGCTCTGAACATGATGTGAAAACTGAACGAGCACTGCCGCAAATCGAGCGGCACATTGACGATGTATTGGCTTGTGCCGTTCAACGTGACACAAGTGCGCGGCTCTTCAGCGTAAATAGGCGACTGCGTCACGCCCAGCGTCGGACTGCCAACGTAGGTTGCATTCTGTTTGTTCTCGCCAATGTCATGGGCGACCGTGCCGCTCGTCTCGTCAAAGCGATGGTAGCGCAACGGGTTGCGCGCCTGAAGGTACACGCTGAGCGTGCTGGTGCGCCATTCCGCCACAACGCTTGTCGGACGCTTTGTGCCTGTGAAATACTTATCACCTTCGCCCGCCTCGCCGTTGATAGCGGCTTTCAAGTTCTTGAGCTGCCCGATGCGGTCGGACGGATCGACGCGCTTCACATCGTTGATCTGGACGGGCGTCGCCTTGAAGCGGTAAGTGACGCCCTCAATTGTGACCGTGTCGTTTTCAGCAACTTGCGTCGCGTCGCTCAGCTTATAGCCAATGCTGCCGCGCGCCGTGCCTGTCCGAAAGGCGCGCGCGACGAGAATGCGGATCAGCTCATCGGCGCGCTTGTCTTCTTGCAGCGGCACTGCCACATTGACCGCTTGCAGCCTGCTCAGCAAATCTTCGATCTCAAGCGTCGCTGCGCGCTCGCCGTACTGTCCGCTCTCAATTGAGACGCGCCGCACAAAGCCGACGAAGATCAGCGTGCTATCGAAGCGCACCTCAGCGGGCCGATTTGGCTGGAGCAAGCCATAGTACGGACTCGTCGCGTTGTTCGGCGTGAAGCGCCGATCCTGATTATCCAACTGCGCGCGGCAGACGCTCGGCGACGCCATGCCTTGCCTTGCATCCTGAATGCCGAGCCTGATCTGCAAGCGCCTGACGTACGGCGTCAGATCGAGCGTTGTGCTATCCGCCAGCTGTATGGTGACCGTGTACATAGCGCGTTCCTCTCAATCCCAGAGCGCGTCATCGCCGAAGAGCGGCGCGCCGTCGCTGTGCAAGGTCAGGCGCAGCAGCAAGCCGCCGCCGTGTGGCGCGCTGACCTGTTGCTCTGCGATCAACATCGGATAGCCGCGCTTAGGCGCGCCGCTGAAGTTGCCCACGATTCCCCAGATCAGCGCGCCGCGTTTGCCCGCGCTCAGGCGCGGCAAGGCGCTCAGCGCGAATGGCACTTGCGTGCGCGTGAAAAAACCTTGCCAGACGACCGTGCAAGCGCGCACGCCGCTCAGCAGACTGCGCGCCGCCGCGTTGCCGCGCGTGTTAGGATGCACGGCGACCTGCTCGGTCACTTCAAGGCTTGTGCGCGCCGCTGAGAGAATCAACGTGCCGTGCGCGTCTTGCCACTCGGCGTGCGCAGCGCGCTCGGCGAAGGTCGCCGCGCTCATTCCGCCACCTCATCGGCGCGCAGGAAGGTCGCTGCGCACACGCCGCTCAATTGGCGGAAGCGCATGGCTTGCGCCGTGCAGTGCTCATACTCTTGACCGCTCTTCAAGCCGCCCGTCGCCGACCAATCCACGCGCGCTGCCGCGAACGCCGCTTTCTGTTCCCAGATGCGCGCCGCTGCCGCGTACAGATCGTAGCTGCGCGCATCGAGCGTGTAAGCGGCGCCGCCTTGATCGCCGGCGAAGACCACGCGCCGCGCGCGGTAGTTCACGCTGAAGCCTGCGCTGAGCGCCACGCCGCTCGCGTCGCGCACGGCGAAGCCGCTATCCGCCGCCGCTTCCTCAAGCCACGTGCCAAGCGCCGTCGGAAAGGCGTATTCATAGTAGCGATAGCTGCCATCCACGAATTGCGGCAAGGCGATCAGCGGCGCGCCGTAGAACGTGCGCCGCGTGGCATCCAATTCCGCTTGGAGCAGCTCATCCGTCCAGTAAGTGACCGCGCCGACGGTCAGATCAGCCTCGCCGACGGCGCACAAGGCGCGCAAATGCGCGATCAAAGGCATCAAGCCGAGCCGAACAGTCACAGGCAACGTCCTTTCGCAATGGGCGGGAATTTTCCCGCCCAAGACCGACGATCAGCCGCTTAGCTGGGCAGCGTGGCGAGTCCGATCAGCTTGACGCCCATCTGCGGACGCCACACGCCGTGCGCAAACCACAACGAGAAGTTCAGCTCCAGCGCCTCGCGCGATTCATCGCGCTGCGGACGCAAATTGAAGGCGCGGCGCTCATCATAGGCGAGCGATAACGGCGAATACATCGCGCCGATGGCGTTGTTGGCTGTCACCGCGATGCTTGGCGTGACCACGAACGTGACGCCGCCGATCAAGCTCGCTACAAAATACGTGGAGACCAGCGCATCCTGAAAGGCAGGCGCTTGCTGCAGCTCCGTGCCGCTCAGCGCCGCGCTCTCTACCAAGCGCAGCCATTGGTAAGGATGCAACGCGCAAAAGTACGGACTCGGCACTTTGGCGTTGTGCAAGAGCGCGCGCGCACGCAAGATGTGCGACCAAGTCAGCGCTGAGTCGGTCGCGCCGAAGCTGCCGCCAGTCAAGCTGTCAAAATCCGAGGCGATCTGCGCGTCCACAAACTCGGCAAAGGCGGCGCCCATCTCCAGCGCGACGTCAGCGCGCACGTTTTGCGGATCAGTCGCCAGCCGCTCGTCGGTCAAGATGACCTGATCGGCGTAGCGCGCAGGCGTCAGCGTGCTGAGCAGCGTGCGATTGAAAGCGGTCGCCGTCACTTCGGCGCCTTCGGCAAAGGCGCGCACGTTCGCCGCGTTGTAGACGGTCGCCTTGCGCGGCGCCATGCCGTTGTTCTCAGTGAAAGCGCTGACCGTGCGCACCAGCAAGTTGTTAGCGCGCAAGGTGAAATACGCGCCTTCGTAAATTTCCTCCACCAGCGCCGTGATAGCCGTATAGGTCGAGAGAGTCATCCGCTACGCTCCTCACTCATCCTGCCAACGGACGCCGCCGCGTCCAAACGGATTGATACGTCCTGTGCGGCGCTCGCGCAGCCAGCTCAGGTCAGGCGCGCTCGGCTCAGCGGCGTGCGCAGCGCTGCCTTGCGCGCCGCGCGCACGTCCCAAAGCGCGCGCTAAGAGCGCAGCATCCTGCGCCAGTTGCTCAGCGTCTTCGGCGCGCAACAGCCCGATCAGATCGGTAGGAATGCCGTGCTGCGCCGCTAGCGCCTCGCGCTTGGCTGCTAACGCCTCGCGCCGCGCCTGCTCCAGCTGCGCTTGCAGCTGCGCGATGAACACTTCTTGCGTCTCCTCTGCATTTGGCAACTCAGCCATTCGAAACGACCTCTTCAGCTTCTTCAAACTGCCCTGCTTCCGAAATGGCGCGCTCAGCTGCCATACGCGCCGACTCAGCCGTCCAATCGCGTCCGCGCTCGCGCGCCGCCGTCTGGCGGCTGACGATGCCGAGCGCCAACTCGCGCGCCAGAACATCCACCACTTCAGCGGCGTTGGTCGGCAATGGATCAGCCCACGTGACGCGAATCGGCGCCGCGTAATCCGCCTCGCTTGCCAGCAGCCGCATGACTTGGCTGATCTGCTGCAGACCGATCTCATAGCTGCGCCGCAGCTCTTCCGTCTTGAAGAGCGCATCCATGTAGAGCGCGCGCACGCCCAGATTCGTGATGCGTTGCCAATCCGCTACAGCGCCGTCCAGCACTACCACGCGCTGTTCCGCCAAGAAAGCGCGCGTCAGATACTCGATAGCGTTCATGCTGCTCGCCAGATCGGTGTGCATCTCAAGGTTGAAGACCTTCGCATCAGCTTTGGGAATCGTCCAGAGCGTGTTGATGGCAGTCGGCGTCAGGTCGCGCGCTTCGAAGCCGATGCCGACCGTGCGCGGCGCTGCGTGGTAGCGCAGAATGCGCGCCACGTCGCTCATCAGCTTATTGACTCGGTCGTTGAGCGCGAAGTTGCTCACCTCAGGCTGACCGTAGAAGGCGTTCGGCGCGCTCTGATGCTGCCACGTGATGATCGGCGGCAAGGCGTATGACCAGAGCGCGCGCTCGACGCGCCGCCAGCCGCTGCCGTCGTCCTGCCAAGTTTGGATCAGCCAGCCGTCGGCGTCGCGCACCAGCTCTTGGCGATAGTTGGCGCGTCCATGCGACCAGTGCAGCTCGTACCAAAGCACGTCTTCGTAGTCATCGGCGCGCCAAAAGGCGAGACAGTTGGCAGGATTCAGCGCCAGCAAGCGCGGCGCCGCCGTCGGCAGCTCAGGCGCTCGGACGCGCACGAAGACTTGTCCGCTCAGGCAGCCTTGCTTCGCCAGCTTTGCCAGAAAACGCGCGCCGCCGTTCGCCTGCCACAGCTGATTGAGCGCGCTGTTGGCTTCAGGACGGCTCGGCACGTCCAGCGCGGGAAAACGCGGCACCAGCAAGCTGACCGTCCGATCGATCGCCTGCCGCACAAGGTTGATGACCACGTTATCGTCGCTCTCGCCGCCGCGCGCGCTCAGATGGCGTTTGTGCAGACCGTTGTAATAGTCGCAGGCGCGTTGATAAGCGGCGCGCCGTGCGCGCAGCTCGGCATCGGCAGCTTCGCGCAGGGCAGAATCGTTCGGCGCATAGCCGAGCGCAGCGGGCATATATCCTCGCTTTCACTAGATCGGCTGAACGGCGCTCAGTCTAGCACAAATGTTCTAAAAAGTCAAGGGCGAAGCGCGGCATGACTTTGAAAACGTCGTTTTTTGTGCTATACTGTGCATAGAAAGGCGCTGGGCATTGGCGATGATAGAGGTTTGGACGTGCGCATTTTGATTGTTGAGGACAACACTATTTTCCGCGAGACTGTGCGCGATCTGCTGCGCGGTCTGGGCTATGAAGTGCGCGGCGCGCGCAGCTACCGTAAGGCGGTCAAGCGCTTGACGCGCCACAAGTTCGATCTGGTGCTGAGCGATATGGAGATCGGCGACGGCAGCGGCTTCGATGTGCTGCAATTGGCGCGCCGAACGCATCCTGAGGCGTGTGTGGTGCTGATGAGCGGCGACGCTGATCCTGAGACCGTGCAGGCGGCGCTGGAATCGGGCGCAGCGCGCTTCCTGCCCAAGCCGTTGACCGTTGGCGCGCTTTTGGACGCAGTCAAGCTGGCGCAGAACCAAACGACCGCTGATCAGAGCAACACCGATCAGCCTAGCGGCACTGTAAACCCGCTTTGAACTCTTCATACGTGCGCGCATAAAAATTGCCGCCGCCGCCGCAACGGATGTTGAAGTAATAATAGTCGTGCTGAGCAGGCTCGAGCGCTGCCGCCAAGACGCTCAGCGACGGACTGCAGATCGGCGATGGCGGCAAGCCGCGATTGCGCAGCATGTTATAAGGATGCGCTTGGTTGAAGTCAATCCTGCCCGAAGGATACCACCACTGACCAGGTCTGCCTAAAGCGTACATCATGGTCACGGTCGCGCCTAGCGGACGCCCAGCGGCGAGTCGGTTGTGGAAGACGCCGGCGACCATGCGCTGATCGGCAGCGTCCCAGCTCTCGCGCTGCACAATGCTGGCGAGCGTCAGCGCCTGCCAGAAGCTCAAGCCGCGCGCCGCCGCCATGCCTTCATAAGCCTCTGGCACGTTCGCGGCGAAGTTCGCCAAGATCAGGTCGCGGAATTGGACGGCATCCATCTCAGGCGTGATGGTGTACGTGCCGCTGAGCATGTAGCCCTCTAGATTGCGGTCGGCAGGCTTGCTGCGCAAGAACCAATAGTCGGGCAGCGCGGCAGCGGCGCCGGTCGCCGCTAGAAAGTTGCGTCCGCGAAAAGCGGCGGGCAATTTATCGATCTGCTCAGCGATCTGCTCAAGGCGCACGCCTGCGCGGATGGTGATTGTGCAGGGACACTTGGAAGGACGCGGCGCATTCTCAGGCGCGCCGCTCGGATCGTCCAGCTTAGGCGCGTTCTCGCCTGCTCTAGGCGGCAGAAACAGCACCTGACCGACGCGCAGCAAGTCGCTCGTCAGACAGTTGGCTTGTTTGATGGTCGCCACGTCCACGGCGCCATCGGCGCCCAGCACAAAACCGAAGAGCGTATCGCCTGCCTGCACGCGATATGGCTGCCAGCCTTCAGGCGGCACGCAGGCGTCGGTCGGCGGCGCGCTAGGCGGCATTGGCGTGGCAGTTGGCGCAAGGCGCGGCGTGGCAGTGATCAGAATGTAATTCGGCGCGCTACTCGGCGTGGCAGTTGGCGTGTGCGTCGCGGTTGGCGTCTCGCTGGGCGGCGCGATGAGCGGAATTGGCGTGGCAGTGCTGCGCGCAGCGAGCGCGGTCGGCTGTGTAGGCGTCGGCGGATGAACTGTGAGGTCGTTCAACGCGGCAAGCGCGACGATGAACGCGATCAGCAGACCGATCGCAGTGAGCGCCGCGAGCCAAGCGCTGAGCCGTCGCATGGCTCAACCGAGCTTGTAGCCGATCTTGCGCAGCAAGCCTTTGCGCCAATTGATGCCTTCATCGTCTTCGATGCCCTTGCTCTTGAAGCCGTCAATCACGCCGAGGATGCCGCGACCTTGCTCAGTCTCTGCCACGATCACCTGCGTTGGATTGGCAGTGGCGCAATAGATACGCGCTACCTCAGGCACGCTCTTCAAGCTGTTGAGGATGTTGATCGGATAAAAACCTTGCCCTAAAAACAGGATGAAGCAATGACCACACGCCAGCGCCATGGCGTTCTGTTGCGCCAGCGCGATCATCTCGTCGTCCGTGCCGCTCCAGCGGACAAGGCAAGCGCCGGATGCCTCGCAAAATGCCAAGCCAAAGCGGATGCTCGGCACAGTGCTGACCAGAGTCTCGTGGATATCCTCAACGGTCTTGATGAAATGGCTCTGTCCCAGCACAAAATTGATGGTCTCAGGCTTCTCGATGGTCACGACCGAAAGTTTAAGTTCCATGTGCGGCTGATCGCCTCCTTTTTGCGCGCCGATCATACTGCCTTTGGCGCGGCAAGGCAACTGCGCGTGCCTGCTAAGCGCGTCAGACGCTCATGGTCTGCGTGTCGCGTCCGTTGAAGGCAGAGACGCCGAGCCAATCGTAGAGCTGCTGACGGATGCTTTCGACCAAGCGCAGGTTGATGCTGAGATGTCCTGTTGCATCGGCGACGATGGTCAGGCGCAGCAGCAGGCTGCCGTCGTTGTGCAAGCCGAGCGCTAGGTAAGCGTGGCTGGTGCCGACTTGCCGCGTGGTCAGCAAGCCGTCCACGGCGGTCAGGCGCGTGATGGCGCGCATCAGGTCGTCATAGCGCGGACGCATGGCGATCTCAAGCGGTCCGTAGCTGGCGGAGAGCGTGACGTAAGCGCCTTCGCGGCGCACAGCCAAGCGCGGCTCGTCGTCGTCAGCGGCGCTCAGGAACATCTCCATGCTCTCCGAGGCGGAGTCAACCTTAGCTTCATCTAAGGTCTGAAAGTTACGCATACAAGCCGACTCCAATCTGGTGTGAGGTGGCTAAAATTAGTGTGAAGTATAACACAAGCTCGCGCGCCTGCGAGCGGATATGGGCAAATTGCTAAAAGCGGCTGTATTGCGCTGCAATGGCGACCGTCTGCGCATGCACGGCGACGATCTCTTCCACGCGCTTGGCGTAGCCGCCTGCCATGGCGACCGCCACAGGCAAATTGGCTTGACGGCAAGCGCGCAAGACCATGTGATCGCGCGCCGCCAGACCTGCCATGCTCACTTTGAGCTTGCCGAGCTGATCGCCTTCGTATGGATCGGCGCCTGCCAGATAGATCGCGAAATCAGCGTCCGCGCGCCGCAGCGCCTCGTGCAGACCGTAGTCGAGCGCGGCGAGGTAAGCGTCATCGCGCGTGCCGTCGGGCAAGCCGATGTCTAGATCGCTCTGCTCTTTGTGGAACGGATAGTTGCTCTCGCCGTGAATGGAGAAGGTGAAGATGGTCGGATCGTCGCGCAGGATGGCGGCAGTGCCATCGCCTTGATGCACGTCGCAGTCAATGATCACCACGCGGCGCGCCCGACCTTCCGCTTGCAGCGTCCGCGCTGCGATAGCGGCATCGTTGAAGACGCAATAGCCGCCGCCGCGGTCGCGGAAGGCGTGATGTGTGCCGCCTGCCAAATTGACCGCGACGCCATCTTGCAACGCGGCGTAGCAGGCTTCGATGGTGGCGCCGCTGCTACGCCGCGAGCGCTCGACCATGGCAGGCGTCCAAGGGAAGCCGATGCGCCGTATTTCCTGCGCCGTGAGCTGTCCTGTTTGGACACGACGCACATATTCAGCGTCGTGTGCGCGCAGCAGCTCAGCATCAGTGGCGGCGTGCGGCACACACAGCTCCTCAGGCGCGATCACGCCCGTCTGCAGCAGGCGCTCGCGCAGCAAGCGATACTTCGCCATTGGAAAACGGTGCCCTTCAGGCAGCGGCAAAACGAAGATATCTGTGTAGAATGCGCGCATAGCAGAAATTCTAAGCAGCTCCGCTGCGCACGCCAAATGAGCCTTGCAAAAAACGTCACTTTTGCGAAACTAGTGTCCGTCCGTTTCGAAGGGATAAGGCTAACCGCATGACACGACTAGTGATCGTTGAATCGCCGACCAAAGCTAAGACCATCAGCGGCTTTTTGCCGAAAGGTTACACCGTGCTTGCCAGCATGGGTCACGTGCGCGACCTGCCCGAATCGGCGAGCGAGATTCCTGCCGCCTATAAGCGCCAAGATTGGGCGCGGCTCGGCGTGGATGTGGCGAACGATTTCGCGCCGCTATACGTGATCTCGGCGCGCAAGCGCAAAGTGGTACAGGCGCTCAAAGAAGCGCTCAAGACGGCTGATGAGCTGATCCTCGCCACTGACGAAGATCGGGAAGGCGAGAGCATCGGCTGGCACTTGTTGGAAGTCCTGAAGCCTAAGGTGCCTGTCCGCCGCATGGTCTTTCACGAGATCACTAAAGAGGCAATTCAAGCGGCGTTGCGCAATCCGCGCCAAGTGGACATGCGCCTAGTGCGCGCACAAGAGACGCGCCGCATTTTAGACCGTCTGGTCGGCTACACGGTCTCGCCGCTGCTGTGGAAGAAGATCGCAGTCGGTCTTTCGGCAGGGCGCGTGCAATCTGTAGCAGTCCGCCTGTTGGTGCAGCGCGAGGAAGAGCGCCGTCTGTTCCGCTCGGCAACTTACTGGGACCTGCGCGCTACGCTGATCGCGCCTGAGCAACCTGAGCAGCCTTTCGAAGCGACCTTGCAGAGCGTGGGCGATCTGCGCGTGGCGACAGGCAGAGATTTCGACGAGCGTACGGGACAGCTTGCCAAGGGCAAGCGCAAGGTGCTGGTCTTGGATGAAGCGGCTGCTCAAGCGCTGGCTGCGCGGCTGCGCACAGGCGAATGGCGCGTGACCGAGCTGACCGAGCGTCAGCAGCGCCAGGCGCCGCCGCCGCCTTTCACCACCTCGACCTTGCAACAAGAGGCGAATCGCAAGCTGCGCCTTTCCGCCAAGCAGACCATGCAGATCGCCCAGAAGCTCTACGAAGAAGGCTATATCACCTACATGCGCACGGATTCCGTCCATCTCTCGGCTGAGGCAATTCAAGCGGCGCGCCGCGCCATCGTCGCGCGCTATGGCGAGCCGTTTCTCAGTCCCAAGCCGCGCCAATACGCCACCAAGAGCAAGAACGCGCAGGAAGCGCACGAGGCGATCCGCCCTGCCGGCACGCAAATGCGCACTGCTGAGCAGCTCGGCTTGAGCGGCACGGAAGCCGCGCTCTACACCTTAATCTGGATGCGCACCATCGCCTCGCAAATGGCGGACGCGCAAATTGCCACGCTCAGCGTCGCCATTCAGGTCGCCGATGCGCGCTTTCAGGCGAACGGACGCCGCATTGAGTTCCCTGGCTTCCTGCGCGCTTACGTGGAAGGCTCAGACGATCCTGAGTCCGCCCTGCAAGATCGCGAGACGCTCTTGCCGCCGCTCGCCGTCGGCGCGCTGCTCGCCTGCCGCCAACTCGAGCCGATCAAACACGAGACTCAGCCGCCGCCGCGCTACACAGAGGCCTCGCTCGTCCAGACTCTTGAGCGCGAAGGCATCGGCAGACCTAGCACTTACGCCTCGATCATCAGCACCATTCAAGAGCGCGGCTACGTCGTCAAGCGCGCCAATCAGCTGGTGCCAACCTTCACAGCCTACAGCGTGAATCGCCTGCTCGAGACGCATTTTCCCGACCTCGTGGACACGCAATTCACGGCGCGCATGGAGCAGACGCTCGACGATATCGCCGAAGGCAACGCCGATTGGCTGCCGTACCTCAAAAATTTCTATTGCGGCGAGGACGGCTTGGAAAAGCAGGTTGAGCGCAAGGCGCAGAGCGTCGATCCGCGCGAGCTATACGCGCTCAGCCTTGAGCCGATCAAGGCGCACGTCCGCATCGGCAAATATGGCGCGTACCTTGAGCAGCTTGCCGAGCCTGAGCCGTTGCGTGCGTCCTTGCCGCCCGATCTGCCGCCTGCCGAGCTGGACGAAGCGACTGCGCTGCGCTTATTGCAACAGAAGGCGAGCGGCGGCAGCTTGATCGGCTATCATCCGCAGACAGGCGAGCCGATTTTGCTGTTGGAAGGTCGCTACGGCAAGTATGTGCAGCAGGGCGAAGGCGAGAAGCCGAAACGCGCTTCGCTTTTGAAAGGAATGCAGCCTGAGCAGGTCACGCTTGAGGTCGCGCTCGGCTTGCTCAGCTTGCCGCGCGCGTTGGGCGTTCATCCGCAGACGGGCAAGCCGATCAGCGCAGGCGTGGGACGCTTCGGCGCCTATGTGCGGCACGGCGATGAATTCCGCTCGCTCGAGGCATCCGATGATGTGCTGAGCATCACGCTTGAGCGCGCGCTCGCCTTGCTCAGCCAGCCGAAAGGCGCGCCGCGTGCGCGCAAACGCGCGGCGCCGCTGCGCGAGCTTGGCGTGCATCCTGAAGACAAGCAGCCTGTCGCGCTGATGGACGGTCCGTACGGACTGTACGTAAAGCACGGCAAAGTGAACGTCAAATTGCCGCCTGAGCTATCGCCTGAGACGCTCACGTTAGCGCAGGCGCTGCAGCTCTTAGCGCAGAAAAGCAAGCCGTCGCAGCGCGGCGCAAAAACTGCCTCAACAGATGCCGATAAGCCGCGCAAGTCGAAAAAATCGAAAGGCGCCGCCTAGCTCAGCGCGCGTACTCACGGATGAAAAAGTAGACGGTCATCGCCACGCCGACCACGATCACGAAACGGCGCACGACCTTCGGCTCAAGGCGCTGCGCGTACGCCGCGCCGCCATAGCCGCCTAAGATCGCGCCGACGATCATGATCAGCGCGTATTGCCAGAAGATCGTGCCTGCGATCACGAAGCGCAGCACAGCCACGCCGTTGATCAAGGTCGCCAGCAGCACCTTCAGACCGTTCATGGTGTGAATGTTGGTCATGCCTGCCAGCGCTAACGCCGCCAGCATCAAAATGCCGATGCCGCCGCCGAAGAAGCCGCCGTACACCGCGATCAAAAACTGCAAGACTGCCACGAGCGCGGCGACGGCGACGCCGCCGACTGCCAGTTGCTTGCCGAAGCGCAAGCGCAGCGCTTGAGTCAGGTTGCCGCCGATGGCGAAGATGGCGACCGCGAAGAGCATCAGCCATGGCAACAGCCGATCGAAGGTCGCTTGCGGCGTGCGTAGCAGAATCTCAGCGCCAGATAAGCCGCCGAGCAAGCTGGTCAGCGAGAGGAAGATCACCAAACGCCGATCTTGGCGCGCCAGCTCAGCGCGATACGCGCCGACGCTGGCGAGCGAGCCAGGCCACAGCGCCATTGTGTTGGTCGCGTTGGCGTTGATAGACGGCACGCCAACGCTCACCAGCGCAGGGAACGAGATGAAGCTGCCGCCGCCGGCAACCGAGTTCAGCGCGCCGCCTAGAAAGGCAGCCGCGAAAAGCAAAAGTATATCCATAGCTTACGCAGTGAGATACCTAAAATCAAGACAGGGATATCAATAGCCACTTACAACGCGAGTTCGTGCCATTCGGCAGGCGGCTGTGCAACTTTTTCGCGACCGCTCGGCTCGTGGATCGGTCTGCCGAGCGGTCGCAGCTTCAGCGTACCTGCATGATAGGCTGCAATACGTTGTCGTGCGATCTCGACATATGTTGCGTCGCGCTCGCAGCCAATTGCGCGCCGCTCATGTTTGATCGCTGCGATCAGCGCAGAGCCGACACCTGCGTATGGATCGAACACAGCTTGTCCCGCATTGGTGAGCGCCAACACGCAACGCTCTGCCAGCTCTACAGGAAACTGACAGGGATGCACTGTTTTCTCAGGATGATTCGCTTTCACGTTCGGAATATCCCAAAAAGCGCTTTCCCAGTCGTCCAGCAAGATTTCCCAGACATCAGATGGATTTTTGCCCTTTGGATTGCCCGACGGCTTGCCGATGTGCCGACCTTTGTAGTGGCGCTTGCCAGGATACTTAGCGGCGACGCGGACGGCATCCAGATTGAAAGTATACTGATCGCTTTTGATGAACCATAAAAGTGTCTCATAGCGACCTGAGAAGCGCTTTGCGGCGTGCAAGCCATGCCGAAAATGCCATACAATCCGATTGCGCAACTTCAAGCCGTGCCGCTTGAAGTGTGTGTAGTAGAAGATATCCAGCGGAAAGACCTCACCGTCTTCTACATAGTTGCCAACTTGCCAGCACAGGCTGCCCGTCGGGCTCAAAACGCGCACGAGATCGGCGATGATAGGCGTCTGTAACGCAAGGTAGGTCTCAAGCGAGACTCGACGCTCATAATCCTTGCCCAAGTTGTATGGCGGCGAGGTGATGATCAGCTCGACGCATTGATCGGGCAATGTGGCGGTGAAAGCACTTGCATCGCCTAGATGCAAGACGATAGGCACATCGTTTTGAAAATGATCGACGATTGGTGGCTCGCCGAAGCGCGGAGCAAAGTGCATGATCGCGTCCTAGAACGTATGGCTAAGTCTAGACTTTAACACAGCGCGCCGCTTTGCACCATAGCTTGACTCGCCGCCTGCGCGTGTATTATAGTCTAGGCGCAGTAGGCGGAGGAAAATTACGTGATGACCGCCGTTCACACGCCTGCGATGGCATTTCATCGCAACTGGCTCGGCTTGCTGGAGAGCATTGCGCGGCACTTGCCGAACGCCTACACATGGCGCAAAAATGGCGCCTTGATGGTGCGCACAGGCTGGCAGTTAGCTGTTTTCAATGGCGCCGTGCTGGAGCGCGCCGAGACGCTGACCGTCGGCAATTTGTCAGGCTACACTGCGCCGTTCGCCGCGCTTGGCGTGCCTTACTCAGTCCAAATTTGCTCGCCTGTTGCGCATCCGCCGCAAACCGAGTTGCTTCAAGCGGCGCGCTTCGCCGAGTTGCTCTGCGATCCGCTCATGCTGTGCGAGAGCGACCTCGACTTGCCGTTCATTCAGCCTGAAGTGCAAGTGCGCTTTGTGGAGACGCCTGCCGATGAAGCGCTCTACAGGCGCATGGTGATGGAAGGCTTCGACATGACAGGCGACTCGGCGGAAGCCTTTCTTGATGTGATGCTGGCGCTGCCTGAAGGTCGGCATGTGGTAGCATGGCTTGGCGATCAGCCGTGCGGCGCCGGCAGTCTGGCGCTGTGCGGCGGCGTGGCAGGCGTCTATAACGTGACCACGCTGCCTTTTGCGCGGCGGCGCGGCGTGGCAGCCGCCATGATGCAAGCGCTGCATGAGCGCGCGCGCGCCGAAGGCTACAGCGGCACGGCGCTCGCCGCTTCCAGCATGGGCGCGCCGCTCTATCGCAGGCTTGGCTACCAGCCTGATGGCTACCAACTGGCGTACATTCCAATCGCAGAATATTTCTAGACGTGCCGTTGCGTCCGCTTTTGGCTACAATCTCTTCCAAGAAGCCTGATGAGAGGATGACATCGCCATGTTCGAGAACTTCTTGAGTCGCCGCCGCAAGGAAGAGGAAGTACGCGAGAGCGGACGCCTGCCGCCAGGACAGACGCTCACGCAGAAATTCCCTGTGCTGCACTACGGCGCTGTGCCGATCTACAAAGACCTGAGCCAATGGACGTTCCGCATCTTCGGCTTGGTCGAGCAAGAGCGCGTCTGGTCGTGGGAAGCATTCAACGCGCTGCCGCAGACCGAGGTCGTCTACGATATTCACTGCGTCACAGGCTGGAGCAAGTTCGATACGCGCTGGCGCGGTGTGCATCTGAAAACGCTGCTCGAGGCAGGCTTGATCAAATTGCGTCCAGAGGCGCGCTACGCCATTCAGCACTGCGAATTCGGCTATACCACCAACACGCCTGTTGAAGTCATCCTCGCCAGCAATTTCCTGCTCGCCACGCACTACGACGGCGAGCCGCTCACGCCTGAACACGGCTATCCGCTGCGCGGCGTGATGGGCGCCTTGCCAGGGCAGCCGCAAGAGTCAGATCGCTACTTGTGGAAAGGCGGCAAGTGGCTGCGCGCTATCGAGTTCACCGCTGAGGATCGTCCCGGCTTTTGGGAACAGGCAGGCTACAGTAACACGGCGAACGTCTGGCGCGAAGAGCGCTACTGGCGCGGCTTGCGCTGAGCCACGGCAGTTCCCTTGCCAAGCTGCCGCAAGGGAACTGCGCGAATGCGCCTCACACGCCCAGATCGCGGCGACGGAAGCCGATCACGGCGATGCTGATCAAAAGCGCCGCAATGCCGAGCAAGAGCAGCGCGTTATTCATCTGCAAGCCGTCTCTCAAGACGGCGGCGCTGTTGTAGTAGCTCAAGAATGAGACGGCGCGCAAGCCGTCCACATCCGGCACATTCCGTCCGAAGGTATCCACGAAGAAGCTGCCTGCCACCACAGCGCCGCCAAGCGTAGCCGCAGTGCTGCGGCGCCGCACTACAGCGCCCAGCGCAGCCGTCAGCGCCAACACGAACCACGCCGCAGGCAGCATATTCAGCGAGCCTTGCAACAGACGCGCCTGATCCACTGCTTGGCGGAAGGAATCGAAAAAGATGACCATGACCGTCAAGCCGAGATGCCCGATCAACACGCTGAGCGCGATCAAGACGGCGAAGGCGAGCAGTCGCTCGATCACGACTTGCGTCCGCGTGACAGGCGCGCTCAGCAGCACGTCCAGCGCGCCGCGCTCTTCATCGTTGATCGTCACGCACACGCCTAGATAGACTGCATAGCCGCACACCGCCAAGATCAGCCAGCTATAGTAGCCATAGTTGATCAAGCCGAGCGGCGTCGCCATGAACGCTGCGTCGCCGCCGCCTAGCGTGTTGATCAAGAACGGCAAGTTCGCCGCCATTTGCGTGAACGTCTCGACAATGCGCGAATCGTTCAGCACGGCTGTGATGTAGAGCGCCATGACGCTCAGCGTCAAGCCGAGCAAAACGGCGCTGCGCCAACTGCGCCGCACAGTCTCACGAAAAATCACGCCGCTCATCGCACCATCTCCATCTGCCCTGCCTGCGCAGGCATTGCTGTACCACTGCCATAAAACGCGAGGAAGACTTCTTCAAGGCTCGGCTCTTGCACGTGCAAGTCCACCACGTAGTGAGCGCTGACGGCGCGTAAGATCGGATCGAAGTCGCCGCTCAGGCGGAACTTCAGTTGCGCGCCTTCGCCGCTCACCTCTGAGACGCCGCGCACGCCTGTCAGCAAGCTCGGACTGACCGCCTCGCGGAAGGTGAGCGTCACCCACTTGAAATTGACGCGCATCAAGTCTGCCACGCGCTCCACAGCGCGCAGCCTGCCTTCGCGCAGGATTGCCACGCGCTCGCAGATCGTCTGCACTTCGCTCAGGATGTGCGATGAGAGGAAGATCGTGGCGCCGCGCGCTTGCGCCTCGCGCACCAGCTGATAGAAGGTCTGCTGCATCAGCGGATCAAGACCGTTGGTCGGCTCGTCGAGGATCAGCAACTCAGGCTGATGCATCAAAGCGAGGATCAAGCCCAGCTTGCGCTTGTTGCCGCTGGAATAGTTGCGCACGGTCTTGCTCGGATCGAAGGCGAGGCGCTCGATCAGCTGATGGACGTACGCTTGCTGCACAGTGCCGCGCAACGCCATCATGTAGCGGATGACCTGCCAACCGCTCAAATTATCCCACAGGCTCAGCTCGGCGGGCAAAAAACCGACGCGCCGCCGAATTTCCAGCGACTGCGCTTGTGCGTCCATGCCCAGCACTTGTGCGCTGCCGCGCGTCGGTCTGATGAAATCCAGCAGCAGGCGGATAGTAGTCGTCTTGCCTGCGCCATTCGGACCGAGATAGCCGAAAATCTCGCCCTTGTGGACGGTCAAGTCCAGATCGGCAAGCGCGAAGTCGCCTGCGCGTCCGTAGCGCTTGCTCAAGCCCGTTGTTTGAATAGCAGCTGCAGCGCTCATCATCTTAGACTCCTTTGTTTCGCCGCAAACGTTTTTATCTTACGTCCGTCAGCGAAGGTTGCGCGATCCCTAAAAATTAGGGGATCGGCGCACTGCGCCTAGCTGCCAAACTTGCAAAAAGTGCGTAAAAAACCTGCAAAAATTGCGTAGCGATTGCGCGCACGGGCAGGGATTTTTGCAGCGTTCCTTTTGATCCTGCTCAGCGGCTCGGCGTACAATCGTAGGCGTGTTGTCGGGCAACAGGCGGAGTGATTTGGCTATGGCGAATGCAGATAAAATTCAGGCTGATTACGATGAACTGGGGCAGATCGCAGCGCAATTCGCCCAGCAAGGTGATCGGACGCTAGAGCTAGGGCGGCAAGTGTACAACTGTATGTCTCAGCTGCGCGATGGCGGCTGGATCGGCGTTGGCGCCAATCGTTTTTACAACGAGATGGAGAGCCTTGTGCTGCCGGGCTTAGAGCGCCTTGTGAACGCGCTGCACACGGGCGGCGCACAGACCGCGCGCATCGCGCAGATTTTGCGGGCTGCCGAAGAGCAAGCAGGGCAACTCTTTCATGGCGGCGGCGAATTTAGCGTCATGCCTATGCCGAACAGCGGCGGCAGCGAATTTAGCACCATGCCTATGCCGAATAGCGGCGGCAGCGCGTCGAGCGGCGGCGTGAACATGGGCGGCATGATCGGCGCGATGGTCGGCGGCATGTTGGGCGGTCCGCTGGGCGCGCTGGTTGGCGGCGCGTTAGGCAACGCTATCGGCAGCGGTCCGTTCGGTCTCAGCGGCAGGCTCTCGGCGCTGGATGTGGGCAAGAGCAGCGCGCTCTCGCCGTTGAAGATGTTCGAGAACTACATCGGCGCTGATCCTGCGCGGTACAGCCGCAATTTCGGGCATGAATTCAGCAGTCGGCACTTATTCGGCGAGTACACAGACGGCGCCGATGAGAAGTTCATCAACCGCAGCGTGGACGGCAAAGTGGTGCTGGCAGGTGGCGAGCTGTGGAGTCAGCGCGGCTCAGCGCTACGCGGCGATTTGGACTTTCAAGCAGGCGCACTCAGAGGCAGTGCCTTTGCTGAGCTAGGCAGCTACGATGCATCTGGCGAGTGGGAAGCCTCGATTGGGCGTAACGGCGTCAACATAGGTGCTTCAGGGCAAGCGGGCGCCTATCTAACGCGCGTAGGCGCCTCGGCTGAGATCGGCGGCTTACAAGCGGCAGGACAAGCCTACATCGGCGCGCAAGTGCAAGGCGAGCTAGGTGCAGTCTTGATGCCTGGTCAGGCGTATGTCGGTATTGGCGGCGAGGTCTTTGCAGGCGGTAAAGCAGAGGGTCAAATTAGCTATAACCATCAAGTCATGGACGGGCTGAGCGTCGGTGCTACTGCCAGTGGCTACGTCAGCTATGGTATTGGTGCGCAGGCTGATCTCAAATTCGGCTATGATGAAGGCAAGATTCGCATCGGCGGCACACTTGGCGCAACCTTGGGCGTCGGTCTTGGCGGTAAGATCGATATCACCATTGATGCACAAGGCATCATCAATCAAGGCGTCCAGACTGCGCAAGAGGTTGGGCGCAATATCGCTGAATTCGGCAGAGGCGTCTTCGATATCGGCAGAATGTTTTTGCCGTAAAGCAGCTGCAGGGCGGATCGGCAATCCGCCCTGTTTTTCGATGTGCAGAACGCATCGCACACCACAGCAGCAATCATTGGCGCTGAACTTGCAAAAAGCGCGTAAAAAACTTGAAAAAATTGCGTAGCAGTTGTGCCGTTCGGCGCGGATTTGTGAGGCGTCTTCTTTGATCCTGTCTAGCCACTTGGCGTACAATCGTAGGCGTATCGTCAGGCAACAGGCGGAGTGATTTGGCTATGGCGAATGCAGATAAAATTCAAGCTGATTACGATCAACTGGGGCAGATCGCGGCGCAATTCACGCAGCAAGGCGATCGGACGCTGGCGCTAGGGCGGCAAGTGTACAACTGTATGTCTCAGCTGCGCGACGGCGGCTGGATCGGCGTTGGCGCCAATCGTTTTTACAACGAGATGGAGAGCCTTGTGCTGCCGGGCTTAGAGCGCCTTGTGAACGCGCTGCACACGGGCGGCGCACAGACCGCGCGCATTGCGCAGATTTTGCGGGCTGCCGAAGAGCAAGCAGGGCAGCTCTTCTACGGCGGCGACGGCGAGTTTAGCACCATGCCTGTGCCGAATAGCGGCGGCAGCGTTGACTTCAGCGGCGTTGTAGGTTCAGCGGGCAGCAGCAGCGCGTCGAGCGGCGGCGTGAACATGGGCGGCATGATCGGCGCGATGGTCGGCGGCATGTTGGGCGGTCCGCTGGGCGCATTGGTCGGCGGTGCGTTAGGCAACGCCATCGGCAGCGGTCCGTTCGGTCTCAGCGGCAGGCTCACTGCATTGGATGTGGGCAAGAGCAGCGCGCTCTCGCCAGTGAAGCTGAAAGACCTGAATTACATCGGCGATCCAAAGAAACTATTCGAGAGAAGCGGCGGGCATGAATTCAGCAAGCAGCGCTTTGTCAGCGAGGGTCCACTCAAGAATGTCTTGGATCAAACTAAAGTAAGACTGTTGGGCGGCGACCTGTGGACTCAGCGTGCCGCCTTGATGCGCGGCGATCTAGACTTCCAAGCGGGCGCGCTCAAGGGCGGCGCCTACGCTGAGCTGCTCAGCTACGATGCCTCTGCCAAGTGGGATGTCTCAGTTGGGAACGATGGTGTCAAAATCGGCGCTTCAACGCAGATGGGCGCTTACCTGACGCGTGTAGGCGCCTCGGCTGAGATCGGCGGTCTGAAAGCAGCAGCCGAAGCCTATGTCGGCGCGCAAGTGCAAGGACAGGCAGCCGCTGTCCTTGCGCCAGGTCAAGCCTATGTGAACATTGGCGGCGATGCGTTCATAGGCGGCAGGGCGCAGGGACAGATTTCCTATCAGCATCAAGTTGTGGATGGACTGACCGTTGGTGGCACTGCCAGTGGCTATGTTAGCTACGGACTCGGCGTGCAAGGTGATGTGAAGTTCGGCTATGATCAGGGCAAGATTCACATCGGCGGTGCAATCGGCGCGACGTTGGGCGTGGGCGTCGGCGGCAAATTCGATGTCACCATTGACGCCAGAGGCATCATCAATCAAGGCATCCAGACCGCGCAAGAGGTTGGGCGCAACGTCGCTGACTTCGCCCGAGGCGCCATGGACATCGGTAGGATGTTCTTGCCGTGAGGCAGCCATAGGGCGGATGAGCAATCCGTCCTGTGGTTTGGTAAGCTATGCGTGGTTCGCAATCCGTAACTAAGGAGCAAACTCTTGGCTACACCGATGTGGGTTCATTTTCAAGGTCCGGTCTTCTCGCTGCGCGTGCCATCCAACTGGTTCGTGAACGCCACGCCGCAAATCCAAGCGATGATCGTTGAGCCGCCACGCGGCGAGAATCAGCTGCGCTCAAACTTGATCATCACGCTGCAGGCTGTGCAGCCGGACGTCACAGTGGATGCCGTGCTGCAAAACGCGCGCCGCACGCAGCAGCAGGAATATCCGCGCTTTGCGCTGCAGGACGAAGGCGCCGTGACCGGACGCGCCGTTGAAGGTCGCTATCAGGTCTACACATGGTTCAATGAAGAAAATCAGACCGAAGTGCTGCAAACGCAGACCTTCTACATCGCTAACGGCATTCTCTTCAGCCTGACCACCACTTGCTCTGTCGAGCGCCAAGACGAAGTGATGCCGATCTTCGGCGAGATGCTCGGCTCGTTCACCATCGAGATCAACTGATCGTCAGATCGCAAACAACCATCAAAAAGTGGACTCAATGAGTCCACTTTTTGATTCACGCGCTTGACAAGCGCGCGCGTTTTGTATATTCTCAAAAACGAGAACGTTCTCAAAACGTGATAGCGCTTCAGAAGACTGCGAGAGGCATGTGAGTCAGCTATCAGCGCAACTCAAGTTGGTCAATCATCCTGTGCGCATCCGCATCTGTCAGGCGTTGCATCGCGCCAAGCTCTCTACGTCGCAGCTGCACGCGCTGTTGAAGGATGTGCCGAAGCCATCGCTCTACCGTCACTTGCGGCTGCTGTTGGCAAACGGCTTGATCCAAGTCGCCGAGACGCGCCTCGTCAACGGCATTGAGGAGAAGATATACACCATAGATGACGACGCGCTACACATCACGCAAGAAGACGTGCAACGCGAGGTGAGCGCTGCGCAACTGGCTGAGTTCGCGCTCATCTACAGCAATGCAGCCAGCAGCGCGTTCGCTGAACATCTCATGCGCAGCGCGCCGCCTGACCTGCACCAGGTCTTGTTTCACGACTACGTCTTTCACGCCACAGATGAAGCGTTCGCCGAGCTGAAGCGCGCGCTTCATCGCATGTTCACTGCGCTGGAAGCGCAGCCGCCTGAAGCAGGCAGCACGCGAAGGCGTCTGTTGATCCTCGGGCATCCCAGCCCAGCGCCTGAGTCTGACCTATTCACTGCCGAATTGTATGAGTCACAGGAAATGAACGATGAAAACGCCTAAGTTGAAACTGCTCGCCGCGGTCGTGATCTTATCGCTGGCGCTGGCGCCGCTGGCAAGCCTTGCCGCGCCTATCCGCGCTCAGAACAGTCCACTCTTCGAGCCGATTGAGTGCTTCGAGCCGCTGCCGCAAATCCTGCCCGAGGCTGAGTGCGGCTACGCGCTTGCGCCGAAGTTCCACGCCAAGCCTGATGGCGCGCGCTTGAAGCTGGCGGTCGCCAAGTTGCCCGCCCTGAACCAAGCCGCCAACAATCCGCCTTTGATCGTCGCGCAAGGCGGACCGGGCGGCACAGGCATTGCCACCTTCGCGCCGCTGTTCGATAGCCCGCAGCTGCAGGCGCTGCGCCAAGAGCGCGATATCGTGCTGTTCGATCAGCGCGGTACAGGCTACTCACAGCCGAACTTGAGCTGCCCTGCTTACAACGAATTGAGCGTCAAGCTGCTGAGCGAAGAGAAGTCCGCCGATGAGCTGATCGCGCTGAGCGTTGACGCTTTCAATACCTGCAAGGCGGAATACGAGCAGGAAGGCGTCGATCTGAGCGCTTTCAACAGCTATGAGAACGCTGCCGATGTGCCGTTCATCATGCTGGATGCGCTCGGCTATAGCAATTATGACTTCTACGGCGTCTCATATGGCACGCTGCTCGGTCAGCACGTGCTGGCGACCGCGCCGCGCGGCTTGCGCAGCGCGATCCTCGATGCGAACGTGCCGCGCAACGTCAACTTTCTGACCGAAGTGCCGCGCAACGCCTGGCGCGCCATGAAGCGCTTCTTCGATGCTTGCGCCGCCGATGAAGGTTGTAACGCGCGCAATCCTGAGCTGGAAGCGCGCTTCCTGAAGACGGTTGCAGCGCTGAACGCCGCGCCTGTCGCGCTCACGCTCAATCATTCTGAGATCGGCGATGTGCCGCTGCGCCTGAACGGCGATGGATTGGTCTCGCTGCTCTTTCTGATGCTGTACGCGACGCCGTTGTACGCCAACATCCCGACCTACCTGACGGCGAGCGCCGACGGCAACTACGACTGGGCAGCCCCGATCGCTTCAGCAGTCCTGCTCGATTTCTCGCTCAGCTATGGCATGTATCACGCCGTGATATGCGCTGAAGAGAGCGACTTCCGAATCACGCCCGCCGATCTGGAAGGCATCCCTGCGCCGATCGCGGAAGCGCTCAGCAAGGATTCAGGAGCAGTCGAGGCGGTTTGCGAGGCGTGGAAGCTGCCCGAGCTGCCCGCTGAAGCCAACACGGCTGTGGTCAGCGATATTCCGACGCTCGTCCTGAGCGGCGAGTTCGATCCGATCACGCCGCCCGCCTTCGGCGAAGCTGTGGCGAAGACGCTCACAAACGCTTTCTATTTTGAGTTCCCTGCCTCAGGTCACGGCTTGCTCGGTCAGCCTTGCCCGACTCAGATCATGGACGCTTTCTTGCGCAATCCGCGCCAAGCGCCCGACTCAAGCTGCACTGCTGAGATGGCGCTGCGCTTCGCACAGCCCGTTGGCGAAGTCGCGCTGAAGGAAATCACGATCGGCAACGTGCGCACGCTGGTGCCTGCCGATTGGCAAGAGCTGCAGCCGAACGTCTTCGCTCAGGACAAGGCGGCGTTGCTCTTCGATCAGGTCGAGAGCGAGAGCGTTGAGGCGGCGCTGCGCAAACAACTCGGCGATGCTCTGCCCAGCGCGCCTGACGAGACGCTGAAGACGGAGACGCTGACGTGGTCAATCTACGAGCTGGAAGCGGAAGGCGCTAAAATCTTCATAGCAGGCACGTTCAAAGACGGCAAGGTTTACCTTGTGTTGCTGCAAGGTCTGCCTGAAGACGCGCCTGCGCTGAAGGCGAACGTGCTGCTGCCGATCTTGAAAGTATTCACGATCAATTAGCGCGACCGACAGGCGCATTGGCGACAGTGCGCCTGTCTTTTTTCCGCTGCCGGCTGTTTTTCGCGGCGCTCACTGCGCAGGCAAGCTGAACAAGCGCGCTGCGTTTTGCGCGGTCGCCGCTGCGAACGCCTCAAAAGTCGTGTTATGCAGCTCAGCCAAGCGCTGCGCCACATAACGGACGTGCGCAGGCGTGTTGCGCTCGCCGCGATGCGGATGCGGCGTCAGGAACGGCGCGTCGGTCTCAGTGAGCAGGCGCGCCAAAGGCACGCGCGCAGCCACTTGACGCAAGGCATCCGCCTTTTTGTAGGTGATCGGTCCGCTGAAGCCGAGATAGAAGCCAAGCGTCAGCGCGCGCTCAGCGTCAGCCTGATCGCCTGAGAAAGAATGCAGCACGCCAAGCCGCTCGCGGCGCGCTTCAGGCAGCGCGGCGCACCACGCGCTCAGGATGCTCAGCACGTCCGCCGTCGCCTCGCGATTGTGGATGATCACAGGCAAACCGAGCTGCGCCGCCAAATTCAACTGATCCTCAAAAGCGCGCCATTGCTGCGCCTTCGGACTTTTATCCCAGTGATAGTCTAAGCCGATCTCGCCAATGGCGACGCATTTGGCGTGCGCCGCTTGCTGCGCGATATCCGCGAGCAAGCTCGGCGTGTAATCAGCGGTCTCGTTTGGATGTAAGCCGACCGCGACGTAAACGCCGTCGTAGCGCGCCGCCAATTGAAGCGCTTGCGCGCCTGTGGCAAGGTCAATGGCAGGATTGATCAGGCGCGTCACGCCGTGCGCGCGCGCCGCCTGCCACAGCAGGTCGCGGTCGGCATCGAACGCCGCGAAATCGAAATGGCAATGTGTGTCAATCAGCATGAGTCCGCCTATCAATCAAGGCGCTGTAAGGTCTGCAGTCCGTCCGCCGCTTCCACCGACCAGCCTTCCGTGCCGTTTGGCGAGCGCACCTGCCACCAGATCATGCCGTCAGCGCGTTGCGGCGCGCCGATGATGGTCACGAGCGTGCCGCTGGGCAAGTTCTCAAGGATCGGATTGCGCACGCCGGGCGCTGCGCGCAGCTTCAAGCCTTCGTCGCGCACGAAGACGCGCGCGCGGTCGCCGATCCTGAACGTCCGCGAGATGAAAGTGGCGGTTGGATAGGCGGCCGCTGTGACCGTCTGCGCGAGCGCAGAGCGTTGCGCGTTGAGCGTGGCGGCGGCAGCTGTGATGGTAGCGCGCTCGCGAATGGCTTGGCTGGTGGCTTGTAAAGCTGCAGCGCGCGACGCAGTGGCGTTCAGCTGCGCTGTCACTTGCGCTTCAACAGTCTGTTGCGCGCTGACGGCTTGCGCAGTCTGACTGCCGACCGCGTTCAAGGTTGCCGAGACGATGAGCGCGATGTCTTGCGTCGGCGTCGCCGTGAGCGTCATAGTCGGACTGGATATCGGCGTCTGAGTGAAAGTTGGCGTGGAAGTCGCGCTTGGACTGGACGTTTGCGTCGGCGTCTGAGTGAGAGTCGGCGTCAGACTGGACGTTTGCGTCAGCGTCGCTGTGAAAGTCGCCGTCGGCGTCTCAGAGATGACGATGATCGTGCTGAGCGCGGCGCGCAAGTCGTCAGCTGCAACTTGTGCGCCGTCAATTGGCGGCTCAGGCGCGCCGATGCCGCTCAAGGAGCGCGCCGCGCCTGCAATGACGAGGAGCAGAAGCGCCACGCCGATCAGAGCGATGGCGACAAGCGGACGGCGCGCTCGGGCGTGCTTGCGCGTGGTAGCGGCGTTCTGCGAGTTGATCGGCTCTAGCATTGTGGCAGGCGCCGTCTGCGCTAATGGCATCGCTCTGGGCAGGACTTTGCCTTCGGCGGCAGCTTGTAAAGCCTGCGCCATCTCGCGCGCGCTGCTGAAGCGCGCTTCGCGGCGTTTAGCGAGCGCGACGTGCAGCACGTCGCCCAGCGCAGACGGCAGATCGGCGAGCGGCGGCGGCGCGACGTTGAAGTGCTGATACATCATCTGCAGCGGCGTCTCGGCGCGATAAGGCGTTTGCCCTGAAAGCATCTCGTAGAGCAAGATGCCGAGCGCGTAGATATCTGTGCGCGCATCGGCGCGCGCGCCTTCCCACAGCTCAGGCGCCATGTACGCCGCCGTTCCCATGACCATGCCTGTGCGCGTCAGCGCAGTGCTACCCACAAGGCGCGCAATGCCGAAATCGGCGATGAAAGCGTTCTGCGCGCTATCGAGCAGCACATTGGCAGGCTTCAGATCGCGATGGACAACGCCGCGCTGATGCGCATGATCGAGCGCATCGGCGATCTGGCTGAACAGACGGACGCTCAGGCTGAGCGGCAATTTGCCGCGCGCGGCGATCAGGCGCGCCAAGCTGCCGCCTGTCAGCAGTTCCATCACGATGTAGCTCAGCGCGTCGTGCTGACCGTAATCGAAGACTTTGACAATGTGCGGATGGCTGAGCGACGCCGCAATTTTCACCTCAGCGCGGAAGCGCGCCAGCGACTCAGGATTGTCGGTCAAGCGCGCCAGCAGCACTTTGAACGCCACTTCTCGATCCACAGTCAGTTGCCGCGCGCGGTAGACAGTTGCCATGCCGCCTTCGCCGAGCTTGGCGAGGATTTCGTAGTGTCCAAAGCGCTGTCCGATCAGCGCGTCGTCCAACATCGCTATAGAGCGCTCCTCAAAGCGCGCAGCCAATTGCCATGTGCGATAGCATCTATATCGCTTCGATTATAACCGCGTTTTTGCAGCGCTTCGATCACTTTTGGCAGATCGGCGATGGTATCCATGCCTTGCGGCGCGTGCTGCGCGCCGAAGCCGCCGTCAAGATCAGAGCCGAGCGCCGCGTGCGCACAAGTGCCAAAGCGCTGACAGATGTGATCGATTGCATCTGCCACATCTTCCACTGTGAAGCCGACACCGCGCCGCCGCTGATAGAAGCCGCTGTACAAGCCGATGCCGATCACGCCGTCGCGCTCGACCAGCGCCGCCATTTGGTCGTCTGAGAGCGCGCGTTGACTCGCTAAGAAGCGGCGCGGCACGCCATGTGAGTAGATGAGCGCGCCTTGCCAATGCTGCAGACAATCCCAGAAGGCTTGTTCTGCCAAGTGCGCCGTATCCAACAACACGCGGTAGTGGCTCATCTCGCGCAGCAGCGCCACGCCTTGTGCGCTCAAGCCGCTCGGCTCTGCGTTACCGCCTGCGTAGCGCGTGCGCAGCCATGCTAAGCCAAGGCAGCGCAAGCCGCGCGCATACCACGCGCCGAAGGCATCAGGCGTGCGGATCGGATCGGCGCCTTCCATCGCCAATAGAATGCCGATCTGGCGCGCTTCAGGCGGCACGCTTGGATGCCAAGTCGTCAGCACGTTCTCTAGATCGGCGGCGTCGCGAATCAGCACGGCGCGTCCGCTGCTGACGGCGAAACGCTCGATATCCGCCGCCATGCGCAGCGCCCAAGCCTGCGCTTCATCCGCCGTGCTGTAGTTGGCGACCTGCAAAGCAGCGCTGACGGCGCGGCGCGGCATCACGAAGATGACGCCGAACAAGATCGCGACGCGCGCGGCGAGCAGCTCAGGCAAGCCGAGCATCGCCTTGCCGCCGATCCGCTCCACAGCACGACCTGCTTCAAGCGCGCGCGTCAAGTAAGCGCTGCGCGTGTAATCGCGACCGTAGCCTGTGATATTCCAGCCGAGATCGAGATGCGCGTCAATCAGCAGCGGCGGCTCAGCAGCTGCGCGCAAGCGCCTCAGCGACGACATGCCTAGCGCTGCCAACAGCGCGATGAATTGTCGGCGCGAGAGCGCGGTCGCCTGTCTCATCAAGGCAAAAGCTCAAGGTCTCTTCGGCACATACGCCGATTGTACCGAAAAATTGGTCAGTTTTTACACAGCGCGCTGCGCAGATAGGCTATAATAAAAATATTCAGCCGTCCAGAAAGCGCAGGACACAACATGCCAACTGCGTTGGTGCTTGAAGATGATAAAGATATCCGTCAGCTATTCAGCGAGGCGTTGCGAGCGAGCGGCTTCACAGTGATCACAGCTGGCACAGTGGCAGAAGCGATCGCGCTCTTAGCCGATCACAATCCACAGATCGCCTTTGTGGATATGACCTTGCCTGAACGCTCAGGCATTGAGTTAGTGAGCTATGTGCGCTCGCAGGCGCGCTTCAAAGCGATGAAGTTGGTTGTCGTGACTGCCAATCGGCAGATGCAGGATAGCGTTGAGCAGCTAGGCGTAGACCTATTTCTCTTGAAGCCTGTCTCAATTGCCGAGATGCTGATGCTGGCGCAGCGTCTGCTCAGCTGAAAGCGTTGCGCTTCACAGTTGCGCAGCGCGCCGACGCTCCAGTTCTTCGCGCAAACGTGCAAAATCCGCTAGGTTGACTTCCTCTGAGTGCAATGGCGTCACCACTAGCTGTAAGTGACCTCTAGCATCAGGCAGTTGCATCTTCTCGCGATCTTTCATCGGATAGAAGTATTCCATAGATTGCTGAATGCGCGTCTCGATGCGCTGCTGCACAGCCGCCGCCTTAGCGTGATCGGTCAGGATGACGAAATCGTTCTCCTGCAAATGTCCTACGAAGTCGTTCTCGCCGCCTGCCTCGCGCAGCGCGTTGTTGATCATCAAGGTCACGGCGCGCAATACATCATCGGCGTTCACAAAGCCATAGGTCTCGCGGAAGCCATCTAAGCCGCGCACCTCAACCGCCAAAAGTGACCATGGCTGTTCAGAGAGCAGCACGCCGTTGATTTTCTCTTCCACCAAGATGCCTTCGGGCAGGTTTGTGACGCGATTGGTGAGCGGCGCTTGCTCAGCGCGGCGCAAGACGTTGCGCACGCGCAAGCGCAGCTCTTGGATATCGAACGGCTTGGTGATGTAATCCACCACGCCTAGCTCCAGACCTGCCAATTTGTCCACGCGGTCGCGCTTCTCGGTCAGGAAGATGACAGGAATATCTTGCGTGCGCCGATGCGTGCGAATGCGCCGACAGACCTCGTAGCCATCAATATCCGGCAAGCGGATATCCAACATGACCAGATCAGGTACGTATTCTCGCGTCAGGCGCACGCCTTCTTCGCCCCATGCCGCCGAAAACACTTCGTAGCCTTGCACAGTGAAGAAATTTTGCAACAACTCGGCGAGATCAGGATCGTCTTCCACGATCATGATCCGTGCTTTTTCAGCCACGCGTCCGTCCCTCTCTGTTGTTGTAAGAATGCGGCAGTGCGCCTGCGCTCAGATCAACCGATCGGCTCTTTGTAGACCACGAAGACGCCGTGTTCGTCGCCCTTCGCCTTGCATTCCGTCTCCACCACGCGGAACTCATGCCCGCCGCTCACCCAGCGCAAGCCTTCTTGCAGCAGCCCGACCGCCGTATGCCCGACCGGCTTATCGGTCGTGCGTCCCCAGCACAGCGGACAGCGCTTGATGATATAGGCGTAGTGATCGTCGTGTTCTTCCACCACGCTGAGCTGGTCGCTGAAGTTGGTGAAGATGCTCGCCATAGCCGGCAAGCCCATGCGCAGTTTGGCGCTGAGCGGCAAAACCTTGAAGGCGAGATCGCCTGCGCCTGCCAGCGCGCCAAAATTTTTCAAGCCCTGCGCAAAGCACGCGCGCCCTGCCCGCAATGCCAAGCCGCGTCCGCCGCGCGGACCGTACATATCCTCTAAAGCCACTTGTAACGCCGTAAAGTGCGCAAAATCGAACTGCCGCTCAAGGTTATCAGGTGGATAGTTATCAATATATTGCTGCAAGCCCGCCAAGTTGAGGATAGCATTCAACCCGTTCTTGCCCATCACGTCTTCCATCGCCATCAAGAAGATGCGGGCAATCTTATTCGGGTAGTACAAGCCGCTGAGTTCTTTTACCTGAGACACGCAACCCTCCGTCTTATGGTTCTGCTGCTAGTGTGTGAATGCGCTCAGACGAGCTTTGCCAGTTCTTTCACTTTACGGCTCATGTCGAGGAAGATCAGACCGAGTTTTGCCTGCTCGCGAGCGAGGACGGTCAGCACGGCTTCCTGACCGACCGCCATCAAGATCACGTAGCCATTCTGCCCTTTGACGTAGACAGTGTCCAAGTTGCCACGCCCTAGCTCGTTGGCGATTCGCTCACCTAGCGAGAGCATTGCTGCAGACATCGCCGAGACACGATCTTCTTCGTAGTGCGCCGGCATCACACTCGCCATGCTCAAGCCGTCCACACTGACGATTGCCGCCGCTTCAACGTCTTGCGAGCTTGCCTGCAAATCCCGTAGTTGCTCAACCAGTTGTTCAGTCCGTGATTTAGCCAACGCCTATCTCCCTTTTGTGTCAGTGCTTTAGACGGCGGGATGGCAATCCGCGCCGCGAGCGTGCAGCCTTGCCTCACGCGCTATCGCGCAGCAGTGCAACGTCCCTACACGATCTGACGCCACGCTAATGTAGCACAGCGCGCTGGGCTTGTCAAGCAAGCCTGCGCTCACCTCTCTAGCATATGAAAAACTATCGCTTTGTGCAACCGCTTTCAAATATCGAGGCTATCTCAATCTTTTGATGCACGCACTTTAACCCGAATCAAATATATTCGTTTCTGGCACTTGCCACAAGTTCCCTTCAGGCGTCTAATTGCTCTCAGAACTGAGAGGAGACTTTCCGATGATACCGACCCTGCCTTTTGGACGCACGCAACATCTCAGCACGCGCCTGATCTTCGGCGGCTATGCGCTCGCCTACTGCGATCAGGCGGCGGCTGACCGCGCCCTTGACCTGCTCTTCGCCTATGGCATCAACCACATTGATACCGCCGCCAATTACGGCGACTCTGAGCTGCGCATCGGCGCGTGGATGCCGCGCTACCGCGAGCATTTCTTCCTCGCCACCAAGACTCAAGAGCGCACTTACGCCGCTGCGCGCGCGCAAATCCATCGCTCGCTTGAGCGCCTGCGCACTGACCACGTTGACCTGCTACAGCTGCATTATCTTGTGGACGCGCACGAGTGGCAGGTCGCGCTGAGCCCTGGCGGCGCGCTAGAGGCGGCAATCGAGGCGCGCGAGCAAGGCTTGGTGCGCTTCATCGGCGTCACAGGACACGATCTGGCGGTCGTCGAGCGCCACAAGCAATCGCTCGAGCGCTTCGCCTTCGACTCGATCTTACTGCCCTATAATTACCTGCTGATGCAAAACGCCGATTACGCGGCAGGCTTCGAGGCGCTCATGGCGCTGTGCAGCGCGCGGCAGGTCGCTGTGCAGACCATCAAGAGCATCGCGCGCGGCTTGTGGCAGCACGGCGCGCCGCGCCATGCGAGCGTCTGGTACGAGCCGCTCAGCGAACAAGCGCACATCGATCTCGCTGTGCATTGGACGCTCAGCCGTCCGAACATCTTCTTGAACACGGTCGGCGATTTGAACTTGCTGCCCAAAGTGCTGGATGCAGCGGCGCGCTTCACAGCCGCGCCAAGTGCCGCGCAGATGCAGGCGCTGGTGACAGAAGCGGGCTTGACGCCGATGTTCAATTGAGCGGCGTCAGGCGCACGTCAATCTCGCCCACGCGATTTTGGCGCGGCGGAATCGCCACGTCTTCGTGGATCAGTGCGGCGAAGCACTTCTGCGGATTGCGCGTCGGAATCAGGCGCGTCATGCGCACGGCGCCCCAGACTGTGACGCGCTGATTCGGCTGCAGATACCACAGCACTTCGCCGTCGCGCTCGACGCGCGTCAGCTCGTCTTGGCTGCCCAGCGCCCAGCGCCATGGATAAGACGATTCCGAGCGCTCGCACTGCACGCCGACTCGCCATGCGCCGCTGATCGCATCGCGATTCTCGGCAGTCGTCATCGCGGCGTCAGTCTGATCGTACTGGTAGACCGTGCCGGGCCACGGTCCGATGGTGCGGATAGGCGTGCTGCCGTAATTCAGGGCGGTCAGGCGGAAGATGAGCAGGTCGCCCTGCGGCAGGGTGATCTGCGCCATTGCCGATTGCACGCCGAGCGGCGGCGCGACGCGCTCGCCTTGCGTGCGCGCATCAGTGTAGTAGCGCGCGTCGTAAGGCAAGGTAGACCAGGTGACCGTCCGTCCGCTGCTCTGCGCCACGATCTCCGCGTTCGGCAGTCCGCCATCGCGGATGGTCAGGCTGCCTTCGCGGCGCACGCGCTGCCCAACGCGATCTTCCGCCAGCGCGATCAGCCGATACGTGCCATCAGGCGGCGGCACAACGTTGTTATCCACGCCGCCGTCGTAGTCGAAGGTGCGCGCGCCGCCCTGATCGCTCAGGCGACCTTCAAAACGCTCCGCGATGTAATAGCGCACGCCGTCAGCGCCTTCCAAATAGACCGTCAGGCGCGCCGGCGCGGCGAGATACAGATTGATGCTGACGCGATCATCGTAGCCGTCCTGATTCGGCGTGAAAACTTGCGGCGAGACCTCGAAGGTTTGAATATCGGGCAGGGCAGCGACGCCATCGGCAAGGCTGAGCGTGCCGCTGCGCTGCATCACGGCGCCCGTCTGGGTGTCCTCAGAGCGGATTTCCCAAGTGTATTCGCCGTCAGGCATCAGGCGGCGCTCGACGATGCCGCCGAATTGTTCGTCGGGCAGGCTGAAGCCGTTCACCACTCCGCTGAACAGGACGCGGTACTCGCCTGCGGCGCGCCATTCGTCCTCGCGGAAGGCGAAGCGCGCGCCGTCGCTTTTGGTGAAGGTGATGCTCAGGCGCGCCGCGCGGCTGAGTGCATAGCGTATCTCGGTCACGTCGTCAATGCCGTCAGCGTTCGGCGTCAGGCGCGCCAGGCTGAAAGATGCTTCTAGCAACAGCGGACGATTCGGCTGCAAGAGCGCGCTGCTCGCCAAGACAACGGCGAGCGCGGTCAGCAGCGCGGCAGCGGTCAGCAGGATAGGTGAAAAACGCATCATCTCCACGCAGCTTCTGGACGAGCAACGCCATATTCTAACACGCCGTCTGCGCTTGTCAACTTGCGCACAAGGCGCTAGGCTTATGCGCTGGATTGTCTTGTGAAGTGAACTGCCACACCATGACTTCTGCTTTTCAATTGATCGCCATCGATCTGGACGGCACGCTGCTGGATAGCCAACATCGCCTGACGCCGCGCACCAAAGCTGCCGTCTGGCGCGCCGCCGAAGCAGGTCTGCACGTTGTGATCGCCACAGGCAGACCGCGCTTCAGCGGCTACACTTACGCCGAGCAGCTCGGCTTGAAGACGCCCGGCGTCTACCTACAAGGTTTGACGGTCTACGACGGCGACGGCGCGCTATTGCATCAGATCACCATGCAGCCTGAGACGGCGCGCCGCATCTTGCAGCACGCGCTCGATCGCGATCTGGCGGTCATGGTCTACAACCATCAGCGCAAAGTGACGGCGCGCCATTTGATCGAACGCACCAAGCTCTTGACGCACTATGGCGAGCCAATGCCTGACTATGTGGACGATCTGCTCAGCCTGCCCGACCAAATGCCGATCAGCAAGATGGTCTTCGTGGAGCGCGTTGAGACGGCGGACGCTGTGCGGCGCGCGCTGCAGGCAGCCGTTGGCGATGCGGCGAACATCTTCCTCTCACAGCCCGATTTTGTCGAGGCGCTGCCGCCGAATGCATCCAAGGGCGCAGGCTTGGCGTGGCTGATCGCACATCTCGGCGTGCCTGCCGAGCGCGTGCTTGCCATCGGCGATGGCGAGAACGACATCGAGATGCTGCAACTGGCAGGTCTTGGCGTGGCAATGGCGAACGCGACGCCGCACCTGAAAGCAGTGGCGGATTTCGTCACGCGCAGCAACGACGAAGACGGCGTGGCATATGCCATTGAGCGCTTCATCTTCGGCGAGGACGGCTGAGCACAGCCTGCCGAAGGCTCAGCAGGCTGCTCGCGTTCAGCTCTCGATGATCTCAACGCGCTCGATCAGATCGCCGGGCGCGCGGTCGCGCATTGGGTCGCGCTCGCGGATGCTGAGCAGCACTTTCATGCTCTCTTGGTCGGCAACCTTGCCGAAGACGGCGTGTTTGCCGTCTAGGTGCGGCGTCGGCACGTGCGTGATGAAGAATTGGCTGCCGTTCGTATCGCGGCCGGCGTTCGCCATGCTCAAAATGCCGGGCGAGTCGTGGCGCAATTGCAGCGCGCTGCGTTCATCTGCCCAGCGATAGCCAGGGCCGCCAGTGCCAGTGCCAGTCGGATCGCCGCCTTGCGCCATGAAGTCTTTGATGACGCGATGGAAAGTCGTGCCGTCGTAGAAGCCTTCGCGCGCGAGGAAGACGAAGTTATTGACGGTGATCGGCGCCTTATCGGCGAAGAGAGTCACCGTGATTTTGCCCTTCGCCGTGTGAAAGATCGCCGTATACTGTTTCTTAGGATCGATCATCATCGCCGGCGCTTGGGCATACTGTTTAGTCATAGCTCAACTCCTAACTTGCGGAACAGGCGCACGATGCACCTTTAGAGAGATTATAATTCGAAATGTGCTGCGCTGCCTTTTGGCGCGCAAAGACAAAATCGGTTAGGATACGCGCTAATTTTGCACTGCGATCTTCTGGAGCAAGGAGTAGGCGATGTCATTCATTGATCGGATCAGAGCAACAGGGCTTTCACAGAGCGAAGGCGCGCTTTCCTGCGCTGTGGCGATCCTCAGCCAAGATGGCGAGCTTTCCGACCTTGAGCGGCGGCTGATCGGACTGTTCCGCGATCAATTCTCGCCGCTCAGCGACCTGGACGAGACGGCTTTCAAAACTGCGCTAGAGCGCGCCGAGCGTTTTGTGACCGAGAACAATTTGATGAATTCCGCCAACATTCCCGCCTACGTCAGGACGCACTTAGCGCCGCTCATGACGCAGCCGACACATCGTGCTGAGCTGTATCGCTACGCTTACGCGCTGGCAATGGCTGATTTGACGATTGATGAAGGCGAGCAGGTCGTGCTGGACGCGCTGCTCCAGACTTTTGCGCTCACGGCTCAGACGCGGCAAGCGGCTGAAGCGGACGTGCTGCGCGAATTCTACACATTGCATCACGCCATTGCTGCCACAGCGCTCGGCTTGATTGTGGTGACGGCGGATGGGCGCGTTGAGCAGGACGAACTTGACCATGTGCGCGAGGCGCGCGCGCTGCTGGCGCCGATCGGGCATCTCGATGACCTGCAGTTCAGCTTGGTCTTCGATATGGCGCTCAACGTCCACGATCGCTTCCTGCTCGATTCGGACAATCGGCAAGCCTTTTTGCAGAACATCGTCTCGACCATGCTCAACACGCGCGAGCTGAGCTTGCAGGCGTTTGAGTACGCCTCGGCAATCGCGACGGCGGACGGCGATATCTCGCAGGCTGAGCTGGACACGCTTAAGGCGCTCTTGGATACACTGAACATCCACGATAGCGACGGCGAGGCGATCTTCGACCGTTACATGGTGCGCGTGCGCACCATTGACGGCAAGCCGCGTTGATTTTCTATCGCTCAGCCGCTGAAGGAAGCGCCGTATGGGAAACTTAATCGGTCAGACGCTAGGGCAGTATCAGATCACGGCGCTGCTGGGCAAAGGCGGCATGGCAACTGTCTACCGTGCGCGCCAGTCTAGCGTCAATCGCGATGTGGCGATCAAGGTCATCAAGCCTGATTTGATCGAATCGGAAGAATTCAAGGTGCGCTTCGATCGCGAGGCACAAGTGATCGCCGCGATGAGCCATCCGCACATTTTGAAGGTCTTCGATTACGGTCAGCACGGCGATCTGGTCTATTTGGTGATGGAACTGCTGAGCGGCGGCAGCCTTGCCGATCTGATTCGCAGCGCAGGCAAGCTGTCTTTGGCAGATGTCGCGCGCTTGCTGGATCAGATCGCTTCTGCGCTGGACTACGCACATCGGCGCGCCATTGTGCATCGCGATTTGAAGCCGCAAAACGTGCTGTTGGATGAAGAGCGCAACGCCTTCCTGACCGATTTCGGCATCGCCAAATTGCTGGGCGAGACGAGCGCGCTGACGCAAAGCGGCATGGCGATGGGAACGCCTGCTTATATGTCGCCTGAGCAGTGGCGCGGACAAGCTGTGGACGCGCGCGCCGATATCTATGCGCTCGGCGTGATGCTCTATGAGATGCTGGCAGGCAAAGTGCCGTTCGCAGGCGATACGCCTTACAGCATGATGCACATGCACATCTTCCAAGCGCCGCCCAACATTCGCAGCGTCCGCTCCGACTTGCCCAGCGCCGTTCAAGGCGTGCTGAACAAGAGCATGGCGAAGGATCGCGACAGTCGCCACGGCACGGCAGGTGAAGTCGCCGCCGCTTTCAAGGCGGCGCTCTCAGGCGCGCCGATCAGCCTCAGCGCTGTGTCAGAAGCTGCCGATGTGACCGCGCCCGTGCCTGTTGGTGCGCCGCTCGATACGCCAACTGCGCAAGCGTCTGTGTCTGCTGCGCAAAGCGTCACGCCGCTCGGCGGCGCCATTGAGCCTGCGCGAAAGCCGCCTGCGCGCCGTCTGCCGCTCTTGCTCGGCGTCGCGCTCTTGGCGATCGTCGGCGTCTTCGTCGCGCTCTTGCTCACAAGCGGCGATCAACGCGGCGCGTTGCAAGTTACTGCGACATCGGCTGCGACCGCGCTCGTCGCCCTGCCGACTGACGCGCCGTCAAGCACGCCCAGCGTGACTGCAGTCGCCGCTCTGCCGACCGACGCGCCAACGGCGACTGCGCTCGTCGTCCTGCCAACTGACGCGCTGTCAAAAACGCCAAGCGCGACTGCGCTCGTCGTCCTGCCGACCGATGTGCCATCGAACACGCCAAGCGCGACGCGCACGGCGACACAGACCGTCACTTCAACTGCCACACAAACTGCCAGCGCGACCGCAACTCAAACTGCCAGCGCCACTGCGACGGCGACGTGGACTGCCAGTGCGACCGCGACCTCAACTGCGACGCAGACTGCCAGCGCCACTGCCACTGCGACTTTCACGCCGAGCGTCACGCCGACTGCGACGCAGACTGCCACGCGCACGCCCGATCTCGGCGCCACCAGCACGGCGCTCGCGCAGCGCCAAACGGCGACCGTGCAAGCCTTCTTCGCCAATGTGACCGCCACGCTCATCGCCAACATGACCGTTCAAATGCAGCAGACGCGCCTTGCGCAGCTCCAACAGCGCGGCACAGCGCGCGCTGCCGCAAGCACAGCGACGGCTGTGGCACGCGCTGCGCCGAGCGGACGGATCATCTTTCACACTGATCTGAACGGCAAATGGGAGATCAATCAGGTCACGCTGCCCGATGGCGCGTTCTCGCGCCTGACGGACGGACGCGGAGTCTATTATTTGCCGTCCTTCTCAGCCGATGGCAGCTTGATCGCGCTCTCTTCCAGCCTAAGCGGCGAGGTGGAAATTTACATCATGAACGCCGATGGCACGCAGCTGCGCAGGCTGGATGCCAAAGGCGGCGAGAACTGGGGCGCAGCGATCTCGCCGACCGACAGGCAAATCGTGTGGCATAGCAATCGCGGCGGCACATTCCGACTGTACATCGCCGATATTGACGGCAAGCGCGCGCGCCAACTCACGCCGCGCGATAGGCAGGGCAGATCGCTTGACGCCGATGCATCGTGGTCGCCCGACGGCAGGCGCATTGTGTTCGCCTCGTCGCGCACGCCCAAAGGCTTGTACGTCATGGACGTTCTGACAGGCGAGTTCAGGCATTTTGCCGCCGCCGGCGAAGACGCCGAGGATCCAGCCTGGTCGCCCGATGGACGGCGCATCGCCTTCCAGAGCAGGCGCGACGGCAACCTAGAGATTTACGTGATCAACCTAGATGGCACAGGCTTGCGCCGCCTGACCGATCATCCTGCCGCAGATGGTCGTCCTGCTTGGTCGCCCGACGGTCAGTGGATCGCCTTTGAGTCGGATCGAGACGGCAAGCTGGATATCTACATCATGCGCGCCGACGGCAGCGACGTGCGCCGTATCACCAGCAACGCGGGCAAAAACGGCTGGCCTTCTTGGGCGCGCTGAACGCGCTGTGCCAATCAATCGGCGCGTTTGGTGGCGCGCTCAGCGTCTTTCGTCGCGTCTTTGGCTGCATCCTCAGCCGCTTTGGTCGCTTTGCGCGCGTCGTCGCCTGTGGAAGTGTCCTCAGTGGCGGCAGGCGGCGCAGTCGGCGTGACCGTCGCAGTGGCTTCTTCAGTGGCAGCAGGCGTGGCAAGCGCGTCTGGCTCTTCGGTCGCCTGCGGCGTCGCCTCGGCGGTCGGTGCGCTGATAGGCTGCTCAGGACGCGGCTGCAATGGGACGCCGTACCATGCGATGTAAATGCCGATGCCCAGCGCCGCCGTGATCAGCCACAAGGCGAGCGTGACGCGCATCGGCGGCTTGATCGGCTCGTAGCGCAGCGCCACAGGCAAGCGATACTCGAACCACATGCGGATGAGCGAGACGGTCGCCAGCACTTGCGCGATGCCGCCTGTGATCAAGTGCAGCGTCGGCACAATCAACTGACTCGGCGCGCGCTCGCTGTAATACGGCACAGCGCCGCTGTACGAGACCGCCATCAAGTACGCGATGATCGCCCAGTTCAGGACGGTCACGAAGGTCATGGCGTATTTGTGTTGCGGCACGAAGAGCTGCCGCCGCGCCGCTGTATAGCCGTATAACATCAGCGGTACTAGCAGCAGCAGATACGCCAAGAGCGAGAGATCGGCGGCAAGGCTGGCGCCCGTGCCAAGAAAACCTGCCGTCCGCCGCGGATCGTCGCCGCTGAGCGCCAAGCCTTGCACAGCGCTTTGATACAGCCACGCGATTGGCAGCAAAACGACGATCACGACGCCTGCTAAAATGAAAAATCCTGTGAAACGACTTTGCTGAGCATTCTTCATGACCGAACTATCCTTTGGTGCGCTCTCAGTGATACCCTGAACGCGCTATCTTGTGCAACTATCACAAGCGAGCCGTTGCTAGAATATACGCTCTCGCGGTATGGTAGAGCCTTGAGGAGAATAGGATGCTGATAGATTATCCATCGGATGCCGCTTTGCAGGACGTTTGGCAGAATGCCACGTGCTATGGTTGCGGACCTGCTAATCAGCGCGGCTTGCACATCAAAAGTTACTGGGATGCAGCCAATAGCGAAGGCTATTGCACCTTCACAGCGCAGCCGTATCACAACGCAGGCTTCGCGAACGTGCTGTACGGCGGTCTAGTCGCTTCGCTGTGCGATTGCCACTCGGTCTGGACGGCGATTGCCTACACCTACATCCAAGAAGGTCGTCCGTTTGGCGCGCCGCCTGCCATCAGCTATGTGACGGCGAACCTGAACGTGACTTTCCTCGCGCCGACGCCGCTTTTGCAGCCGATCACGCTGCGCGCGCGAGTCGAAGAGCTGGTCGGACGCAAGGCGATCATCTTCTGCTACGTTCATGACGGCACAACGCGCACGGCTGAGGCGCGCGTGACCGCTGTGCGCATCGCCGCCGATAAATCCATTGGCTACGCCGATGGACGCGGCTGAGTCATTGAATCACCTATGAGCAAAAGTTATCGTTCGCTGCAATCAGGCGTTATAATAATGATGAGTGACAGATGAGCGGCAAAGCACAGGAGATCGCAACGTGACCGAGCAAGCGCTTATCAGCTCGTTAGATTTATCGCAAGATGAGCTGGCATTTATCATGACGCTTTATGGCTTGAGCAGGATTGGCGATTTTGCTGTGCCGACCGATTTTCAGGGCGAGCGCGTGACAGCCGCTGGTGAATCCCTGATCGCGCGCGGCTTGACCGCGTCCGATGGCAGCGCGACCGTCCTCGCAGACGACGTGCTGCGCCTTGTGACGGCAGGCGTCAATTTCGACGTCGCACTTGGCATCAGTCACCAGCTGCGCGGCACGCCTGAGCGCTTTTGGTGCTACCATCAGCCTGAGCAGCTCGTCCTGCACGATCGCACCGCGCCGCACCTTGAGCATTTCGAGCTGATCGAAAGCACGGTAGCGCTCTCCGCCAAACTGACCACACTGCTGAATGCCACCACGCTCGGCGCGCCTGAAGGCGACGCTTTTTTCATACCGAAGGCTGCGCTCGCGCGCGCTGAGCAGCTGCGCGCACAACACGGCGAACGCGCCGCGCACGATCTGCTGCGCACGCTCGGCTATCCTGAGGCGTTCCTGCTGCATGTGCTGGACGAGACGCGCCAGATCGTGATCGTCTGCATTCGCCTGCACGAGACGGACGGCGTCTTCCAAGCTGAGACGCAGACAACCATGCTCATCCGCGCTGCGCAAGGCTATTGGCTGCTGGAAGAAGATATCGCCAATGCCGATCAGCTATCCGCGCAACCGATTGACGCCAACGCCGCTTTGCGCCATTTGATCGCGCTGCTCCAGTTGTGATCTGCAGTGTCTGCGCTCAGCCTGTCGCTCATCTTGCACAATACAGAGGCATTCGCCGTGCAAGTGGTGGATGCCGAGCCGCTCAGCAGCGCTTTGCCGCGCTTGTTGCGCCTTGATGCGCGCCTGCGCGCTGAGCCGCTGCACAACAGCCTTGTGATCGTGGCGAACACTGCCGAGATCGGCACGGCGACCTTGCGCGATATGGATACACGCAGCGGCGATTGGCTGATCGCCCTGGCGCGCCGCTTCACGCCTGTGCAGAACGCTGCCACGCTCGCCAACAAGACTGGCATCATCTTCGCAGCGCTGCCCGACTCAGGCGAGACGCTGTGCATCTCAGATGACGTGCCGCTGGCGCAATTGCTGCCGCACCTCTTGCCGCTGAGCAGCGCGCTGGCACATCTCACGCCGAAGCAAGTCCTGCTCGCCATCGGACGCAATGCCATTGACCTTGAGCGCCGTCCGCGCGAGCTAGGCATCAAAAGCGGCGACCTGATCGGCGTGCTGCCGCTGACGCCGATCGCGCGGCGCGTGCGGCTGTGCTTGGCGTCGCCGCGCGCGCTGCATCCGCCTTTCGTGATCGAGGACGCGCCCTGCCTTTTAGGTCGCCGCGATAGCGCGCTAGGCGATCAGCAGCCGCAGGTAGACCTGACCGACGTCCTGTCGCCGAACAAAGCGCGCGCCGTCTCGCGCCGCCAAGCCATTTTCACTGAGCAGGACGGCATATGGCGCGTGCAGCTGCATCCTGAGAGCGGCGTGCCGATGTTCGTGGATAGCCGTCGGCTCACGCCTGAGCGCCCTGTGATCTTGGCGGAAGATAACGTAATCTCATTTGGCGCCAGCCCGAATCGCCCTGATTTTCAGCTGCTGGTGCGCTTAGAGACGGCATGATCGCGCTCGGATTCGCCCTGCTGTGTTTTATGGCAGGCATCGCCTTGCAGGCGCAGCCGAATGTGGCAATCGTGCGTGCTGCGCTGTATGGCGCAGGCGCAGCGAGCCTTGCCTATTGGCTGCTCAGCCGCCTGCCGTCGCGTCTGAGCGCGCCTGAGCAGTTTGTAGAGCCGCCTGCGCGTCTGTGTGTCTTGAGCGGCGCGCCGCGTCACATCGGCAAGAGCCTGCCTTTGCAGGATGCGCGCGCCGTGCTTGGCAAGGCGTTCGCTTGCCGCATCGAGCGGACGGCGCACGGCTTCACGCTGACCGATCGCGGCGCGCCGCACGGAGTCTACCTGAACGGTCGCTTGCTGACGCCGAACTTGCCCGTGCCGCTGCACAGCGGCGATGAGATCGCTTTCGGTCTGCCGCAGCGCGGCAACTGGACGCTGCGCTTCTACGCGGAACTGTTTCCGCAAGCGCCTGTCTCAGCGGCTGAGACTCAGCGCATGGCGACGCCATCCGCGCTTGAGATGACGGCGCCGCTCGACTCAAATCGCACGCAGTTCTTCAACGAGGTGCAGCGCGCCGCGCGCCGCACTGGCGTCCTGCCGCTGGTGCTGCCCAACGCCGCTGAGCGCGCGACGCCTGCCGAGCAGGATCGCCATGACGCCTGAGCAGGAACACGCGACGCGCGCCTTGTTCGAAGGCGACCGCGCGCAGGTCGAGCGGCTCTTGCGCGATCGCGCTCAGACGCCTTACGAGTGGTGGCTTTTGGCGTGCGCTGTGGAAGATGAGCGCGAGCGGACGGCGCTCTTGCGGCGCGTCCATCAGAGCGGTGAGCAGCCCTATGCTGACCTTGCGTGGACGATCTTGCAGCGCGAGGCGCAGTTTGCCGCACAACTGGCGGACGGCGTATGGTGGACGAATCGGCGCTTCTGGCAGCTGCTCGCCTACCTGATCGCGATCTTCGGCGTCGCCTTCGCGCTGGCGCTCCTGCTCAGTCCGTGAGCCTTTTGTGCAATTGCATAACAGAACTCACACAATTCGCGTAGACGCACGTCCGCAGCGCCATACTTGGTATACTGAATATAAGTTACCCTTAATCTTTTTAAGAGAGCTTTTGCTTATGGTTGCTTCACCTGTTCAAACGCCTCAGCGCGGCGAGAATCCGAGCGCTTTCGCCGATCAGGTGCGCTCAGAGCGGCTATCTCTGCTCTGGAAGATAACGGCGGGCATCGTCTTCCTGCTGTTCTGGGCAGTGCTAGTGCTTTCGACGGCTTCCGGCTTGGCGCGCGTCGGCGATCTGTTGATCGCAGGCGTGTTGGTCTTGGCAGGCTGTGCGCTCACCTCGTTCTTTCTCAATCGCAACCGCTATAAGATAGCCGTATGGTCTTATGCAGGCGGCTTATATCTCGCCTGCAGCCTGCTGATCTACTCAGATGTCTCCAGCGCAGGGCAGGCGGCAACGCACTTGGCGGCGCTCGCCTTGCCGTGTGTGGTGCTTGCCGTGACCTTGCTGCTGCCTTTCAGCTGGGCGATGCTCGGCTTAGGCATCGGCATCGCCATCGCGCTGTTCGTGCCGAACATCGGGCAGCCCAGCTTTCAGATCAGCAGCATTCAGCTGGCGTCCATTCTGATCATGCTCTTCACGGTCGGCATCGCTGTGCAGTTCACAACCGAGATGTACAGCATCACCGAATGGTCGCTGCGCAGCTACCAAAAAGAGCGCCAGCTCAAAGATCAGCTCTTCGATACGCAACAAGAGATTCAGCGCAGCTACATGCGCCAGAAGGCGCTCTCAGATGAATTGAAAGAAGCCAACGTAGCGCTTGAAGCGGCGCGCGCCGCCGAAGCCGAGGCGAAGAACTTTCGCGGGCAGTTCCTCGCCAACATGAGCCATGAGCTGCGCACGCCGCTCAACGCCATCATCGGCTTTAGCGAGACCATGCTCAAGTATCCGATGATGTACCAGAACGTGCCGCTGCCTGAGCCATATCGCAACGATATCCAGCTCATCTACAACAGCGGACGCACGCTCTTGCAGCTGATCAACGATATCCTCGACTTGGCGAAAATTGACGCCGGTCGCTTGGATGTCATCATCGAGAACGTCGCGCTAGAGCCGATCTTCAACACGGTCAGGGCAACTGCCGCCAGTTTGATCGGCAGCAAGCCAATCGCGCTCGTCTTCGATCTGCCGCCTGAAGGCTTGCCTGAGGTGCTAGGCGATCCGCTGCGCATTCAGCAAGTGATGCTCAACCTGACCAGCAATGCGGTCAAGTTCACGCAGCAAGGCAGCATCACCTTCGGCGGTCGTCCGCAGCCGAATGGCGAGGTCTTGTTTTGGATCGCAGATACAGGCATCGGCATCGCGCCTGAGGATCACGAGATCATCTTCGAAGAGTTCAAGCAGGGCGCCAGCGGCAGAAGGCAAGGCAGCGCAGGCTCGGGCTTGGGCTTGGCGATCACGCGGCATTTGTTGCGCCTGATGCAAGGGCGCATCTGGGTGGAGAGCGAGTTGGGCAAGGGCAGCACGTTCTATTTCACGTTGCCTGTCGCGCAGCCTGAAGCGCAGACGCAGACCGACCAAGCGAGTGCCTCGTGATATGCGCATTGCGTATCTTGAAGATAACGCTGCGAACGTGGCGTTGGTGCAGCGCATCATCAGCATGACGCCGCATTCGCTCGCTGTGTATAACGATGGTGAAGAGGCTTGTCCGCACATTTTGAACAGAGAATTCGATCTGATCTTCATGGATATCGAGTTGGCGGGCAGGCTCAGCGGCGTGGAGCTGGTGCGCCGCGCGCGCGAGGCAGGCTTACAGACGCCTATCATCGCCCTGACTGCCTACGCCATGGTCGGCGACCGCGAGCGCTGCCTTGCCGCCGGCTGCACAGACTATCTCTCGAAGCCGTTCGGCGTGTCAGACTTTTTGAACATGCTGGAGAAATACAGCACATAGCATTATGACAACGGGAAAATGAATTGTGACCGTCAAGTATGCCATCGTCGCCGACGACGAACTCGCCAACCGTGAATTCATGGTGCGCCTGATACAGATGGCAGGTTTTGAAGTGCATGGCGCAGAGCTAGGTGCGCAGGCGCTCGCCTTCGCCGAAGCTGCGCAGACGCTCACCTTAGCGCTGGTTGACCATCAGCTGCCCGATGCGCGCGGCGTGGAGATCATCCCGAAGCTGCGCGCCATGCACCCTGAGGCTTTGCTGGTCATGGCGACCATGCACGATCATCGCGAGCTAATTGACGAAGCCTTCAGCATCGGCACGGATATCTTCTTGGTCAAGCCGCACGGCTTCATGGAGCTTTTCCGCCGTCTGCAAGAAGCGGAAGGCAATTACGAGAGCTTGCGCCGCCTGATCATCGATCAATACGGACCGCGTCCCTACCGCGGCGCCGCTGCCAAGCGCGTCGTCTCCTAGCGCCCGATCTCCGCTTTAGCGCGGCGCACCTGCTCAATCGCAGCGGCAAAATCTGCCAGAGCGACTTGCTCAGCGCCGCGCATTGCCGCCTCAGATGCTGCCAGCAGCACGCAGTTCAAGATGTCGCCGCCGCTCAGCCCTGCGCTCAGCGCCGCCAAGGCCTCTGGCGTCGCCTCAGCGCCGCGCGGCAACTTGTGCGGCAGGTGATAGCGCCACAGCCGCACCAACGCCGTCTGATCGGGCAAAGTGAACGGCACGTGCGCCAAAATGCGCCGCACCACGGCAGGATCGTAGTTGCGCGCCAAGTTGGTGGCGAAGATCACCACGCCTTCGAATGAATCGAGCTGCAAGAGCAGCGTTGAGCGCGAGATATTCACGCCGTAATCCGCCGCTTGCGTGATGTTCGTGACGCGCTGGCTGAGGACTGAGTCCGCCTCATCGAAGAACAGCACCGCGTCGTGCGCGCGCGCCGCTTCAAAGGCAGCGACGATGTTCTTCGGCGTATCGCCGACGTAACGTGACTCCAATTGCGCGTAATCCACGCGGATGATCGGCTTGCCCAAGTGCTGCGCAATTGCCTCAGCCGCGAAGCTCTTGCCCGTCCCCGACTCGCCGTACAAGTTGAGCGCCACGCCGCGCCCTTCGGGATGAATTTGCGCCAAGCCCCACGTCTGGTAGAGCAGCGCGTGATGCTGAATCTTGGCGAGCGCCACGCGCAAGGCGCGCTCGGTCTCGGCGCTCAGCACCAAATCGGCGAGACGACGGCGCGGCTGCTCAGGCGCGAAGAGCGCCATACGCTCCGCAACTGCCTCAGCAGCGCGCTCAGGCGACGTCTCAGGCTTCGTCCGCCCGTCGGACGACCACGCGATAGGTGACATTCGGTTGAGTCCTCTCCACCAATTTCATCGTGCTGAGCGAGAGTTCATATTCAAGCCGCTCACCGCGCTCAAGGCGCGCGCGCAGATCGGCGGGCAGGTCTTCAGGCGCCACTTCGCGCATTTCCTCGATCTGCAGTGGCGATTCGGCAAGCGTGCCGCCGAAGATCGCGCGCGCCGTCAGCACTATGGCGCGCCGTCCGTTGACAATGGCGCGGTCGAGCAGGACGAGCGCCGATTGCAAAGTCTCCGCCAATGCGCCAAGGCGCGTCCGCGCGCGATGCAGCACTTCTGAGAGCCAATTCTGCACAGCTGACCAGAAGATCAGCGTCCCTGCCAGCGCAATGCTTACAGCGAGCAACGGTAACATCTGTGATGCCTCTCAATTTTGTGGCACGTTATAGCCGAGCGTGACAGGCTGACGGAAGCGGATCAGATGCTCGCGCACGTCGTTCGGAATCTCCTGCCAAGCGATCTCACGTTCGGCGCGCCAGCGCAGAATTTGTGGCTGCTTGCCATTTTGCTGACGCGGCGCCATGTAGGCTTCCACTTCCAGATATTGCTTGCCGTCGCGCTGCGAGAAGGTCACTTTGGCGTCAATGAGCGTCTCGTAGATCAGGCGGCGCACTTCGTAGAGATGCGCGCCTTCGCCGTTCAGCACGCGCGCAGCATCTTCCGCGTTGATCTCAGCCCGCGTCTGATGCAGCCACGCCGCAATGCGCTCCGAGACCCATTTGTCCACATACGCCTTGAAAACCTCATCAGCAGGCATGACGCTGGCGCGCGCGCTGCGCACGCCCATGCCGAACAACCGCATCAAGCCGCGCACGATGAAGTTGATGAAGCTCATCAAGCAGCCCTGCGGCTGCTGCTCAGTGGATTGTTCTGCCATGCTCACTCCTTCAACCGCAACTCGATTTCCACTTGCGCCGATTGACGACGGATGAATTTCTCGCGCACTTCGTCAGGCAGCTCGTGCCAAGGCACCACTTCCGCCGTCTCCATCTGCACAAGCTGACCGTCCGCTTGCCGAAATTCCGCCTGCACTACTTTCTCGTGCAGGCGACCTTCATTCACGCGCCGAAAAAAGACGCGCGCGCGCACCAGACGCTCGCGCAGCAGCGCCAGCGCGCGTTGCGCCGCCACTTGCAGCCGATCAGCAGCCGCCAGCAGCAGCAGGAACGCCTCGCGCACGTCCTCGCCAAACAGCCGACCGAGCCACTCAGCCAGCACCTGATTTGCCCATTGCAAGATGCGCTGCCAAAAGGCGACGCTCAACGTGACCGCGATTGCTGCCGCGACGACGACCCACATGGTCTAATGACTTTCTCACTCGCCTTCAATTATCTATGATACGCACAGCCGCTGACGTAAGTTGCGCCCTGCGCTTATGCGACGCCACACAGCGCCCTTGACGCAGCCTGTTATAATGATATAGCGATGAGACGAGCGAACACGCCACTCCAAATTTGCCCGATCTGCGCGGCAAGGCAGCCGCTGGAAGCCTTGCGCTGCGCTAATTGCGGCGCCGCCTTGCGCGGAACGCCGATCTCCGCCGCGCCTGCCCAACCTGACGCCGCGCCGCGCCGCACGCCGATCCGCGCCGCGCCGCCGCCATTGGCGAGCGCCGAA